>Ga0302324_100009461_pt1 | contig 20371 bp, 11 predicted proteins | sample Palsa_T0_1_FD_201949 | JGI IMG/M metagenome (GOLD analysis project Ga0302324, IMG submission 201949) | Peat permafrost microbial communities from Stordalen Mire near Abisko, Sweden - Palsa_T0_1 | ecosystem: Environmental > Terrestrial > Soil > Palsa > Peat permafrost | place: Sweden: Abisko...
GGCGCGTTTGATCAATGTGAGCAAGGGTGAAAATCGCATCCTCGCCGCGCTGAAATCGGACGGCGAGATTCTCTGCAGGGAAGCGGAGATCGTCGGCCCGCAGAGCAGCAGCCCGATGGATTCAGTCTATTTTCTTCCGGGCCCGCTTACCCCCGAGCAAAAAGAAGAGTTGGGGCGGGCGTCGTTCCAGGAAAAGCGCGATCTTCTGGCGGGGATGGAAGCAGTGACGGAAGTGTCGGATGAAGCACGGGAAGCGCTGTTGACGAGCGATGTGATCATCTATGGTCCGGGAACGCAGTTTTCGTCCCTGATGCCGAGCTACCGGCTGAAGGGATTGGGCGACGCCGTGCGCAGCAGCCGGGCCAAGCTGAAGGTGATGGTGATGAATTTGAAGGCCGACCATGACATTCAGGGAATGGATGCGGGCGATATCGCGGACAAACTCTTTGAATCCTTCGGGGATCCAAGCAATTACGGCTCCTACGTGACTCACATTCTGTGCAACCAAAATTCCGCGGCGGGTCCGGATGCATTGGCTTTGCCCGAGCGCCTGGCAACCAAGGGAAACCGCTACAAAAACGCCACGATCGTGCAGGGAGAATTCAGCAACCCAGCCCGGCCCACCGTGCACAGCGGATATGCGGTGCTTCGCAAGGTAATGGATCTGCTGGAGCGACAGTCCGGGCAGCGGCGCCAGGACACGTTGGATATCTACGTCGACCTGCTTTCGCGGTCGATTGCTTTCGATTCGATTCTGCAGGAATTTCTCGAACTGCCCTGGCAACAGCAATTCTGCAAAGTGCGGCTGCACGTGAATCAGCTCGAGCTTCCCGAAGTGAAGCTCCCGCAATATCTGGAGATCAGAAACACGGCTTACCCGGGGTCGTTCACGGAGCAGGCGATGCTTGTCGACTGGCTGAGCGTGGGGGACGGTGAGTATCTCGCGACGCTTACCGGAGACGGCGAATACAGGTTGCGCGATATTTTTGCGGGAATCACGGCGCTCAAGAATGGGAGCTTCGGGGCCGTCCACGGCTCCCGCACGCAAAGCCGGAAACAGTTTGCCACTTCGTTACGGGCGGCTTACGGCGAAGGCACCGTTCTGTTCTGGATGAGCTGGCTGGGCGCGTTTTTTCTCACGATGATCTTCGCTCTGCGATTCAAGGTGGTTTTCTCGGACACGCTGACGGGCTTCCGGATTTACAAGCACAGCAAGGTGAACGATGCATTGCGGGAATCGCTTTCAAGCAAACCGCCGCGTTCTTCCCTGGGCGTGACCAAGCTTCTGGTCCAGAACAATATTGAAGTGGCGGAGATGCCCGTCAACTACCGGACATTCCGGGGATTCACGAGAATTTCGTGGCGGATGCGGCACGCGTGGGATACGGCCGTCAGCGTGATCCGTTAATCCATGCGCTTCTCTATTACGTCGAAGCAGCACTTCCTTTTTGACCTGGATGGAACGCTCGTGGATTCAAACGAATTCCACGGACTTGCGTTCCGCGAGGTGCTAGAGCGTTCCGCTCCCGATCGCCTGGCTGGTTTTGACTATGAAACCGTGAAGGGCCGGGCTACGAGGGCGGTTTTCGAGGGCTTTGGCTTTAAGGATGAAGCGCAGGTTACCGCACTGACGGCGGCAAAGCAGAAGGCCTACTCTTCGGCGATCGGGCGCAACGGCCTTCCGCTGATTCGCGGCGCCCGGGAAATCCTGGATTTTCTAACTACGTTGGACAGAAAACTCCACATTGTGAGTGCGGGAAGCCGGCGCTCTGTGGAGGAAGCCCTGCGGGCGGCGAAGATCTACCATTACTTCTCGAGCGTGACGACTTCCGATGATGTGATCCGCAGCAAACCCGATCCGGGGATTTATCGCAAGTGCCTCGAGACGAACAATGCGCGGGCCGACGATTGCCTGGCGATTGAGGATTCCGACAGCGGGATTGCGGCAAGCACGGGCGCCGGAATCGATTCGGTGATGGTTAATTTTGCGGGGACGGCGGCCTGTCCTCCGCGTTGCGAGAAGTATTCTTCGCTTGCAGAATTCAGTATTCGGATAATTGAAATGTTTGGAGTGCGCCAATGAGCAAAGGAATTTGCGCGGTTATTCCGGCGGCGGGGCGGGGGACGCGCCTCGGCTTGAATGTCCCGAAGCTGCTCGCTCCGATCGACCCAGAAACTACGATCTGGAGCATTCTACGCGGGAAATTGCTGCCGAACGTCGATCGGATCCATCTCGTGGTGGCCCCGCAATGGGCGGGAATGTTCCAAGCGCTGCTGGCCAGCGATCCGCAGAGCGCACGTTTGTCCTTCAGCGTGCAAGCGGAACCGCGCGGGATGGGAGACGCGATTTTTGGGGCGGCGAAATACTGGGGCGATGCGAAGACGTTGCTGGTGGTGTGGGGCGACCAGATCCATATCTCGGCAGATACGCTGAAGCGGGCGTTAGCCGGACACCGCGGAGAGTGCGCACGCCACTGCACGATCCCCGCTGTGCTCATGGACCGGCCCTACGTGCAATATTGCTTCGACGCGAGCGGCGGGTTGACGGAGATTCGCGAAACACGCGAGGGAGCCAAGTGTGACGCGATCGGATTCTCCGACGTGGGAACATTCGCGCTGGAGGTCGATGGGCTGGACAGGGCCTGGCAGGCGTACCAACTTGAAGGAAAAGCGGGAGCGTGCACCGGTGAAGTGAACTTTCTCCCCTTCCTGCCGTACTTGGCACGGGATGGCTGGTCGATCAGCCGCGTCGCAGTGAACGATCCGGTGGAAGCCCGCGGCGTGAACAGCATGGACGATCTGCAATTTTTCCAGCAAATTTATCGCGGCGGAAAGAACGCGCCCTCCGTCGCGGCCCGATAGTCACCGAGCGAGCTAACCGACATGGCTACGAATAAGGAATTCGTCCTGGTCACCGGCGGCGCCGGATTCATCGGAAGCCACCTCACGGAAGGACTGTTGAGCGCCGGGTATCGCGTGCGCGTGATGGACAATTTGTCGCAAGGCCATCGCGAGTGGGTGCATGGCGACGCCGAATTCCTCGAGGGAGACATCACGAGTCTCGATCAGTGCAGGCAAGCTTGCTCGGGGGTGTCCGGAATATTTCATCTGGCTGCCATGAGCCGGGTGGCCCCTTCGGTGGATAACATTGAAGGTTGCACGCTGCCGAACGTTGTTGGCACTCAGAACATCCTTTCCGCAGCCAGGGAAGCCGGCGTGCGCCGCCTGGTTTACACTGGATCTTCGACCTTTTACGGCAATACCGCGCCGCCCCACTCGGAGGAGATGTCCTCGGAGTTTCTGAACTTCTACTCACTCACGAAAGCAGTGGGGGAACAGTATTGCTTACTGTTCGACCGGCAGTACGGCTTGTCGACGGCGACCGTGCGGTATTTCAACGTATATGGACCGCGGCAGCCGCAGACCGGCACATACGCATTGGTGCTGGGTATATTTCTGAAGAGGCTTGCCATGGGGCTCCCGCTCGTGATTCACGGGGATGGTTCGCAGCGGCGAGATTTTGTCCACGTGAAGGATGCGGTGGCGGCCACGATCCGCGTGTATGAGAGCGATGCGCGAGCGGAAGTATTCAACGTGGGCTCCGGAACGAATGTCTCGATCAAGGAAATCGCGGGCATGATTTCACCCCATCAGGAGCATGCCCCGCGGCGAGCGGGAGACGCGGAGATAACGCTTGCGGACATTACGCGGATTCGTACGAGGCTCGGTTGGGAACCGACGATTTCTCTGGAGCAGGGGTTGCGCGAGCTGATTCAACTCATGCAATCCGAGAAGCCCGCTCCGACGGTTCGCTAGGGCACTAACGGTCACACCTTCAGACTCGATGGCGCGATTGCTCAGGAGAACGGGAAAAGTCATGGATTGGCCGGTGGGGTCGGTGCCGACAAATGCGAAGGGAACCAGCCGATCCATGGTCGATAAGTTCGACCTGCTTTGCATTGTTGGGCTGATCCTCTCCTTTCTGCTGGTAAGCCGGTTGCCGGCGGCTCCGTCGAAATTTGGCGACATATATTTTCACGACGAGGCAAAAGCCCTGGCGCACGCGCTGCGAGGCGCAGGGCCCTGGAGCGAGGTCGCATTTGCTCGCGCACCCGGGCCGGCTCTCTACTACGCGGTGCCCTACCTGTTCGTCTCGCCGAGTGCCCCCGATGGAGTGTACTGGCGCGCGGCGCTGCTGTGGAATGGCCTCTGGATGGCAATGGCAATCCTGCTGAATCGCCGCGCGGGAGAACATCTGCACGGCGATCTGGCGGGAAAAATCGCGGCAATTATTTCCCTGGTGTTGCCGCTGGGCGTCTACTACAGCTTTGGAGTCGCCGCGGAAACTCCCGCATATGTCGCAACGGTCGTTTTTGTTTTTGGGTGGGCGTATTGGCGTGCCGGCAGGGATACCGCGCTGCTTTCGCGGGGGGCGCTCGTTGCTTTGTTCGGATTGTTCGGCCTCATTCTTTGCCGGCCGAACGCACTGATAATCTCGGGGATCGCCGGGCTGGCGTTTGCCGCCATGCTTTTGCAGCGGGAAGCGCCCTATACCACAGCAGAAAAGCGTTTCGCGGCGGCTGGTGCGGTGGCGGGAATTGCGATTCTGTTCTTCGTTTCAGCGACGCTAAAGGAAATTTCCGGGAAGCGCGGCGTCAGCACGCAGGCCTCTAATTTTGACACAACACTTTTCCTTAGCAATTTTCAGTTCCGGACCGAGCCTTTCGACTGGCGATTCTGGGGCAAGGGAACGCGGCAGGGCAGCGCCGACTACCAGAATTATGCGCGAACGCAGAAGGAACTTGAGCAGGAATCGATGCAGGCGGGCGTGCCGGTTTCCCATTTGCAGGTGGAGTGGACGCGGCGCGACGTGGCCGAGCACCCGTGGCTGCACATCAAGATGACCGCTGTTCGCGCTTTGTCACTGAACATCTGGCTGGTCAATTCCACCCGGCCGAGCGCATTTCACCTGGGGCCCTTCCGAGGTGTGGCGGCCTATTTCACGTTTCATATCCTTCTAAATATCGTTGTGTTAACGCCCCTCTTTTTGTCCTTTGCGTTTCTGGCGACCAATCGCGAGGAGTTCTTTGCGTACTGGCCGCTGTGGGGCCTGTGGCTGGGATTACTGGTGTTCCATGCTGTCACCTATGCGGAACCCCGCTATATGTTACCGGCTCAGCCAGGCCTGGCTGTGATGGCCGCGTGTATGTTGGCCAGGAGAAGAGATGTTCTTCCCGGTTCGGTACCGCTTTCGGCCCGGGGGAGTGAACTTTTGTGCCCATGAAGACCGTTAACTACAACAACGCCTTGGAGGCCAGTCCAGAGAATCTCGCGCAGAGCGCGGCGTCGAAGGCACGTGTTTGGACGTCGCCGAAGTGGCCGATGATCATTATTTGCATTGCCGGAGCCGCTCTGTTCGCCCTGCTTCTGGCCATGAATTCCGCCAGCCTTGGCGGGCGAAAGATCATTCACATCACCTGCTGTTATGACGCGCCGAGCTATTTTTCGACGGGTCACGCGCTGCTCTTCCATCACAGTTTCGACTTGAGCAGCGAATTCGAAGCTGTGGGGCAGCCGTTCGAGGGATGGTCGTCGATCGTGCCAGCCACGGGACGTCCTGCGAGTGTCTTCGCCATCGGTTACTCGCTGCTGGAAATCCCTTTCCTCGCCGTTGGAACGGGTCTAGATGCTTTGACTCACCACCCGGCCGACGGCTACTCCACTTATGCTTTAACTGCCTACTACGGCGCCAACATTTTGTTCGTTACGATCGCGCTGCTTTGTTTGTACCGGCTCCTCTACGAGCTGGGCGGACAACTAGATATTTCGCAGGAATCTCGAGTGTGGGTCCCCCTTTTCGTGGTTCTGGCCATGCTGCCGGCTACATCGCTGGGCTACTATGCCTTCTCGCCTTTGCCCCACGTGGCCGGCTTCATGATGCTCAGTATTTTTTTCCTCACCTGGTGGCGCATTCGCAACTCGAACAGCTGGTGGCGATGGGCGCTATTGGGTGTTCTGGGTGGCCTTACGGCCCTGTGCCGCTGGCAGGATGCCGTATATCTTGCGGCTCCCCCGTTGTGCGAACTGCTGCACCTGTATAAGACTCGCAGAATCCCGGAGAACGCTTCCGTAGCGAAGTGGCTGGGCGTGCGGGCTCTCTACTGTTGCGTGGGACTCTTGACGCTGACGCCGCAGCTCATCGAATGGAAAGCTATTTTTGGGCATTACTTGCTGGTGCCACAGGGGCCTGGTTTTTTTCAGTTCCCCCCGCGCTTCGTACCCCAGGTTCTCTTTTCGACGCAGCACGGGTGGTTTCTTTGGACCCCTGTTACGTTGATCTGTATCATTGGCCTATTGATGGCTTGGAATCGAGTCGAGGGATATCTGGTGCCCTGGGCGCTGATTCTTTTTGCGGAAATAGCTTTGATGGGCGCGCAACCAACCGACTGGCACGGTTACGAATCGTTCAGCATTCGTTCGCTGACGTGCAGCCTTGCAGTGGCCGGCGTAGGCTTGGCCATGTTTCTCTGGTTGATGCCCAAAAAGATTCTTCCGCTGCTATGCGTGGTGGTGGCCTTCTGCGCGCTCTATTCAACTGTGTTTGCGGCGCAGTATCGGCTCGACCTGATCCCCAAGAACGACCGTTTGCTTTCGACGGAGTTGGTTCACGACAAGCTGTACATGAGGCAGGCGTATGCTCGGTCGCGGTCGGCGCAGCGAGGTGAGGCGCTGATCAAGAAGGGCAACGCGGCTGGTGCGACGGTTTCCCTGAACAAGTCCCTAGCACAGTATGGGGACGACCGCGCCCTGCTGAAGGCTCTGGCGGAGGCTTACGCGGCCGACGGAAACACAGCGGCGGCGGAAGAGACGCGCGAGCGACTGGCGAAACTGCTGGATAAAAGGCTTTTCTGAGATTGGATAAAAACGAGACGAACGGGAGGAAGGCATGAGTGGCGATCAGAATATCGTAATCGTAGGTGGATGCGGGCATGTGGGCCTGCCGCTGGGCATCGCTCTGGCGGATCATGGCAAGCAGGTGACGCTGCTCGATATCGACCCGAAGAAAGTGCAGCAGATCAACGCGGGCGAGATGCCGTTCATGGAAGACGGAGCGGCTCCGCTGCTGAAGAAGGTGATCGGGCGGTCGCTGTGGGCTACGCTGGACAACAGCTGCCTGCGGGATGCGGAGATCGTGGTGACGGTGGTGGGCACGCCGGTAGACAAGCATCTGAATCCGAATGTGAACGAAGTGTACAAGAGCATGGACGAAGTAATGAGCCAGATGCAGGACGGGGCGCTGCTGATCCTGAGAAGCACGGTATATCCGGGGATGACCAAGCTGATCAACGACCGGATTCGTACGCTGGGCCGCAAAATCCTGTTGTCGTTCTGCCCGGAAAGGATCGCGGAGGGCAAGGCGCTCGAGGAGCTGGAATCGTTGCCGCAGCTGGTGTCGGCTTTTGAGCCGGAAGGATTCAGGCGGGCAGGGGAGCTGTTTCTGACCCTCGCCCCGAAGATCATCGAGCTGGCGCCGCTCGAAGCGGAGCTAGCCAAGCTATTTTCCAACAGTTGGAGGTATCTGAACTTCGCCATCTCGAACCAGTTCTACATTCTGGCACAGAGCTACGGGTTGGACTTCTACCGGATTCATGATGCGGTGACACGGGACTACCCGCGAATGAAGAGCTTTGCGAAGCCGGGTTTTGCGGCGGGTCCGTGCCTGCTCAAGGACACGCTGCAGCTGGGGGCGTTTGCCAAGAACAACTTTTTCCTGGGACACGCGGCGATGCTGATCAACGAAGGGCTGCCGAACTTCGTGGTGGAGCAGTTGCGCAAGTTCGATTTGTCGGACATGCGGGTGGCGATCCTGGGGATGGCGTTCAAGGGTAACTCAGACGACGCACGGGAAAGTCTTTCCTACAAGCTACGGAATCTGCTGTTAGTAGAATCGAAAGAGGTGATCTGTACCGATCCGTACGTGCGCGATCCGGGATTTGTGCCGCTGGAAGTGGCGATCGACCGGGCGGATGTGATCATTCTGGGAGCGCCGCATTCGGTTTACAGCGAAGTGAAGATACCAAGGGGGAAGGTTGTGATGGATATCTGGAATTTCTGGGCAACGCGGAAAGACGATGAGGTGACGGCCGTCGCATCCACCCCGATCCCAGTGCAGGTGAAACGATGAAGATTCTCGTCACCGGGGCTTCCGGCTTTATCGCCGGCTATTTGATTGCGGACCTGCTAGACGCGGGACACGAAGTGGTTGGGCTGGACAATTTCAGCAAGTATGGCCGCGTCGAGAAGTCCTACGACCGGAATCCCCGCTACAGGCTGGTCGAGGGAGATGCCAAGAACGCGGAGCTGATGAAGTCTCTGCTTATGGATTGCGATCATTTCGTGGCCTGCGCCGCGATGATCGGAGGCATTTCGTATTTCCACGCCTTCGCGTATGACCTGCTCGCCGAAAACGAGCGTATTACGGCGGCGAGTTTCGACGCGGCGATCCATGCCTACAAGAACGCCAAGCTACAGAAGGTCACGGTGCTATCGTCGAGCATGGTATTTGAGAGCACGGACCAGTTTCCGACGCCGGAATCGGCGTTGGCGGACTGCCCGCCGCCACGTTCGACGTATGGTTTCCAAAAGCTCGCAACCGAGTACTTTGCCAAAGGTGCATTCGAGCAATACGGGCTGCCCTACACGATTGCCCGGCCGTTTAATTGCGTGGGCATCGGCGAAAAGCGCGCTTTGCGGGACGCGGATGTGATTAGCGGCAACGTAAAGCTGGCCATGTCCCACGTGGTACCCGATATTGTTCAGAAAGTTCTCAAGGGGCAGGATCCCCTGCACATTCTGGGCTCGGGAAAGCAGGTGCGCCATTACACTTACGGCGGCGACTTAGCCCGCGGCATCCGCTTGTGCATCGAACATCCGGCGGCCCGCAACGAGGACTTCAATTTGTCGACTCCGGTCGCCACTCCCGTACTCGAACTGGGACAACTCATCTGGAAGAAGATCAACAACGGCACGCGGCCCTTCCGATACGTCTCGGACAATCCATATGAGTACGACGTTCAGATGCGTTCGCCCGACGTCTCCAAAGCGGAAAAACTGCTGGGTTTCCGCGCCGAGACCAGCCTGAGTGAGATTCTAGACGAGGTGATTCCCTGGATCGGGGATCAAATCAAGAATGAGCATATCTAATCCAGACGTTGCGACGGAACTGGAGTCCGACCTCCAACAGACCTATGCCCGCCGCTTTGACGGGCAGGAACTGCGGCGGAAGCAGGTGTGGGAAGTTTTGTGCAGCTCGTTCTTCAGCCGCTGGGTGCGTCCGCAGGATACCGTTCTCGATTTGGGGGCCGGTTACTGCGAATTCATCAATTCGATTCAAGCCGAGAAAAAACTGGCGCTGGACTTGAATCCTGCCACGGCTACCCACGCCGCTCCGGGTGTGGCGGTCATATCCCAGGATATCTGCAAGCCGTGGGATATCGCTGCGTCCAGCGTGGACGTGGTATTCACCAGCAATTTTTTCGAGCATCTGGAGAACAAGCAGGGGCTGGTGCATTGCCTGAAGGAAATCCGGCGCGTGCTGAAGCCCAAGGGGCACTTCATCGCACTGGGCCCCAACATCAAGTACGCGTACAAAGTGTATTGGGACTACTTCGACCACTATTTGCCTTTAAGCGATCGTTCCATGGTGGAAGGCCTCGAGCTCAACGGATTCCAGCTCGAAGAGGTCATACCGCGTTTTTTGCCGTTTACGATGAGGGGCAGCATGCCGTCACATCCCGCGCTGGTTCGGATCTACCTGGCGATCCCTCTGGCCTGGCGAATCATGGGAGAACAGTTTCTGATCGTCGCACGGACCTAAAAGGCGATGCGGGATCCGCTCAACATCATTACTCCGGTTTACAACGAAGATGCTGATTTCCTCCAACGCAGTTGTTGCTCGCGCTTTGCTGAAGACCCTAAAGACCGCGCCCGGTAATCAACCGAACTCGCCGCAAAGGACACGGTCGCCGCACATGGCACTTACAACTTCAACCAGCTACCCGGTAGTCAACCGGAGCCGTACCGAAGCCGTTCCTCGGCGAGGCCTGCTGTCGCCCAAAACAGCGACTTTGCTGATATGCCTGGTGGGCGTTGGGCTGATCGCTTTATTACTGGCCGCCAATGCAGCACGTCCGGGAGGCCGGCCGATCATCCACATGGCATGCTGTTTTGATGCACCAAGTTATTTTTCGACGGGCCATGCGTTGCTTTTCCGCCAAAGCTTCGATCTGAGCAGCGAATTTCAAAGGCTGGGCTTGCCGTTTGAGACGTGGCCCCACAGCTTTGAGCCTGACGGGCAATTTGTCTCGCCCGAAACAGGGCGTCCGGCAAGCGTTTTTGCTATCGGATATTCAATACTTGAAATACCGTTCCTCGCCGCGGGTACAGGTATGGATGCGCTGACCCATCATCCGGCTGATGGGTATGGTCAGTTTGCCCTCATGTTCTACTACATAGCGAACATCGTATTCCTGACGATCGGACTCGTTTGCCTCTACTGGTTTTTGTATGCGCTCGGAGAGTATTTGCCAATCTCTGAGCGGTCGCGAACCTGGGTGCCGCTGCTCGCGGTAATCGCCATAATCCCGACCACCACTCTGGGTTTTTATGCATTCTCTCCGCTCGCGCATGAGTGTGGATTCATGATGTTGAGCATATTGGTTCTCTTCTGGTGGCATAGCCGGAATTCAAGTCAGGCCTGGCGATGGGCATTGTTGGGCGTGGTCGCAGGATTTGTGGCGCTATGCCGCTGGCAAGATGCGATCTACATGGCCGGCCCTCCGCTCTGTGAACTTTTGCATCTGTTCAGAACACGGAAACTTCCCGAGGGCATTTCAATTCAAAAATGGCTGGGCGTGCGGGCACTCTATTGCGTGGTTGCATTCGCTACGCTGACTCCCCAGCTGATCGAGTGGAAGGCGATCTTCGGCCACTACTTGCTGGTTCCGCAAGGGTCCGGGTTTTTCGTTTTTCCTCCCCATTACGTGCAAAACGTGCTGTTCTCCACCCAGCACGGATGGTTTGTCTGGACCCCGGTAACACTCTTCTGCGTGATCGGGCTTTTCATGGCCTGGTTTAAGTTCGAGGGATATCTCGTCCCCTGGATATTGCTGGTGTTTACGGAAATTCTTCTCATGGGTGCGCAGCCCACGGACTGGCACTGCAACGAATCTTTCAGCATTCGCTCGCTTACGTGCAGCCTGGCTGTCGCGGCCATGGGTTTGGCCATATTTGTGTGGGCAACGCCTGCCAGATGGACCCCTGTGGTATGGTCCCTCATCGTGTTTTTCGGAGTTTACAGTACTCTGTTTGCGGCTCAGTACCGGCTCGATCTTCTTCCTAAGAACGATCGTTTGCTGGCGTCTGAGTTGATTCACGACAAGCTGTTTATGCGGCAGGCGTACGCGCGATCACGGTCCGCGCAACGAGGGGCGGAGCTCATCCAGACGGGCGATGCGGCAGGAGCTACGGTCTCGCTGAATAGGTCTCTTGCGCAATATGGGGACGATCGTTCTTTGCTGAAGACATTGCAGGAAGCCTACACGGCTGAGGGAAACATTCCTGCGGCGGAAGAAACTCAAGAGCGGCTGCAGAAGCTACTGGCTCGGAGACTTTTCTAGGATTTTTGAAAATACGAGCAGCGGGGGCGAAACGGCTGCTAGAGATCGTTGCAAGGACCCAGGTTGCGATGCCAAACCCACTCAACATCATCGTTCCCGTCTACAACGAAGGCGCCAACTTCCCGGCGCTGCACTCGGCTATTACCTCTGCGATCAAGACGCCTTTCAACGCATTCGTGGTCTACGATTTTGATGAGGACAATACCGTCCCGGTAGTGCGGCAAGTGATCGACGGTGGGGATCAACGGTTTCATTTGCTGAAGAACACCGTCGGACGGGGTGTCGTGGGTGCTCTGCTCAGCGGATTCCGATCGGTGAATCGTGGTCCGGTGCTTGTGGTGATGGGCGATCTTTCCGATGATCTTGGAAAGGTCGATGAAATGGTGCGGCGGTATGAGCAAGGATATCAGCTTGTAGCAGCGAGCCGTTACATGCCGGGAGGCGAGCAGCTAGGGGGACCGCTCCTCAAGCGCACCCTTTCCCGATTAGCTGGACGGACATTGCATGCGCTAAGGGGCCTCCCTACGTCTGACCCCACGAATGCCTTTAAGCTTTACGACGCCGAAATGCTGAACTCGCTGAACCTGGAAAGCCGGGGAGGCTTTGAACTGAGCCTCGAGATCACGGTGAAGGCGTTTCTTGAGGGCTACAGGATCACGGAAGTTCCGGCCACGTGGCGCGATCGCACGGAAGGGGAATCCCGGTTCCGGATGTGGCACTGGTTACCCCTCTATCTCAGGTGGTACTTTTTCGCGTTTCGCCCCAGATCCCGAAGGCCCGCCGCAGTCACGGCGTAATTCTGAGTCCAGTCCAGCGACGCGCCATTCCCGGTCATCTTGACTCGCCATCCCTTCCGGCTTAGCTCGATAGCCGGCGAAAAACCTGTACTTAAACTGGCTTCAGGAACAGTGGCGTAAGCATCCAGCCGGAGCACAAGATGGCATTCACGTGCTCAATGTCGAAATCCGGGCAGGGCTGCTTCCCCCGACCGGTTCGCGGGCACAGTGAACTTGGGCGGCAACCTGGCAAGTCATTTCCCTGGTTTGCCGCCTGATGAACTGCGCACGGGGGCTGTAATGAGATTGTTCGGTAAGCTTCTATTTGTGATTGCGTGCCTGGTATGTGCTGGCGCCGCTCAGGCTAATGACTACTACGTGTCGCCCAGCGGCAAGAGTGCTGGCGATGGGAGTCTCGCCAACCCGTGGGATTTGCAGACGGCGCTCAGTCAGCCGACATCCGTGAAGCCGGGCGATACGATCTGGGTTTTGCCGGGCACTTACGTGCCTCCGAATAGCAATGGTTTCGTTAGCAGCTTAAGTGGCACGGCCGCGGCGCCGATCATCGTCCGCAATTACCAGGGGCAGCGAGCTACGCTCAGCGGGAACCAGGATTTCGCGGTGCTATATGCGTCGGGATCGTATACGTGGTTCTGGGGCTTGGAAATCACGACCTCCTGCGCCGGAAGAGGAGTTGCCGGGAACATTACGTGCGCGGTGGGAGTGGGAGCGTATGGCCCGGACCTCAAATTCATCAACCTGATTGTGCATGACACGATGCAGGGATTTTCGGCTTATAACAGTTCGCCCGATTCCGAGTATTACGGGAATCTGAGTTATTACAACGGCTACGTGGGCACTGACCGGGTGCATGGGCATGGGATGTATTTTCAGAATCTCACCGGCCTAAAAACCATCAGCGAGAATTTCGTTGGCGACAACGCTGACGAAGGAATACAGATTTATGGCAGTGGAACGGCCGCTTTGAACGGCTTTATCGTTTCGGGAAATACTCTCTACAATAGTGGCTCTTGGCCTTCACCAAACTATCAATACAACGTCATCATCGCCGGCGGGCTTACACGCCAAAATATTCAATACACGAACAACTACAGCTACTTTCCTACGACGGCTGCCGGGGGCTTTACGCAGTTCGGCCAATATACGGACGGCCAGGATATTTCCATTCAGAATAACGTTTTCGTTGGGGGAGGAGAGCCGACAGCCGTCGCCGACGAGGCTGGCCCGGTTTCTTTTACTGGGAATATTCTTTATGGCTCGCCCTCGGCCGGGAGGGTTCTCGCGGTGGCTTTAGATACCGGCCAAACATTCGCCAGCTACGCGTGGGACAAAAATACCTATTACGACCAGACGCTCTACCACTTCAATTCATCGGTTAGCGGAAACGCGTCAAACCTAAACTTTGCGAACTGGCAGCAATCGACTGGATTCGACGCGCATAGCACCTATGCTCAGACCGCTCCCACAGGAGTCTGGGTGTATGTGCAACCGAACAAATATGAGGACAAGCGGGCCAACATAACGATCTACAACTGGGATTTGGATGCCGCCGTTCCGGTGAATCTTTCCGGTGTTTTAAGCCCCGGGGACCAATACGTGATACAGGACGCGCAAAACTTCTATGGGCCGGCCGTAGCGTCAGGAACCTATACAGGGAGCCCCGTCTCCATCAAGATGACCGGACTGACCAAAGCTACGCCGGTAGGCTTCGCGGCTCCCGCGCACACAGCACCACAGTTTGGAACCTTTGTCGTCTTGCCCGTTTCCGGCCCGTCGTCTCCCCCTTTGCCGCCGGCAAACCTAACGGTAATCGTAGATTAGGGCTACATCGCCTGAGGGATTGCACCACGCTGCAGCACATTTTTGGCGTTGACAGGGTGAGCGGATATCGGCATCATTTCAGAACTAAAAACCTGGCTGGACTGAGTTCTCCGTTTGTCCCAATAAGTCGCAACCTACTGGGGCCTACGGAGCGCAAGCATATAGCTGGTTCTCCCCGTTAAAGCAACAAAAAAAGATATTTAAGCCAAATGAGGAACTACCTGGAGATGTTGTCTAATCCCACCCGTGTGTTCTGGAAGAACTCCGTTTTTGTCGTTTGCCTTCTGGTTCTAGGGGCGAGCGGGGCGCTCGCCCAGTCTGGCGGACAAACGATCTATAATGGGATCGTTCTGCCCAGCCAGTGGCCTCCGGTGGGAACGCCCACGCAGGCGTACCAGCTTCCTTCTTACATCACGAGCCCTCCCTCGGTGATTACCATCGATGTCGGCCGGCAACTGTTTGTGGATGACTTTTTGATTCAGAGTACGACGCTGACACGGACCCAGCACCAGCCGGTGATGTACCCGGGGAATCCGATCATTATCCCCAACTCTTTGGATACGCTTGGCTTAGCCCTGCCCTATAGCGATGGTGTGTGGTATGACCCAGCTGCCCAACTCTACAAGATGTGGTTCTATTGCGGCCCGCCAATCCCCAGCGGACAGCTCAATGCGGGGCTTGGTTTTACAGTCTGCTATGCCTATTCTACCGACGGCAAGAACTGGATCCGGCCGTCGCTGCCCAACGCGGTCGTACCGAATACCGATGAAGTGCTGCAAATTCCCAACGGTCGCGACTCAGTCACGCTCTGGATGGACTTGCAGGACCCGAATCCTGCTCAGAAATTCAAGGCCTTCGCCTATCAGCCCGAATCGACGTACGGAATTCTCGTGTTTTTCTCGGCCGACGGCATTACCTGGGTGCCCCAGAACCAAACGAGCTATCCGATAGAGCCCATCGACGACCGCACGACATTTTTCTGGAATCCTTTCCGAAACGTCTGGGTGGACAGCCTCAAGAATTATGTAAATGATCCGGCTTCGGGAAGTCGACCCGCCTATACCACCCGCCTCCGATACTATGCGGAGAGCCCGGATTTGTTTCATTGGACGCCGTCGGATTTTACCGACAGCTTCTGGACGGGTCCGGACGTAAACGATCCTCCGTACCCCTCGAGCCAAACTCTTCCCCAGCTGTACAACCTGGACGGAGTCGCGTACGAAAGCCTCATGGTGGGGCTGTTCAGTTGGTACTACCCTGGCCCGCAAGACACTACCGACGACCCAACCGGTTTGACAGGCCCCGATATCGTTGAACTGGGCGTGGGTTTCAGCCGGGACGGGTTTCATTGGGTGCGCCCGACCCGGGGCGGCGGTCCCAGCAACGCCTTCATTCCCGCTTCCAATATTGCCGGTACCTGGAATATGGGGAACACGCAGTCGGCCGGCGGCGGTTTCCTGGTGGTCGGCGATGAGCTGTGGTTCTATTTTAGCGGGCGGAATGAGATTCACTCCGGCAACAACGCTGTAGGTGCCACCGGTCTGGCAACGCTGCGGCGCGATGGTTTCTATTCGATGGATGCGGGAGCGACGCCGGGTGTCTTGACAACCCGACCCGTACAGTTCTCCGGCAAGTACATGTTCGTGAACGTCAACGATCCTCAAGGCTCACTTCAGATTCAAGTCTTGAATCCCACCACGAACCAGGTGCTGGCGACCTCTTTGCCGCTAACCGTTAACAAGACTCTCCAGGCGGTGACCTGGAGCGGTGGCGGGACAGACCTCTCGGCCTTCGTGACCCCGGGACAGCAGGTTGAATTTCAGTTCACGCTGACCAACGGGTCCCTTTACTCCTTCTGGGTGACCTCCAGCGCCGCCGGAGCAAGTAACGGATACGTGGCCGCGAACGGCCCGGGTTTCACTGGCTCCACAGATACTCTTGGTTCGGCGGCTTATCCCACTGTTGCCGCAACGCCGGAAATTTCCCCCGCGGGCGGAAATTTTGCCAGCTCAGCCACCGTCTCGATGTATTCGGGAACACCAGGCGCGACGATCACCTATACCCTCGATGGAACCACTCCCACCGCCACGTCTGCAATATATACCGGTCCCTTTCAACTGACCGGCAGCGCCACTGTGAAAGCCATCGCGTTCGTCACGGGCCTCGGCAACAGTGCCGTGGCCGCCGCCACATTCAACCAGAGCACTAGCGCCCCTTCGGTCTCGATAACAGCGCCTTTGACTGGCCACACGGTATCAGGTTTGATTTCTGTTACCGCGACCGCCTCCGATAGTGTCGGAATAGCGAGCGTCCAGTTCACCGCGGATGGCCTTCCCATCGGCAAGGTGACCACTTCACCGTACACGGTCAGCCTCGAGACAACGACCCTTAGCAACGGTAATCACCAAATCTCGGCGGTCGCTGTCGACTCTGTCGGAAATCAGGCGACTGCTGCGACCGTCACGGTCAACGTAAACAATGTGACAAGCGGTCCCACAACAGGCCTCGTCGGCTACTGGAGTTTTGACTCCGCCTACGTTGTCCAGCCCAGCCTGCTCGATCAATCCGGAAACAACAACAACGCCACGGGTTATTCCACACCTTCTGTAGCTGGGGAAATAGGCCAGGCGCTTCAGTTTAACGGTACCAGCAGCTATACACAGGTGGTGAGTAACACGCAGGTGTACGACCTGATGGGAGATCTGACTCTTTCATTGTGGGTTCAAACCACTAATTCCACCCGAACGGAAGCGCTGCTTAGCAGATTTGCCGCCGGCGGCAGCGGATACGGTTACGTATTGAGGACGAACCCGTCAGGCACTGCTGAAGTCCTGGTCGGGGGCGCGAACATGATCTCCGGCGTCAGTTCGGTGTTTACCGACAGCAAGAAGATAAATGACGGCAAGTGGCACGAGATTACGGTCGTTTTCAAACTGGCCAGCGGCATCACGTTTTATGTGGATGGGACGCAGACTTCCACCTTCGCCATGTCCGGCGTGGCAATGACCGCGGCTTCGTATTTCCAAATGGGTTTGAATCCATGGACGCCTTACGGCACCTACTTTACGGGAACGATGGACGAGGTGCGGATTTACAACCGGGCCCTATCGGCTGCCGATGTGAACGCGCTCGCGCAGCCCTACGCGCCGATTGTTTCCCTCACAGCCCCGACAAATAATCAGATCGTTTCGGGATCAACCTCTCTTACGGCGACGGCCACCGACCAGGCCGGCATCGCAAAGGTCCAATTCCAAGTTGACGGAGCCTCCTTTGGTTCGGTCACGACCGCCCCCTACACCCTGAATCTCGATACCACCACCCTTACCAATAACACGACCCACCAGATAACGGCGGTCGCAACCGACACGGAGGGCAATCAGGCTTCCTCCACGGGCGTAACGATCACAGTGAACAACACCGCTTGGTACGTGTCCCCCACCGGCTCTCCGTCGGGAAGCGGTACTCTCGCGAGCCCATGGGATTTGCAGACCGCGCTCAATCAGCCCAGCGTCGTGCAGCCAGGCAGCACGATCTGGCTATTGGGCGGTGTGTACTACGGCAACTACAACAGTGTGTTGAACGGAACGGCTGCGAACCCTATCACCGTCCGGAACTACCAGGGCCAGCGCGTGTCGCTCGATGGTCAGGGAGGCGCCTACAACGTCCTCACGATCAATGGCTCTTACACGTGGTTCTGGGGGCTGGAGGTCGTGGATACAACCGACATCAGGGTTAGCACGAATACTTTGCCTACAAATGCGGCCGGAGTCGTAGTGTATGGCGTAGGAATCAATTGTATCGATATGGTGGTTCACGACACGGCCGAGTCATTTGCGGCCTTCAACGCCGCCTCGAACAGCGTCTTTTACGGCAACCTCGCCTATTACAACGGTTATGTCGGCACGGACCGGAACCATGGCCACGGGATGTACATGCAGAACAACGTGGGCAGCAAGACCATCGCAAACAACATTGTCGGCGACAACGGCGACGAGGGAATGCAGATCTATGGAAGCAATACAGCCCAGATCATCGGGTTCAATATCAGCGGAAATACTCTCTACAATACCGGCTCGTGGCCCAATCCGAACTATCACTTCAACCTGCTGCTAGGGGGAGGAGCGACGCGCCAGAATATTCAAGTCCAGAATAACTATAGCTATTTGACTCCCTCGGCGAACGCCGGAGGCAATAGTCTCGGCCAGTACACGATCGGCCAGAATATTACCGCAACGAACAACGTCTTCGCCGGCGGCAACATCGCGCTCTATGCCGACGGCGAATCAGGGCCGGTGGTCTTCACCGGCAACGTCGTCTACGCCATTCCTTCGGCGGCCCAATTGGTGCAACTGGGCCTGTTCACTGGCCAGACGATCTCGTCTTACACTTGGAATAACAACGCCTACTATGGCCTGAACGGCTTCTACCTCGGTACTTACGATGGGAACAATTTCGGACCAACGACGACTGGCACCTTCCAGAATTGGCAACTGCAGACCGGCCTCGACAGCACGAGCACCTACACGCCCAACGCCCCGACGGGAACATGGGCCTATATTCAGCCCAATCAATACGAGCAGAAGCGCGCCAACATCACCATTTACAACTGGAACCTGAGCTCCAGCGTAGCAGTGGATTTGTCGAGCGTTCTAAGTGTGAACGACCAGTATGTGATTCTTGACGCGCAGAATTTCTACGGTCCGGCTGTGGCCAGCGGCACTTACGAGGGCGGAACGGTGAGCATTCCCATGACCGGTCTGACTAAGGCCTCGGCCATCGGATTTACCGCGCCGGCGCACACGGCGCCGCAATTCGGCACTTTTATCGTGATGCCGGTGTCATCCGTTCCAGCTGTGTCCGTATCTCCCCTCACTGCGACTCTCTACTCGGGGCAAACGCAAGCTTTCAGCGCCATCGTGAGCGGGCTGGCCGGGCAGCCTGTGACCTGGTCGGTTAGTCCGGCCGTGGGCAGCATCTCGAGCGCCGGAGTATACTCAGCCCCCGCGACGATTCTGCTTTCTCAGACCATAACGATAACGGCTGTCAATTCCTTGAATGCAAGTGCGTCGGCAAGCGCGATCGTGTTCCTTGTTCCCTCCATATCCGTCTCCCTAGCGCCCACGAGCGCTACGCTGGGGCAGAGCCAGACGCAGCAATTCACCGCGACCGTCGTGAATTCGATTAACCCTGCAGTTACCTGGTCGCTCAGCCCGAATGTCGGGACGATTTCATCCACCGGACTCTATGCGGCGCCCTCAACGATCAGCGCGACTCAGACCATCATCCTGACCGCCACCACGGTCGCCACGCCCGCGGCAACGGCCACGGCCCAGATCAACCTGACGCCGCCGCCGGCTGTGTTTGTGACCCCTTCGAGCGTTGCTCTGAATCAAGGCCAGACCCAGCAGTTTACCGCGTCCGTGCAGGGCAGCTCGAATCAGGCGGTCACGTGGTCGCTGAGCCCTAACGTGGGCACCATATCGTCGTCAGGGCTCTATACCGCGCCATCCACGGTCACAGTGGGACAAGTTCTCACGCTGACGGCAACAAGCGTTGCGTTGCCGGCGCTTACCGCCAAGGCCACCATTAATCTGACTTTGACTCCGCTCACGCCGCCGAGTGGGCTCGCCCTCTACTGGAGCTTCGACACCACGGATCTATCCAATGGCCAGGTCTTGGACTTGTCCGGGAACAATGGCACCGGCACACTGAACGGCACGTTCTTGCCGGTAACCGGAAAACTCAATCAGGCCCTCAATTTCAACGGAGTGAATTCATACATATCCACGGGGATTAACACCGCCACCGCTTTCAACAATAATCTGACGCTAAGCGCCTGGATCAACACGACGAATAGCTCGCGGCTGGAGGCCATTATTTCGAAGTACAGCGCCGCCGGCAGCGGCTGGGGTTACATTTTCCGGACGGACCAGAGCGGGCACCTGGAGCTTTCCATCGGCGCTTCGGACGTGACGGTCTATCCGGCGACCGCCATCGACACGGCCACGATCAACGATGGAAATTGGCACCACGTGGCAGCCGTAATTACTATCGGGCAGAATGTGACATTTTATG
>Ga0302324_100009462_pt1 | contig 20371 bp, 11 predicted proteins | sample Palsa_T0_1_FD_201949 | JGI IMG/M metagenome (GOLD analysis project Ga0302324, IMG submission 201949) | Peat permafrost microbial communities from Stordalen Mire near Abisko, Sweden - Palsa_T0_1 | ecosystem: Environmental > Terrestrial > Soil > Palsa > Peat permafrost | place: Sweden: Abisko...
GCAGCTCGATCTGGTCGACCTTGTAGCCGGTATTGTAGGGCTCGGCGGAGTAGCGCACGTCGTCGAACACGAAGAACTCGGCCTCGGGGCCGAAGAAGATGGTGTCGCCGATCCCCATCGACTTCACCATCGCCTCGGCCTTGCGGGCGATGCCGCGGGGGTCGCGGTTGTAGGGCTCCCCGGTGGTGGGCTCGAGCACGTCGCACACCAGCACCAGGGTGGTCTCGGCGAAGAACGGATCGATACAGGCCGAGTTGGGATCCGGCATCAGGCACATGTCGGACTCGTTGATCGCCTTCCACCCGGCGATCGAAGAGCCGTCGAACATCTGGCCTTCCGAGAACGTCTCCTCCTCGATCATGCTGATGTCGAAGGTCACGTGCTGCCACTTGCCGCGCGGGTCGGTGAACCGGAAATCTGCGTATTTTACGTCATTGTCCTTGATCAGCTTGAGGACGTCATGGGCCGTCGTCATTGAAGGGGTTCCCTCGTTCGAATATTTGCCGGCTCAACCGGCCGGTGTTTCGAGTTCATATGGCATCCAGCCCCGATGGCAAGATGCCGAGGGTACCAGCCGCTATCCCGATTTCAGATGGCATCCAGCCCGGATTCCCCGGTACGGATCCGGATCGCTTCCTCGATCTTGGAGACGAAGATTTTTCCGTCGCCGATCCGGCCCGTCTGGGCGGCGCGGCGGATCGCATCGACGGCCTTGTCGACCATTTCGTCGCTCAGCACGACCTCGATCTTCACCTTGGGCAGGAAATCGACGACATATTCGGCGCCGCGATAGAGCTCGGTATGACCCTTCTGGCGCCCGAACCCCTTCGCCTCCGTGACCGTAATGCCCTGAAGCCCCACCTCCTGAAGAGCCTCCTTCACTTCGTCCAGCTTGAAGGGCTTGATGATGGCCTCGATTTTTTTCATTGCATTTCGTCCTTCGCCCGCGCAACGCGAGCATTCCCAGGGGCGCGCCGCTGGTTAGCAGGGTCCATGCCAAACTCCGCGGAGGCGGCAAAAGACCTTTGGTCTCAGCCATCTAATACCCGATTGTCGGGGGCATCCCCGGTAACCCCCGGTGGGGCTGATTAAGATAGCACCACTCTGCCCAATAGCTATGCAAACCACAAACGGGCAACAGGGCGGCCGGGCTAACTGAACATCATTTAGGCGTCGTTTGCCGCCGGAGGCACCCATTTGTTGCCGGGAGCGCCGGCGACGCAGTAGCCTGCGGGGATGATCGAGCTTCTGACCAATGCCGAGATGGGGGAGGCGGACCGTCGAACCATCGCCTCCGGGGTTCCCGGCGCGGAACTCATGGAGAATGCGGGCGCGGCGGTCGCCGAAGCCGTCATCCGACGTCATCCGCCCGGCAGCAAGGTGGCCGTCGTCGCCGGCCCGGGCAACAATGGCGGCGATGGCTTCGTCGCGGCACGTCATCTGGCGGCGGCCGGCTTTCGCGTCCGGGTTTGCCTGATCGGGGCGCCGGACAGACTCAAGGGCGATGCGGCATGGGCGGCCGGCCGATGGGGCGGAGCGGTCGCGTCGGCACCCGACCTCGCCGATGCCGCCGTCATCATCGATGCCTTGTTCGGCGCCGGCCTCGATCGTCCGGTGAGCGGGGACGCCCTCGCAGCGATCGAGGCCATGAACGCTGTCGGATGCCCTATCGTCGCGGTCGATCTCGCCAGCGGAATAAACGGCACCACTGGGGCGGTGATGGGCGCCGCGGTCAGGGCGAGCGAAAGCGTGACCTTCTTTCGTAAGAAACCCGGCCATCTCCTTCTACCGGGACGCATTTATTGCGGACCGGTCAGTGTCGTGGAGATCGGAATCGGGGCCGATGTCCTAGCCGCGATCAAACCCGCGACGTTCGAGAACACCATGGAGCTTTGGCGCGGCCGGTTTCCGGTGCCGGGGGTCGAAGGGCATAAATACAGCCGAGGGCATGCCGTTGTCGTGTCCGGCGGCATGTCCCATACCGGCGCCGCACGCCTTGCGGCCATGGCGGCGCTGCGTGGCGGCGCCGGGCTCGTCACCATCGCTTCGCCCCGGGCTGCGCTCGCCGTCAATGCGGCCGGCAGCCTGGCGGTCATGGTGCGGCCCGTCGACGGCGCGGCGGAGTTCGAGATGCTGCTTTCGGACAAGCGCTTCAATGCGGTGGCGATCGGGCCGGGGGCAGGCGTCGGCGCCGCCACCCGCGAAATGGTCATGGCGTCGCTGCGCGGCGAACGGACCGTCGTCATCGATGCCGACGGCCTCACGAGCTTTGCCCCGGGGGCGGAGGAAGGGGGACAGGGCGGGGCCGACAACGACCGCGACGAGCTGTTTGCCGCATTGGCGGCCAACGGCAAAGTCGTGTTGACCCCCCATGCCGGGGAGTTCCACCGGCTGTTCGACGGCACAATTCCGGCCGGTGCGAAAACAGACCAGGCGCGCGCCGCCGCGCGCCGGTCCGGCGCGGTGGTCGTCTTCAAGGGCGCCGACACCGTCATCGCGGCGCCGGACGGCCGCGCCGCAATCAATGCCAATGCGCCGCCCTGGCTCGCCACCGCCGGCACCGGCGACGTGCTGGCCGGGCTCACCGCCGGCCTGCTCGCCCAGGGCATGCCGCCATTCGAAGCCGCCTGTGCCGCGGTATGGATTCATGGCGAAGCCGCCAACTCAGCCGGCCCCGGCATGATCTCGGAGGACCTCGCGCCGCGGATTCCCGAGGTCTACGCGCGCTTGCTTGAGGCGTAACGCGTGGCGCGGATTAAGCAGAATGGAACGCTCTGGCCAACGGACACTCCCCTCGCAGAGCATGTCCGGACCCGGCGAACGGAGACATCCGCGCAGTGGACCGTGAGGCGGCTAACGACCCATTTCACACATGGCTGAGCGAGAAAATAGCCCGACAAAGGCGCGCGACTGCTGCGGCGCCGCCGACGCGCTCGGTCGAGGCCTGATCACTCGCCGCGCCTGGCCGCGGTCAGAATGCCGCGCCAGCTCCCGCAAAGCCGAGCAATACGCAGCAATGCCGAAACAGCGAAATATATTCAAAGCACCCATATCGCGATTGACACAATTGATAGAAGGCAGAAATGGACCCGGCACGTATGCTGGCGGGCTTTCCGGCACCCTGGACTGTAGTCGAAACCACCGGCGAATTCACCGTTAAGGACGCAAGCGGTCGAGCCCTGGCTTACTTCTATTGGTGGGGCGACGGAACGACGACGCTTCTCACACGGGACGAGGCGAGGTGCTTGGCGGAGAAATTTGCCAAGATGCCGAGCTTTATGGTGGTGCGGGGGCGCGAAGGCGGGGAGGTCACGCCGCCATCTCGGCTCTGATCCGCTGCACCGTGCCGGTGCCGACACCGAAACGGGCCGCGCACCCCTACTGGCGAAAGCCGACGCAGCATCGCAGTCTAACGTTGGTCAATCCAACGAAACTTGCCCCTACAGGAACCCGATCGACAGCCAGGGAAACAGCGCCACTACGATGAGGGCGAGCAGCACCGCGCCGAGATAGGGCCACACCCGGCCCATGGCCTCATCCGGGGCGACCCGCCCGATCGCGCAGGCCGCATAGAAGCCAACGCCGAATGGCGGCGCGAACAGGCCGATGCCCATGGCGAGGATCACCACCATGGCATAATGCACGTCGTGGACCCCGAGTTCGCGAGCGGCGGGGAACAGCAGCGGGCCGAACAGCACGATGGCGGGAATGCCTTCCAGCAGGCTGCCGAGGATAGCGAAGACCACGATGGTCACCGCGAGGAAGCCGAGCTGCCCGCCGGGCACCCGCTCCATCATCGCCACCAGCTGGCGCGAGAAGCCGGACTGGGTCAGCGCCCAGGCCATGGCGGTCGCGGTGCCGATGATGAGCAGGATCGCACCGGACAGCGAGGCGGTCTCGATCAGCATGGGATAAAGCCGCCGCCAATCGAACTGGCGATAGATGAAGAGGCCGGCCGCGATGGTGTAGACCACGCCGACCGTCGAGACTTCGGTCGCGGTGGCGACGCCCTCGATCACGGCGGTGCGGATGAGGAACGGCAGCGCCAAGGCGGGCAGGGCGACGAGGAAGGTCCGCAGCACTTCGCGCGGCGGGGCGCGCTCGACCCCGGCGAGGCTCTCGTCGCGGGAACGATAGCGGCACACGATGACCAGGGCGACGGCCGCTACCAGCGCCGGCAGCAGGCCGCCGGTGAACAGTCCTGCGATCGAGACCCCTGTCACCGACCCGATGGTGATCAGCACCAGGCTCGGCGGGATGGTCTCCGACATCGCGCCCGAGGCGGCGAGCAGCGCGACCAATTCGCCGGGGCTCGCCCCGCGCTTGCGCATTTCCGGAAACAGCACCGGCGCAACCGCGGCCATGTCGGCGGCCTTGGAGCCTGAAATGCCGGACACCAGGTACATGGCGCCGAGCAGCACATAGGACAGTCCGCCGCGGACGTGGCCGATCAGCGCCGCCATGAAGTCGACCAGCACGCGGGCGAGCCCCGCCATTTCGATCAACAGGCCGAGGAAGACGAACAGCGGCACCGACAAGAGGATCAGGCTGGAGGTGCCTTCATCGATCCGGCTCGCCATGATGGTGAGCGGAACCCGTGTCGTCAGCGCCAGATAGGAAAGCGTGGAAATCCCGAATGCGAAGGCGATCGGCACGCCCAGGGCGACGCATAGCCCGACCATCCCCACGAAGAAGATCGCCAGGTTGAAATTGCCGATCTCCGCCAGCAGCGGCCGCGCCAGCCACAGCCCGAACCCGATCGCGAGCACGGCGGCGAGCGCGGCCGCGGCGCCCGCGAGGCTGGCGCGTTCGATCAGCCGCGCCACCACGATCGCCAGCATGAGCACGGCGCCGACCTCGATCGCCGCGACCCGGTAGCCGTCGCGGATTTCCAGCGCCGGCGTGGTGATGAACCACTGAATCTCCACATATTCGCGCGCCGGAGCGATCATCATGACCAGGAAGGCGGCGACCACCATGGTGGCGAAGGTCTCGAGCCGGTGCCGCCAGCGCGGCGGCGCCAGCCCGACCAGGAAGGCGAGCCGCATGTGCTCGGCGCGGCGCAGCGCGATGACCGAGCCGAGCATGGCGAGCCACAGGAACAGGGTCGAGGCGAGCTCATCCGACCAAGTCAGCGGGGAATTGAAGACGTAGCGCGAGAGGACGCCGATCAGCAGCACCAGGATTTCCACGCCCACCAGCGCCGCCGCCGGAACCTCCGTCGCCCAGGCGAGCGCCCGCTCCAGGCGCGCGAACCTGATGGGCGCGCCGGGACGGCCCGCGGCGAGCGCATGCTCCGAGGCGGAAACGAGCCCGGCGCCGTCACCGCCCTCGACCATGGCTTCAGCTCAAGGTGCCGACCTGCTTCTCCAGCGCAGCCCACGCCTGCGGTCCGTATTTCTGCTTCCAGTCGGCATAGAATCCGGCACTGCGCAGCACCGCGCGGAATTTCTCCGTATCGGTCGGGTTGAAGATCATGCCCTTCTTGGTCAACTCGCCCTGCATGGACTCGTTGAGCTGGCGCACGTCCTCACGCTCCTTCAGGGCGGCGCCGTTGATGTTGCGCGCCACGATCACCTGGAGGTCCTTCGGCAGCTCCGCCCATGCCCGCGCATTGGCCAGCGTCCAGAACCCGTCCCACATGTGATTGGTGAGGGAGACGTATTTCTGCACTTCGTAGAACTTGAAGAGGTCGATGAGGGACAAGGGGTTCTCCTGGCCCTCCACGATCTTGGTCTGGAGCGCGGAATAGACCTCGTTGATGTTGATGCTGGTGGGCGAAGCGCCGAGCGCCTTGAACATCGAGGTCCACAGCGGGCTGACCGGCACCCGGATCTTGAACCCTTTGAGATCGTCCGGCGCATTGATGGGGTGGGTGCTGCTGGTGACCTGGCGATAGCCGTTGTCCCACATGTTGTCGAAGGCGTAGAGCCCGGCCTTTCCGATGGCCCCCCGGATATAGGCGCCGAGCGGGCCGTCCATCGCGGTCCACACCTGCGGGTAATCCTTGAAGGCGAAGCCGATGCCGTTGATGGCTGCAACCGGCACATAGGTCGCGAGGATGAGGCCGGACAGGTTGAACATCTGGATCGCACCGGTGCGTAGCTGCGACAGCATGTCCGTGTCGCCGCCGAGCTGGCTGTTGGGAAACAGCTGAATCTCCATGCGGCCGCCGGACTCCTTTCTGATCTGTTCGACCGCTTCCCGCAGCCGGACGTTCATGGGGTGCGCCACGACGTTGTTGTTGGCGTAGCGGAACACGAACTCGGCGGCATCGCCGCGCCGTGTGAGAATGCCGAAGGCCGCGACGCCCGTGGCGGCGCCGGTCGTCCGCAGCAGGGTGCGGCGTGTCAGTCTCATCATCGGCGTATCCCCATCGGCTTTTTTGTTGATCCGCCGCCAGATTAGTTTAGGTCCGGCTGTTGTGCCAGCGCTCGTGTTACGATGTGTCCGACTCGCACAAGATCGTCATCGCCGGGCTTGGGCGATCTCGATCAGCGGGCACCGCCGTTCCACACCGGCGTCGTGTCGCGATAGTCGAGATGACCGGGACAAGCCCGGTCATGACGGCGTGGATGGTGAGAAGCGTGATTGGCCTTAGAGGAGGTCCGGGGATCGCCGGCCGATGAAACAACCGCACTCGCAGAAAGCACCGGCTCCAGCGGCGAAAGGCAAGCCGTTCGGCAAGTTCAGCCACGGCGTCGCGGCGATGGGTCAGCGCGCCGCCGCGGAATTCAAGCGGGACGAGCAATACGAGGCCTCGCCCGGCGTGACCGAGGCGCTCGCGGCGGTCGACGCCGGCGCGCCGGCCATCCTCGTCGTCGGGCGGGCCGGAACCGGCAAGACGCGGCTCGTCCAATATCTCAAGGCGAGGCCCGGCGGCGAGCTGCAGGCGACGGTGGCGCCCACCGGCATTGCCGCCCTGAACGCGCAGGCGCAGACGATTCACTCATTCTTCCGGTTCGAGCCGACCGTGCTCGACGCCGCCAACCTCTCCGACGGCGGCAAGTTCGGCAACGTCTATCGCCGCATGAAACGTCTCATCATCGACGAGATTTCCATGGTCCGCGCCGACCTCATCGACGCCATGGATGCCCGGCTGCGCAGGGTCCGCGCCGACCAGCGCCGGTTCGGCGGCGTGCAGGTCGTCATGGTCGGCGATTTCCTGCAGCTTCCTCCGGTCATCCAGCAGAACGACTGGCCGATGCTGGAGGCGCTCGGATATCGCGGGCCGTTCGCCTTCAACGCCCATGCGCTGGCGGACCTGCCGGTAAAGACCGTGACGCTCGACCGGGTGTGGCGCCAGGACGAGCAGGACTTCATCGAAATCCTCGGCCACATAAGATCCGGCAATGCGATCGGTGTGGCGCTGGAACGGCTGAACGAGCGCTGCGTCGGCCCGCACCGGGCCGGCGTCGCGCCGCTGCTGCTCACGGCGACGCGCGCCGCGGCCGACGGCTACAACAAGCGCGGCCTGAACGCCTTGGGCGGCGAGCGCGCCGGCTTTCAAGCCAAGATCGATCGCGAGTTCACGCTTGCCGCGGCGAGCCTGCCGGTTCCCGAATACATCGAGCTTGCGGTCGGCGCCCGCGTCATGGCGGTCAAGAACGACGCCCAGGGCAGGTGGGTCAACGGCTCGCTGGGAACGGTGACGGGCTTTAGCGGCGACGGCGCCAATGTGGTGTTCGATCGCCGGCGCGAAGAGCACCTGGTGTCGCCGGTGGCCTGGGAAAAGGTGCGCCAGCAGTGGAACGAGACCACCAAGCGGATCGAGACCGAGGTCGTCGCGGCGTACCGGCAGATTCCTCTCATTCACGCCTGGGCGGTGACGATCCACAAGGCGCAGGGCCTCACCCTCGACGATGTCCGCATCGACCTCGGCTCCGGCGCCTTTGCGCCCGGCCAGGTCTATGTGGCGATTTCCCGGGTGCGGAGCCTGTCGGGACTGTCGTTCGCGCGGCCGCTGCGATCGGCCGACATCCAGGTCGATGCGATGCTGGTGGAGTTCATGCGGTGGGTCCAGTTCGAGGATTCCCCGGGACCGCAGCCGATCGTGTTGGAGTAGGGGTCTTCGGAATGTAAATTGCAAGCGTTCCGAACTCCGAGGGAACACCATGACGCTGGACCGCCGTCAATTTCTGCATCTGGCAGCGGCGGCAGCCGCCGTGCCGGCGGGATCGCGGATCGCACGGGCGCAATCCTATCCGACGCGGCCGGTGCGCATGATCGTTCCGTATCCGCCGGGCGGCGTGAGCGATATCATCGGCCGCTTGATCGGACAATCGTTGTCGGAACGGCTGGGCCAGGCGTTCATCATCGAGAATCGGGCGGGCGCCGGCAGCAGCCTCGGCACCGAGGCGGCCGTGAATGCGCCTCCCGATGGTTACACGCTGCTGTTGGCGGGTTCGTCGAATTCGATCAATGCCACGTTCTATCCAAAACTGAGTTACAATTTCATCCGCGATCTGGCACCGGTCGCGACCATCATACGCGCGCCGCAGATCCTGGAGGTCAACCCGTCGGTTCCGGCGCACACGGTTCCCGAGCTCATCGCCTACGCGAAGGCCAATCCGGGCAAGCTCAACTTTGCATCTGCGGGCAACGGCGGGCTTTCGCACCTGGCCGGCGAATTGTTCAAGATGATGGCCGGCGTCGACATGGTGCACGTGCCCTATCGCGGCGCGGCGTTGGCGGTGACCGACATGCTCGGGGGACAGGTACAGCTCATGTTCGACATCGCGCCGTCTTCGATCGAACACATCCGCGCCGGCCGGCTGCGCGCGCTGGCGGTGACGAGCCCGACGCGCTCCGAGGTGCTGCCGGACCTGCCGGCCGTGGCCGAGTTCGTGCCTGGGTACGAGGCGACGAGCGTGAACGGTCTCGTCGCGCCCCGGAAAACGCCCGCCGATATCGTCGACACCCTCAACAGGGAGATCAACGCCTGCCTTGCCGATCCCAAAATGCAGGCACGGCTCGCCGACCTCGGCGGCACGGTCCTTGCCGGCTTGCCCGCCAACTATGGCGCGATCATTGCCGACGAGACCGAGAAATGGGGCAAGGTCGTCAAGTTCGCCGCCGTCAAGCCGGAGTGAATCGCTACTCATTTCTGCGATATCATCCTGAGAGCTCGTGAGCCATTTCAAGGACCTCGTCCTGAGCCTGAAAGGCGCGTCTCAAAGCATGGCCACGGGCAACTCCATCGCACCGAGTTGCACACGCCGTGCGCGCGGCCATCCTTCGAGACGCGCGCAAAAGCGCGCTCCTCAAGGACGAGGTCGTTGGAATCAGGTTGAGGTTCGCAAATTAGCGGTTTCGCGGCGCGCCGGCCACATATTGCCATGAAGTTCGTGCGAACTGGCCTGGGTACAAAACACGGGGAAACGTCATGAGTTGTCGCGTAGCGTTTATTGCGTTCGGCGTGATGCTGGCTGCAGGGCAGATGGGGCAAGCGGTGGGGCAGGCGGCCGAGCCGGCGGCCCTGATCGGGACGGCGATCGAAAAGCTCGGCGGCCAGGCAAAGCTCGAGGCCATCTCGACGATCTCGATCTTTGCCAGGCACAAGCACTGGGATCCGCAGGAGACCTTGGTGCCCGATGTCGGGACCCGCCTCGGTGGCACCGCGCGCTTCACGCTGACCCAGGACATCGTGGGCAATCGCGCCCGCTACGACTGGGTGCGCTTCCGGGTCGCGCCGATGGTGCGCACCTTCATCTACACCGAGGTGTTTGCCGGCGGCGTCGGCTATGTGCTTGGCGAAGACAACATCGTTCTCTCGAAGCAGGCGAAGGAAACCGTCCCGTCGCTCCACACCATGAGCGCGTCACGGGTGATCGCCCATCAGCGCGAATTGCACCGCCAGTCGCCCCGCCTCCTGGTCGAGATGCTGAGCCATCCCGACCGGCTGGCAGCGCTTGCCGACGAGACCATCGACGGCAAGACCTTCCCGGTCGTCTCCTACAAGGGCGACGATGCCACCTGGTACGTGCTGTTCGGGGCCGACGGCCTGCCGGCGCGCATCCGCACCATCGACTCCGACGGCGTGTGGGGCGACAGCAATTACGACCTCATCCTCGGCGACTGGCACGATGTCGGCGGCGTCAAGTTCGCGTTCGACCAGTCGTTCACCCTCAACGGCCACGAAGTGCAGCACACCTATGTCGATGAGATCGTCCTCAATCCCAGGCTTTACGACGATCTCTTCCGGATCCCAAAAATCGTGGCGGAGACGGCGGCCAAGCAGAAGGCGCCGGCGCAAGTCAACATCCAATGGATGCTGCGGCGTGCCAACTGGGGTTCGTTCATCGATTCAGACCAGCTCGCCTATGATCCCGCCGTCGTCCCCGGCAATGTCTGGACCGAGATCAAGCCCGGCATCTGGCACATTACCGGCGGCAGCCACAATTCCCTGGTGGTCGAGATGAAGGACTACCTCGTCGCGTTCGACGCGCCGATCGGCAACGAGATGTCGCGGATGACGATCGCCGAAGCGGAGCGGCGCTTTCCTGGCAAGCCGTTCAAGTACCTGGTGCTCACCCACCACCACATGGACCACGTCAACGGCGCGCGCGCGTTCGCGGCCGAGGGCGCCGACCTCGTGTTCGGCCCCGGCGACCGCGAATGGTTTGCGCATCAGATGCAGGCGCCCAATCGCATCCGGAATGACGAACTGTGGCAGAAGCCGCGCAATGTCGGCCTCACCGAGGTCAAGGACAAGCTCACGCTCACGGACGGGCAACGCAAGATCGACCTCTACGTGATCGACAATTCCCATGCCAAGGGCATGCTCGTCGCTCATATCCCGGATGCCGATTTCGGCTGGGCGGTGGACATCTGGAGCCCGACCCGGGACATTCCGGGACAACTCGCCTCCCACAAGGAGTTCGTCGCGGGGCTGCGCAAGATCGGCATAATGCCGACGACCTGGGCGGGCGGCCACGGCACCGGTCCGGCGCCGATCAAGCCGCTGGTCGAGGCCCTCGACAAGATGCCGGCGGGAAATTGAGCGGCGCGCAGCGCGCGCAGGTTCATTGCGTAACTACATTTGGCGGTCATTCCGGGGCGGTGCCAACGGGTCCGGCCCTGCAGTCCCGCGCCGCAGCCTGAATTCCGGGTTCACGCGAAGGCGCGTGCCCCGGAATGACAGTTTACGGGACCGTCACAACTTCTGCGTAAGGGCGACGTAAAAGCCGCGCCGGGGACCGTATTGCGGGGCAAAGACGCCGATGCCGCTGCCGTCCCGAAGCTCGTAGATGGTGTCGAAGAGGTTGACGACATCGAATCGCACGACGGTGGCTTTCATGTCCGGCGCCAGGTAGAAATCGTGGGAGACGCCGATATTGAACTGGGCGTAGGGCGGCACGTGCCCCGTGTTTGCGAAGTCATCCCGCAGGCCGCTCCCATAGATCATGTCCATGCTGAACAGCGTCGCCTTGTCCCACCGATAGGACGCGCCGGCCGACCCGGTCAGGTACTGCATGTCGTCGGTGTAGTGCCAATTGTTGAGGAGATAATCATAGGTCGGACCGTCGATGAGATACTGGTTCGATACGACGTCGATGGCCTTGGTGTTGTTCGCCGACAGATTGCCGTAAGCCTTGAAGTCGCCGTTTTGATACTTGGCCTTGAATTCTATTCCTTCGCTGTAGCCCTTGGCATAGTTGAACTGGGTCAGGATCACGGCCTGGCCGAACTGCCCGTCGTCGATCATGTCGGTCGCGATCTTGTAATAGGCGTCGACGCCAACGGTGAGGCCGGGGAGCAGCCTCTGGTCCATGCCGATATCGAAATAGTGAGATCGTTCCGGCAGCACCGGATTGTCGAGCGGGATGTCCGGCTGATTCGTCGTATTGGTGACGAGCGACAAATTCGCCGGAACCGCCTGGGCCTGCATCGGCGGGGTGAAATAGCGGGCATAGCCCGCATGGATGGTGGTCGCTTCGATCGGCTTGTAGACGAAGCCGATGCGCGGGCTGAACTGGTTGGCATCGACGAACTGGTACAATTGATCGAACCGCAACCCGGTATTCAGGGTGAACTGGTCGGTGATCTTCCACTCGTCCTGGACGTAGCCGCCGATGTTCCAGCCGATCAGCGAATTCCTGTCCTCGACGGTGAACGGGTTGGGCAGCACGGCGCCGCTCGGAGTGACGGGCAACACGGTCTGGATATTGCTGACGTTGGTGCCCTCGGCGCTTACGGCGAACCCGGCCCGCAGCGTGTGCTGGTCATTGAGCCTGTCGCTGGCGTCGAATTGCACGCCGTTGAGAAAGCTTTCGCGGGTGACGTTGGCGGCGACGTCGTTGAAGACGAGGTCGCCATAGATGTCGGGCACAAAGTGCACATTGGCGTAGCGCGAGTAGGAGGAGAGCTGCGTGTCGATGCTGTCGCCATGGGTCTGCACCGCCACGATGTTATAGTAATATTTGTCGTATTCGCGCTCGTTGAGCAGCGTCGAGGGGTAGGTCTGGCTGCCGTAATCTCCGGTCGGCGACTGGCCCGGATTGTTCGGGATCTGGAACTTGGCGATCGATGCGCCGGAGATGATGCTCAGGCGCGTCGAAGGGTCGAGCAGGGTCGACATGTAGCCGAAGAATTTTCCCTGCTCGGTGTTGTCGTGCAGCGCGTTGTAGCTCGATATCGGATTTTCGATGCCGACGCCGTTGGACAGGTTGCGGCCGGCGACGAAATACTGCGTGTCGTTTACGACACCGCCGTAATTGAAGCTCTGGGTGAACGTGTCGTGGCTGCCGCCATAGAGGCTGACGCTTCCTCCCGAATTGAAGAAGCTGCGCGTCGTCATATCGAACACGCCCGCCGTGCGCAGCCCATATTGCGCCGGCAATGCGCCGGTGAGTAGGGTGAGACTGCCGACGAAGCTGCTCTCCAGGATCGGGCCGAGGCCGGAGACGCCCTCGGGGAGCAGAATGCCGTTTATCCGGGTCTGGGTGTTCGCGTATTCGTTGCGCACGTGAAAGTTGGGATTGCTGGCGGCCGAATCGTAGGAAACGCCGGGCATCTGCAGGATGACCTTATCTACCGGCGTGTTGTCGCCTTGCGGAAGCGATTCGATGGCCTCGCGGCTCATGGTGTAGGTCGAGGCGCCGATCTTCGGCTGCAGGTTTTCCCGCGCCCGGTCGAGCGAGAGCGTCGTACGCTCGAAAGCGGTCGGGTTGGCGGTCGGCCCTTCGTCGCTCGTGGTCTGGGTCTGCACCTGGGGCTGGGCCTGCGCGGCAGTCGGCGCCTGATATCGCGGTGGTGGCCCCGACTTGCGCGCCGCCGGCTTTGCGGCGGCCCGCTTGGCGGCCGTCACGTTGATTGCAGGAATTTCATGTTCCCGCCTGGTTGCCGCCGGCGGCGGCGTTTCCGCCGGGACCGCGGCCGGTGCCGGCGGCTCGGTCGGCGCTGCATCCTGGGCGATCGCATAGATGACACCGGCGAGGCAAAGCGCGCCGGCCGCGACCCCGGTGGCGAGCGCGCTGTTGCGGTGCCGTGCCATCCGCGATTTCGAACCGCAGGGCCCGCGCGTAATCGACTGTGGCGAAAAGAGTTCTCCTCGACGGTACTGTGCCAGCACACGTTCGAGATCACGCAAAGCGCAGTCTACATTCGGCCCCACCACCCACCCCTGATCAATCAATACCGCTGTTTAGAACGATACTAAACTACTGAATTCGTTGACATAATCGTGTAGCACCGGGCGCCCTCCGGATCAACCAAAACGGTCGAAAAACACCTTAGAATAAGATTAAACGAGCCTGAGTTGTTTACCGGCCACGTTTTGGGCCCGATATATTCGGTCGAGCGGCGGGAAAGTCTTAGAATGCTTCAAAGGAAAGCGGCGCGCTCCGGCGGAGTTTCGGCACTGCGGGCTGCCATGGTACCCAAGTCGCAGCGTCGCGGGGGCGGGGTGGCAAGACGGTTCCGCCCGCAAGAAGATCGGCGGCCTCCCATAGCTCTCGAACACGGCCGATAGCGTAGTGGAGTATAGATTTGACACCGCCCCGAATATAAGCGCCCGCACGACCTTCATTCATCGTCACGGTCATCCCCCGGAAGCTAATTGTGCTTCTAAATACATTTCTCATCACCGGTTTGATGATTGCGTCCCCACTTGGATGATATATGGTCGGCGACGTTGTTTGCGGCCAGGGGACCAAAGTGGGGCCTAGACGGGCTTCAGGCGCCAACGGTTTCGTGGCGTCGCATTGTTGGGCGCCCAATCGGCACCCCTGTGCGTGATCTACCAATCTGACCGAGAAGCGCCTGTATCTCTATGGCGCCGACCGTGCCTCGATCCTGGAGTCGATCACGAAGGGGCGTCATGGCGTCATGCCGGCCTTCGAGGGCGTCCTCAAGCCAGAAGAGATCAAGGCGGTGTCGGTCTACGTCGTCTCCCGCGCCCGCCGGTGAGAGCGGGTACCGAGGGGGCTTGCGCCGCGCCAGGATTTGCCCGGGTTCGTCGACACGACCGACGGCCGATCGATCCGATGCGCAAGGTTGGTCGCATCGGCAGCCGAGCCCGCGGCGCGGCGGTCTACTTCAGATAGGATCGCACCACGTCGATCAGCTCTTCGGCGGCATGGGCCGCTTCGGCGGTGGGATGCGTCGCGGGATCGATCAGATGCATGCGGATGTGATCTTCGATCACTTCGCCCATCAGGCCATTGATCGCGCCCCGGGCCGCCGTGATGAGCTGCAGCACATCGGCGCACCCGATCTCCTGGTCGAGCGCGCGCTCGACAGCCTCGATCTGCCCGCGAATGCGCCGAACGCGGTTCAGGAGCTTGGTTTTCTCTCGGATGGTATGGGACACGGGCGAACTCCGACTTTGGAGCAGTCTAGCAGAAGCGCTGGCCGCGCAACCATTAAATTCGCACGACGAAAATGGCCGAACTGTGGGAGTTCCCCTGCAATCGCAGAAGCTTGCGGGAGCCTCTGGAGGGCATGAGCAACCAGCCCGATCGTGGTGCTGTATAGTGTAGTGGAGTATGTATTCTACCCGGATTGAATATAAGCTCGATGCATACAAGTTCTAATCAAAATATGCATGTAGTAAAATTACTACAATGCTTCTAAATTCAGTCTCACCTTCTGTTCTAGCATTGCGCTCACACGTTTCACCTGCATATCGTTAAAAAACGGTTGATGGGGAACCGGCGGGGGCGAAGCGGTGCGCAGACGAATTTCAGAGCGACGGCATGTTCTGCTCGGCGCTACGGCAATTTCGTTGTGTTGCCTGAGCAGCGAGCTGGCTTCTCAGCCCGCGCCCACGCCGGACGCTCAACCGGCGCCACAGCCTGCACCGCCCGCAAGCGCGACCCCGGCGCCTCCTCCGGCCATTGAAGCACCGGCCGTCCCAGCGGACACCGGCAAGCCGCTTCCGACCATCGCCGTGACCACGGAGCACCCCAAGCAGCGGGCGGCAACCCCTGCCAGACCGACCGCGGGGACAAGCCGTCCCACGGCTGGACCACCTACACCGGCCGCACCGGCGCCGCCGGCACTGTCGGCGGCACAGCAGGCCTACGAGACCGGCGCTCCCAACGTGGGCGGCGGCAACCCGGTGGTGCCGCAGCTCGCGAGCCAGATGACGGTTTCCGGCGCGGACGTCAACGCTCGACCGATGACGCGCCCCGGCGAGGTCGTCGAGGTGGCGCCCGGCTTGATGGCGATCGATCATTCCGACGGCGGGAAAGCCAACCAGTATTACCTGCGCGGCTGGAATCTCGACCACGGCACCGACCTCGCCACCTTCGTGGACGACGTGCCGATCAATATGCCGAGCCATGTGCACGGGCAGGGCTACACCGACCTCAACTGGCTCATTCCGGAAGCCGTCGGGGGTGTGGAACTTCGCAAGGGTCCGTATTTCGCCGATGTGGGAGACTTCGCAAACGCCGGCGACCTGCATATTTCGTTTCGGGACGCCGTCGACAAGAACATCGAGCAGGTCACCGTCGGCAGTTTCGGCTACGACAGGTTTCTCGCCCTGGGCTCGACCAAGCTCGACGGCGGCTCGCTGCTCTATGCCGGCGCCTTCAATACCTACAACGGTCCCTGGACCAATCCCGACAACGTGCGCCTTTTCACCGGTCTTGCGCGCTACAGCCAGGGCACGGCGACGGACGGCGTTTCGGTCACCGCGCAGGCCTTTACCAACAACTGGAACGCCGCCGATCAGGTCGCGATGCGGGCGATCACGACGGGACAGATCGGGTTTTTGGGCCAGCAAGACCCGACCGACGGCGGCGACACCAGCCGCTTCTCGCTGTCCACGAGGATGGCGCAGTCCGACACCAACGGATTGTGGAAAGCCAACGCCTATTTCGTCACCTACAGCCTGAACCTCTTCAACAACTTCGAATGGTTCACACCCGACTCGATCCCGCCTCCCGTGTCGTCCGCCAATACCGGCGATCAGTTCCACCAGCATGAGAATCGCATCTATACCGGCGGCGGCGTGTCGCGCACCATCGATAGCACACTGTTCAGCTTGCCGACCGAAACCTTGTTCGGCGTGCAAACCCGCTACGACGACATCGGCGACTCGCTGACCAACACGTTTCAGCGCCAGTTGCTGTTCAATACCCTCATCGACCGCGTCCAGGAGGCCAACGCGGGCATCTATGCCCAGAACACGATGCATTGGACCGACTGGTTCAAAACCACCGCCGGCTGGCGCGGCGATGCCTTCGCGGCATCGATCAATTCGACGCTGCAGCCGGCGAACTCGGGCAGGGACGAGATGATGATCGGCAGCCCGAAATTTACGGCTGGGCTCGGTCCGTTCTACAAGACCGAGTTGTTCGTCGGCGCCGGCATGGGCTATCACAGCAACGACGCGCGCTCGACGGTGATAACCCAAGTCCCGGGCGATCCGGCGACACCCGAGGGAGCGTCGCCATTGCTGGTCCGCTCGCGCGGCGGGGAGGTCGGCATTCGCACCAAGGCAGTGCCTGATCTCGACAGCTCCGTCAGTTTTTTCTACATACGGCAGGATTCGGAGCTGTTCTTCGATGGCGACACCGGCGAAACCGCGGCGGGGCCGCCCAGCCAACGCACCGGCATCGAGGTCACCAGCGATTACCGCTTGCAATCCTGGCTCCACGTCGATGCCAATCTTGCACTCTCTCGCGCCCGGTTCCTCGGCTTCGATAACGGACAAGAGGCGCTCTACCAATCCCTTGCCGGATTTCCGCAGGCCCAGATCGGCAACGCCCCCGGCAACTTCGTCTTCAATGCGCCTTGGATGGTGGCCTCGGCGGGCATCACGCTGGGCGAAAAGACGGGTTGGTACAGTGCGCTGCGTTGGCGCTACATCAGCTCGCGACCGCTCACCGAGGACGGCGTATTTCAGTCGCCGCCGTTCAATACCATCAACGGCTCGGTGGGCTACCGGTTCGACAACGGCTGGCACATCGAGCTCGACGCGCTCAATCTGCTGAACTCGACGACCGACCAGGCCACGTACGCCTACGGTTCGGTGCTCAACAGCGACAGCCTGTTCGCCATGTGCTACCCGAAGATGACAGTGCCGGTGGCGGTCTGCCAGAACGGCGTGATGGACTACGCGATGCATCCGGTGGAGCCGCTCGCGGTTCGGTTCACGCTCGGCGGACCGCTCGAGACGGTTGACCCTACCGCAATGGCCGCCGAGCTTAGACGGTCAATTCCCGACTACCAGGCCCCGGCGGCGCATTACGACTGGACCGGGTTCTCGATCGGCGCTCATGTCGACGGCAGTTGGTCCAAAACCAACGCCAGCGCCATCGATGGCGCGACCGAAACGCCAGTCGCTGCCGGAGACATCGGCCCGTCGGACTGGCATGGCGCCATCCAGCTGGGCTACGACTACATGATGCCGTCCCGCGTGGTGATCGGCATGGCGGGTGACGTATCCTCCGGTGGCCGGAAGACGGCCACGATGTCCGACGCCTCCGGCACCAGCGCGATCGAAAGCAACGTCTTCGACAGCGAAACCGCGCGCGCGCGCCTCGGCTATGCCGTCGACAATATCCTGCTCTACGGAACCGGTGGGTTGGCCTGGTCGAACAATCAATACATCCGCACTCAACTGACAGGCACGCTCAACCTCGCGACACCTGGAACCGAAGAGGCGGTGAACAAGTACCTCAGCGGGTGGACGGCCGGCGGGGGCGTGGCCTTCGCATTCGAGCAGCATTGGAACGCGTTCGCCGAGTATCGCTATACGAGTTTTGGGTCATCCACCATTGCGCTGCCGTTCTCGCAGGTCGTCACGACTTCGAAGACCGACGTGAGCGAGATCGATTTCGGGGTGAACTACAAATTGGACTGGAACGGATCGGCAGGCGGAGGATTCACCTTGCCGACCAACATGCGACGTCCGGCGCGGGCGCCGGCGCTGTTCTACAAGGCGCCTCCTGCTCCCCACGCTTACGATTGGACCGGCATCTACATCGGCGCCGACGGCGGCTATGGCTGGGTCGCTTCGAGCGGCACCTTGACGACTGCGGCGGGAGATCCCATAGCGCCATACGACTACGGCGTGAGCGGAACCTCTGCCGGTGCCTTCATCGGCGGCGACTATCAATTCAACCGGTTCGTGGTCGGCGCGGAAGGCGATTGGCAGGCGTCCAACCTGATCGGCAACAGCCAGGCATCGTCCTCCTTCGGAATGACGGCCGGCACCTTCCCCGGAGGTCCATTTACGGTTTCCACGACGATCAAAGACTATGGGTCGATCCGCGCTCGGTTCGGCTTCGCTTTTGATCGTTTCCTGATGTTCGGCACGGCCGGCGGGGCGTGGGGCAATCCGTCGAACGCCTACGCTGTTTACGGAGCTCCTCCGTTCCTCACCCATGGCGGCATCTCCTCCGGTTGGACCGCCGGTGCCGGGATCGACTACGCCTTCACCAACGACGTTTTCGGGCGCATCGAATACCGATACACCAATCTCGGGACTTCGAGCTTCGTGAGCGGCCCGACGGCTTCGGCCGACGCCGGGCATCGCGTGCCGATCAGCGATGTCCGCGCCGGCATCGCATACAAGCTCGGCGGCAATCCGATCTTTGCCGGATATTGAGAAACTGCCGCTGGAACGGGGGCTTGCGACGGCGCTGTCGCCCGTCGGAGGATTATTTCGGACATTGGCAGAGAGATCCTCTGGTCCGGCCTACAAGTGTTGATTGAAGCCGGCCCGCGCCGCTCTCAATCGCCGGCGCTGCCGGCGGATGTTGCGCTGCAATGCAAGATGGATACTTTGTAATTATTATAAAGAGCGATGCCGTACTGCCCTATACTATAATTTTTCAGTCAAATTCTCTCGCATCACTGCTTCTTATCTGCTTTAACGATCCCCAAGTAACAGACGGCGGGAAGCGCTTTTGGTCCCACATCCTGTGCGGTGTTGAGGTCGGAGCGTCCGCTTTGCAGCTCCGAAGGGCCTCTAGATGCAGCCGAGAGGATTGGGGTCGATCCGCCCGAATTACGTGTCGCGTGCGCTTGGCGCCGCGCTGATTTGCTGTGTTGTGCTCGGCGGGATCGTCCACGCCCAGGCGCCGCAGCAAGGCACCCCACAGCAAGGCACTTCGCAGCCGGGCACCCCCGCGCCGGCTGGTGCGGCGCCGGCTTCCACGGCACCCGCTGACGCCTCGCCTGTTGCCGTTGCCCCGGCGCCCGCCGTGGGCGCTGCCGCTCAGCCGCAAGAGCAGGGGGCGGTGCCGCCGGCCGCCATGGATGTCGCGCCCGGTTTGCTGCCGCGCGACCTCTCGCCGTGGGGCATGTTCATGTCGGCCGACATCGTCGTCAAGGCGGTGATGATCGGCCTCATCTTCGCCTCGGTGCTGACCTGGACCATCTGGCTCGCCAAGACGCTGGAACTCGTCGGCGCGCGCCGCAGGCTTGCCCGCGCCCAGGCCGTGCTGGTCGAGGCGCGCTCGCTCGCCGAAGCCGCCAAGCCCGCATGCGACGCCAGCCCCCAGGTCGCGCGCCTGATCACGGCGGTCGAAGGCGAACTGCGCCGTGCGCCCGATTTTCGCGACACCGACGGCATCAAGGAGCGCATCGCGGCGCGGTTCGAGCGCATCGAGGCCGCGGTCGGCCGCCAGATGCTGCGCGGCACCGGCATCCTCGCCACCATCGGCGCGACCGCGCCGTTTGTCGGCCTGTTCGGCACGGTGTGGGGCATCATGAACAGCTTCATCGGGATTTCGAAGCTGCACACCACCAACCTCGCGGTGGTCGCACCGGGCATCGCCGAGGCGCTGCTCGCGACCGCCTTCGGGCTCGCGGCGGCGATCCCTGCGGTGGTGATCTACAACATGTTCTCGCGCTCGATCGCGCAATACCGCGCGCTCTATGCCGACACCAGCGTCGAGATCATGACCATGGT
>Ga0302324_100009463_pt1 | contig 20371 bp, 22 predicted proteins | sample Palsa_T0_1_FD_201949 | JGI IMG/M metagenome (GOLD analysis project Ga0302324, IMG submission 201949) | Peat permafrost microbial communities from Stordalen Mire near Abisko, Sweden - Palsa_T0_1 | ecosystem: Environmental > Terrestrial > Soil > Palsa > Peat permafrost | place: Sweden: Abisko...
TCCCGCGCCGGGAGCGCAGCCTGTGGGCGCCGCTCCGCATCCTGCTGCGCCGAGTCATGCCTACAGCCCTCCGCCGGTGCATTCGGCGCCGAGCGGCGGGGGCGGTGGTGGCGGAGCGCATCCGAGCGGCGGCGGGGGCGGATCGCATCATTGAGGCGTCGAGCTGTCAAAGGGCGTTCCAGAGGCTGAAGCGAGCTCCAGATACTCTGCCGCTTTGAATGGTAAATCTCGCCGCTCTAAAGGGAGAAACGCGCGGCTTTGAAAGGGCACGGCTTCAGCCGTGCCGAAGAGGCCGGCAAACTGGCTTCGGCTCTAGCCGCTGAGGGAATGCAGGCGACTGAAGAAACTTTCCCTCAGGGGCTGATCCGCAGAAACTCATCGATCGGCCTGATCTGCACGGCTGAAACCGTGCCCTTTCAAGGCGCCGAAGATTCCCCATGAATCTGCAAGAGCAGCCTATCGGCTGCCCGTTCCGCTTGCGGGATCGCCGGCGCGGAGGAGCGCGATAGCCTGCTTGTAGCCGATGCCTGGCGGCACTGGTGTGAACTCCGTTTCGTCTTCCGTGGTGTCGAAGCTCTTCGTCTTGAACAGCACCCGCCCGCTCATAGCCATCTGGAAGCGCCGGATGCGCCACTGCCCCGCGGCTACCTCGGTCTGATCCATCGCGATCCAGCCGCCCTTGTCGAGACGTCCCAAAATGCCCCAGCCGAAATCCACGTCCTGTATCAGGTGGCCGTCGAGATGCGTCACGCGCTCGCGGACAGTGTCGATCCAGATCTCGCCGGCCATCTGGGTGAGGGACTGCGTCTCGAGATCGGGCGGGCTGAACGCAGGGTTGGGCTTGAATGTGAACTTCGCCAGGCCGTTGGCATCCAGGCTTGCAAATTGATAGACGAACGCCTCGGGCAGCGCGCGGAGCACTTTCATGGCGCGGTCTGTGTCCTGGTCTTCGCTCTGCTTGCGATGCCGTTGCAAGCCGGGATCGCTGAGCAGTGTGTCCAGGCGCGCCTGCTCCTTCTGCTCGTCGACCGCGGTGAGCGGCTTGTCGTCGATCGCCACCAGCCGCGCCACTGCTCCCTCCTGCGTCTCCACAATCTCTTTGGCCGACGTGAGCCGCGGGCTGGTCTTGCGCAGGCGGTAGCGCATGGGGTGGCTCGCGTCCTGCGCTGCGCGCAGCTCGGCGGCCAGCGCCCGGTTCACGAGCGCCTGGCCGGGCTGCGGCTGGACCGGAGCCGGCGGCGGTGCACTCTGGCCGGCTGATACGATCAGCAGGAGAAGCGGCAAAATGCTGCGCATGGTCCTAGTCTAGCTGGCGTCGGGCTGGGAAGGGTGAACGGGGCTTATTCAGAGCCGAGGTATCCCACCCTTGCGATAGAGAAAATCGCAAGGATGGGGCTCCCAGCATCTCGGTTGGTTTCAGCGGTAACCGACTGCGCGTCTCAATGTGCCTTGTCTTTCCATGTGAACCGCTGTTTGAAGCATCAAGGCCGCGTTGCGTATAGTTCGGCTAGGGGCTTGTTGGGCACCCGGAAGGAAATCAGACCATGGCAGTGGAGAATTCTCCCGCACGTATCGGCAAGAGTGTCGTGATTCGCGGCGAAGTGAAGGGTAGTGAAGACTTGATTGTGGACGGGCGGGTGGAGGGAACCGTCAGCCTGTCGGAGAGCCGGTTGACGGTCGGCGCCAGCGCGGATTTGGCTGCCGATCTGTCCGCCAAAGACGTGCTGGTGATGGGCCAGGTGAAGGGCAACATTGTGGCCAGCGGCCGGGTGGAGCTGCGCGCCGGCTGCGCCGTCGATGGCGACATTCGCGCGCTGCGGCTGTCGATTGAGGACAACGCCGTGTTTCGCGGCAAGGTGGACCTGACGCAGGCCATCTCCAAGGGGCCAGACGGCGACAATGCTCCCAAGTCCGGCGGGATTTTTTGAGCGCAACAGGGGCGCCTGCCCGGCAGGATAGCGAGGCGGCCTCCCGCGCGGAATTTCGAAGGCAATGAGCCGTTGGTTTGAAAAGAAGCAGGACCCGGGCCCACAGATCTCCGCTCCGGGAGTCACAGGCCCCCGTGTGCCGCGCCACTCGGGCGCGTGGGCGGCACTGCGCAAGCGCCTCAAGGCCGAGCCGGGGCTGTGCCTCATCGACACCGGCTACACTTCGCCCACCAACATCAACTACCTCACCGGCCTGGGCCACAGCCTGTTCCTTGCCGACCTGGTGCACGATGCCTGCACAGGCGACTGGAAGACCGGTGCGGAAGACGACGACGGAAGGCCAATCTGGAACGTCGAGGGATTTCTGGAGAACTCGCTCAACTTTGGCACGCGCAAGTTCGACGTGGTGCTGCTGTGGACCGCGCTCGACTACCTGCCCGAGCCGCTCGTCCAGCCCGTGGTGGATCATCTGTACAAGGTGATGAATCCCGGCGGGCAAGTGATGGCGCTGTTTCACACCCGCACCAAGGGCGAGGAGACGGTGCATTGCCGTTTTCACGTCACAGATACCGACGATATCGACGTGCAACTGGCGCAGCAGTTTCCGATTCAGCGCGCGTTTACCAACCGCAGCATCGAGAAGCTGTTTGCCGGCTGGTCGGGACACCGGCAGTTCCTGGCAAAGGACAGCGTGTCTGAAGTGATTATGACGCGGTAAGCATAGTGCTTGTAGGAGATGAGCGATTGCTTGAGCGTGAACAGGTGTTCGGAGCGGTAGTTGCCCACCGGCGATTTGACGACCGTTTCCGGCTTGGATCGCACGCTGCCGTGGCACAAGGCAGCAAGTTGGAGCGGATCGCGTCGTCCGGCTACGATGGCTTCGACGATGGCCATGCCGCTTTGGCCGGTGATGTCACTGAGGACGTGATGGATTTGCAGATTCATCTGGGTCAGCGCCTGGTGCATATGCTGCACGTGGACTGCGGCGTTCTCGATCAAGCTGGCGCGGTGGCGGCTTAACGAGCGGACGGCGCATGTCTGGCTATCGGGGCGGAAGGAGGCCTTGAGCAGTCCCACCGAGTGCAGATACTGCAACCGCTGGCAGTCCTGTACGTCGGTTTTTCGACCGGGCACATGCTTGACGTGTTTAGAGTTGACCAGGCACACCCGGAAGCCGGCCTCTTCCAGGATCTCGTGCGGCGGGATCCAGTAGACCCCGGTCGACTCCATGGCTACGGTGGTGATGCGGCACCGGAGCAGCCACGCGGCCATCGCCCGCAGGTCCGCCGTGAAGGTTGGAAAGCTGCGCACCGGCTGCGGATCGCGATCCGGCGGCACGGCCACGAAAATCTCCGTGGCGCCCACATCGATGCCCGCCGCGTTAAGCTCGATGCACTCCAGACTCAATCTTTTTGTCTTGCCCATCAACTCTTGCATACGCCCTCCGTGCGCCGGGGAAGGGGCCAGGCTGTGAGGCGGGCAATCTCCTAAACGGGATCGCGGCCCGCAACTGGACCAGCGTCACCAATGTCCCAATCACAAAGCCTGGGACCATGCTCAGGAACGGGCTTAACTGCTCCAATGCGAGGCCGGCCTGCTTCCGCAATCCGCTGCCGAATCCGGCATAAAGCCAATCGATCCCGGTTCATTGCAGATGTGACTTGCAACGCAAGTCATGTTGCTCAGGATGACAGATTGCGGGGGAGCGGACGACTTGAAATAAAGCTCGAATCGCTACTGCCCAAACACCAGCACCGCCAGCAGAATCACCCAGGCCGCGCCCATGGCGTGCCAATACCAGGCCGTCGAGTCGACCGCGATCTGGCGAAACTGCACGCTCTTAAGCAGGCCCAGCGAGGTGAGGCAAAAGACAAGCGCCAGCACGCCTACCAAAAGGTGAATGGCGTGCAATCCGGTGATCAGGTAGAAGAAGTAGCTGGCCGGCGTGGACCAGTGGTTGAAGCCGAAGCCCTGCGCCGTGAGCTGACGCCAGGCGACGATCTGCCCGGCCAGGAACATGACGCCCAGCGCAAACGTGGCGCCGAGCCAGGGCAGCGCGCGCCGCAGAGCAGGCCGGCCGAGGCCGAGCCATTCCTCCAGCACATCGAGTTCGCGGAAGATTGCCATGCGGGCGCGCTCCATGGCGAGCGAACTCAGCAAGAGCACCGCCGTATTGAGAAACAGGATGGGGGGCAGCAGCACCGGATGCCAGTCGCCAACCTGCTGGCGCGTGCGCGGATCCATGTGAAAGCTGGTCTGGCGCGCGTAGAACATCACCACCAGCGCGGCAAAGAACATCATGTCGCCGGCCAGACCGCAGAAGACGAACGCGCGGACGCGGTGCAGCAATTCCCGCGGTCGGCCTCGTTCGTTTTTCGAGTCGTCGTCGCCGCCTCCGCCTCCACCGCCCGTGGGACGTCGGTCTACCGGCGGTTTGCCGCCTATGCCGGGTTCTCTTATTTCAGTTTCCGCTGGGGAGCGCGTAAACGTGGGGGACATCCAGGCCTCTATCGAGATGAAACGACTCTCAGTGGATTGGACGCAACTGGATTCCAAGGGGATGGTTCACAAAAATGAGAAACCCGGGGACCCCGCCTGGAGATCGACTCCTATTGTGCCATTGATTCGGTCACAAGTTCCACAAACATCTTGTGCACCCGCCGGTCGCGGGAAAGCTCGGGGTGAAAAGTGGCCGCCATCAGCCGCCCCTGGCGCACCAGCACGGGCGAGCCGTCCCGCTCGGCCAGCACCTCGACCTCCTGCCCGGCGGCTGCAATGCGCGGGGCGCGGATGAAGACCATCTCGAGCGGGCCGCCGGCCAGCGTGGTCTCCGCGCTCAGGATGGTGGAATCGATCTGGCGGCCGTAGGCGTTGCGCTCGACCGTGGCATCGAGCAGGCCCAGCGAGCGCTGGGGCGGGTGCGTGACCTCGCGCGCCAGCAGGATGGCGCCGGCACAGGTGCCGAAGACGGGCTTTCGGCCGCCGAACTCTTGCAAAGTTTCAAAGAAGCGGAGCTTTTCGAGAAAGCGCAGCATGGTGGTCGATTCACCGCCGGGCAGGATCAGTCCGTCCAGATCGGCGAGCTGCTCCGGCTTGCGCACCTCCATCGGCTCGGCGCCGGCATCGGCCAGAGCCGCGGCATGAGCGGCATAGTCGCCCTGAATGGCCAGCACGCCGATGCGGGGCTTTGAGCCTTTCGTCAACTTCTTTCCTTTCTGGGATAGGTGAATGGGTTGAAGACTACGCAACCGAAATGCGGAGTTCCTTGCCCAGCACGTGGAAGGCTTCGGCGATGCGGTCCACTTTGGTGGCATGAGACAACGTGGTCAGCCGATTCACCTCTTGCTTGCTCGTCTTCAGGCGCTTGGCCAACTCCGCCGGACGCACATTCTGCCGGATCATCTCATTGAGCAGAGCGCACTTGAGCGAGAGGCTTACGGGCAATTCGATCAGGTATTCGCCCTTCCGCGGGGGCGTGGGATCGGGGCTCATGCGGCGCTCGTCGAGGTAGTGCTCGAGAGCAAGCTCCAATGCCTCGGCCGCGTATTTTAGGGCGGCTTCCAGGGTGTCGCCATCGGTGATTGCTTCCGGCACGTCGCGGAAGGTCACGGTGTATCCGCCCTCTTCCGGCAGGCCCGGCGTCAACTTTGCGGCGTATTGCAGCATCACTTTTCCCCTTTCAGGCCAAGTTGCTTCTTGATGTTTTCGACGGTGCCGGTGGGCATGTCGGTGCTGTGCGCGGGGATCACGGTGGTCTTGCCGTTCAGGGGCACGTATATGTGCGAGCCCCTTGCCTCGTGACCGGTCGAACTTGGCGCCCTTGCTCTTCAGCCACCTTCGAAACTCGGCGCTGTTCATCGATCAATGGTACACAAAAATGTTTACCTGAGTCAACATCGCTGGGCGGAGTGCTGGAGATTCACGCCGGCTCTCTTCTCAATCGGGGATTTGATGTATCTCCGCTACAGGTTTGCGTCTCTGAAGCATGCGCAGGATGAAGTAACCAGCTGCGGCCGCGGCGAGATGTTTGAGCGTGTGGCCGCTGACGTAGTGGAGTGCGTGGAAGATCGGCCTGTCCAGGAGTTCAAGAATCTTGGCGAGCACGTAGAAGCCGATGACCAGCCCGAAATCGGAGGCGCTCGTGTACCGCTGCGGAAAGAGAAACGCGAGCAGAATCACCAGCACCGAATAGGCCTGCAATGCCGCGTAGAAGCGAAGATCGCCCGCGCCTCGCACTTCGCTCCAATACCACTGCAACACGCTGGCTATGCCGGTGAAGAGCAGGATCGGCAACAGCCAGAGCCCCAGCCGCAGACTGATGCGCTCTGCGATCACTGCCGCTACCATCGCCATGAATGTAATGGTCATGGGCAGACGGTCCCACACCAGGCGCGCGTTGTCGGGATGGAGATGATAGTAGGACGAGCCGAACGCCGTCAGCACCAATCCGATAAACACGAAGAGATACGGCCATTGCTCGCGGCGGTCAACGAAGTGCTCGGATGCCGTCTGCGCGGAGTGCAATCGCCGCAGGAACACGAGCCCCCAGACTCCGATGACAGCGAAGGGCACATTGGAAGCGACGTCGCCGAAGTTGGGAATGCCGAGGAAGGCGCGCCGGTCTGCAAAGAGGTGGTAGGACAGCGGCTGCGGAATTCTCGGCAGCATGAATCCCACGGCGATGATGGCCATGGTGAGAACAATCAGCAGCGTGAGACTTGCTCTTCGAGAGATCATTCGTTGTCCGCTTTCGAATTCCGAGATTTCAAATCATTGGACTGAGAGCAGGATATCCCCGTCTATGCGCACCGCCTGTATTGCGGCCAGCTGCGTTCGGCGGGGAGAACGAACGGATGCGGTTTCCCACCTTTCCACCTTCAATCGAAAGAAGATGGGGCACCCAAACTACATCAGCTGTCTAGGCGTGGAGCACCTGCACTAATTCGCCGTCCCATGTAAGTCTGCTGAGCCTATCACGCTGCAGGTAACGACTGAATCTATTAGCTTCCCAGCCCTCTGCGGAACAAATCTCGCTTCCATCTCGCAGTGTCCCTTCGGTTCGATCCCGTGAACACAGCTACCTGGGGAGATAGAAAAAGACGAAGGTGAATACACTTCATCTCCGATTCTTGCTCCCTCGGGTGGAGGCGAAATCACACCGAACGGGTTTGGAAATGGATAATCGAAGGTGACGTCGAATGGGTTGTAAACAGGAATCTTCTGAAGAGGACTATTGGTGCCCACCGCCTGATTGTCAAAGTAGATTTCCTTCGGATTGAAGTCGATATGGGCAGCTCCTCCTCCTCCGCCCCCTCCGCCGCCGGCCACTGTTCCAACCCCTCCCTCACCTCCTGAGCCGCCCCCGCCGCCACAGGGGGCACCATTGCCGCCCGCACCACCGTGACCTCCAATGGCACCGCCTCCGCCCCCACCTCCGCCTTCAACTCCGCCAGCGCCTCCAAGGTTTATGACTGTCGGGTTTGTCACTGTGCCCCCATTGGTCACTATCCCGCTAGGTGCAAAGGTTAGAGATGAATGATTTGGTTGTGAGCGGCGCTGTAACCGTTGGGGCGGTAGGGGAGCGACTTTTTGGACTTGGGCTGGCTGAGGGCTAGCTACCTGAATTGGGACCTGATTAGCGGCGGACCTAGGCCTATCCAATCCGACCCGTCGGCGGAACTCCGGCTGAAAAAGGGATAGATACGTGCCAATGACACCTAGCGCCGTTAGGAACAAACCAATCGTCTCTATTAGACCGAACTTCCCCTTGTGCGGGCGGTTCTTCGTTCTTGTTTTTGATCGGCGCGAAATGAGCCATCGCGAAGTCGTGAGCCCTGCACCCGAGAAGAGTGACGTCAAAATGCCAATCGCCCATTTTGTTGCCTGTTCCATGATCAGTCTCCTCCGCCTGTTACGCGTCCTTACGCTTCATTTGAGCGCGAAGGTGGAAAGCAGCGAATCCCTTGCGAGCGAATAGCGAGCAGTTGGCCGCACCGCAGGTGCCCGGCCGGATCGCCTCAGGCCGGCACATAGCGCTCAATCGAGATGTCCTTTGCGCGCGCCCTGGTTCTCGACACGTCATACGCCAACTGCATGCGCAGCAGATGGTCCATTTCGGGGCCGAATGCCTTCTCGATGCGCAGCGCCATATCGGGTGTCAGCGCGGCCTTGCCGTGGAGAAGATCGGAAAGAGTGGCACGGCGCACCTGCAGGATCGCTGCCGCCTTCGTCACGCTGAGGCCGAGAGCTTCAATGATTTCAGTCCGAATCAGATCGCCTGGATGAGGCGGGTTTTTCATGGGCATTTCGGCCTCCTCAACTGTACAAGTCAAGCGGAGGAGCAGACTTCACCAGCCGCGGGTTTGCAGTAGCTGCGACTCTCCGAGGCCGGCGGCGGCCAGGCCTTTCATCGTGCCGGTGACCTGCTCGGACGCCTCGGCAAGGATCTTGGGGTCGTTGAAGTGAGTGGTCGCAATGACGATGGCCTTGGCGCGGCTAACGGCTTCCGCGTACTCCTCGGGGTTGCGCGGCGTGCCCACATCTTCCTTCCCGCACAGGCCCACCTCGGCGTGTTCCGCGTCCCAGTCCGATACGTCCAGCGGGGTGGCGCGCTCCTTCATGAAGATGCCAGAGCCGACGAAGACGGCCTCTGCGCCGAGCTGCATCATCAGGGCCGCGTCGGCCGGCGTGGCGATGCCGCCAGCGGAGAAGTTGGGCACGGGCAGCTTGCCGGTCTGCGCCACCATGCGGATCAGCTCGTAGGGCGCCTGATGGTCCTTGGCTGCCTTGTAGAGTTCCTGCTCGGAGAGCACGGTAAGGGCGCGCATCTCGCTGACGATCTGGCGCATGTGCTTGACGGCGTGGACCACGTCGCCGGTGCCCGCTTCGCCTTTGGTGCGGATCATGGCCGCGCCCTCGGCAATGCGGCGCAGGGCCTCGCCCAGGTTGCGCGCGCCGCAGACAAAGGGCGTGGTAAAGGCGTGCTTGTCAATGTGGTGGGCCTCGTCGGCGGGGGTGAGCACCTCGCTCTCGTCGATGAAGTCGACGCCCAGCTCCTGAAGGATCTGCGCCTCGGCGAAGTGGCCGATGCGCGCCTTGGCCATGACGGGGATCGAAACCGACTGAATGATCTGCCTGATCAGGCTGGGTTTGGCCATGCGGGCCACGCCGCCCTCGGCGCGGATCATGGCGGGCACGCGCTCCAAAGCCATGACCGAGGTGGCGCCGGCTTCCTCGGCGATGAGCGCCTGCTCCACGTTCATCACGTCCATGATGACGCCGCCCTTGAGCATCTCGGCCAGGCCGATTTTCAGCCGCAGGCCGGTTCCCGTAAAAGCTCTGTTTCCATTCAGTTCGCTCATTTTTTCGACCTCGATCCGGAGGGATTGGCGGCGAGGATTGGCCGTTTGGACCCTCTCTTTGCATTCCATTCCAGTGTAGCAGCGATGCGGGTTTGAGGTTTCAAGGGACAAAACGGGCCGTGCCGGTTAGAAAGAGCATTCCCTCAGGGGCTAAAGCCCATGGTTTTTTGGGCGAGTCCGATGTATGGGCTGAAGCCCGTACCCTTCAAGGCGACTACTCGGAGCCGCGCCGTCCACCCGCATTGATGAGTCCATTCCAATCCGTTTGTCCCGCTTCTGGTCACCTTACTGCTCCCATCCGCTGCAAATGGCCACAGCACATCCACTTCCCGCTCCGGGGACCGGGCCGGGGACCGCTCCGCAGTCCGACCTGAGGCAGCCGCAGGCCGCCGACCAGGCCATGGTGCCGTCGCCGCATCCGCCGGAAAAGGAAGAAGTGGAGTTTCTGGAGCCGAGCTCGCAGGTGGCCCGGCTGCCGGTGGAGCTGGACGTCTCCATTCCGGTGCGGGACTTCAGGGTGCGCAGCCTGCTGGCTTTGGCGCCGGGGCACCTGATCGAGACCAAGTGGGTCCACGGCGAAGACGTGCCGCTGGCGGCGGGCAAGGTGCAGCTGGCATGGAGCGAGTTTGAAGTGATCGACACGGGCCTGGCGGTCAGGATTACCCGGCTGGTGTGAGCGGGGCGGGGAACTGAGACGGGCGCGGTGAGAAGCGGTATCGACCGGGCGAGCGAGCAGGCGGGCATGATAAGCAGGACCGACAGGCAACACATCGAAGACAGGCCAGGCGCGGCTTCCAGAGCAGGGACGCAGCCGGCCAGACCCCCCTCCGCTGGATTGGCCGCGTGGCTTCTCAGGCGGCTGGGCGGGCACAGGCGCACACATCCCCGGCTGGCTTTGCTCGAACGCATTGCCCTGGCCCCGCGCCAGTCCCTGGCGCTGGTCGAGGCCAAAGGGCGGCGGTTTCTGGTGGCGACATCGCCGGAGGGCGCGCCGGCGTTTTACGCGCTCGATGAGCCGCGGCTTCGCGCGGGTGCGGTGCGCGCGCCCTCTTCGAGGATATCGTGGTAGCCGGGTGGTCCACGCTTCACATCGCCTTGCCGGCGGCGCCGCTTCTGCCCGATCTCAACGCGCGCCTGCATCCCTCCGACTCGACGCCTTGGACGATCGTCTTTGTCCTCACGCTGATCACGGTGCTGCCGGCCATTTTGATGGCCATGACGCCGCTGGTGCGTCTCCTGGTGGTGTTTCACTTCCTGCGCCAGGCGCTGGGCACGCAGACCGCTCCGTCCAATCCCACGCTGATGGGGCTGGCCCTGATGATGACCTGGTTTCTCATGACGCCCGTGCTCAACCAGGTCGACCAGGCAGCCGTCGAGCCATATCGCGCCGGGCAGATCACCGGCTGGGAGGCGATCGACCGCGGCGCGCAGCCGCTGAAGCTGTTTCTGCTGCGCTACGCCCGCGAAAAGGACCTGGCCCTGTTCACCGCGGCCGGACAGGTTCCCCGGCCCAACACGGCCGCCGACCTGCCCATGCGGGTGGTGGTGCCCGCCTACATTCTCTCCGAGCTGAAAGCGGGTTTCGCGATCGGCGCGGTGCTGTTTCTGCCCTTTCTGCTGATCGACATGGTCACGGCCTCGATCACCACCTCGATCGGCATGTTTCAGCTGCCGCCGGTGGTGGTTTCGACGCCGCTCAAGATTCTGCTGTTTGTCATGGTGGATGGCTGGAACCTGCTGGCCAATTCGCTGCTGAAGAGTTTTTGAACCGATGCCGCGCGCGAGGGAGGACTTGCATGAATCCCGACATGGTGGCCGAGCTGATGCGCCAGCTGATGAAGGAGTCGCTGATCCTGGCCGCGCCGGTATTGCTGGCGGCGGCGCTTTTGAGCTTCCTGCTCAGCCTGGTGCAGACGCTGACCAGTTTGCAGGAGCAGTCGCTGACCTCGGTGCCGCGCCTGGCCGCGGTGGCGCTGATCCTGCTGGCGGGGATGCCGTGGTTTCTGGGCCGGATCGGCAGCTACACCATCCGGCTGTTTACGGATTTTCACCGGTTTCTGGGGTAAGGAGCTTGTCCCGAGGTCTATCGAGAGTCGGGGCATCCCACCCTTTCGCTAGAAGAGAGCGAAAGGATGGGGCACCCAGCACTTGAGCGGGTTCGAACCGTAACCGCGGCTCGAGCGATGGTGCTCTCGATGGCAGCGGGGATTAGCCGAATGGACCTGGATCGCCGGGGGAAGGACGCACATGCCGGAGTGGACGAGCTTTCTGAGCGCCATGACGCTGGCCCTGGTCAGGATCAGCGGCATGGTGGCCTTTGCGCCGTTCTTCTCCTCGACCGCATTGCCGGTGCGAGCCAAAGGGGTGTTCGTGCTGGCGGTCGCGTTCCTGCTGGCCCCGCTGGTGGCCGCGCTGCCCCAGGCCAGCACCACGCTGGGCTTTTCGGCGCTGCTGGGTGAGCTGGCCGTGGGACTGGTTTATGGCCTCACGCTCACATTGCTCAACGAGATGATGCTGTTTGCCGGGCAGATTCTTGGGCTCCAGTTCAGCTTTTCATTGGTCAACCTGCTGGACCCGGCCTCCGCCATCCAGACGCCGCTGCTGGGAGACCTCTTTCAGCTCATGGGCACGCTGGTGGTGATTACGGCGGGCCTCGACCGCATCCTGCTGGCCTCGCTGGCGCGCAGCTTCCGCGCCGCGCCGCTGGGCACGTTTGGGCTGGCCCCAGGCAGCGCTCTGGAGATCGTGCGCGTGGCCAGCGGCGTCTTTTTGGCCGCGGTGGAGCTGGCCGCGCCGGTGCTGGCTGCGACACTGCTCGTCGAGATGGCGGTGGCCGCGCTGGGCAAGCTGAGCCCGCAGTTGCCGGTGACTTCGCTCACCGTACCGCTCAAGACGCTGACCGGGTTTGTGCTGCTGGCCGGTTCGATGGCGCTGTGGCCGCGTTTCATCGAGGCGCGCTTTGCGGGGCTGCTCGATCTGGCCGAGCGGCTCGTCGCGCACGGCGGGGGAGCCTGAGCCATGCCCGGAGAGCGCACCGAACAGGCCACCCAGCACCACCGCGAGCAGGCCCGCAAAGAGGGCGACGTGCTGCACAGCCGGGAGCTCTCGGCCGCTGCCGGAATGCTGGCCGGGGTGCTCGCGCTGGGCATCATGGGCGAGCGCACCATGGATGCCTGGCGGACCACGTTGTCCGGGTTTCTGGCGCTGGGTTCGTCGGCGCACTGGGAGCCCAGCCAGACCGAGCCCACGCTGGCCGCCATCCGCCGCCTTTCGCTGATGGTGCTGGCGCCGCTCGGGGCGGTGATGTTCGCGGTAACCGCAACCGCGCTGGGGGTGGGCGTGCTGCAGACCGGCGGGGTCAACTTCCATCCCGGCGCGGTGGGATTCAAGCCCGATCGGATCAATCCGGTATCGAATATCAAGAACCTCTTCTCGCTGCGCGCCGCGGCGCGGGTGGGCAAGTCGATTCTGCCCGCGGCGCTCTTGTCGGTCTTTGCGGCGCAGCGCATCGCCCGCCAGCTCACCGTGCCGCCATTCTCGAGCGCGCGCCTGGAGCTGCTTTCCCAGGACGTCTTCGGCCTGCTCGAGGCTGCCGCGTGGCTGCTGTTCGCCTGGGCGCTGGTCGACTACATGATCGAGTGGCAGAGCCGCGAATCCCGCCTCAGGATGAGCAAGGAAGACATGCGCCAGGAGTTCAAGGAGACCGAGGGCAGCCCGCAGATTCGCGCGCGCATTCGCGGCCTGCAGCGCCAGATGCGCCGCAGCCGCGTCAAGGCCGACGTGTCCAAAGCCGCAGTGGTCCTCACCAATCCCACCCACTACGCCGTGGCGCTGGGGTTCGACTTCACCACTATGGAGGCGCCCAAAGTCGTCGCCAAGGGCAGGAACCTGCTGGCCGAGGAGATCAAGGCCGAGGCCCGCTGGGCCGGCGTGCCCATTCTCGAGAACCCGGCGCTGGCGCGTTCGCTTTACCGGTCGGTCGCAGTGGGGCAGGCCATTCCGGTCGAGCTCTACGCCGCGGTGGCCGCCATCCTGGCCTGGCTCTACCGTCAGCGCGTGGAGGCCGAGCTGCGCGACCGCCGCGCCCGCGAGGCCCGGGCGCAGGCGGCCGGACAGGCACGGCCATCCGGATCGCCGCCGTCCCCGCGAGCCCCGGGTTCGCCCTCCGAGGGAGGCTTCCGATGAGTTCCGCCGGCCTGGCCATCGGTCCGCATCCCGCCCAGACCTTCTGGCAGCGGCTGCGCGAGTACGCGCTGCCGCTGGCCGCCATCAGTGTGATCTTCGTCATGCTGGTGCCGCTGCCGGCGGCGGCGCTCGACTTCCTGCTGGCGCTCTCGATGGCCGCCTCGATCATCGTCTTCCTTTCGGCGATTCAGATCCGCCGCGCCGTCGAGCTGAGCGTCTTTCCCACGCTGCTGCTGCTGCTGACGCTCTTCCGGCTCTCGCTCAACATCGCATCCAGCCGCCGCATCCTGCTGCATGGCTCCGAAGGCACCGCCGCCGCCGGCCACGTCATCGAGGCCTTCGGGCAGTTCGTGGTGGGCGGCAATTACGTGGTCGGCTTCGTGCTGTTTCTGGCCCTGATCGCCATTCAGTTTCTGGTCGTGTCGCATGGCGCGGTGCGCACCGCCGAGGTCACCGCCCGCTTCACCCTGGATGCATTGCCAGGCAAGCAGATGGCCATCGACGCGGACATGAACGCGGGGCTGATCGACGAGTCCGAAGCGCGGCGGCGGCGTCAGTCCATCGCCCGCGAGGCGGAGTTCTACGGCGCCATGGACGGCGCCGCGCGCTTCAACCAGCGCGACTCGCTGGCCACCATTCTCATCACCGCCATCAACATCGTCGCGGGTCTGCTGATCGGCACCCTGCAGCAGGGCGTGGAGCTGAGCGAGGCCGCCCGCACCTATACCGTGCTCACGGTGGGCGACGGGCTGGTCACGCTCATCCCATCCCTGCTGGTGTCGATGGCCGGGGGCATCACCCTCACCCGCGCCAACTCCGCCGGGATGCTGGGCGCGGAGATTCGCCAGCAGCTCTTGGGCCGCCCGGGAACTCTCTACCTGGCCAGCCTGGTTTCAGCCGCCATGTGCCTGATTCCGGGGTTGCCCAAGCTGGCCTTCATGGCGGTGGCGGCGGGACTGTTCTGGGGCGCGCGGCGCGTGGAGCGCCATACCCGGATCGCCCCGCCGCCGGAGCAGGCAGTGGGCGACAAGAAGAAGCCCGGAGAGGCCGCCGGCGCGGAGATGGGGGGCCTGCTCAAGCTCGAAGAGCTGACTCTGGAGATCGGCTTCCAGCTCATCCCGCTGGTCGATGAGAAGCAGGGCGGCCAGCTGCTCAATCGCGTGCGCACGCTGCGCCGCCACCTGTCGGCGGAGATGGGTTTCCTGGTGCCGCCCGTGCATATCTCGGACAATCTCCGCCTCCGGCCGCGGGAGTACCTGTTCTCGCTGAGGGGCCTCGAGATCGGCCGCTGGCAGACCGAGGGGACGCAGATGCTGGCCGTTTCGGGCGACGCAGGGCGGCGGCCTCTGGCGGGAAAAGAGACGCGCGAGCCGGCCTTTGGCGTGCCTGCCATCTGGATCGCACCGGCGCTCGAGGACCAGGCCATCGCAGCCGGCTATTCGGTGGTGGACGCGGTGACGGTGATCACCACCCATCTCGGCGAGCTGATGCGCCAGCACGCCTGGGAGCTGCTGGGCAGGGCCGAGACCAAGCGCCTCATGGACGGGCTCAACGAGAGCCATCCGAAATTGATGGAAGAGCTGGTGCCGAAGCTGCTGACGCTGGGCGAGGTGGGCCGGGTGCTCGAGCAGCTGCTCAGAGAGCGGGTCTCGATCCGCGACCTGGGCTCGGTGCTGGAGGCGCTGCTCGAGACAGCCGCGGCCACCAAAAGCCTGGTCGCGCTGGTCGAGGCCGCCCGCCAGGCGATGGGACGCCGTCTGGTTCGGCCCCTGCTCGATCCGGAGGGACAGCTCCCGGTGCTGCTGCTCGACCCCGCGCTGGAAGAGCAGATTCTGTTTTCGCTGGGCCCGGATACGGGGCAGAGATTGCTGGCTTCCGGAGGCCTCGCCACCACGCCGCTGGTGCGCCATCTGGCCGATTCTTTGAAGCCCCTTATCGGCTCCGGCACCGCTGCGGCCCTCCCCGTGCTCCTTTGTCCGAGTCCTGCCCGCTATCACGTCAAGCGCTGGCTGGAGCCGGTGTTTCCCCGGCTGGCCGTTGTGGCTGCCAGCGAGGTTCCGGCGGAGGTGCGCCTGCGGCCGGTGGGGACGGTGCGTTGAGGCGGGCTTCAAGAGCACGGGGTGCGTTGGGGGGCGGGCCATGGGGTTGGAGGCTGCGGGAACGGTTCGAAATCAGGCGATGCTGGCCCGCGATGGCGGTCAGGGCGGCTATCCGCCCCATGCGGGCGGCGCCCCGGTGCTTACCGCGGAACAGGAGCGGGTGCTGCTCGAGCACCTGCCCATCGTGCGCTTTCTGGCCCGGCGCATCCACGAGCGGCTGCCCCAGCATGTGGACATCGAGGACCTGGTGTCGGCCGGGGTGGTGGGGCTGATGGACGCCTTCGCCAAGTTCGATCCCGGCAAGAAGGTGCAGTTCCGCAGCTATGCGCAGTTTCGTATCCGCGGGGCGATTCTGGACAGTTTGAGGACGCTCGACTGGAGTCCGCGCGAGCTGCGCAGGAAGGGCCGCGCGGTGGAGGAAGCGATCCGGTCGCTGACCGCGCGGATGGGCAGCGCGCCGGGGGAAGCCGAGATCTCCGCGGAGATGGGGTTGAGCCTGGAGGACTACCAGCAGCTGCTGGGGGATCTCAAGGGCCTGGAGATCGGCACGCTGCACATGGAGCGCAACGAGGACTCGGGCGACGAGGAGCTGGCGTATATTCCCGGCCGCCCCGACGAGGATCCGCTCTTCCGCTGCCTGAAGGGGGAGCTCGAGGACCGGCTGGCCGAGGCCATCGCCAAGCTGCCGGACCGCGAGCGGCTGGTGATGACGCTCTACTACTACGAGGAGATGACCATGCGCGAGATCGGCCTGGCGCTGGGCGTGGTCGAGTCGCGCGTGTCGCAGGTGCATGCGGCCGCGGTGGTTCATCTGCGCGTGGCCCTGCGCGACCTGGCCGCCCGCGGCGCATTTGACCGCGTGCGGCCGGTGCGTGCCACGAGCGGGGCCGCGGACCGGGCGCGGCGCTGAAAGATGCAGGGACCAGGGACTAGAGATTGGGGCTAGGGAATAGGGACCAGGGAATAGGGACCAGGGAACATGATCTCGCCCGGCTGCGGGAGCAGGCGCGGAAATCTGGCACGGGAAGGGTAGACGCCGATGGAAAAGATGCTCAAACAGGACGAGATCGATGCCTTGTTTGAGGCCGTCCGCTCCTCTGTGCCGGAGGCTGCGCGGCCCGAGGTGCGGGCTCGCGTGGTGCCTTACAACTTCGCCTCGGCGGGCCAGATCTCGACCGAGCAGCTGCGCGCCATCAGCATGCTCAACGACCTCTTTGCGCGCAACCTGACCCACAACCTGGCCGCATGGCTCCGATCGCGCTTTCAGGTCAACCTGGTTTCGGCCGAGCAGATCCAGTTCAACGAGTTTCTGCTCCGCATTCCCGAGATCAGCTACGTGGCCTCGGTGCGCCTGGAGCCCCTGGGCGCGCTCTCCGTGCTGCAGATCGATCTGGGCCTGGCGCCGCCCATCATCGATCTGCTGCTGGGCGGCGAGGGCAGGGACGGCAAGCTCAGGGAGCTGACCGACATCGAGGAGTCCATCCTGGCCAGCGTGGTCGAGATCGTGTGCCGGGAGCTGACCGCGGCCTGGCAGCCGGTGGGGCTGAGCTTCAACTTCGAGCGCCGCCAGATGCAGACCCAGGTGGCGCGCATCATGGCGGTCACCGAAAAGACACTCTGCCTGAGCTTCGAGATCCGCATGCCGCATGCGGCGGGCCTGCTCAACCTGGCCTTCCCAGCGGTGGTGGCCAATACCATCCTGCGCCGGCTGACTTCGGACTGGGGCCGGCGGCGCCGCCATGCCGGCGAAATCCGGGCGCGCGTGGAAGCCTCGGCCCGCCGCATCCGTTTCGGCGCCGCGCTGCAGCTGCCCGCGGTGCGCGTAGCGGCCAGCGACCTCGAGAATCTTGAGCCGGGGATGGTGCTGCGTCTCGATCTGCCCGCCAACACCATGCCCCAGTGGCGGGTGGGCGGGCAGCTCCTGTCCGAGGCCCAGGCCGTCCGCCAGGGCGCCCACCGGGCAGCCCGCCTGGAGCGCACGGTCCCGGTGGCCCCGCAATGAAAACCTACCTCGATTGCTGGATGGGGGTGGCCGAAGCCCTGTTTTCCCAGGCGCTGGCCGGGGAGCCGGAGCTGGTCGAGTCGCTGCCCAGGCCGCTCTCCGCAGGCTCGTTCGGCTTTGCCGCGACCCTGGCCGGGGACCCGGAGGGGCGCCTGGCGGTAGTGCTCGACGGCACAGTGCTCGACTCGCCTCTGGTGGGGGAAGGTGTAGACCAGAAGGCCGGCTGGGGCGAGCTCCTGCGCGAGGTGGCCGACGCCGCGGCCGGCGACCTTTTGGCCAAGACGGGCAAGAAGTGCCGGGTGGAGAAGTTCGAGGCCATCGACGGGGAAAGCAAGGTTTCGCGCGCCTTCCAATTGAAGTCGGGAGGGCGCGAGTGGACCCTCCTGGTGCGCGACGAGGTGCGTTCGCCGAAACCGGAAGCCTCTGCGCCGGCCCCCGCGCCGGCCCCCGCGCCGGCTCAGTCCGGGGGCCGGCATCAGGCCCCGGGTCACGGCCAGGCTCAGGCGCCGGACGGGCCTGCCGCGCTGACGCCCGGCGTGGAGCTGATGCTGGACATCGAGCTCGAGGCCTCGCTGCGCTTCGGCTGCCGGGAGCTGCTGCTGGGCGAGATTCTCGACCTGGGGCCCGGCGATGTGGTTCAGCTCGATCGCCACGTGGCCGACCCCGTGGACCTGATCGTGGGCGACAAGATCGTGGCGCGCGGCGAAGTGGTGCTGGTCAACGGCAACTTCGGCCTGCGGGTGACCGAGGTGGCCACGCCGAAGAAGCGTCTGGAGACGATTCGATGCCTGTTCTGAGCCGCGGAAAGACCGTTCAGCCGCTGTCCTTACCGGCTTTGGAGTCAGCAGACCGAACCGATCCGGCCGAATCGGTTCCGGCCAGGTGGGAGGCGGCATCCAGGCCTCGGCGCGCGCTGCTGCGTCCGCTGCTCGAGACCTGCGCCAACCCGGCCTGCGGCTCCGGCTGGCTGCATTTGTGGCGGAGCCGCTCGGCGCCCCGGTTCGAGGGCGGGTGGAGCTGCTCGCCGGGCTGCACCGCGGCCCAGGTGCAGGCTGCCGTGGCGCGCGAGCTCGAAGGCCGCGGGCGCACCCGGCAGGGCCACCGCCATCGCGTGCCGCTGGGCCTGGTGATGCTGGAGCAGGGCTGGATATCGGCCCGCCAGCTGCGTCAGGCGCTGGATGCCCAGAGGGCTGCGGGCGAGGGCCGTCTTGGCCACTGGCTGATGTGCCAGCAGGGCGTGAGCGAGCAGTTGGTGACCCGCGCCCTGGGCCTGCAGTGGAGCTGCCCGGTGCTGGCACTCGAGTTCCTGGACGCCGAATCGCTCACCGCGCTGGTGCCGCGGCTGTTTGTGGACGCCTTCGGAGCATTGCCGCTGCGCGTGGCCGCGGGCAAGCTCCTTTATCTCGGTTTCGAGGACCGGCTGGACCCGGTGCTGGCGCTGGCCATCGAACGCATGACCGGCCTGCGCGTGGAGAGCGGCCTGGTGGAGGGCTCGACCTTTCGCCCCGCCCACGCCCGCCTGCTGCGCGCCGCGTTTCCTCCCGTCGAGCTGATCGAGGCGGCCTCGGAGCCGGCGGCCGTCCATACCCTGGCACGGGCCGTCGAGCGCGCGCGTCCGGCCGACTCGCGTCTGGTGAGGGTTCACGACTGCCTCTGGCTGCGCATGTGGCGCCGCGCCCGGACCGCCGCGCTGCCGGAGGCCGCCCGGGTGCGGGACCTGATCTGTTCGATGGGCGCGCACTGAAGCGGTGATGCACATGGCAGGGGCCGGGAACAGCAAAGTCAGCGCAGCCGCGCCGGAGACCGACCGTTTCCGGCCACTCGGTGAAAGCCATGCTCATGAATCGAGTGAGCGCGCCGATAGACACAGAAGAACAGGAGCCCTGCATGAGTGAAATTCGAACCCTGATCGTCGACGATTCTTCGGTGATGCGCAAGATCGTGGAGCGTGCGCTGCGCCAGGCGGGTCTCGATCCGATGGTGGTGCATGAAGCCGGCAGCGGGATTGAGGGACTGGAAGTACTGAAGGCCAAACAGATCGACCTGATTCTCTCCGACATCAACATGCCCTCGATGGACGGGCTCGAGTTCCTGCGCCAGCTGCGCGCACAGAATCTGGCTCCGGGCGTGCCGGTGGTGATGATCACGACCGAATCGAGCGAGGAGCATGTCCGCCAGGCCATCCAGGCCGGCGCGCAAGGCTATATTCGCAAGCCGTTCACTGCAGAACAGGTGAAGGAACGGGTACTGCCGCTGGTTCACGCAGCTTGACCCGGGAAGGAGCGCCCGTGTGGTTGAACGGTGTACGAGCAGGAACCGGCGCGCAGGCAGCGTGCCCCGGAGGGATTGAAATGGAGCGAGCGATGACGCAGTCGTTGCGTGGATCCGTGCATCTGGTTTCCGATCCGAGAAACCTGGATGCGAGCGTGATTGAGGTATTCCACCTGATGCTGGGCGTGCGCACCGAGCGCGGCCCGGTGCCTCTGACGGTCGAGCCCGAGTCGGTCACCGCGGTGGTGGGATTCGGCGGCGTGATGAGCGGCGCATGCGTGTTTCGCTCGGGCGGGTCCGCGGCCATGAAGATCGCGGCGCACATGACCGGCATGGATTTCAGCGAGATCGACGACACGGTCAAGGACGCCATCGGCGAGATCTGCAACATGCTGGCCGGAAGCTGGAAGGGGAAGGTGCCGGAGCTGGCCGCCAACTGCGGCCTGTCGGTGCCCGCGGTCATTACCGGCCGGGACTACAAGCTGCACGTCCAGGCGCCCGAGTTCCGCCTGCAGCACGGTTTCA
>Ga0302324_100009464_pt1 | contig 20369 bp, 15 predicted proteins | sample Palsa_T0_1_FD_201949 | JGI IMG/M metagenome (GOLD analysis project Ga0302324, IMG submission 201949) | Peat permafrost microbial communities from Stordalen Mire near Abisko, Sweden - Palsa_T0_1 | ecosystem: Environmental > Terrestrial > Soil > Palsa > Peat permafrost | place: Sweden: Abisko...
GCGTTCCCGAGGGTTCCAAAACGCACTTTTGATGGCCAACCGCGCTCTTTAGTTTCAATGAGTTACGTCCGCCAGCGTCTCTTTCACGGCGATAACACGGGTTCAAATCCCGTCGGGGACGCCATAGAATCAATTACTTATAGGCAGCAGAGTAGCTAGATGGGAAACATGTACGGCAATAATATGGCAATTGAGCTTTTTCGGCGGGTCGTTTGCCTTCACTCCGTTGCCTGGTGCGCCTAGCAGACCATACCAGACGCCCCACACCCCAAAAGGCGATCCGGCGCAACGCAGGGTCGCCCTTCCGTCAATCGACGCGCCAAAAACAAAATTCGGTCATGATCGACAAAACCCTCATTGATTTGTCATTCTGTGCCCATCATGAAGACCTCCGAGATATTCGCCGGATCGTCTACGGGGTATAAGCCTGGGCACACACTCAAACCTGCCGCCTTCAACTTACGCGATGGTGTGTACCCGTTTTACGACGATAAAGGGAACATTCTGCACGCCATTGCCATAACGCCCGGTCTATTCGTCAGGACTGTCGAAGACTAACGGGCGCCGCGCCCCTCCGTCAATCCGAGGATCGAAATCAAGATTGGGTTATGCCCCAAAAACGTCTCCGTGAATTGCAGTTGACACTGAGCGCCTTCGGGAGCATTCTTACGGCGTACTCCTTTTCTCAGTTCTGACGTGAAGCCTCTCGGTCGGGCATCCGCACTCTGAAACACCTCCTCAGTCGAGCTTGGGGTTGATGGAGAACACGGTGAAGCCGTGCTCCAGCAGCGTATCAACGATGGCCCCGCGCGGAATCTCGATGGCTGCGGCCAACAGAGACGGAGCATCGGATGTATGTCGTCGAAGCCATGCGGCCAATTCCGCCAGACTGTCGCCGCTGTGTTCGATCCATCGTTCGGCCATGATCTGGCCATCGCGGCCGGTCAAACAAACGCGATGCTTGTCCGAGCCCCAGTCGATACGGCAAAGAACTGAAAAGCGCTGTCCAATGGACACCTCCAGCTTGAATTCCTCGACCTGCCGTGTCGAACATCAACCCCTGTACAGGCGCTCCGTTGCCGGGCGCAAACTCCCTACGGGATCTTCGCCACGGGCCACCGAATCAGGGCGCAAGTCCGGTCCAGGCGTTGGCATAACGCAGGGGCACCTTGGCGCTCCCGACCGGCAGCCGAGTCCCTACTGCTTAACACATAAAGTAGGTGAGTTCAAAGGTACAGGGGGCACCCAGCATCGTTTTCATCCACTTGAATGGGCCGAAGGCCCAAGGAGACACGACTGAAGTCGTGCCCTGTTACAAAACACGTTGGCGCCGCTCAAGCGGGATCGCGGATTAGCCAGTTGGCCCCGCTTCGCCGAATGGCGGGTTAGCGAGTTGGCATCGGCAAAGAAGCGCCTGCGGCGTAGGTGGGTTGGCGCTGCCAAGGACGGACCTCGATCACTTCGGCAGCTGCGATGCATCCCATCCGCCGCCGAGCGAGCGCACCAGGGACACGCTGGCCACAAACTGGCGCGTGTCCAGGTCGATGGCGGTGCGCTGATTCTGCAGCAGCGTAGCCTCTGCCGTCAGCACTTCGAGATAGCTGGTGACGCCGCCCCTGTAGCGCTGGTTCGACAGGTCGTAGGAGTGTTGCGCGGAATCGACGGCGCGGTGCTCCACGGCCGACTCCTGCTCGAGGACGCGCAGAGACGAGAGCTGGTCTTCCACGTCTTCAAAGGCGAGGAAGACGGCGCTCTTGTAGGCCGAGACCTGCGCCTCGTAGGAGTGGCGGGCCTGTTCGGTGAGGGCGTGGCGCTGGCCGGCGTCAAACAGCAGTTCGGTAGCCTGCGCGCCCAGCGACCACAGCGCGCTGGGGCCCTGGATCAGGTTGCCGATGTGAGTGCTCTCAAAGCCGCCGTCGCCGGTGATGTCGATGGTGGGATAAAAGGCGCTGACGGCGATACCGATCTGCGCATTGGCAGCGGCGGTTCGGCGCTCGGCCCCGGCAATGTCGGGCCGGCGCTCAAGCAGTTGCGACGGCACGCCGAGGGGCACCGTGGGCAGCGGCAGATCGAGCGGCGACGGAGGAATGGAGAAGCTGGGCAGCTTGTAGTCGGCGATGGTGCCCACGGCGTGTTCATATTGGGCGCGGGCCACGCCCAGGTCGGCCAGCTGCGCGCGCACGCTCTCAAGTTGCGTCTGCGCCTGGGCCACGTCCACGCCGGTGGCTACGCCGCCTCTGAGCCGGCGCTGGGCCAGGTCGAGCTGCCCCTCAAGGTCGGTCACGGTGGCGTTGAAGAGCTTGATCTGGGCGTCGACGCCGCGCAGCTGGAAATAAGCAGTCGCCATTTGCGCGTGCAGGCTCAGGTCCACGTTGGCCATGTCGGCGGCGTCGGCCTGCGCGGTCTGGTGGGCCTGTTCCACGGTGCGGCGCACGCGGCCCCAGAAGTCGGGCTCCCAGCTGCCGCCGCCCTCGAGGATCAGGTCGTTATAGTTCGCGCTGGTGCCGGACTGCACGAGCGGCTTGTTCTTGGAGTTTTTGTCGTGGGTCACGCTGGGGTCGAGGGCCAGCGTGGGATAGAGCGCGGAACGGGCCGCGACGATCTGATCGTTGGCGGCGAGATAGGTTTCGAGCGACTGCCGCAGGCCCTGGTTATAGGTCTCGATGCGCTCCTCGAGCTGGTTGAGCTGCGGGTCCTTGTAGATCTCCCACCACTTGCCGCGCAGCATGCCGTCGGAGGGCGTGGCCGGGCGCCATGAGCCGCCGGGTGGATTGGGCGGAGGAGCGAGGACAGTGGACGCGCCGGCTTCCTTGTAGATGGCAGGGGCGTCATAGCCGGGCCGCTTGTAATCGGGGCCAACGGGCTTGCAGCCGGTGAGCAGGGCGAGGGTGAGCAGGGCGACTAAGCTTGAGACCAAACCGAAATCGAATCGAGCGAGGCCATTGGATGTTTTTCCCGAATGGAGCCGAGGCTGAAGGGTACGGGCTTCAGCCCGTAGATTCATGCCGCCAATGCGCCGGGGCTTCAGCCCCTGAGGGACTGCTGCCACGGAGGATCGCATTCCCTCAGGGGCTAAAGCCCGCTGCTCTGCGGGATAGCAAATGTACGGGCTAAAGCCCGTACCCTTCACGATGCGGACATTGGGAAACAGCGGTATCCCGCTCTCGCGGGAGAACCCGAGACGCGGGTCCTTCGACTCCGCAGGCGGCAAAAAGACGCGGCCTGCTCCGCTCAGGATGACAGCAAGGAACGGGCACGGGAAATCGCGCGCCTGGTCTGGCATGATCACTTGCCTCCCTCGCCGGGCTGGCTCACCACCGTCACGCGCTCGCCTTCGATCAGTGAGTCCGGCGGGTTCTGGATCACCTTGTCGCTGCCGCTGAGGCCGGAGACGATCTGCACGCTGGCGCCGTCGTCCTGCCCGATGACCACCGGCAGCAGGTGCGCCACCGTGCCGTTTGTGCCATTCACCACCGCGCCCAACTGCAAACCCTGCCTGCGGAAGATGAGCGCAGACACCGGCACCACAAAGCTCTGCCCCAGGTCCGGCGACTTGAAGTGCACCTCGGCCAGCGATCCCGGCAGCAGTTCGCCGCCGCGGTTGTCCACGTCCACCTCGGCCAGCAGCGTGCGGCTGGCGGGGTCAATGGCGTCGGAGGTGCGCACCAGGGTTCCCTCGTAGGTCTTGCCGGGATGCTCGACAAAGGTGAGGCCGATTTTTGCACCGCGCCTGGCCACCAGCGCGTCGGCCTGGGGCAGGTTCACATACACGCGCAGGGTCTGGATGGCCTGCAGATGAAACAGCTCGCGCGCCGCGCCCACGTCGATCAACTGGCCAGTATCGATGTTGCGCGCCGTCACCACGCCGTCAAAGGGCGCATAGACTTTTTCAAACGATTGCAGCTCCTTGATCCGCTGCACATTGGCCTCGGCCGACTTCACCGCCGACGACGTGGTGGCCGCCTGTGTCACAAACGTCTCCGTATCCTGGCGCGACACCGCCTCCGACTTCACCAGGCCGGAGTAGCGGTCGGCCTGGACCTTGGCATTGCCCGCGGCCGATTGCGCGGTGACCAGGTCGGCCTGTGCCTGCGCCAGCTGCTGGTCCAACTCAGGTGTTGCTATCTCCGCCAGCAGCGCGCCTTTTTTCACGCGCGCGCCGATGTCAAAGTACCACTTTGTCAGGTAGCCCGACGTGCGCGCGTAGATGGGCGAATCGGTGAATGCGGACACGTTGCCCGGCAGCACCAGGTCGTTCACGGGCGCGCCCGCTTTGGGCTCCAGGGCAATCACCGTGGGCGCGGCCAGGTCGTTCGTGGTCTGTGCCAGCACCTTCTCGGCCCTCATGCGGCGCAGCACACCGAAGCCGCCCAGCGCGACGGCCAGAAGCAGGATCACGACCACGGCGAACAGCGCCAGGCCCGGCCGGATGGGCTTCTGCTCTGGGGCGGTTTCATGATCGTGCCCCGGCGCGGGATTCGGTTTGGAGGAATTGGATGAATCGCTCATTTGCATTGACTCCGGTTACTCGTCGAACTCATCGATGGTGGTGCGCGTGCCTTCCGCGGCACGCCGGCGGCGCTCGAGCCAGGTGTGCACTACGGAGAAGAATGCGGGCACAAAGAAGAGGGTAGCCACGGTGGCCAGCAGCAGGCCGCCGATCACAGCGCGGCCCAGCGGCGCGTTCTGCTCGCCGCCGTCGCCCAGGCCCAGCGCCATGGGCATCATGCCGATGATCATGGCCAGCGCGGTCATCAGCACAGGGCGGAAGCGAACGAAGCCGGCGTTGAGCGCTGCCGTGCGCGCGTCGCCCACAAGAATCTCCAACTGCTCGCGGGCAAAGCTCACCACAAGAATCGAGTTGGCCGTGGCCACGCCCATGCACATGATGGCGCCGGTAAGCGCGGGTACGCTGAGCCGCGTGTTGGTGAGGAACAGAAACCATACGATGCCGGCCAGCGCCGCCGGCAGCGCGGAGATGATCAGGAACGGATCGAGCCACGACTGAAAGTTGACCACGATAAGCAGGTAGACCAGCAGGATGGAAAACGCCAGGCCTCCCAGCAGGCCAATGTACGAGGCCTTCATGGTTTCGCTCTGCCCGCGCAGCACAAAATGCGAGCCGCGCGGCAGGTTCTTCTGGTTATCCGCAATGATCCGCTCCACCGCGCCCGTCACCGTGCCCAGGTCCGTGCCGTTCACGTTGGCGTAGATATCAAGCACCGGCTGCACGTTATAGTGACTCACCGTGCCAAGCTCTTTGCCGGGAGCGATGGAAGCGAGATTGCCCAGCACCTGTTGGCCCCGCCCCGCCCCGGGACCAGTTGACGAGGCCGCGCCAGCCACAGCGCCGGGCGCGGCGCCAGGCGCCACCGCCGTATTCATCGCGGCCGCCTGATCCGACGCCGATGCGCTGGTCACCGGCAGGCTCTCCAGCTCAGCCAGCGTATCCAGCCCATACTGCGGCGTCTGAATCGCGATGTTGTACGAAACGCCGTTCTTGGGATCGAGATAGAAGCTGGGCGTGGTTTGGAAGCTGCCGCTCAGCGCCACCAGCAGGCTGGTGGCTACATCTTTCTGCGAGAGGCCCACGGCCTGCGCGCGGGTGCGGTCCACGTTCACCGTCATCTTGGGGTAATCGAACGGTTGCTGGATGCGCACATCCGCGGCGCCGGACACATAGCGAACCTGGTTGGCCATGCGCTCAGCCAGCGCGCGATTGCCGTAGAGATCGGGCCCCACGATCTGAATGTCGATGGGCGCCGAGAGGCCGAAGTTGAGAATCTGCGTGACGATATCCACGGGCAGCATGTAAAACGTCACGCCGGGATACTCGCGAGCCAGCGTGGAGCGCAGGTGGTCGACATAAGCGTCGGTGGGATGGTGATCTTTGGTGAGCTGCACCTGGATGTCGGCGTCGGCCGGCCCGATGGGCGCCGAAGTCGAGTAGGAAAGATTCAGCCCCGAATACGGCAACCCGATGTTATCGAGAATCGTGACCAGCTCGCGCTGCGGAATCTCGCGCCGGATGGTGGCATCGATGTGATCGCAGAGCGCGGCCGTCTCTTCAATGCGCGTGCCGGTGCGGGCGCGCACGTGGATCTTGAACTGGCCCGCATCCACGGAGGGAAAAAAGTCGCGCCCCAGCCAGGGCAGCAGCAGCCCGACCGAGGCCACGGCAAAGACCGCGAACAGGACCAGAAAAACGCCGGCGCGATCGACGCACAGAGTCAGCAGCCGCAGGTAGCTGTGGCGGAATTTTTCGAATTGCCTCTCAAATCCCAGCTGAAAGCGGATGAACGGGTTTCGGCTGTGGTGCTTGCGTGCGACCTGCGCATCGTCGTGCTCCTTCAGCAGGTATTTGGCCATGGTGGGCACCACCGTGCGCGAGAGCAGGTAGCTGGCCAGCATGGCAAAGACCACCGCCTCGGCCAGCGGCACAAACAGGTAGCGCGCCACGCCGCTCAGCAGGAACATGGGCACAAACACAATGCAAATCGCCAGGGTTGACACCAGCGCCGGCGTGGCGATTTGCGCGGCGCCATCGAGAATCGCCTGCTCGATCTCCTTGCCCGACTCGAGATTGCGGTTGATGTTTTCGATCTCGACCGTCGCGTCGTCCACCAGGATGCCCACCGCCAGCGCCATGCCGCCCAGCGTCATGATATTGACGGTCTCGCCCAGCGCATAGAGCGCGGCAAAGGAGCACAGGATCGAGAGCGGGATGGAGACCGCGATGATCAAGGTGGAGCGAAAACTGCCGAGAAAGACCAGAATCATGATGGCGGTGAGGCAGGCGGCGATGATGGCCTCGCGCACCACGCCGTTGATGGCGCTGCGCACAAAGATCGACTGGTCCGAAAGCGGGTCGATGTGCAACTGCGGCGGGAGCTGGCTCTTGATGCCGGCGATTCTGTCCTGGACGCCCTTGATGATGTCCAGCGTGGAAGACGAGCCGGTCTTCATGATGCTCATCAGCACGCCACGCTTGCCGTCCACGCGCACAATGTTGGTCTGCGGGGGAAAGCCGTCTCGCACGTGGGCTACGTCGCGAATGTAGATCACCGCGCCGTTCACCGCCTTGATGGGCAGGTTGTTCAGATCGCTCACCGCGTCCGGCGCCGAGTTGGTCTCGATCGCGTATTCGAAACGGTCGATCTTCATGGTGCCCGAGGGCGCGATCAGGTTTTGCGCCGAGACGGCGTTGACCACATCCGCCGGCGACAACCCCTTGGCCTGCAGCGCGTGCAGGTCGAGATCCACCTGGATCTGGCGCTGCTTGCCGCCATAGGGAAACGGCGTCTGCGCGCCCTCGATGGTGGCTAGCTGGGTGCGAATGTTGTTGGTGCCCATGTCGTTCAACTGCTGCTCGTTCAAGCCCTGGCCTGAAAGCCCCAGCTGCAGCACCGGCACGCTCGATGCGTTGTATTGAATGATGAAGGGCGGCGTGGTGCCGGGCGGCAACTGCCGCAACTGCACCTGGCAGATGGCGGTAACCTGGGCCACCGCGCTGCCGATGTTGACGTGCGGCTGGAAATATATCTTGATGAGCCCGATGCCGTTCAGCGACTGCGACTCGATGTGCTCGATGTCGTTGACCGTGGTGGTCATGCCGCGCTCGCTGTTGAAGACGATGCGCGTCGACATTTCCTGCGCGGAAAGGCCCGCGTATTGCCACACCACCGTGACCACCGGGATGTCGATGTTGGGAAAGATGTCCGTCGGCATCGACTCGATGCTGAAGACGCCAAGGATCAGGATCAAAAGCGCAAAGACGGCAAAGGTGTAAGGCCGCCTGAGCGCAAGCCGGACAATCCACATCATAGGGCTGGTATTTGCTCCTGAGCCGGCGTGCTCGCTCCGGGATGGCGTGCGGCCCCGGTGCCGATGGCCGGCTCGATCGATGTACCTGGTCCGGCATCAATACCGGCTCGATGGTTCTTGCCGCCCGGCGGTGACTCCGCTCAGGCCCATTTCAACGGACAGGTTGAAATAACCATGGTAGACGAATTTACTGGCCAAAAACTTGTATGGGGACAAAAGGGATTCGTCCGCATGGGTTTTTGACGGATGGAATGGGGCAAAAGATGCAATTTTGGCTGGGCGGCATCCCGGCATGTGAGCCGGCGGGAATACAAAAGGGCCACTCGAAGAGTGACCCTTCGAATAACCGAAGGATGTGTATGCCTGGGTAGCGTGTTCTTTCCAGACCTCAACCCTTCTGTCTATATATTGACAGAATCCGGTCGGACTCGGCCTACACCGCCAGCAGCGCCACCACCACCACGCCTACCCCCACCGCCAGGCTCACCCGATCACGCATGGCAAAGATCACCGGGTCGTCGTCCAGCTCTCCCCGGGAGGCCAGCAGCCACACGCGGCTGAGCCAGTAGACCAGCAGCGGGACGATCATCCACAGCCGGCCGGCGTGCTTGTAGAGACTCTCCACATCGGGCCGCGCAATGTAGATGGAAAACACCAGCACCGCGGCATACGCGCTGGCGGTGCCAAAGGCGCGAATCTGCTCGAGGTCGGCCACCAGGTAGCCGCGGCCGTGGGTGGCAGCGACGCCGCGCTCGCGCAGGTTTTCCAACTCGCTGAAGCGCTTGACCATGGCGAGCGACAGAAACAGGAAGCTTGAAAAGCCCGCCAGCCAGTGGGAGATTTGAGTGCCTGTGGCCGCGCCGCCAGCCAGCATGCGCAGCGTGTAAAGGCCCGACAGCATCAGCACGTCCACGAGAGCCACGCGCTTGAGATAGAACGAATAGGCAATGGTCGAGACAATGTAAATAGCCAGCCACGCGGCAAAGGCCGAGGGCAGCAGCGGCAGCAGCGCCAGCGAGGCCGCCACCAGCAGAGCGGCCAGCCCGAGGCCGGCGGCCACGCCCAGGTCGCCCGCCGCGAAGGGCCGCAGGCGCTTTCCCGGATGCCGCCGGTCGCTATCGATGTCGAGCATGTCGTTGAAGAGGTAGTTGGCCGAAGCCATGAAGCTGAAGCAGAAAAACGCGGCGATCGCCCTGGCCACAAGGACGCGCTGCAGGTTGTGCGAGAGCAGCAGCGGCAACAGCAGCAGCAGGTTCTTGGCCCACTGGTGAAAGCGGATGGCCTTGATCACCGTGCGCCCCAATGGCCGGCGATCGATGAACGTGCGGGCCACCGGGATTCGCCTCATGCGCACGGCCGCGCGAAGCCCTGGCGTGGGATTGGCCAGCATGGCCTGGCGCGCGGAGGTGAGCAGCGGCAGGTCGGCGGTGGAGTTGCCCACGTAGTCGAATGCCGAGGGCCGGCTCGTCCTCGATGCGGTCTGGCTGGATAGGCCGTGGCCGAATTTACTTTCGAGCATCGCCAGCTTGCGGCTGCTGGTCAGGTTGGTTTGGCCGTCGGAGGCCAGCACGCCGTCAAATATGCCGAGATGAACAGCCACGCGATTTGCCAGCGATTCGTCCGCGCCGGTGGCCAGCCAGAGGGCGCGGCCCGCGCGCCGCTGCCCTTGCAGCCAGCGCAGCAGTTCGCTGTTGTACGGCAGCCGGACCACGTCGAGCGGAGCCCGCCGCGCCACTTCGCGCTTGAGGCGCGCCTTGCCGTGGGCCAGCCACAGCGGCAGCCGCCACAACTCGGCCGCATGGGAGCGCGCAAACTGGCACAGCTCATCCAGCAGCGAGTCGGACTTGATCAGCGTGCCATCCAGATCCACGCACAGCGGCGGCTGCGCGGGCTCAGACGCAATCCCGGCAGCCGCAGTCGCGGTTTCGGTGTGCTTGTTGGCAACATTTTCAGGCAAGCGGAGTCCTCGCGCGGATTTGCGGCGCCGCAAACCTGCGCAGAAACAAGTCGATTATAGCGGCGGCGTTATGCGGCGTTGATGGCCACCACCTTGCCGTCGCGGAGGCTCTTGATATCGCGCATGGGCGGCTGGCCAAAGAAGCGGCTGTATTCGCGGTTGAACTGGCTCACGCTTTCATAGCCCACCTCGTAGGCCGCGCTGGTGGCGTCGATGCCGTCCATCAGCATGCGCTGCCGCGCCATTTGCAGGCGCAGCCGCTTCTGATATTGCAGCGGGCTCATCGCCGTCAATCCGCGAAACTGATGGTGCAGCGTGGAGACTCCCATGCGCGCAACGTCGGCCAGGTCCTCGATTCGCAGCGGCTTGGCGTAGTTGGCGCGCAGCCACGCAATGGCACGGGCGGTTCTGTGGCTCAGGTCGCCCGTGGTGACGATGGCGCGCAGCCGCTCACCCTGCGGCGTTCTGAGAATGCGGTAGACGATTTCGCGCTGGATCAGGTGGCTGAGGAATGGGATGTCTTCCGGCGTTTCAAGAAGGTCGATGAGCCGTGAACACGCGCCCAGCAAGCCGGTTGTGGTCTCGCCGACCGCAATGCCGCGCGGCTGCGCCGGAGTGCCCGATTCGGGCATCTCCTCGCGACTCACGACCTCGCGCACGGTCGGCATATCGAGGCGCAGAAACATCGACAGCATGGGCGCCTGCTCCGACGCCTCAACGATCTGGCTCTCGGCCGGCACGTCGATCGACGAAAGCAGAAACGACGAATCGTCGCAGTGGTAGACGGCGCCGCCGAGATTGACGCGTTTGCGGCCCTGGGCAAAGACCGTGAGGCTGGGCTCGTAGGTGGCCAGAAAGCACGCGGTGGGCGTGGTTCGGCGATAAAGCGACAGGCCCGGAATGGGCGTGGCATTTGCACCCGGCTCAGGCGCATGGGCTGCGATCTGGCGCGCCAGGCGCTCTCGCATCTCCACCACTGCCGGGCTCTGCTCTTTGCGTTTCTCAGCCCGTCTGACCATCGTGTCTCTCCTTCTTCAGCCTACTGCGAAATCGGCGCTTGTGTGCACAAAATCCGATCTTCAAACAGGATCAGGCAAAGAATTGGCAGGATCGGGAAAGCGCTGGCAACCGCCCGCTTCGTAATATCGAAATCGAAGAGGGCACCCTGTGCACCCCGACGCATTTGAGATCATTGGCCTATTGCATGCGCCGTGGCGCATCGGATAATTTGGCTTCCCGGAAAGGGAGACTCCATGTATAGCGCGAAAGCCTATTCCGTTTCGAGCGCAACATCGCCGTTTGCTTCCATCACCATCGCGCGGCGCGATCCCACCGAGCATGACGTACAGATCGAGATCCTCTTCTGCGGCATCTGCCACTCCGATCTTCACCAGGCGCGCAACGAGTGGAGCGGCGTGATGCCGACCGTCTATCCCTGCGTGCCGGGCCACGAGATTGTGGGCCGCGTGACCAGGGTGGGCTCGGCTGTCACCAGATTCAAGCCCGGCGACCTGGCCGCGGTCGGCTGCCTGGTCGACTCCGACGGCACATGTCCAGAGTGCCAGGCCGGATTCGAGCAATTCTGCCCCAACATGACCCTGACTTACAACTTCCCAGACAAGCACACCGGGGGCGTGACGTACGGCGGCTACTCCGACAGCATTGTGGTCAAAGACCATTTTGTGCTTCGGGTTCCTGGCAATCTCGATCTGGCTGGAACCGCGCCGCTGCTCTGCGCGGGCATCACAACTTACTCGCCCATGCGCCATTGGAACGTGACGGCGGGCAAGAAGGTGGGCATTGTCGGCCTCGGCGGGCTCGGCCACATGGGCGTCAAGTTCGCGCATGCGTTCGGAGCGCACACGGTCGTTTTCACCACGTCTCCCGGCAAGAAGGACGACGCGCTTCGTCTCGGCGCCGATGAGGTTGTTCTCTCCCGCGACGCGAATGAGATGCAAAAGCACGCCGGCAGCTTCGACTTCATCCTCGACGCTGTGGCCGCCGAACACGACATCAACGCGTATATCAATCTGCTTCGCCGCGACGGCAATCTCACCATGGTGGGCGCGCCTGAAAAGCCTCTGCCTGTCGCTGTCTTCGGCCTCATCTTCAAGCGCCGCAGCTTCTCGGGATCTCCCATTGGCGGCTTGCCGGAGACCCAGGAGATGCTCGACTTCTGCAGCAGGCACAACATCACCTCCGACGTTGAGGTCATTCCCATCCAAAAGGTCAACGAAGCCTATGAGCGGTTGGTCAAATCGGACGTAAAGTACCGATTCTCGATCGACATGGCTTCGCTCAAGTCCGAGTAACGGCAGATCGATGCGCGATGCAATCACACGGAAGTCCGGTCCCGAACAGCTGCAGACAATAAGCAGGAGAAGCAAATGCTGAAACGCAAACTTGGCGATCTTGAAGTCTCCGAGCTCGGCTTTGGCACGATGAGCTTCGCTTCCAGCTATGGTTCCTCGCCAGACCATCAGGAGGCGATCCGGACCATTCGTGGCGCCTACGAGCTCGGCGTGACCCTCTTCGATACGGCCGAGGCCTACGGACCGTTCACCAATGAGGAACTGGTTGGCGAGGCGCTCGCGCCCATCCGCGAGAGCGTAGTCATCGCTACCAAATTCGGCTGGAACATCGATCCTGAGACTGGCGAGCGGCAGCCCGGCCTGAACAGCCGTCCCGATCACATCAAGCGCGCCACCGCGGGCATGTTGAAGCGGCTGGGGACGGATCATATCGACCTGCTCTATCAGCATCGCGTAGACCCCGAAGTGCCGATCGAAGATGTAGCTGGCTCGGTAAAGGAGCTGGTTCACGAAGGCAAGGTCAGGCATTTCGGCCTGTCGGAGGCAGCCGCTGAGACCATCCGCCGCGCACACGCAGTCTTGCCCGTGGCCGCAATCCAGAGCGAGTATTCGCTTTGGACCCGTGATCCGGAGCCGGAGATCCTGCCAGTCTGCGAGGAGCTGAGCATTGGCTTTGTGCCATGGAGCCCTCTCGGCCAGGGATTTCTGACCGGGAAAATCCCGGCGAAAACGGAGTTTGACAGCGCGGACTGGAGGTCTCGTTTCCCTCGCTTCACACCGGAGGCGATGCAAGCCAACCAGGCGCTTGTCGATCTGCTGAACCGCGTGGCAGCCCGCAAGCAGGCGACACCGGCACAGGTCGCGCTGGCGTGGCTGTTGGCTCAGAAACCCTGGATCGTGCCCATTCCGGGGACGCGCAGGCTGGACCGGGTGGAGGAGAATATCGGCGCAGCCGGTGTGGTGCTGACGCCTGGCGATTTGGCGGAGATCGAGGAAGCGGCTTCCGCGATTTCAGTGCAGGGAGCCAGGCTTCCCGAGGCGATTCTCAAACTCTCTTACAAGTAATTTAGCCAGGGCAGGCGAAACCACCCAAAAACTAACGGTGATGGATCCGAAGGAGTTGAAGCAAATGCAGAAACGCAAATTGGGCAACAGCAATCTTGAAGTATCGGCGCTCGGCCTGGGCTGTATGGGCCTGAGCTTTTCCTACAAGCCATTCCCGGAGAAGCATGAAGTCATCGCGCTGCTGCGCGGGGCCGTCGAGCGCGGCGTCACGTTTTTTGACACCGCCGAGGTCTACGGTCCCTTCAGCAATGAAGAGCTGGTCGGCGAAGCCCTTGAGCCCTTCCGCGGACAAGTGGCAATCGCGACCAAGTTCGGTTTCGATATCAATCCCGACGGAAGCCGCGGCACCAAGGGAACCAACAGCGAGCCTGCGCACATCAAGCAGGCGGTGGAGGGGTCGCTCAAGCGCCTCCGGACCGATGTCATCGATCTTTACTATCAGCATCGCGTGGACCCCAACGTGCCCATTGAAGACGTGGCCGGAGCCGTCAAAGACCTGATCGCGGAGGGCAAGGTGCTGCACTTCGGACTCTCCGAGGCCGGGGCGCAGACCATCAGGCGCGCGCATGCTGTGCAGCCGGTCGCGGCGCTGCAGAGCGAGTATTCGCTCTGGTATCGCAAGCCGGAGGCCGAGATCGTACCGGTGCTTGAGGAACTCGGAATCGGCTTTGTTCCCTATAGCCCGCTGGGCAAGGGATTTCTGACCGGGAAGCTCGACGAAAACACCAAGTTCGACTCGACCGACATCCGCAGCATGATCCCGCGGTTTACGCCGGAAGCGATGAAGGCAAACCAGGCGCTGGTCGATCTGCTGGGCAGGATCGGTACTGAGAAAAAGGCGACGCCCGCGCAGATCGCGCTGGCCTGGCTGCTGGCCCAGAAGCCGTGGATTGTGCCCATCCCCGGCACCACCAAGCTGCATCGCCTGGATGAGAATCTCGGCGCTGCTCGGCTTGAGCTAACGCCCGCCGATCTCAGCGAGATCGAGAGCGCCGCGTCGAATATCCACGTGCAGGGCGAGCGTTATCCGGAGCAACTTGAGGCCATGACGGGCCGTTGAGAGAATGCAAATGAATTGAGGAGATAAAACACATGGAGATCAAACGAGCCGGCACGCAACCCTCCGGCAAAGGCCCGGCGGATTGGTTTACAGGCACGGTGCGCATCGATCCGCTGTTTCAGGCGCCCGAGCCGGCGTTCGTGCAGGGCGCCAGCGTGACGTTTGAGCCTGGCGCGCGCACCGCGTGGCACACGCATCCACTCGGGCAGACGCTGATCGTCATCTCCGGTTCCGGCTGGGCGCAGCGCGACGGCGGCCCCATCGAGGAGATCAAGCCAGGCGATGTGGTCTGGTTCGCGCCGGGCGAGAAGCACTGGCACGGAGCCACGCCTACCACGGCGATGACCCACTTCGCCATCCAGGAAAAAAAGGACGGCAAAGTGGTGGACTGGATGGAACACGTCACGGACGAGCAGTACAAAAAGTGAGCGGACTAATGCCGCGACCGCGTGGTTTTTGTCTCCCCGGTCTCAAAGTCGAGACCGGGGGCACCCAAGTGTCGTGTAGAGGATTACGACACCACAGAGTCGAGGTCGTAGTCGGACTTATTGCGGCGGAGCGTGGCCGATGAACTTGTCGGCCCACTGAATGAACCACTTCATGTTGGGTGCGTCGGTGTGGCCGCCGTCATGCTGCCGCCAGGCTAACTGCCCATCCAGCAGCCCCTGGTTCACCGGCGGCATCTTTGCTGTGCGATAGTCGCCCTCCACGTCGAGGCCCTTCGCGCCGAGAAGAGTAAAGACGCGGCTCGCATCGACGGTGGCCATGAAGCTGCCCTCGTGGTCCAGCCAGTGGGCGTCGCCCTTCTCAGGGATGCCGTAGCTGATGAAGGTGAGGCGCGGCGCGCACAGCGCAATCAGCTCGTTGGAATCGACGGGAATCTGCCCCGGATTCATGCTGCCAAAGCTGGCCTCCGATGCGCCATATTTGATGAAGTTGCCGGCCATCCAGTAGTATTCGCCGCCCGTGAGGCTCTCCACCGCCTCGCCGTAGTTGCGCCTGAGCAGCGTGGCGCCGCCCTTGCCCGACGAGCCCACCAGCACCATGGCAAAGCGCTGGTCAAACGCCATCGTCACCAGCGCCGCCTTGCCATAGCGCGACACGCCTTCGATGCCCACGTGCTTCGCATCCACGGCCGGATCGGTCACAAGGTAATCGAGGCCGCGGCCCGCACCCCATGCCCACGCACGCAGCGCGCCCCAATCCTCCGGCTTGCGCGGCTGGCCCTTGTTCACCAGGCCGATGATGCCGCGCGTGATGCCCGCGCCGTCGTCGGCCTGCACGCTGGCCGGATCAAACGTGGCGAATCCCCAGCCGGCCGCAATCAGTTGCCACGTATTGGGCGGGTCGCCGTCTTCATTCATCTGCGGAAAGGCGAATGGAGTGGCTTTCAAGGGCTGCCACGCCGGATGTTTGTCGAAAATGTCCTTGAGCGACGGGTCCTGCTGCTCGAGCACAGCCTTCCACGCGGCGTTGATGCGGTCGAACTCATCGGGCGAGGGCTCGTGGGGCGATGGAAATCCGGCGCGGCCAAACATCATCAGCACCGGCACCGGCCCTTTGGCATTGGCCGGCGTCACCAGCGTCATGTGAATCTTGACGCTGATGGCCGGGTAAGCCGCGTTGTCCACCTGCCCCACCAGGTCCTTAGCAATGACCGGCGTGAAGCCGATCATTTCGTGGTCGACGGCTGTCACCGTCCACGTCACTTTGGGCAGGTCTTCCGGCACGCGCCCGTACACATACTTCGAATACATCTCGACAATCTCCGGCCGGCGCTGATCCCACCACATCTTGGCCGTCGTCACCTTCTGGCCGTCGCTCATGGTGAGCGGGTCGGGCAGGTTGGGATAGGGATTGGCCGCAGACTCATCCAGGTTGGCGTGGTTAGGCGCCTTTTCGTTCCCGCTCGGACCCGGCCGCAGCGCCTTGATGCCAAGCTGGTCCATCATGTTCAGGTGGTCCTGATCGCCTGTGAACGTCACCGGCGGCGGAGTGGAGTTCTGCGCCATGACCAGGGCTGAAGCGGCGAACAAACTGAGCGAGAGAACAGAGAGGCGCTGAAAATGAGGCATAGGAAAGCTCCACGGTGGTATGCTGGCTGCGATCTTGAAAACCGATTTAGTTCGGGCATTCATGGTAATTCCTCGGCGATGAGACAAGCACTCAGAATCTTTGCAGCGGTTGGTGGGTTGACGGTTGCGGCCTGCTCGTGGACTCAGGCCGGCTCACCCGCAGAGGCCCCTGCGCCTGTCTGGATAGCTTCCTGGGGAGCCTCGCAGCAAATCCCTGAGCCGGCCAACGCGCTGCCCGCGGACGACCTGCGCGACGCCACGGTGCGCGAGATCTTTCACTTGTCGGTGGGCGGGCCGGCGCTGCGGGTGCACCTGTCCAATGTGTTTGGCACCGAGCCGCTCCGCTTCACCTCCGTTCATGTGGCGCGGCCGCTCTCTCCGTCGTCCGCGGCGATCGATGCGGCCAGCGACCGGCCGCTGACTTTCGCAGGCCGCGCCGATGTGCTGGTGCCGCCTGGAGCGGAGTTCGTCTCCGATCCGCTGGACTTTGCGGCCGCGCCGCTGTCCGATCTTGCGGTGACCTTCCATTTGAGCGCGCCGCCGGCCCAGCAGACCGGGCATCCTGGCTCACGGGCGACGACTTACTACGTTCATGGGGACTTCGCCGGGGCTGCCGCATTGACGGAGCCGAAGCACATCGATCACTGGTACCAGGTGGCGGAGATTGACGTGCAGGCCGGGCCTGACGCCGGCCGGGGCGCGGCAGCCGTGGTGGCGCTGGGCGACTCCATTACCGACGGGCACGGCGCAACGACCAATGGCAACGACCGTTGGACCGATGTGCTGGCGGCTCGGCTGCAGGGCTCGCCGGCCACGCGCGGAATCGGCGTCTCCAATCAGGGCATCGGCGGCAACCACCTGCTCACCGACGGACTCGGGCCCAATGCGCTGGCGCGCTTCGATCGCGATGTGCTGGCGCCGACGGGCGCGCGCTGGGTCATCGTATTTGAGGGCGTCAACGACCTGGGCGGACTGGCGCGCAACGGCGAAGTGCCCGCGGCCGACCACGCCGCCCTCGTCGAGCGCGTTGTGGCCGCGTATCGGCAGATCATTGCGCGTGCCCATGCGCACGGGCTGCGCATCTACGGCGCGACCATCACGCCGTACCTCGGCTCGGCGTATTACCATCCCGGCCCGCTGAGCGAGGCCGACCGGCAGGCGGTCAACCAGTGGATCCGCGCCCCCGGACACTTCGACGCAGTCATCGACTTTGACGTCGTAGTGCGCGATCCGCAGCAGCCGAGCCAGCTGCTGCCCGCCTACGACTGCGGCGACCACCTGCATCCGTCTCCGGCAGGCTACAAGGCAATGGGCAGCGCCATCCCGCTTGAGCTGTTTACGCCTTGAGGAAAGAAACGACTTGACATTAAAAGCTGTATATCTGATATAATGTGCTTTTAATGGCTATCATTATCTAACTTATTGTGCATCATTAAAAGCATGTGTTCCGTGATAAACTACATTTGAAGGTATGCAATGCGCACAAACAATCTCTCGAAAGCTCCACCATTCTCCGTCGAGCACGCTCTCAAGACCCTTGGCAGCAATCTGCGCCGGGCACGGCTCCGGCGGGGGCTGACGCTGGCTGAAGTGGCTGAAAAGATCGGCACCGGCCCACGCCCGATCATGGAAGCGGAAAAGGGCGCGCCGCTTACGGGCGTCCAGGTGTATGCGGCGCTGCTCTGGGCGTACGACCTGCTTCCGGCGTTTGAATCTCTTGCCGATCCCCTCACGGACGAGCACGGGCTGGCCATGGCCAGCCGCCACGAGCCGGAGCGCGCACGCCGCAGCAAGGGACTCGACAATGACTTCTAAGCCCCGCTGGGAGTGCTTTGTTTACATCACATTGCCCGGATCTGTGACCGCGGTGACGGCGGGCAGATTTGTGCTCGAAGAGACCACCAGCGGCGTCCCCTACGGACGCTTCGTCTTTGGCCGGTCCTATCTCAACCGCCCGAACGCAATCGACATCGACCCGGTGCTGCTCAGGCTGTCGGAGAACACCTACGAGACGTTTCATCTCAACGGCATCTTCGGTGCGCTGCGCGATGCCGGACCCGATTTCTGGGGTCGCCGGGTAATCGAAAAGCACGCCGGAAAGCCAAGGCTCGGGGAACTCGATTACCTGCTCGACTCGCCCGACGATCGCGCCGGAGCGCTCGGCTTTGGCTTGCAGGTTACTCCCCCGGCGCCGCGGCGCAAGTTCAACCGGACGCTGGATCTCGAAAAGCTTCAGGAATTGGCCGACGCGCTCGTCCTGGACGACATTCCCGCCGATCCCGATGCCCCGCAGGTGCAGGATCTCCTGCTCCTTGGAACGTCTATGGGGGGTGCGCGCCCCAAGACGGTCGTTCAGGATAAAGGGGCCTTGTGGATTGCAAAATTTGCGCGGCCCGACGATCGCCTGAACTATCCGCGCGCGGAGTACGCCATGCTCCGGCTTGCGCGGCAGTGCGGCATTGACTCCGCCGAGAGCCGCATCGTGACAGTCGCGGGCAAGGATGTTCTATTGGTGAAGCGTTTTGACCGGGAGAAGCTGGAAAGAGGCTTCACGCGCGCCCGCATGATCAGCGGCCTCACGGTGCTGCGCGCGGATGAGGCTCCGGACACGAGAAGCCGCTGGTCTTACGTCCAGCTGGCCGAGGAGCTGCGCCGCATCGTGTCGAAACCCAGGGAAGATGCGCGCGAGCTGTTTCGCCGCATGTGTTTCAACGCCCTGATCTCAAACATCGACGATCATCCGCGCAACCACGCGTTCATCGCCGCCCAGTCCGATTGGAGGCTCTCGCCCGCGTACGATCTGGTGCCGTCTCCCTTGGTCAGCCAGGATCGCCGCGACCTGGCCATGGAATGCGGCGACCAGGGCCGGTTTGCCAATGCTGCGAACATTCTCTCGCAGCACGCGCGCTTTCTGCTCGCCAGGGACGAAGCGGCAAACATCGTCTGCGAGACGAAAGAGCGGGTCGAAAAGACGTGGTTTGGAACTGCCATTTCTTGCGGAGTTTCGCGCACCGACGCTGAAACCATGCGGAGCGCGTTCGTCTACCCGGGATTCTCCCGCGTGCTGGGCTGATGCTCTCGTGGCGTAGCTTTGCCGCTGCAACGTGAGAATTTCACCCCTCGAAAGACAGGACCGGGCGCAGCCTCCCGCAGCCAGGGCTGCTTGACTTACAATGGATCGCCACCTCAGTCCGGCGTGTGGCGCCGCGGTTGCCGTTCCTTATGGGATTGACGGCCGGGAGCGCACCCGTAACCCCTTTTGTTCTGCGAAACCTTTGGCTCCGCTTTTTCGTCCCTTTGAACACGCGTCCGGGTAGATAAGGTTAGGCCGGGGATCCATAGAGATTCGCCCTTTTCCGGCCTTGTGTGCCGGGACTTTCGGCATTCACACTCGTGAAAGAGAATGGAATCGAAATCCATGTCCAATGACGGCACTTCGGAGTCCCGCCTGTCTGACCGCCAGCCGCCCCCCAGCAAGGGCGGAGGCCTGGTCCGCGCCCTGGTTTACCTCGTGCTGATCGGCGGGGCCGGTTTTATCGGCTGGCGCGTCTACCAGAACCATCTGCAGGCGGCGGCGCAGAGCGCCAGCCAGGCAGCGGCCCTGCAGAGCCGGCCCATCCCGGTGCAGGTGGTGGGGGTGGATCAGAAGCCCATGCCCATCTTCCTCAGCGCGCTGGGCACTGTGACGCCGTATATGAGCGTGACGGTGAAGGCGCGCGTCAGTGGGGAGCTGGAGCCGGTGAAGTTCACCGAGGGCCAGCAGGTGAAGGCCGGCGACATCATCATGGCGATCGATCCCAAGCCTTACAAGGCGGCGCTCGACCAGGCTAAAGGGGCGTTGGCTCACGATGAGGCGCTGCTCAAGAACGCGCAGGCGGAGTTTGCCCGCTACAAGTCGCTCTTTGACGCCGGCGTGGTGTCAAAGGAGACGCTGGATGCGGACGAGGCCAGCCAGGGGCAATACGAGGGCGCCATCGAGTCGGATAAGGCAGCCATTGAGACCGCGCAGCTACAGCTCGACTGGTGCACCATCCAGTCGCCCATCAACGGCAAGATCGGCCTGCGGCTGGTGGACC
>Ga0302324_100009466_pt1 | contig 20365 bp, 17 predicted proteins | sample Palsa_T0_1_FD_201949 | JGI IMG/M metagenome (GOLD analysis project Ga0302324, IMG submission 201949) | Peat permafrost microbial communities from Stordalen Mire near Abisko, Sweden - Palsa_T0_1 | ecosystem: Environmental > Terrestrial > Soil > Palsa > Peat permafrost | place: Sweden: Abisko...
AAGAGACCGGGACGTGGCCCATCTGTTGCGCCGTCTGGCCTGAGCCCTGAATGCGGATGAGTTCGTCGTCGCTCCAGAAGGTGCCATCGAAGAGAAGAACGTCGACCGCTTCGAGTTCCTGCAGCAGCGCGTTGTCGATCTGCGGCACGGCAGGCATGCAGGCCAGGCGCTTGCCGGTGGGAGATTCGATTATCAGCCCCAGGGATGCTTCGCCGAAGGCAAGTTCGGATTGGCGGCGCGGCGAAACGTAGGCGGGATAGTGTGTGCCCAGCGCTAGGCCGCGGCAGTGCAGGCCGGAATCTTCGCCTGCGGGATCTTGCACAGCAAACGTTGTTCCGGGAGCGAAGTCCGTCCAGGTTGTCTGACCGGGCACGCGCTGCAGCATGGCGAACATGGAGTTGTCTTCAGTGAGAATGCGGCGGATGGATTCGGTGGCATACACGCGCAAGGGTTGCAGTTCGCGCAGCAGCAGCAGGCCCAGGGTGTGGTCGACGTCGGCATTGGATAGAACCGCCCCGGCGATGGGCGAATCGCGCGGAGCCTGATTCTGCGGCCGTTCGCGCGCATGAAGTTCGGGATCAGCTTCGATTTGGGCGCGCAGGTCGGGAGAGGCGCCCAGCAGAAACCAGGGCTTATCATCACTGCTACTGCTACTGCTATTGCTGATTGCCAGCTGGGTTTGAGTGCGGGCCTTGCCTTTGAAAGTTCCGGCGCGCCGGGCGCGGCAGTTGGGGCAGGCGCAGTTCCACTGCGGGAAGCCTCCTCCGGCGGCAGAGCCCAGGATTTTGACGCGCATTTAGGGAGTGTACAGCGCAGTGCTCAGCAGATTGCAGATTTAAAGATTTGCGCTTGCAGAATTTCAGAACCCTGCGCACTCTCCGTTTCTTTAAATCTGCAATCTGCACGGCAGAACGCCCCAGGGCACATTTATGCTGCAGGCGAAAAACCCACTTCTCGCCAAGGACGCGAGAAGTGGAGCTGCTTTAGCCGAGTCTATTCTGCTTGAATCTTAACCGCTGATGGAGCCTTTAGATCTTTCCCGCGGCGGCGGCGGACTTCAGCGGATCGACTTCCCAGAGTTGGACATCGCCGCTGAGATTTTCTACGCCGACTTTGCCTTGCATCTCGGTTCCGGCTTTGCCCAGCCACACGATGCGGAACTGCGCCTTGGCTCCCTGATAGCGGAGATCGACGACGTCGCCGGGTTTAAGTTCCGCGTTGACGCCTTGCAGCGTGGCGCCACGGCCGCTAATGGTACGCAGGCTGGCGGGTTGCTGGAAGGGCCGGGCGTTGGCGTCAGTGCCCTGAATTTCAACTGGTAGTTCGACGGCGAGGCGATGCTGGCTGCGACGGTCCATAGGTTTTCGTTGCTTTCGAGATGGTAGCGGAGCCGGCGCAGGAACACAGGTAACTTGGGTCACCAGACTGTGGTTACGTAGCCCCTCTTGCCGCGATCTTTCCTTGTGGCTCACGATCTTCCCTGACCGCTAAAGAGTTTGCCGAAAAGACCCAGCCGGTATCCGCGGTGGGCGGGAAGAAACGCCGATGTAACGAAATAAAGAGTGTGAGCGAAATAAAGAGTGTGAGCGAAAAAAAGAGTGTGAGCGAAATCAAGAGTGTGAGCGTAATCAAGAGTGTGAGCGAAATCAAGAGTGTGAGCGTAACGAAGGCATGAGTCTGCGTACCTGTTCCGCCGTGCGATTAGAGCGCCCTCATGGTTGCGTCGTGGACGTTGTCATGGACGACGAAGCGGGCAACCCGGCCTCATCCAAAAGTCCCGGATAACCGAAAAGTTACTGCCCTATCCACAGGCTCAACGCGTATGCTGCCAGCATGAGTCGGCCAAGCATGAGTCGGCCAAGCATGAGTCTGCAAGGCGTGAGTCGGCACGGTTGGGGTTTGCGACCATGGGAGTAACTGTGTCGATGCTGGCTTCGGGCAGCCGCGGCAATTGCGCCGTGGTGGCCAGCGCCTGCACCGCGATTCTGGTGGATGCCGGCATCTCCTGCCGCGAAACTCTTAAGCGCATGAGGTTGCTGGGGCAGGATCCGCAGGCGCTCTCCGCCATTCTTATTACCCATGAGCATTCCGATCATGTCTACGGGCTGGCCACGCTGGCCAGGAAGCTGCGCATCCCGGTGTTCATGACCGGGGCCACGCATCAAGCCTGGGCCCGGGCTTTACGCGATGAAAATGGAGTGCGGCCGCAACTGGAAAAATTCGAAGCCTTTCAATCCGGCCGCGGATTTCTGGTAGGGGATATCGAAGTCAAGCCCTTTACCATTCCGCATGACGCCGCCGATCCGGTGGGCTTTACCTTCCGCGCCGAGGGGGTCAAGGTGGGCGTGGCTACCGATCTGGGCTACCTGCCGCCAAGCGTACGCGACCACCTGCGGGGCTGCGACGTGCTGGTCATGGAATCGAACCACGACCTCGAGATGCTGCGTGTCGGACCTTATCCCTGGTCGGTAAAGCAGCGGGTTATGAGCCGGGTGGGTCACCTGTCCAACGGTGCTCTCGCGGATTTCTTTACGAACGACTATGATAATCATGCAACGTTTGTGGTGCTGGCGCATCTCTCTGAGCAGAACAACCACCCGGAAATAGCCCGGAGAGAGGCAGAAAAGGCTCTGGCCGGGCGGGGCGGGCTGTTTCAAAGCCGGGTGCTGCTGGCTTCGCAGAGCGAGGCGCTGGAACCGTTGCAGTTATAAGCAGTTAGCCAGCGTAAGTGGGCCTGGCTCAATCCGGAAGAAAAGTATCCGGAAAGAGCGTTCCGGCAAGAGAGTTCCGGCAAGGAAGCTCGGTTTTATTTGTTTACTCCCTCATGAGTCAGCAGTGCATTGATCCAATCGTAGGCAAGATACTGGCGGGCTGGCGCTATGACATTTCCGGCCTGGCGCCGGAGATGCGCGGTGACTACGAGGGCCACTTCGCCGGATGCGAACACTGCCGCAGCCGGCAGAAAATTCATCGCATCATTGACGTTGGCCTGATCGCGCTGGCCTCGGTTTCCGCTGCAGTGTTTCTGCTGGCTTTTGGCGTGATTCGCTTTCTGGGCCCGCGCCATGCTTTCTGGCTGGAAATTGCCGCGCTTACCGGCTTCGTGCTCTCGGCCTTGATCTGGCTGGGCGTGGCGGTAGCGACTCCAGCCCCGGTTACGATGCTGGACGCCGCCCGGGAAGGCGCGCGCCGGGTGCATGATCGCCTGCCGCAGGAAATTCGCCAGCGCCTGCCAGAAGAGTTGCGCATCAAGATCACTGGAACATAAACGTAAAATGCTGCTGCTCTCTCGCATCACCGCCCTTGTGCTCTTGCTTGGCATGGCAAGTATGCCTGGGGCCGCGCTGGTGCCGCAGGGTCGGCTCTCGGCTCCTCTCGCGGGCTGCCACGGGCGGCATTCCGGGCACCGCTCCGAAGCTCCGCTGCCCGTGCCCGCCAGCTTGCAATGTTGCGTGAACGGCCATCACGCCGCCCTGCCCAGCGCGACGTTTTCTTCGCGAACGCCCCTGGCACCCATTGCGGATTTCAATCGAGAATCGAACCTCTTCGTGAATTCCGCTGGCGCCTCACATTTTGCTCCATCCCTGCTTCCTTCGGTCAGGCCACCCGGCCTCACTCCGCTGCGAATCTAAAACATCCCGCCCAGTTCCCTTTTCATTGTTCCGGCGTGTGCTTCGCGCGCCCGGGTAGCCCGTCAATAGTATTCGCATTGGCATGAAAGCATCGGCGGCAATGAGGCTTCTGTGAGCAGACTGCATTTCACCAGCGTCTTTATAGCCCTCGCGCTCGGCATGGCTGCGGCTCAGAGCGCTCCTGCGCCGCCTTCACAGCAGCAGGACACATCCCTGGCCGGCAGGCAGATGAACATGAACATGAACATGGACCAATCAACCGGCCGGCAATTGCCCTCGCCCCACGCCGGTTCAGGTACAAGCTGGCAGCCCGTCTCGGTTCCGGCCAATGAGTGGATGTGGATGCACGGCGGCTGGGAGTTGATGGCGCATGGCGTCATCTTCCTGGATTACAACCAGCAGGGCGGCCCGCGCGGCGAAGGCAAGGCCGAATCGGTCAACTGGGGCATGCTCATGGAACAGCACAAACTGGGCGCAGGCACGATTCTTTTCCGCCAGATGTTTTCCGCCGAGTCGCTTACCTCGCCGCATCCCGGCTTCCCGGAACTGTTTCAGACCGGGGAGACTTATCACGGCGAGCCGCTGGTCGATCATCAGCATCCCCACAATGTCTTTGCCGAGCTCTCGCTGCTCTACCTGCTGCCTCTGGACAAAACTTTTACCTGGGAGTTCTACGGCGGCCCCGCGGCCGAACCAGCGCTGGGCCCGGTGACTTACATTCACCGCGCATCGGCTGCCGAGCTGCCGCTGGCGCCGCTCAGCCATCATCTGCAGGATTCCACTCACACCAGCTTCGGGGTCGTCACTACGGGCCTGATCATCGATTGGGTCAAGCTTGAGGGCTCGGCCTTCAACGGCCGCGAACCGAACGAAGAGCGCTGGAGCATTCAACCGGCCGCGCTCGATTCTTACTCAGGCCGGGCCTGGGCTGCGCCCAATGCCAACTGGACGGCGCAATACAGTATCGGCCGCCTGGAACATCCCGAAGCTCTCGAAGCCGGCAGCCAGTGGCGGCAGACCGCGTCGGTTGAATACAACCGCCCGGCGCGAAACAGCGCGACCTGGGGCAACTGGGCAACTTCACTGGTGTGGGGACGCGTGCACAAAATCGCTACTGATACCAACCTGAACGGCTATCTGCTGGAATCGACGCTGAATTTTCTGTGGCGCTACTACGCCTTCTCGCGGCTCGAGCTGGTTGACAAGGACGAACTCTTTCCCCAGGCCGCGGTGCATCCGGCGTACCGCATCGGTGCCTATACGTTTGGCGGCGAGCGTGACCTGGTGCAGAACCGCGCCTGGCAGCTGGGGCTGGGCGCGGATGTGACCTGCTATTCGAAGCCGGCCGTGCTCGACTCGGCCTACGGCGACCATCCCATCTCGTTTCAGATTTTTTTACGTATGCGGCCCGGCAAGTCCGGGCAAGGGCACTCCCATTGAAAGCGAGGTTCAGACAGAAAGCGTCAGAAACTCGGTCTGAATTTGTATTTCTTTTTTCCTTGTTCGTTTTTCTTTGCGAACTTTGCGGCCTTTCTTCGCGAACTCTTCGGTTTGAGGCTTGGGCACTTCAAAATCAAAAGCCCTTGACCGCGAAGTGCGCAAAGGAAAGCCGCAAAGTACGCAGAGAAATTCCGCTTCAGCCGCTTTGTCAACTTATGTGAAGTCGGTATTGCTGATCCAGATTCAGCGTAGAATGTTTCTGTAGTCCTTCCCACATTTCCCTGCGAGAATGACTCTCCAATGACCCGGGCCCTGAAGACACTGCGTGCGGTGCAGTGGTCGATGCTGGCAAGTGTTTTGATCTATGCGGTGCTGGGAGAAGTGGTGCGCCCCGGTCCGCGTTCGGTCGATCCCTCCCTGAGCTACATTTTCACCACGCTGGGCGTGGCCATTGTCGGCGTGATTTTTGTGGTGCGGCGCACCCTGGTGCTGCGAGCCGCGGCCAGCCTGGCGACTCAGCCCGACGATGTGCTCAGCCTGAGTCAGTGGCGAACCGGCTATATTGCGACCTATGCCCTGTGCGAAGCGCTGGCCTTGTTCGGGCTGGTTCTGCGCTTTTTCGGCTGCAGTTTCCAGCAAAGCCTGCCCTACTACATTGGCGGGTTCGTCCTGCTTTTCTTCTTTCGGCCACGCCAGCCGGCCAGCGCGTGAGTGCAAAGCACCAGCCCCCGATCCCTGATCCCTGTCTTTTATCCATCCGCAGAACCCTGCCGACACCCTCATGTTCGCGCTAAGATTGAAGATGAAAACTGAGGTGACAGAAATGTCGATCCAGGAACCCGAGGAGCTAGCCGGAATGCGCGCCGCCGGAGCCGTAGTGCGGCTCATGCTCGATGCCATGAAAGCTGCGGTGCGCCCTGGAATCACGACTGCGGAACTGGACGACATTGGCGCCCGGGTGATGCGCGAACAGGGCGCGCAATCGGCGCCCGCGCTGGTCTATCAGTTTCCCGGCGTGAGCTGCATCAGCCTGAACGAAGAGGCCGTCCACGGCATTCCCGGACCGCGCGCGCTGCAAGAGGGCGATCTGGTCAAGCTCGACGTCACCGTGGAGAAGGATGGATTCATGGCCGATGCCGCCGTCACCGTTCCCGTCGCCGAAGTGACGAGAGAGCGGCAGAACCTGGTGGCCTGCGCCGAGCGTGCCTTTGCCAAAGCCATGCTGGTGGCCCGCGCCGGCTTTCGAGTCTGGGAGATTGGAGGCGCGGTCGAGCGCGAAGTGCGGCGCAGCGGCTTCTCCGTGATCCGCGATCTGGCTGGCCACGGCATTGGACGCACCATCCACGAAGAGCCCCGCATTCCCAACTATCCCGAACCCCAGGCGAATGAATTGCTCACCGAAGGCCTGGTGATCACGGTCGAACCCATCATCGCCGCCGGCTCCGGCCGCGCCTTTCTCGCCAAGGATAAGTGGACGATGATCACCGCCGACCGTCGGCCCTCAGCGCACTATGAACATACGTTGATGATCACCAAGGGCGCACCGGTGCTGCTGACGGCAGCGTAGGCTGATAGCTTCATGGCAACCCCTGGCAGGCTCCGAAAAAAAAGTTAGGTTGGCCACATGTTTGAAAGGGGCGCGGCTTTTCGCCGGAAAAACTCGCCACGCCGGCAGTATGTTTTGAAAGGGTGCGGCTTCCGGCCGCACCATAAGCGCTGGCAGAATTGCTCTCGGCTTTAGCCGCTCGGGATGCTGCCGAAATAAAAGACGAGTATTTCCGCAAGCGGCTGAAGCCGGATTGATTTTGCAGTGCTTGCGGCGCGGCTGGAAGCCGCGCCCTTTCAAAGTCTCGCGACCGGCAAAACGTCGCGACTGACGGCACTCACCGTTCAGGCGTTGGTGCCGCCATCGACCGTCAGATTCGCGCCGGTAATGTAGGAAGACTCCGGACCCGCAAGGAACGCTACCAACGCGGCAACTTCATCCACGGTACCGTAGCGGTTCAGCGACGTCATGGCCTTCTGCGGCGCTGCCCAATCTCCCGAGGCAGGATTCAAGTCAGTGTCGATCGGGCCGGGCTGAACGTTATTGACCGTGATGCCGCGGCTCCCGACTTCCCGCGACAATCCCTGAGTGAACATCTTTACCGCTCCCTTGGTGGCCGAATAGGCCGCCAGGCCGGGCGTCATCATGCGCTCTCCCACGCAGGAGCCGATCATGATGATGCGGCCACCATCTTTCAGGTGTTTCAATGCCGCCTGTGTCGCGATAAATACGCCGCGCACATTAAGGTCGAGCACGCGATCGAGTTCCTCCAGCGTAGCCTCTACAAAGGGCTTCGGGATGGCCGTGCCGGCATTGTTCACCAGGATGTCGAGACCGCCGAAGGTGGAGACCGCCTTTTCGACCGCGCCTTTGATCGCGTCAGCATCGACCGAATCCGCCTGGATGGCAACAGCCTTGCCGCCACTCGCTTCGATAGCCTTGACCACGGTCGAAGCCGACTTGCTGTCTTTCGCGTAGGTGATGGCTACCTGAGCTCCATCCACGGCCAGTCGTTTTGCGATCGCTGCCCCAATACCGCGGGAACCGCCGGTAACGAGTGCGACTTTCTTAGCTAAATTGGGCATAGGATCTCCTCGTTCATTTCTATGATTCATCACTGCGATCAGTTTGATTGCGATCTCGACCGGATTTTGCCAGATCGTGCGTATCTGATGCGCCGGAGTTGTGAACGGATTCGTTAGTGGGGAATTTGAGTTATTTCCAAACGGGAATGGCTTCTGTGTTCCGTATTCGGTGATTCCCACTTCTCGCGAAGGAGGCGAGAAGTGTGGACCCGTGTAAGTCGTTGAGTCTTCGTGTAAGTTGTTGAAAAGTCGTAGAAAGGCCCTGGGAGGCCGCAGGACGCGCGATCTTGGGGCGGACGACCTTACCCCCGTCCGCAGGATTCATCGTCGCAGGGCGGGCTCCTAATGGCGCGCAAAGGGCATCCTGGGAAGCGATCCGGGGAGGGACTTGCCTTAGATTCCACACATTTCTCTATATCCGTGCATAATTGTATGTACATCGATGTACGTATATACCGAATTTTAACCCCAGAATCTACCGGCGGGGTGAAAAAAACTCTTTCCGCAGACAAAAGCGAACCTCGGGAGCTAAAGCGCGTCTGGTTTCAAAGGACTTAGCGGCGCGGCTGAACAACCGTGGTTCATTCACAAGTCTTACGGTGCGGTTGGAAGCCGCACCCTTTCGAACCATGACTCGAACCGGAGTGCTTCCGCGGCCCGTGAAGCCGCGCCCCTTCAAAACCTGCTACGAGCCGATGTGGCAGCTGGCCAGACCGCGCTTTTCCAGATACTGCTGGTGATAATCCTCGGCGGGGTAGAACGTGACCGCGGGGACGATCAGGGTTGCAATCGGCTTCGAGTAGCGGTGCGCCTTTTCGAGCCCTTCTTTTTGAGCCTGGGCCTCGGCCTGCTGTTCGGGCGAGTGATAGAAAATCGCGGTGCGGTACTGAGAACCCCAGTCCGGACCCTGGCGATTCTTTTGGGTGGGATCGTGATTCTCCCAGAAAACTTTCAGCAGGTCGGCGTAGCGAACCTTGGCCGGATCGAACTCTACCTCGACCGCTTCGGCGTGGCCGGTACGATCGGTGCAGACTTCTTTATACGTTGGATTTTCGGTCTGGCCGCCGGTGTAGCCCACGCGGGTTGAGATCACGCCCGGAATCTGCCGGAAGGTGGCTTCGACTCCCCAGAAACATCCTGCCGCAAATGTTGCTTTCTCCATAAGGTTTCCTCGTTTGACTCTTGGTTGATGTCTATTAGATGACGGAACGGCGGGAAAGTCACGCGGCCAGTGAATTCCTGTAGCGCCGCCGTCCCCGGCGGCTGTCCGGCGGGGCGTCTCGCCCGCCGCGTCGAGGACGAGGACACCCTTCGACTCCGCTCGGTCGAAAATCCCACCCCTTCGACAGGCTCAGGGGCAGTCTTCTCGCGCAGAAGGGGCGCGAGAAATGGGGCACCCCGTTCCATGGCTTTCGAATCGGGGGCTGGGCGGGATTGCACTGGTCCCACCCATCACCCACTCGGGCAATTGACGGGTTTGGGGGAATCAGGATAAAGTCCGGGCAGGCATTTCCCCCGGGTAGGTTTCTGTGGTTCGCTCGACCAGCCGTTTTCAATCCGCGCGCCGAACTGTGCAGAAAACTGCACGGGGCGTGGTGTGGATATGGATATTGGCGATCGTCGCTTCGGCGACAGCGTGGGCAGTATCCGAATTCGCCCCGCAGTTGCGCCTGGGCTACCGCGCTGGCGACCAGTGGGAACCAGCCATGGCGGCCGACGGCCACGGGCATGTTTACGTGCTCTATCCGCAGTACGGAGCCGTGCCCGATTGCGCCACGTGCACCGCTCCGACCATCGCACTGACCATCAGCAGTGACAACGGTCTCACCTGGCAGCCTTCGAAGGCTCTGCTTCCCTTCGCCACCGGGCAGTTCGATCCGCAGATCGTGGTCGATCCCGTGGACCGGCAGACCGTTTATGCCTCGTGGCTGCAGAACGATAAGCGCGACGTGATCGTGGCCCGCTCGCTCGACTTTGGGCGGACCTGGTCATTCTCCTTCGCCGACCGTGGCGGCGAAGATGCCGACAAGCCGGTGCTCGCGGTGCGCGGCCCGCACGTTTACGCCGGGTTCAACCATGAAGGCGAGTTCTTCGTTGCGGCCTCGCACGATGCCGGACAGACTTTCAACGTGGTGCGAGTGAATCCCAACGCCGCGCCGGGATGGGCGTTGGCCGGAGGAGCCACGGTCGATCCTGCAGGCAGCGTTTATTTTGGCTGGACCGCGTACGCCCGCCAGGAAATGCCGACGCGCCCGGTCAGTGTTTTCGTAAGCCGCTCCGCCGACGGTGGACACACCTGGACGACCGCGCTGCTCGACATGTCGAGCGCGCCCCCGGAGTGCGAAGAAGAAAGTTGCCAGACCGGATACCTGGGTCCGCAGATTGCGCTGGCCTCGGACGCTGACGGCGCGCTTTACGCGCTGTGGAATGCGGGAGGCGCGAACGGTGGTCCGGAGAGCATTTACTTTTCTTCCTCGACCACGGGCGGGGCGAACTGGAGCGCGCGGGCGGATGTTTCCGCGCGCACTGGAGTCGACCACGCCTTCCCCGCGATTGTGGCCGGGACGTCGGCCGGCACCTCCGGCGACGTGCGCATTGCGTGGATGGACGCCCGGGCAACCGACACTCCGCCGAGCAGGGCGGGCCGTCCGGGGCGCGTGCTGTGGAACACCTACTACCGCAGTTCGACGAACGGCGGCGCCACTTGGAGCGCTGAAGCGCGACTCTCGGGCATGGCGCGCGGATATGACTACATCCTTCCCAACGGATTCCTCTTCCCCTTCGGCGACTACTTAGGCCTGGCCATCGACAGCGACGGCGCAACTCACGCCGTGTGGGGCGAAGGCCGCGACTACAAATCCCCCGGCTCAATCTGGTACACCCGAGGACGGTAGATCCCAATTGCTCTGGCGGTATTGACGGGCGCCGCTTACGGCGCGGCTGAAGAGCTTGCGGAAAACTCGATTTTATCTCGGCAGCATCCCCCAGCGGCTAAAAGCCGGATCGATTTTGCGGGACTTACGGTGCGGCTGGAAGCCGCACCCTTTCAAAACATGACGCGAACCGGAGTTTTTCCGCAGCCGGTGAAGCCGCTCTGGACGGCGGTTTACCATGACAAGCCCAAAGAAGAGATGACATCGCTCAGCAATCACGCGTTTCGTGTGCTAGGGCGTCTCAAGCCGGGAGTCGAGGCGTCGCAGGGCGTAGCAGATCTGAGCGTGATTTCACTGCGTATCCACAACGAGCACCTCGACGACCCATTTGTATTTCGAAACGCCAGCAGCCGGCCGCTCCTGGAACACATGGTGGGCGAGATCAAGAAGCCGCTCTATGTGCTGCTGGCGGCGACCTGCTGCCTGCTGCTGATTGCATGCCTGAATCTGGCCAATCTGCTGGTAGCGCGCGCGGCGGCGCGACGCAAGGAACTGGCGATCCGCACTGCCTTGGGGGGTAGCTGGCTGCGCCTGATCGGCGAGCGGTTGATGGAGTGCCTTCTGCTTTCGGCTTCGGGCGGCGCGCTGGGACTTTTACTCGCCTTCGCCGCACTTCGGTGGCTGACCCGAACTCGCCTCGACATGAGCCGGGTCGAATCCATCCACATCGACGGAGTGGTGGCGGCGTTTACGGTCGGAGTGATCGTAATATGCGGGTTGTTTTCAGGACTCATCGCGGCGCTAAGCATCAGCGATAGGAAAATCCTCGGTACGCTCCATGAGACCTCGCGGTCGGTGGGCGGGGCGCGGGCCTCGCTGCGCAAGGTACTGCTGACACTCGAAGTGGGGCTGACCGTGATCCTGCTCATTGGCGCCGGGCTGCTCATCAAGAGCTATGAACGGCTGCGCTCCGCCGACATGGGTTGCAGCACGCAAGACGTGCTCACCATGCACCTGGGCCTGCCCGATGCGCGATACGCGACCCCGGCCCAGCGCGCCAACTTCTACGATGCGCTGCTTGAGCGGGTGCGCGCTCTGCCGGGCGTGGACGCAGCCGGGTTTGCGTCGCTCGTACCGGGGCAGGGCTATGCGAGCGATTGGAGCTTCAACATCGTGGAGCATCCACCCTTGCCGCAAGGAAGTGGCCTGTTTGCCTTAGTCCGCTGGGCTGATCCGAAGTACTTCGGCGCAATGGGCATTCCCCCTTTGCGCGGCCGAACATTCGATGGCGGGAAGCGTTTGGATGCGGCCAAAGAAGTGGTCATCAGCGAATCCTTCGCCAGCCAATTTTTCCCCGGCGAAGATCCGCTGGGCCGGCACATTCGCTCACGCATGCTAACCGCCGTGGTTGTGGGGATTGTGGGCGATACCCGCTACGCCATCGGCGAGGCGCCGCAACCGGTGCAATATTACTCGCTCGATGCCGGCATAGAGAACACGGGCACGCTGGTCATTCGGGCGAGCCAAAACCCCGGCCAGAATCTCGAGCAGTTCGCGCTTCCGGTGCAACGCATTGTCGTAGAGATGGACCGCGACCTGCCCGTCTCCGATGTGCTGACCATGAACCAGGTGCTGGGTAAATCGACCGTGGACCAGAGCTTCAATACGGCGCTGCTCGTCGCTCTGGCCACGCTATCGCTGGTTCTTGCCGCAGTGGGCCTGTTTGGCGTGATGGCTTACATCGCCGCCCAGCGGACGACTGAAATCGGCATTCGGGTTGCGCTGGGCGCGAAACGTGAACAGGTAATGCGGAAGATGTTGCTGGACGGGATGCGACCGGCGATATTCGGTCTGGTCGTGGGACTCGCAGCCAGCCTGGAAGCCGGCCAGTTGATGCGCGACTTGCTCTACGGCACCAAACCGCTCGATGCAGCGGTCTATGTCGCAGTTGCCGGGATGCTGCTGGCGGTGGCCGCAATCGCATGTCTCGTTCCCGCGTGGCGCGCCTCGCGCCTTGATCCCATGAAAGCGTTGAGAGCGGAATAGCCGATATCCGGACTCAGGCCCCGAGTTCCCTGCCCAGTTTTTCGTTTTCCCCAGCTTTTCAAGAAGACTGGTGCGGATGCCGATGACTGCCGTAGAGGGCTGTCTCATGAGAGGGAAGATTCTGCTTCTGGCGGTGGTGATTCTTGCAGGATTGCGGGCATGGGGCCAGATTGATGAAGAGCAGGCCAGAATCCTCGACCTGGAAAACGCGTGGAGTCGATCGGTGCAAACCAAAGACACGGCTGGGCTCGACATGCTGCTGGCGCCGGAACTGGTGTACATCGGTATTGAGGGCAAGCTGATGACCAAGGCGGAGTATCTGGCCAGCGTGCAGTCGCCGGCGGAGCATCCTGCACGGGTGACGAGCGAATCCATGAAGGTTCATGTTTTCGGTGCGGCTGCCATCGTCGACGGCGTGTATCGGGAAACTGGAGTGAAGAAAGGCAAGCCGTATACGCTGCGGGCGCGCTTCATCGACATGTGGGTGCGTCGCCGCGATAGTTGGGTCTGTGTAGCCAGTGACGGAACGGTGATGGGGCCGTGAAGGCGGGACGCGCACGTCTTCTACTCCAGCTGCATTCCGCCGGTTAAGTCCGCGATGCGCGTCACATCGTGGTCCGCGCACCAGGTTTGTAGCTCGTCAACGATTTTTTCTGTAGCGCAGGGGTCCCAGTAGCTGGCGGTGCCGATCTCGACCGCGGTCGCGCCGGCCAGCATGAATTCGATGACGTCGGTGGCTTTGGAAATTCCGCCCATGCCGATCACCGGAATCTTTACCGCGTGGGCGGCGTCGTAGACCATGCGAACGGCGATGGGCTTGATGGCGGGGCCGGAGAGACCGGCGGTGACGTTGGCGATGCGCGGCTTGCGGGTTTCAGGATCGATGGCCATGGCGAGGAAGGTGTTGATGAGTGACAGAGCATCGGCACCCGCTTCCTGCGCGACGTAAGCCATCTGCGCGATGCTGGTCACGTTAGGCGAAAGTTTTACGATCAGCGGACGTCGGGCAACGCGCTTGGCGGTGGTGATCACTTCGTCGAGTGAGCGCGGATCGCTGCCGAACTGCATGCCGCCGTGGGCTGTGTTGGGGCAGGAAACATTCAGCTCGTAGGCCGCAATGCCCTCGCCGTCGTTCAGAATCTCGATGGTGCGCTCGTAATCTTCGCGGGTGTAGCCAAAGATATTGGCGATCACGACGATGTTCTTGATCTGGCGCAGGTGCGGCAGCTTTTCTTCCAGGAACGCCTGCGCGCCGATATTCTGCAGGCCGATTGCATTCAACATGCCGGCGGCAGTCTCCCACAGACGGGGCGGAGGATTGCCGATCATCGGCTCTTTCGACAGGCCCTTGACGACGAATCCGCCCAGCTTGCTGAGGTGGACGACATCTTCGAATTCGACTCCGTAGCCGAAGGTGCCGCTGGCGGCAATCACGGGATTCTTGAACGGAACGCCGGCAACGCTAACACTGAGGTGGGGAGTGGTTTCGCCGTGGGAAGGCGTCATGGCTCTCGTTTCTCTGAGGCGGCCGGGCTGGCGCTGGCGGCGTGGTGCGTCGACGAGATGGCTTCAGTGAGCACGCGTCCAACGGAGTGCGTGGGAGCATTGATGCCGAGCAACGAGGCCAGAGTCGGCGCCAGGTCAATTGGCTCGACGCTGTTGCGGTAGGTTCCGGCTTGAAACGGCAAACCGTAGAGAGCCAGTGGGACGTGCGTGTCGTAGTTGTAGGGGGAAGCGTGATCAGTGCCTTTACTCGACCCGACCGTATAAATATCGGGCACGCCCATCACATACCAGCCTCCCTCCGGAGAATAACTGTTCAGATATTTCCGTCCCAGAGGCGTGTCAGGCACTTTGCCTTCGGCTAGTTGCGACTTGGTGTAGAAGTCTCGCAGACCGGCTTGCCTCATGGCCTCACCGACGGCCGCTTCGGCGTCGTGCTCATGCACGTGAGCGGCGGCGAAGCTATCGGGGTCAAGCCAGGCCATGGGATAGTCGAGCTTTACGTAGGCCGCGGGATGGCCGGCAGAAAACTTTTCAGTGATCGCGCTGTTGATCTGAGCTTCAAGTTTTGCGCTATCCAGATTCGCCGCGGGAATGCGTAACTTCTTCACCTGATCGGGCAGCGAGGCGATGCCGTGGTCAGAGGAGAGTGCGATCCACACGTTGGCCAGCCCGATCTGGTGGCCAAGAAAATTGAAGAACTCGGAAAGTTGGCGGTCGAGATCAAGCGCCATCTGCTTCATCTCGGGAGAATCCGGACCGACGCGATGACCGAGAAGATCGTTCGGCGAGAGGCTGATGGCGAGCAGATCGGTGGCCGGACCGCGGCCGACGTTTTCGTACAGGACTAGCTGTTTGGCGAACTCGAGTTCATATTCGTTGGCGAATGAAGTGGGGCCGACCACTTCGAAAAATCCGGCGTCCATACCCGCTTTGTTCTTACGATGCGCGGTCGAGAGCAGAAGGGCGCCCTGCGCATCTTTCCAGTCGCGGTCCCAGTATTTGGAGGGACGATTGGAATTGAAATCCTGCACCCAGTGCGGGAGTTCGTTGCGGTAGTAAGTAGACGTGATCCAGACGCCGGTCTGAGGATCGATCCAATAGGCGGCGTCCGCGGCGAATCCGGCAGGCAGAACGGCGGCACGGTCTTTTAAGGACACTCCAAATACTCGTGCTTTGCCCTGGGTGGCCAGTTTGAGTTCATCGCCCAGGGTGTCGGCGAGAAGGTTGTGCGGAGAAGCGCCGGGCTTTCTCTCGCCAGCGCTGTCTCCCGCGACGCCGACCAACCGCGTGTCGTCGTCTTCGACCGAGGTGACCATCTTTTTCTTCTTCGTGTCCCACCATTCATTGGCAACGATGCCGTGGCCGTTGCTGTAGGCTCCGGTCAGAAGCGTGGAGTGGCCGGGGGCAGTCCGGGTGTTGGCGTAGTTGTAGTTGCAGTCGGAAAAATAGGCGCCGCGGTCAAGCAGAAAACGGAAGCCGGAGTCGCCGAACTGCTCGCGGTAGCGCTCCATATAGTCACCGCGAAACTGGTCGATGACGATCACGACCACGAGTTTTGGGCGGCCGTTATAGGCTGAGGCCGCGCTGCGAACCGGGATGCTCAGGGCGACCACAATCGCCGCGATTAGGAAAAGGGCGGGATGGCAGTTCGCGCGCACGGATCGGGGGGAGGATCGCATCGCGAAGGTAGTTTACACAAAAGTTGAACCACGGGGGACACCGAGGACACAGGGAAGGCAAAAGCGTTAACCACAGGGGACACAGAGGAGATCGGATGGGCTCTTTGGGGTCTTCGAGTTCTCCGTGTCCTTTGTGGTTTACTGGGTTGCCTCTCTGTGTTCTCCGTGTCCTCGGTGGTTTTCAGGGTTGCGTGCATTTCGCGGCGTGTTTCCGATACATTAGATAGTCCCTGCTTGTTTGAATCATGCTTGATCTGAATTTCGTCCGCGAAAACTTGCCGTTGGTGGAGGGGAAGCTGCGCCAGCGCGGCATGGACCCGGTTGCGGTGTTGCGGGACTTTCGCGAGGTCGACACCCAGCGGCGCGTGGCCATTACTGAAGCGGAGACCAGTAAAGCGCAGCGCAACAAGGCGACTGAAGAGATTGCTACGCTCAAGCGCAGCGGTCAGGACGCCAGCCCGGCCATGGCTCAGGCCAAGGACTTGCGCGAGCATATTCAGAAGCTCGAAAAAACAGCCGAGGATCTCGACGCGCGGCTGCGCGACATTCTCGTGGGCATTCCCAATCTTCCGCACGACAGCGTGCCGGTCGGGCACAGCGCGGAGGAGAATGTCGAAGTGCGGCGCTGGGGCACGCCGCCGAAATTTGATTTCACTCCCAAGCCGCATTGGGATCTGGGCGCGGAACTTGGGATCCTGGATCTGGAACGCGCGGTGAAGCTGACGGGCGCGCGCTTTGCCGTGTATTGGGATCTGGGCGCGAAGCTGGAGCGCGCGCTGGCGAACTTCATGCTCGACCTGCACACGCGGGAGCACGGATATACCGAGGTGCTTCCGCCGTACCTGGTGAATTCCGAGTCGATGTATGGGACCGGTCAACTGCCGAAGTTCGCCGCCGATCTTTTCCGGGTGCCGCACGGAGAGAAAGATCTGTGGCTGATCCCGACCGCAGAGGTTCCGGTTACGAATCTCTATCGCGACGAAGTGCTGGACGCCGCGCGGCTGCCGGTTTCGCTCACGGCTTATACTCCCTGTTTCCGCAGCGAGGCCGGGTCGTACGGGAAGGACGTGCGCGGGATTATCCGGCAGCATCAGTTTCAGAAAGTGGAACTCGTGAAATTCGCGCGGCCGGAAGGTTCCTACGAAGAGCACGAGCAGCTGACGCGCAATGCCGAGGAAGTATTGCGGAAACTTGGGCTGCATTACCGCACGATGGCGCTGTGCACAGGCGATATGGGGCCGTCTTCGGCGAAAACTTACGATATTGAAGTCTGGTTACCGGGGCAGCAACTGTATCGCGAAATTTCTTCATGCTCGAATTTCGAGGCGTACCAGGCGCGGCGGGCTAACATCCGCTATCGTCCGGAGGGCAAGAACAGGACGGAGTTCGTGCACACGCTGAATGGCAGCGGGCTGGCGGTGGGGCGTACCTGGGTCGCGATTGTGGAGAATTATCAGCAGGCGGATGGGAGCGTGGTGATTCCGGAGGCGCTGCGGAGTTATATTGGCTCGGACAGAATTACGGCGAAGAAGTTTTGAACGCAGGCGGTTCCGGTGGCGGCGGCGAACAGCAGGTTCCTCACCGGACTTTCAACCCGATTCGGAATGACAAGTAAAGAATGACAAGTAAATTAGATAATGAAAAGCGGATAATGACAGGCGGATCCGGTAGGAACTGGCGAGCAGGAGCTAGTAAACTTGCATAGAATTGAACTCACGACTACGGCGCCCGGTGCGCCCCTTCCGATGAACGCCGTCTGGCGAACAATTCGCGGATATATTTTGTGGCAGTACGAGCGTGGCACTCTTCACTACGACATCATGGTCACGCTGATCATCCTGTTTGTGTTGTTCTCGCCAAAGCTGATCAACTTCAACGATAAACCCGTAGCCCGCAATCCGCATCCGACTGAAGTGGTCGTAACTACTGACGCGGCCGGTGATCTGGTCTACCAGGTCGCGGCCAGCGCGGTTTCAGCGAGTGACGATCAGGCGGTGCGCGAACAATTGCTGCGCATCATAGAGCCGATTTCAGGGGCGGTGACGATTGTCAGCTATGAGACTGTTGCCGATCACCAGGGGAAGCTACAAAGCTACAAAGTGCTGGCGAAGAGGGATTAATTCAAGACATACGGAGCACGGGCGCGGCGACGGCGCAAAGTCGAGAGCGCGGGTAAATAGAATGCTGAAACTCGCTTCCAGCGACCGCAGGGGCTGAAGCCCTTACCGAAGGAGAACTCTATCGCAGCGCTGAAAGCGCTGCGCCACCCAAAAGCGAGTTTTCAGCAAAATAAAAACCGAGATTGCGAACGAGATGAAGTGCCGATGAAATCCGAATGAAAACTTTCCTGCTGGCCCTGGTGTTCTCGGCGGTATTGTGCGGCGCTAATCCGCCGCGCCCCGCACAAGCACCCGCCGAAACCCAGCCGCTCGACGCCGTCTTGAAAAAAATGGACGCGACCGCAGCCAGCTTTCGCGCAGTGCAGGCTGACTTTGAGTGGGATCGCTACGAAAAAGTCATCAATGAGGTCGACGACGTGCAGTCCGGAACGATTTATTACCGGCGCGTCGGCGGCGACATTCAGATGATGGCTGACATCACTAAGCCCGATGCCAAGTATGTTCTTTTTCGCGACGGCAAAGTCAGCGTGTATCAGCCCAAGCCCGATCAGGTGACGGTTTACGATGCGGGCAAGAATCGCGCCGAGGTCGAGAATTATCTGGTTTTAGGATTCGGTGGGAGCGGGCAGGACCTCGTGAAATCATTCGACGTGACCTACGTCGGCCCACAAACTATTCAGGGAGTAGCCACGGCTGAGCTAAAACTCGTTCCCAAGTCGGAGAAAGTTCGCGGAACGTTTGCGCAGATTCTGCTATGGATCGATCTCGACCGCGGGATTTCGATGCAGCAACAACTGTTCGAGCCACAGGGCGATTATCGCCTGGCGAAGTACTCCAACATCCGCGCCAAAGATAAGATCGGGGACGATGTTTTCAAGCTAAGAACCACGCACAAGACGGAAACCGTCTCGCCGCGCGGTTAAGTTGTTGAATATAAAAGGCAAGAAGATGTGCTAGAAATTGCACTCCGGGCGCTATACTGGCCTGACTTCAGTTGGGGCATAGAGTTAGGTTTCATTCATGGCCAAGGTTTTTACGATTACAGTCCCTCCTAAGCTGGGCAATAAGCGCCGGGAGCGAACCTCAGATCCTCGTTACGTCGATGGACAACGCCTGCTGGTCGAAGCCATGAAGTATCTGGCCCAGGCCGACCCGGTGAAGAACCGTCCTGCCATCGAACTCATCTCCGAGCACGTCCGGACGCGGTTTCGCATGAGCGACTCGCCGCTGGGGTAACCCGATCCCAATCCTCAGAAATCGTACCGCAGCGAGAATTGCATAACTCGCGGGACGCTCAATGTATTTGTGTACGCACCAAAGTTGCCGCCGACCAGTGAGAACTGGTACGCCGCCTGAGCCGCGTCGAAGCGCGGGGTGTTGGTGACGTCGAAGGTCTCCCATGCGAACTTCAGCGATTGCGCTTCCGTGATCTTCCATGACTTGTTCAGGCCGGCGTCCAATTCCAGGTAGCCTGGCCCGCGCAGGTTGTTGCGCTCGCCTGACTCTCCGGGATAGGGGGATCGAAACGCACTGTGGGCTTGACCTGTAGCGCTCACATCCTGCCACATGGTGGGGGACGGACCGCTGGACTGGCGATAGACGCCGACTTTGCCGGGATTTGCGATCTCAACCGCCTGGCCCTGCAATTCCCAGTTGGTGGACCATCCGGCACCCGATGCCATGGTGAATGGCAGCCCGCTCGTCCAGTGGAAAATGCCGGAGAGGCCCCATCCGCCTACGACCGCGTTCATGACCTTGCCCATTCCTGACGCGAATTGGCGGCCCTTGCCAAAAGGAAGCTCGTAGACCCAGTTGGAGTTGATTTGATGGCGCATGTCGAAGTCGGAGACGGAACGCAGTTGCGCGGGCGACCAGGAATTGATGATCTGGCTGGCAAAGCCGTAACCTTCAAACTGGTTGATGCGCTCGGCGTTGGAGCCGATATCGATCGACTTAGAAAATGTGTAGTTGAAGTCGAACGACAATCCCCCGCTCATCGCCTTGCGCAGAGTCAGTTGCAGGCTGTTGTAGGAACTGTTGCCGATGCTGCGCCAGCCATAGAGCGAGGAGAACTGATCGTCCCACGCATGGAACGGGCCGTAGCCTGAGCTCAGGGTAGAGCAAGCGGGCGCGCAGTCGTTCCCATTAAAGCCCTGCGGGAGGTCGGCGTAGAACAGCGCCGAGGTTTCGTTGAACGCGAAGCAAGAGTACAGGTCGTACATGGCCTGAGTCGCAGTGAACGACGAGGACGGAATGCCGCCGGCGTTGGGCGCGCAACCCGCACCACCGCCCAATCCGAAGCCCGGCTTGCCCGCCGCATTTGGCCACAGGTTCTGCCAGAACGGAATGGGAGCGATCGCGCCGATATCAGTGCCTGCGACCGTGGCCTTGGTGAACATGGTCGCAGCAGAGAAATAGTCCGTTTTGGAGGTGGGATC
>Ga0302324_100009467_pt1 | contig 20363 bp, 21 predicted proteins | sample Palsa_T0_1_FD_201949 | JGI IMG/M metagenome (GOLD analysis project Ga0302324, IMG submission 201949) | Peat permafrost microbial communities from Stordalen Mire near Abisko, Sweden - Palsa_T0_1 | ecosystem: Environmental > Terrestrial > Soil > Palsa > Peat permafrost | place: Sweden: Abisko...
AACCGGTGTTGCCTCAACCCGATCTGCTCATCGCCGGTCATGGGCGGATCGCCGAGGCCCTGGCCACGTTCGCGCACCTGCTCGGCTTTCGCATCATTGTGAACGACCCCGGCGCCGACCAGACTTCATTCCCGCAAGCCGAGCAAGTGATTGCCGAAGATTTTGACCTCGTTCAGACACCCATCGGATCAAACACGTATGTCGTGATTGCCACACAACACAAGAATGATCACATCTGGCTGCAAAAGGCTCTGCGAGGGGAAGCCGCTTACGTGGCTTTGATCGCCAGCCACCATCGGGCCAAGCTCGTACTCGACTACCTCGCCGCAGAGGGAGTGCCGGAGGACAAGATCGCGAGAATTTTTGCGCCGGCAGGCCTCGACTTGGGGGCTACCACTCCAGAGGAGATTGCGCTCAGTATCGTGAGCCAGATCGTAGCCTTGCGGCGTGGCGGCTCCAGCCGCGCGTTACACCTGACAGAGCTGGACATGCCGGACAGCGATGTCTCCGAAAAAGTAATCACCCAGTGCGACGCGCACACGCCAGACTGAGCGCGGACCATCTTTACGGCGATCCGAAGATTCCCCGATCATAGTTCTCTGACCTTGGTGGCCGGATTTCGAACCTCGCTCACCCGCTTCCGCCTTTCAGAAACGATTTCCGCCATAATGCTGAGTGCGATTTCCTCTGGAGTCTCGGCACCTATCTCTAGTCCAGCGGGCACTCGCACGCTGGCCAATTTGTCCGCCACAACTCCCCTCATGCGCAGGCTGCGAACGACTTCATCCCCTCTCTTCTTCTTAGCAACAAGGGCGATATAGGCGCTGTTCGCAGCCAGCGCTTCTTCAATCGCCTCCTCATCGCACGTGCCGCGACTCGCCACCACCACGTTCCGATCGGGATTTGCCCCAAGCACGGAAAAATCGAGCGCGTGAAGCACCCGATCTGCATCGGGCAAGTCGGCAGCGGCCAGCAGCGGATCCACAACGGTCACCGTGAATCGCATCAGCTTTCCCAGCTTCGCCAAGGCAGCTGCCATCGCGTCCCTGCCGACAATGACCAACTCCGGCCGCGCAGTTGTTGCGCCGGCAAGTTGTCGTCCGTGAAGATCCGCGGTTTCAAGCAAGGCCTTCTCTCTCTCTGTGGGACCGCCGGCACGGCGGAGCGCCTCGAAATCGCTCTGCCGGTCAATGTCCAGCAGGATTCCCGCATCGTCCACAGGCAACTTCACGATACCTTCGAGATGGTCGCCGAAGATTGCGCGGCATCCGATATCGCCGTTGAGGGCCATCACCTCGGCGAAAACCGAGCGGTCCAGGAGAACCGGGTTACCGCGAAAACCCCGGTAAGTTGGAATCACGATCTGCGCTTTGGAGCGATGATGCTCCGCCATCAACAGGCCGAGCGTCGCAGGCCGGACAAACGGCTGATCCGCCAAAACGATGAGCGCACCTACGCATTGTGGATCCACAGCGGAAAGTCCAGCCTTCAACGAAGTTCCCATGCCCTGCTGATAACTCTCATTGAGAACTACACGTGCATTCTGCACATCGATTTTCCTTCGGATCTCCTCCGCTGCGAATCCTAGAACCAGAACGATTTGCTTCACCACGGATGCACCCACGTGATCGAGTACGTGCTGCAATAGCGGACGATCGTCCAGTAGCAGCAGTTGCTTTGCTGTTCCCATCCTTGTTGAGGTTCCTGCCGCCAGAATTACCGCCGCAAAGGGGGAAGGGATGGCCATCTTTTAACACCACAATTCTTAGTTTAGTATCCGCCGAAGGCTGATGCTCACCGCGACGCAACACTTGGTTCATCTGATAACTGCGCCGATGGCGGTCGATCACCCCCCATCCAACGCAAAACGACTGGGTGTTCGCCTCGCCGTATACCAAAGGAAAACGTGCAAGAATGCCAAGGTCTTCATGCTTAAAGTCTAGAGCAGTCTGGGATCTAAACTGAATGGAGGGTGGTAGCAGGATCAGTGTTGCTAACAGCGATTTCGCTCATTGAGAATTGGGTGGGGCGGTCGATGGCACTTATTTCTACGAGAGCGAAATGGCGCTCATCTCTGAGTGGATGGAACAGTGTGGGGAAAAAGTACTTGACAAAGCCGGCATTGTAAGAGATGCATTTCAAGTACGCTTGGGACCGATTAACAAATTTAGCTCCAAAGGCAAAATCCATTTGTGGTGAGTACGAAACGAATACCTTCGCTGGACGGTTTGCGGGCGATCTCGATCATGCTGGTCGTGCTTAGCCACCTCGTAAGATGGAACCAGGTGTCACTGGAAGTACTTGGGAGCTATGGCGAGCTCGGTGTCCATGTCTTTTTCGTGCTTTCCGGGTATCTAATTACAAATCTTTTGCTTCGGGAATATGAGCGAAGTTCCACAATTCGCCTGCGCGATTTTTACATTCGGCGAGCGTTTCGAATTTTTCCAGCGGCATTCGTATTTCTGGCAGTCGTTGTGGTTCGTTATTGGCACCAGATGCGCTGGTACCACGTGGCTGCGGCGGTGTTTTATGCGGCAAACATGGACATTTCGCGGCCTTGGATCTTCGGGCACCTGTGGTCGCTCAGTATTGAAGAACAGTTCTATCTGCTTTGGCCCTTGGCGTTGAAAAAGTGGCAGCGTCACAAGACTGCTATTCTGCTATGCGTCTTCATGGCTACGCCGATATTCCGGGTAGGCATCGATTTCTTTCATGTTCATAACGGACTCCGTAACAGTCTGCCTGTATACGCAGATCAGCTCGCCATTGGCTGCTTACTCGCAGTTTTTGCGCCCCGTCTTCCGAGAATTAGAGGCTCAGTAGCGGGCATAATGCTTCTTGCAGCACTCTTGATTCCGTGGTTTCCCGCAATAAACCCCTGGCGAACATTGTTCATGCTTTTCGTTCTCCGGCCGCTGCTTAATATCTGCCTTGCCGGTCTTGTCTTGCACGTGATCCAGGTTCCCTATCGCCTGCTGAATTTGCCGCCGGTTGCGTGGTTGGGAAGGCTCAGCTACAGCCTTTACCTCTGGCAGGAATTGTTCTGCACCAACGTCTCGCTACACTTTGGGTATTTCCTAGTGGTGCCGGCGCTCGCTTGCGCTTGCCTGTCGTATTACGGCGTGGAGCAGCCAATGCTGCGTCTCCGAGAGAGACTGGACAGAAGGTCCTCGGCGAAACGGGGAACGACGGACCGCACGCCCCGAGTTGGAGGCGCGGCTCTGGATACCCCCGCCGCCTAGCTGAATGTGTAGTCGAGACTCTTCATTGCATAACTGGCGTTATCAGATAACGCTCGCCGAGAATTGCCCGACACCGTCCGGGTCAAAAAAGTGCTATAGAGATTTAACATCAGTTGACCCGGCCCGCACGGTCTTCCGTATGGTGGCCTTGCCTCTACGAACCTCCCACAGATAGTCTTCGATGGAGCGTTCTGGCACAGGAAGTTTCATAAGAGAGAATGTCGTTATCGATCAGATGCTTCCCGCACGAAAATTCCGGACACAATGTTTTGATCGCGCGGATCGGTGGTTCAAACGTATCGTTGGGGTCATGACAGCGGTGCATGAGGGTATTTGGCTCGGCTGCCTGAGTGCCGATGATCTTAACGCTGTTACGGGGAAGCACTTTGACGAGTCTCAATTCTACGCATCGAATGCACACAACCTCAGCGGCTTTTTCGATTGGGAACCACCACTACTAGACCGCTATTTTCGACGAGAGTCGCGCATTCTCGTTGCAGCCGCAGGAGCGGGCCGCGAGACTCTCGCCCTACGAAAGGTCGGGTTCGACGCAGAAGGATTCGAATGTAGTTTGCCACTCGTGCGTGTTTGCCAAGAGATTTTCGACCAACTCGGCGAATCCAAATACGTGACGTATTGTCCGCCAGACACTGTTCCTTCTGGTCCTCCAGTTTACGACGGGCTGATTGTAGGTTGGAGTGCATATACGCACATACCGACGAGGCTGCGCAGGATTGCCTTCCTCCGCGCTCTGCGCCAGCGGGCTTCGCCACGCTCGCCATTGCTAATCTCATTCTTCACGCGACTTCCCGACTCGTACGACGACGTTGTCTACAGAACGGCCACACTTTGCCGTTTCTTCGGGGACAGGGAACTCTTGAGTCCCGGTGACCATCTCGAGTGGCGTCTTTACGCTCATCGGTTCACTCGCGAGGAAGTGGAAGCGGAGCTTAAAACGGCTGGTTTTCGAATTGAGCACTACAACGAAGAGAGGCGACGGTCAAGCCGTTGCCATTGCCCACTGATGCTGCACAACGCCGCTGCCTCGGTCCCGTAAGTCAACTGTTGTTAACAGATTACACTCAAAATCGCTCGGATACGGGAAGGTTGGCATGCGTATCCGGCGGCTAAGAGGATGTTCGTGCTCGAGATCGCAGGCGCGCAGCTTCTCCACGCTCTTCACGAACAAGAATCTCACCACGGTATCTCACGGCAAAGATGGCTGCGTTGTTGCCGTTTGGAAAGGTTGCTGATTTCCTGGGCGAGCTTTTGCCCCTTGTCTTCCCTGGCGCTACTTGGTATGCCCAATGCGGCGCCCCAGTTCTACACTGGTAACTATGAGTTATCCGAGGCGCGTTGCGTCGCTGTTCTTGGCGACCTGCCTAGTCGGCATCCATCAGGTTGCTGCGCAGGATCTCTCAACGCTGCTTTTGCGCTTCCAAGCTGAACAGGATCGGGCAGCGAAGGAAGCGATCCTCGAGAACATCACCAGAGGCTACCCGGACGCTGGTTCGGCGTTGCTGAAGATTGCCAGCACCACAGAGGATACTGACACCACATGGCTGGCGATCCGAGGAATTGGCCGACTAAGATTCAAGGACGCTGCGCCTTTCCTGAAGCAATCGCTGAGTTCGAGGTCGAACTACGTGCGGGCGAATGCCGCCCGTGCACTTGGCGAAATTCATGACGTCTCAGCTACGCCGGACCTGATGCGCACACTAACAAACGAACAGGATAGCGGAGTCATCGAGCAAACGGCCTTGGCCCTGCAGATGCTCGGTGCCCATGAAGCTGTTCCGCTGCTGAAGACTAAGGCTGCGAACCCATCTCCCCAAACCCGCGTATGGATACTTGGAGCAATCGAGACGCTTGACTCAAAGCCAGACGTCCCCTTCTTCGCAACCTTCCTTTTCGACGAAAACGAGATTATCGCCTCGTATGCTGCCCGTGCATTAGAACGATTCACGGGCCAAGATTTCGGATTTCCCAAATGCGGTCCGGGCCCCTGTAGCTTCGGAGAGGGCGTTAACAATGCCCGACGCTGGTGGAACGATCACAAGCAGGATTGGGAACAATAACGACCAATCCTTCGCTTAAAGAGTTGTCGAAACCGAGTTTTTCCGCAACCTGATAAGGATTCGAAGCGCTCCGCGGTTGGTCGATTGAACGACGTTCCATATTTGCACAGTAGCATCCCTGAGGTTGCTTCGCGATAGGGCGAAGGTCGGTCTCGCTGCCCATCCGCATCGTGGCAGCTTCGCGCAGAAGTCACTCCTCATGAGTTACAGGCAATCTGGTAGTAGTGTTGGAAGTGAAGACGACTGACTGTCGGTGAGTCGAAAGCCCCATTCTTCTGGGCTTCTGGCCAGTGTTGGCCCCAGTTGTGTGCCGATTTCATCGCATTTCGCCAACCCTAGCGAGCAGAAAGGCTGCCTGGCTGCCACCTTGATGTCCAGAAGATCGTCGAGGCATTCGATGGTTGGGTCGTCCTTCAACGCCGATGGTCGCGATCACTGCATCATTGGCGAAGCCCTAGCCCGCTGCATTGATGTCGTAGTTGATCACCGATCCGCGACGCCCCGGAATTCTGCGCAAGCCCTGCAAACGGGACTTCTCCCGGACCCACCGCGGCGATTATGCCGGCGGGAAACGAATAATTCTGGTGTCAAATGGTGCCAAACTCGAGTGGCGAAGACGGGAAAGTGATTGTGATCGACCCGACACATAGGTAACAGATCGTAAGGGAAAAGTGTAACCTATGTGCCGTTGCGGCAGAATTTGTTTGGCCGCCAAGAAAATCAACTTCAGTCAGGTCTTTGCCGGCCAAGCGGTCGGCATCAAAGAAATTCACGACGATATTTGGCTCGTCTCTTTTATGGACTATGACTTAGGATACTTTGATCTGGAGACCCGGGTCTTGGAACCGCTGGAAAATCCCTTCGGCCCAAAAGTGTTACCCGTGTAGCCGGTACATTCTGTTACCCATGTCTCCGGGTCGGACCTTGAAGGCATTGGTTGCGGGGGCCTGCAACCATCCGAATTGTTTAGTCTTGCCCTTTAAGTTGGAACTGATTCGACTAGCCGCGTAACCTATTGAGGCGCAATGGTTTTTGCTCGCCGAGGCCGGGTCTCTCGTGTTCCCGGTTCAAGCAATCCGAGATCCCTCCGCTATGACACTGCTGCTGAAAGCCCGGGATTATCCGCATGAGGGCCTTATTCGGCGCAAGAGAAATAATCGAACCAGTGGCCCGGCCCTTTAAGGGCATATTGCCGCGCTCAACCGTGTGAACAGAGACTGTCTCTTTGGGGACGGTTGGCTCTGAGTCCTGCGCTGATAGCGGCAGGGCTAAGAACATGAGAACCACGATAAAACGCAAATGGGTAGGCATAGGATTCTCCCGCACTATTCCTTTCGAGGGCTACGGAGACTATTCGTAACGTATGGCCACGATCGGGTCGACTCGCGTCGCCCGCCGCGCTGGAATGTAGCAAGCAAGGATCGACGTTACCGCGAGTACCCCAATCACGGCACCAAAGGTCAACGGGTCTGTCGGGCGGACCCCAAAAAGTAGCACCTTCATGAGGCGAGTTAAAGCCAGCGCGGCTGTAAGTCCTACGCCGATGCCGAGGAAGGCGAGCCTAACACCTCCCACGACCACCAGACGGAGTACATTTTTGCGTTGAGCTCCTAGTGCCATGCGCAAGCCGATTTCTCGGGTCCGCTGAGCAACCGAATAGGAAAGAACGCTGTAAGTCCCGAGTGCTGAGAGAATAAGGGCAAGACCAGCGAAAGATACCAGTAGCGCCATCACCATGTGTTGCTGAGCCACCGGCTCCAAGGCAATCTGCTCCATGGTAGCGATCTCGACCACGGGTTGATCCTTATCAATGCGATGTATCTCCTGAATTACCTCGCCTACTACAGACTCCGGCTTTACGCCGCCCGACGTGCGCACGACCAAGTTTTTAGGGCCGTCCATTAGCCACGGAAACTGTTGGTACGGAACGTACATCTCTGAGTGAAATCCGGCATCGGGTCCCTGGCTCAGGACATCTCCAGCAACTCCAACGACCGACAGCCAAGGGCCTTTCCCTCCTATTTGCAGCCTTTTCCCGACCGCTTCTCGACCAGCCCAATACAATCGAGCCAACTCCTCATTTATAATCACAACCCTTTCGCCGCCATTATTGTCGTGATCATTGAAGGTTCTCCCCGCGCGTATCGGAATTTGCATTGTGCGAAAGTAGTTAGGGCCAATGACCACGTAATTCGCAACTGGAACTTGTCCTGCGGGTGGATTCGGTTCTTCAGAGGTCGCAAAAAACTGCCCGCTCCAACCGCTGATAGGCAGGCCGCGAGAAACGCTCGCTGATTCTACACTAGGCAATGATTCGACAGCCGACACCACACGTTCCCAAAATTGCGCCTGGGCTTGAAACTCCCTGTATCGCTCACCTGCCAGGGGCACCCGAAGTGTTAGGACGTTTGTTTGATTGAAGCCGAAATTCACACGACCAAGCTGCGCGAGAGTTCTGATCATCAGTCCGGCTCCGATCAAAAGCACCATAGCCAGAGCAATTTCAGAAACAATCAAGGCACTATGTAAGCTACGACTGCGCGGACTCTGGAGAGAACTGCGTCCCGTTTCCTTTAAGGCGTCTGTTACATATGGCCTTGCGCACCGCAACGCAGGCACTAAACCAAAGAGCAAAGTCGTACCTATTGCGACTAGGAGTGCGAATGCCAGGATTCGCAGGTCCGGTGCTGCATGAGCTAAGTCAGGCGCGGCTTGTAATAAATACTCGGGAGCCAGTGCCGCTAAACCTTTTCTTCCAAACGACGCCAGTAAGATTCCACATGCTCCGCCAGCGATCGAAATCACCAGGCTTTCGGTTAACAGTTGACGGACAACACGGCCTCGGCTAGCTCCCAAAGCACTCCTGACGGCAAACTCGTTTGCCCTGCGTGTACCACGCGCGAGCAACAGATTGGCAACGTTCGCGCACGCAATCAGCAGAACAAAAATTACTGCTCCCATCAAAACAAGAAGCGCTGGACGGGTATCGCCCGAGGTATTCGTTCGGAAGGTCATCAACTGGGCTCGCCAACCCCTCAGATCGGAATTCATCGGCTCGATTCGAATAGAGATCGCGTCCATGCGCGCCTCAGCCTGCTGTAAGCTAACGCCCGGCTTTAGCCGACCTATACCGAAATATTCGTTCGATACCTCTGTGGGCGAAAGCGCAATTCCAGACAGCCATAAGTCGGGTGGCGTACCGTAGGGTGAAGCGTACAGGTGGGAATTGTTTGCGGGCATTACTCCCACGACGGTGTAACTGTCGCCGCCTATATCAAGGGCAGTGCCGATCACCTTCTCCCGTCCGCCGAAGCGCCGTTGCCATAAACGGTAGCTCAAGAGCACTACGCGCGACCCTCCTGGCTTGTCCTCATCCGTCGAAAACGTCCGGCCACGAATCGGCGCAACCCCCAACAACGGAAAAAGGTTGCTCGTAATAACTTCACAAGGCTCCTCCTCCGGTTCTCCGACCCCTGTCAGTACACACGACCGTTCTGTGTATGCAGCGATGTCGTCAAAGGCTTCGCTTTCGTTGCGCCACGCTATGATTTCGGCTGGCGAAATAGGATTTCGGTTCCAGCCGCGAGGAGGATTTCTCTTTTCGATAAACACAAGGCGCTCTGCGTTTTTAAAGGGTATCGGTTTGAGTAAGACCGCATAGACTGCGGAAAAGATTGCTGTGTTGGCGCCAATGCCGAGCCCGAGTGTCAGGATTGCGACTGCCGTGAAGCCGGGGGATTTGCGCAGCGTCCGAAGCCCAAACCATAGGTCTCGCCAGCAAGTCTCGACACCAGACTCCCAAGTAGCAGAGCGGACCAGATCCTTCGTTACTTCGGGGTTCCCGCACTCTATGCGAACGGCACGAAGTGCCTCTTGGTGGCTAAGACCCGCCTTCATCTTTTCTGCGGCTGCCATCTCGAGGAATCCATTTAATTCTTCCTCCAACTCCATCGCTGAGCGTTCCGTACGGAACAATGACCGAAGGCCTGCGGCTGCGCGTCGCAAGATCGACATAACTTCTCCTTACGTCGCCTCTAAGATTCTGGCGATCGCCGTTGTTTGCCTTTCCCATTCTCGCGTTTCGCTGTTGAGCCTCGTTCGTCCCTTCCGCGTCAGAGCATGATACTTCGCTCGTCTGTTGTTCTCCGTTGGCTTCCATTCACTCTGGATCAACCCGTCTCTCTCTAATCGTTGAATGGCAAGAAATAACGAGCCCGCATTGAGGCGAAAAACGCTCTTGCTTACTTGTTCGATTCGGACGGAAATCCCGTATCCGTGCATGGGTTCCAGGGCCAACGTTTTAAGGATAAGCATATCTAGAGTGCCCTGGATGAGATCACTCGCCTTCTCCGGCATAAAATCCTCGATCCTCCTGGTTACCAAGAGGAGCATACGCTTCTCCTACTGGTTGTCAAGAGGAACGATGTGGCGATCTCAAATTCGGAGAAAAAAGTAGCACCCTAGCCCGTGTTAAGAAGGAGGATCAGGTAGATTGAAAAATGGTAAATTGCCTCCGGGCGGCACGGGGAACTGGTCGAAAGCCTTTCTAGAAAAACTTCAGATTGGAACTCTTAGAGAATTCTTCTCGAATATCCACACGACTCACATTCGGATGGTTGCAGGGTCTACAGAAGTGATTGAAACAGAACGCAGTCTCGTTGCGGAGGCCTGCAACCATCCGAATTTGCTAGTCATACCGTTCCGAGCTGAATTGATCCGCTGCGCAGCGTAACTCACGCGTTGACTTGGGCTTAGCCGACAGCCAAAGCAACCTGCGGTAAGATTTGCGGCGACAGCGAGGGCCGCAATGGTCATTGAACTCGGATTTATCCTCGAAAGCCTGCGCTCACCGGGCCGGCCCGTGCCGTGACAGTTAGCGGGTACAAGTACTTTCAGCCACATTGAAGAGTACGGATGGCACTCCAAGTCATTGGAAGTACGTCGTAGGCAACGCTATTGTGTATCGTGATGTGTATCGTGGTTTGTTCTTGCACGACGCTTTCGCCGCAGCAACGAGTACAAGGACGGTTTGGGACGAATTCAGGTGTGCGGTCGGAACTCTGTCCCCCTCCGTGCCCGTCTGCGCACAATAGACTTGTGTGAATGCTTAACTTTGCGTAACCTGGCCGCTGGATGAATCCGTCGAACAACAACTCTTCCGCCATCACAATAGGCCAAATTTTTCGGGTGCCTTATCGCGGTCGGCCCGCACGTGCCACTGAGCTTATGAACTACCAGGAACTCACTCGCGGTGCACACCTCAAGTCTGCGGATCTTCAGAAGGGCATGTTTTTCTACCAGCAGGTGGGAGAACCGGGCCAGAAGTTCGGCAGGCTTCCTGCGTTTATTTTTCAGGTTTGAGGCCCGGCAGCCTCAGAACGGGCTGCCGGCAGTGACGATTCGGGATCTCCTGAGAGCGGCACTTCGACATCGGCCCGACAGAATCATCCTCGGCGAAATCCGTGGGGGAGAGGCGTTCGACCTGCTCCAGCTTCTGAATACCGGGCACTCTGGCAGTCTTTCAACGGTTCACGCTACTTCCGCGAGGCAGGCGCTAGCCCGTTTCACGAGCTGCGTCCTACAGAGTGGAGTGGACCTGCCGTATCGCGCAATCAAGACGAACATCGGCTATTCACTTAATGTAGTTGTGCAGCTCGAACGCCGTCCGGGTAGGCGGTTCGTCTCCCAGGTTGTCGAGGTCAAGGGGTACGACCCAGACCGGGACGAGTATGACTTCGGGGCGATCTTTCAGAGTGAGCGGGAGCCGTTATGAATTCCAACCTGGAGTCAAAACTGGATTCCTTGTCCGCGCCGGACTACATTCTTCAAAACTTTGAAGCGTCCGACCGCATTGCTGTGCTTGTACGGAGTCGCAAAGCGGGCGAAACGATTCAACGGATCACGACGGCGACGAATGCGGCCAGCCAGGACTTTCAGGCGTGGCTCCGGCACAAGAATGTCAATTCTGACGTGTACATAGGAATGAACACGCTCAGACACGATGCCCAAAGTCGCACCAAAGAGGACATCGAAACAATCCGGCATCTGTACCTCGACATCGACCGCAATGGGCCGTCAGCTTTGGAGGCAGTCGAAGCTTCCGGCTTGGTGCCACGGCCCAACTATGTCCTTGAGACATCGCCGGAAAAGTATCAGGTCGTTTGGAAGGTCGAGGGGATTGCACAAGATCAAGCAGAGACCCTTCAGCGTGCGATGGTGCGAGAATTCGGCGGCGATCCCGCCGCCACGGATTCGCGCGTTCTGCGACTACCAGAGTTCGTAAATCGAAAGTATGAGACGGAGCATGTAGTAAGGGCACAACCAGGGGCGACGCAGACATATCATCTCGAAGACTTTAGGCTTCGCACGGATCTTCACGAGACCCCGGCCCCAATATCGCCCGCATGAAGCACGAAGCGTTCCTGCTGGCGACATCACCCAGTCAGAACGGGATTGGGCATTCGCCAAACGCTCGCTTGCCCGTGGTGACGACCCCGAAGAAATCATTCGCCGAATTGCCGATTATCGGGGGGACGAAAAGCACCCGAGCTATGCACGCTACACCGTTCAAAAGGCTCAAGCTGCATTGCACTCGGGACGCGCTGATCACCACTTCACAGGAAATGCTTCCGGTAGTACGCACGAAATCAGTCGCGAAGACTGACGTTAGGGGAAGCAGTCTGGACCGAACATCCGTCAGGTGAGGGGAAGAGAGTTTGTCCGTCAACGCGCTCGAATTCTGCGATGAACCCGACAACAAAACTCGACCCCGCACTAAAAGGCTGGCTGGACAACGTGATCATTCCAGCCTTGCTCCAAGAATATCTGCGCCAATTGCCTTCTGAAAATCCAAAGAATCTTGCTTTGCCTTCAAAGCGTGGAGTAGTGTCGGTCTCAGAAATACTCGAACGTAAAGAGGTTGTTGAATGACGCTTCGATGTGCTGCCTACGCGCGGTACTCCAGTGACCTCCAGAGTCCCTCCTCCATCGAAGATCAACTGAGGAAGTGTCGGGAGTATGCCACCCTACGCGGATTCGAGTTCATCGAGCAACACGTTTACATCGATCAAGCTATCAGTGGTGTTGGATCTGATCGGCCTGGTCTGCGTGCGCTGATGGCGGCGGCGATTTCGCAATCGCGTCCTTTCGACGTGATTCTGGTGGACGATAGCAGCCGCCTTTCACGAGACACAAAAGATGCGCTGACTATCTTCGAGCGTTTGAATTTTGCCGGAATTCGTCTCATCGCCGTGAGCCAGGGGATTGACTCTCAGGACGAACAGGCTCAGGTGCTCGTGACCGTTCATGGGATGGTGGATAGCCTCTACGTCAAGGAACTCGCCAAGAAGACGCATCGAGGACTTGAGGGCCTTGTCTTGAAGGGGCGGCACGCTGGAGGGCGTACTTTTGGATACGACACGGTGCCCGCCGAGGACGGGGTCGGCAAGACTCTCGTCATAAATGAATCCGAGGCCCCCATTGTTCGCCGCATTTTTCAAATGTCAGCGAGCGGCCTAGCGCTCAAGAAAATCGCGATGACCCTCAATCGAGAATGTGTTCGGCCACCTCGTCCGCGAGCGGGCAAGAAATTCGCGACGTGGTGTCCAAATGCCATTCGCGAAATGCTATACCGCGAGGTATACATGGGCCGACTTGTCTGGAACACCTCGAAGTTTGTGAAGGTCCCTGGGACAAACAAGCGGGTGCGTCGAGCTAGACCAGAGAGTGAATGGCGCATAGTGCATCGCGAGGACCTTAGAATCATCGATCAGGAGCTTTGGCAGCAGGTGCGCGACCGGCTCACTCGGCTGAAGGATTTCTATGCGGGTCAGAGGAAACCGGGCCTCCTGCAACGCTCTGCGACCAGCAGTTATCTCTTTAGCGGACTCCTGAAATGCGGCCAGTGCGGAGGCAACTTAGTGATCGTGACCCGCAATGGACCCGGAGGGCAATACCGAAAGTATGGCTGTTCGCAGCACTTCTATCGAGGAGCCTGCCCCAACAATCTGCTTGAGCGCCAAGACTGGTTGGAGAAACGGCTCTTGAGCGAATTGCAGGACGAGGTCCTGAAACCTGAAGCGATTGAGTATGTGATCGCAGAATTCGGTCGCCAGCTCAAGGGAGCACTGGAGAACCTATCGAGCGAACTGTCCGAGATGCGTGAGCGCAAAGCCAAAATAGAGACCGAGCTCGGACGCTTGACGGCCACCGCAGCGCAAACCGGCCCTTCTCCTTTTCTGGTCGAAGCTATCAACGACCGTGAACGACAGTTGCGCGACATTACGGAAAGATTGTTGTCGGCGGGACCGGGATCGCTTGAGTCGCACCTTTCCGGCATAAGACAATTCGTCACGAAAAGGCTATCTGACATTCAAGGGCTCTTATCTGGCGAGACGACTCTGGCGAGGGCTGAGATCAAGAAGCACTTGGAAGAGATTCGCATGACTCCCCAATACGGAGAGGGGAAACCGCACTACTTGGCAGAGGGAGCTTGGAACCTGCTCGGAAAAGAAACGGGGCCGTCTCATAATACGGCCCCTCTACCAATTCGGATGGTTGCGGGGGGTGGATATGAACCACCGACCTTTGGGTTATCCTTTGGGTTATGAGTCCACAAAAACTAGTGTTTTCAACAACTTACAAGACGCGGGTGGCCCTCGAAAAGCCTTGTAAGTAGGGGTAAGGAATCGTTATTGGACAGTTAAAGGACAGTCGCATCCTCTCGATCATAACCTGTCAATATAGTTCTATTATGGAACTATATTGACAAAGGCGGTATTGCTGCTGATACTAGGGACATGCGATCTCGCATTGATGAGCTGCTGCCGCTTGCCGAAGAAAACGAGGGTTTCGTGACAGCGGCGCAGGCCCGCAGCCTTGGCATCAAGGATTCAGTCCTGGCGCGTCTGACCCAACGGGGAAGACTTCAACGGGTGGCGCGCGGAGTGTATCGAATTCCTTACTTCCCGTCGGATCGCTTGGGGCAATATCGCGAAGCGATCCTGTGGGCGCGTGCTGACAGTGGGCCGAAAAAAATAGCCTTATCCCACGAGACCGCGTTGGCGGTTTATGGCATTTCTGATGCGAATCCGCCACACGTACAGATCACAGTGCCGAAAAGTGCCCGCCTCCGCCGCCGCCGTCCCAAGTGGGTGGAAATTCATCGTGCTGATTTGCGAGCATCGGATATCGTCAATCGCGAAGGACTTCCCGTGACCACGATCGAAAAAGCCATTTCCCAACTTTTGGAAGAAACTGGCCGTGTCGGATTGGCGCGAGGCGCTCTGAAAGATGCGCGCAAGCAAGGCTACATTAGCGCCGAGAAAGCCTCAGCGCTCACTCGCCGTCTCAATCGATACGTACACGCGAAAGGAGCACAAGAGGCGAACGCGGGGAAAGTTTAGCTCATGACCCCAAAGCAAGTAGAGCGGTTAGAGAAGACTCTTGGACGTGTGGCTCGCGAGCAGGGTCTCGATCAGGAAAGGCTTCGCCGTTGGGTCTCGTTTCTCGCACTTTGCGGCGTTCTGGAGAGCGCCGTCGAGAAAGGTGTCATCGATATTTACTACCTGAAAGGCGGAGTCGCTATGGAACTGCGCTTCGCGCGGGCGGCGCGCACCACCAAAGATTTCGATCTTGGTCTTAGAGGCAACCGCGCGGAACGTATTCGACGGCTTTCGGAAGTATTGCAACTCAGCTTTGACGAGTTCACCTTCCGCCTGAAGCCCGAACAGCACGAGATGGAACTGGCAGACACTGTCCGGGTCGAAGTTGCCGTGGAATACAAAACACGGGCATGGCAGACCATTGAAGTGGATCTTGGTCCGGGCGAAGCACGCGAGGTAGACCTGGTGACGCCAGCCATTGAAGGTGTGGCGGAAATGGGCCTGTCCATCACCAACCAAGTACGTTGTCTTGGTATCAATGAGCAAGTGGCCCAGAAGCTTCATGCGTGTACCGGTCCTCAAAGGCAGGATCGCGCACGCGACATACTCGATATCCTCGTCGTCGATATGCTCGACCAACTGGACCGCGTGCGCGCACACGCGGCGGCGGAGCGAATTTTCGGCGAGAGAAATACCCATCCGTTTCCACCGGAGACGAACATTCCTCAGGAGTGGCATATTGAACTTGAAACGCTGGCCGCTGAGTTGGGATACCGTACGACGAAAGCGGCAGAAATTCAAAAAGAATTTACGAATTTAGTCGCGGCAATCGCCAGTGCCTGAGCCACGTCGTTCTCAATGATTTCGGACTTCAGAGGCCCTCAAGTGCCACCTCGCTATCTGGTACCCCAGCAGATCAGTTGGGAAGGGCCTCTGCCGTGTGAAGGCCGAGTGTAATTGTGGAGGCGTCGTGTTGAGTCTGCAACAAGCCTCGACTGATCAGTCAGTTGATAGCGTTTGCTGTCAGCTCAAGCACGCAGCATGAATCCGACGATAGTCCAATTATGGTCCAAATGTGAGCCAAAAACGGATCGACCTCTCGCTTAGACAACATCAAGGCGTCCACTGAGCCTTAGCGACTGTAATGTCCTACAGTTTCCAACTGTTCCGGAAAAGTCTTTCGTTGACCTTCGCGGCCTTCGTGCACCTGCAGTGTTTCGTCCAGCCAGTTGAAGACGACTTCGTCTTTGTACGCCAAGGCACCCGATTCACAATGATTCTCGGCCCCATCTTCGCTGGTGAATCGGACGAGCTGCTTCGGAGCTTGCAGCGCATCGTACATCTCCTGCGCCTGATTGCGGCCCGCCAAAATGTCCCCCTCTGCGTCCAGAACAAGGCAGGGGCACTGAATCTGTTTGGCGACACCTTCCATCGTGAACGGCTTGAGCTTTGTCGAAAGATAATCGGCAAGACCCGAAGCTCCGAAGGACCAAACTCCTTGTGTGACGGCCCAACGCAGATTTGTATCATTCTGCATCGCTTTATAGGTGATCTCCTCGCACTGCATTGGGTCACCTGTGTCCAGAGCGGCAATTGCTTCTTTCGGCATTGAGCCTCGAATGCTTTCATGAGGGCTATACATACCGTTGAAAAAGACAGCCGCGCGAAATCTGTGTTCGAAAGCCGCGGCGCGGGCAGCGAAGTAGCCGCCGAGGCTCATACCCATTAGCGCGAGATGGTCGCCGTCTACATCTGGTCTGGAGAGGGCATAGTCCACGGCAGGGGTCACCACCGCCTCCCAGTCATATCGGTGGTAGAGCTTCTGTTCGCGTATAGGAGCACCCTGTCCAGGGCCGTCGAAGGTCAGACAGTTATAGCCGCGCCGGACTGCCGGGGCGGCACCGAAATAGAACAACTCTTCGAGACTCGAATCCAGACCGCCGTGAAAGATGAGTGTGGGACGCAGCTTGCCTGAATTGTCTGCCTTGTAGAAATATCCGGGTAGCGTGGTCCCTTCGTAGGGAATTTGCACCGGCTCCCAAGTAGGGCCGGTGAGCCTCGCCCCTTCGGCATAAGCCTTTTGTGACGCCTTGGACTCTGAGAGAATGCGCGGGTCGCCTGGATTGCCGTGGAGATAGAACTCGGCCGTCCTGAAGTAGGTGGACGCACGCAGATAGCATTCGCGCGCGCTTTCCAGGTGACCCGCGCCCAGACTGGCATCGGCACGGGACAGAAGCCGGCGCGCCCGCTTATCCCACTCTGAGAACCAACTCTCGAAGTCACCTTCCTTGATCTGTACGGCCGTAGCCATCATCTCGCCCAAATCCGAGCCTCCGTAGTACATGAAGCCCAGGTTGCGGACGAACTCGAATGCAAACGATTCATCTTTGAATGCGACCTTCATTAAAGTGATCCATTCTGGCGTATGCCATCTCACATTTCCCGCAGATTGTTCTTAGAACTCCACACGTAAGATTTATGGTCAATTCAGCTCGTAGGAAAATCAAAATCCCCTATTCAAGCACCTTCAGATCGCCTGAGGATTCCTACGCGTGAACGTGGATTTCGTGCAATGTCAGGAATGCCTTTAGCAGGACGCGTGGGTCGTGGCTCCCCTTGTAGACCGGCGGTGGCGTGCGGTTCAGGCCAAGCAGCGAGTACACAGCCGTTTGTGCGGAGCGGATCGAATACTCGACGGTGAATACCACGTCCTCAGGGATTTCGCAGAATTGTCCGACGAAGGCAAGGTTCTTCGACCCGTCCGGTACAACCTGGGGGCGGTCGCCTTTGGCCCGACGGAGAAACTGGCTGGTGATGAAAGGCATCATGCAAGGGATACAGTTGCTCGTTTCAAGTATTTGTCTTGAATCGGTGTCGATCCGCAGGTGCCCCATAATCTCGGTCATGATTTCCCGCCCGGTGCATGCCGACATCGGCTTCTTCACGAAGTCACCGATTTTATCGACGGAAAGACCATAACCCCAAAAGACCTCGACGTCCGCCGGCTGCCCAATAAAATGAGGTTGATGCGGCAACACGATCGACGCTAACCAACTCGACTCGGGGAACGTGATGAGTCCACCCTCGCCGGGAACATTGCCGGTGAGATCGCGAATGAGTCGAAAGAAAGCGGGATCGCGAAGAGTTGTCGTGAACGATACCCACTTGGACTCTTCGATAGGATCGGTGAAGTTGGCCGGATGGCCGAACTGCGGTCGGTCCGATGCAAGCTTTTCCCAAAGAGCCCACGACCCGCCTTTGTATTTGCCGTTAAGGACCGGCGCCGAATCCATCGAGCCTATGCTTGAAGCTTCGGTCATCGACCCGAGTGTGACGATTACTTTGTCTTTTGCGTCCAACTTTATTTCCTCGGGATGCCCGTTATGATCAAAAACAATACGTTCCACTGTGTAGCCGTCGGAATCGCGGCGGAAATCAAGATCCGTGACGCGGGTATTCAGCTGGAACCTCACGCCGCGTTCGTTCAGCCACTTTTGTAGCGGCCGTACCATCGAGTCGTATTGGTTGTAGACAGTTCGCATAATGCCGCTGAGCGTATTGAAACCGGCAACCATATGAGTGAATCGCACCAGATAGCGCTTGAACTCGACAGCACTGTGCCACGGTTGGAAGGCAAAAGTCGTACACCACATGAACCAGAAATCCGTCTCAAAGAACGAAGCGTCGAACTGGTCCGAAATGCTGCTTCGCCCAAGCAAGCCCTCGGGCTCAAGTTCCAGGCGTTCAATGGTCAGGATGTGGTTTTCGCTTAGTCCGAATTTGGGAGAGTCAACCCGGTGGCCGTCGCGAAAGAGACGCGACTTGGACGAGGTCTTCATGGTCTCATTCCAGTCGAGGATCTCCTGTGTAACCGTCTTGCTCTCATCAAGGGTTGGGATCGATGAAAAAAGATCGAAAGTGCAGAGATATTTGCTCTCAAGCATTCGTCCGCCCCGCATGGTGTAGCCATCTGTGGGAGATCCGGCGGCGTCAAGACTTCCGCCGATTCTCTCTGATTCCTCAAGAATCGTGATGTTGTGGCCTGGTACGTCTCCGTCGCGAATAAGGAAGGCAGCGGCTGCAAGGGACGCGATGCCAGCGCCGACCAAGTAAAATGCCGCGTGATCGTCAACGGGTCTCTCAGACATGGAAATCACTCTTCTTTCTTCTTCGGATCCGTCCGAAGTGTTACGCGAGATGCTGTCTGATTACTGTCTCGAATTGCTCAGCAGATCAACTCGCGGAAACTGGGGATGGTTCAGCAGTGATCGTGCCTTGAATAGGCTGGTCGTGTCTTAATTTCAGATGTGACGCGCTTGCGACGGAAGCTCTCCCGAGACCGGTAGCGGCCGAGCCCTTCTAGCTGCGAGGGATGTGAAATGCAGAGTCGGGCTTGAGTGGCGCTTCTCGCCGAATATGCCCTTCACCCACTTGGTAATCCGCTCGATCGGTCGCAGCCAGCCTGGCGTTCCACAACTCTCACATCCGAAAAGCGGGCGCACGTCGGCTAGTATGGTGTAGCTCAGGTTGAGTGTCATCTGAAATGGTTGGAATCCAAATATGCTGACGGCGAAACACCCGGCAAACCATTTGGTGTTGGGCAAACTTCGCAGAACCTCGGCAACGGCTTCTCCGCCGAGCTTCATCGAGCCATCGGGTATGAGGAGATGGATCGTCTCATAGGCATCCCAGATGTCGAGGTCCGGATGGAGCGCCAGCAGCGCAACAGGATCGTCGCCAATCGGTTGTACGATGAGGCTCGTCTTGCCCGAACTGCTCTGTGCCGACTTCTGTACCCAATGCCCAATGCGGCGACAGACGGCGCATTCGTCATTGAATAACAGGATAGGCGTGGTCTGTTTCTGAATCTGTGGCACTTGGCTCATTTCATGACTCGAAGGGTTGCGTCACCGCTGTCATGACGCTCGATACTGTCGGGTGCGGCCCCTCGACTCGTCCAACTTCTTTCCCGTTCAGAAACATGAGCAAAGTTGGCGTGCCTTGGATGTCGTAGCTGTCGGAGAGTTCCTCATCGACCGCGGTATTGACTCTGAAGATCTTCTCTTTGGACTTCACCGTCTCTGCCACCTTCTCAAGGACAGGCTCGATCGCCCGGCAGTGTACGCAGCCGTAAGACATGAACTCAACCACGATTGGTCCCGCCGCTTCTAAAATCAGCGAGGAGAACGTGCTGCCGGTGACGGTTCCTATGCTGTCGCTCGACCCGCGTGTTCGCGGAGTTGTTCGGGGAACTTCTAACGTCGCACTAATCATGGGGCCTACCTATCAGAATTATTTGAGCGACCGGATCCAACCTGCTTAGTCCGACAAATATCGCTGGGACTCGCGATGGCCCGCGTTTCGCGTCTTTAATATTCGTTTGTCAGGAGAGTCCAGCTTACCAGCGGACCGCTGCTTCTTCTGAGCAAGAGTGCTCACTCTTGCTCAGCCTGTAGGGTGTACTTTCTGCAAGAGGGAAATGAGGTCGCGATGAAGATCGGTTTTTTCGGAAAGCAGAATTCATTTGCGCTGGCGAGGTTGGCAGAGCCATCCCCCACTCATGGTCAAGACCGAGAAGAACCCGGGCGGCACTCCGATCGAAGTGTTCGATGGCTTCCGCAAGGCGCTGGCTGACAACCGGGCGCAGTTTTATATCGATG
>Ga0302324_100009468_pt1 | contig 20363 bp, 17 predicted proteins | sample Palsa_T0_1_FD_201949 | JGI IMG/M metagenome (GOLD analysis project Ga0302324, IMG submission 201949) | Peat permafrost microbial communities from Stordalen Mire near Abisko, Sweden - Palsa_T0_1 | ecosystem: Environmental > Terrestrial > Soil > Palsa > Peat permafrost | place: Sweden: Abisko...
AATTCCCACCTGCCCGCCGAGCACTACGCCGTTCTCAATCACGATGCTGCCGGAAAGTCCGGTTTGTGCGGCGATTATCACATCTTCGCCGATCTGGCAGTTGTGGCCGACGTGCACCAGGTTATCGATTTTCGTCCCCCGCCCGATGCGGGTTTCGTCGAGCGCGCCGCGGTCGATCGTCGTGTTGGCGCCAATCTCCACATCATCTTCGATCACGAGCCGGCCCACCTGCGGGAATTTTTCGTACCGCCCTTGCCCATCGCGCACGTACCCGAAGCCGTCGCTTCCCAGGACCGCGCCCGCATGAACGATCACACGATCGCCGATGGTCGTCCCAGGATAAATCGTAACCTGCGGATAAATCCTGCACCGGCTCCCAATCTTCACTTCGCTTCCCACCACAGCGCCAGCCCCGACGAGCGTTCCCTCGCCAATCTCCGCCTGCTCGGCGACTACTGCGCGCGCTTCCACCAGCACTCCCGCACCGAGACGCGCCGAAGGACTCACGACCGCCGTCGCATGCACGCCGCCGGAATTTTCTTTGGAAGGCGCATTCTCCGAACTCTGCTCCTGAAGCCAGCGCGCGGCTCGCGCAAAGGTCAGCTTGGGATGTGCGCTGATGAGCAGTGGTTTGCTCGACGATGATGCCGCCGCAAACTCGCCGGCGATCACGGCTCCGGCCAGGGACTGCAACGCCTCCGCGAGGTGCTTCTCATCCGCAACGAACACGAGATCATCCGGCAACGCCGACGCGATGCTGGCCACGCCGCCCACCATAGCGCCGCCATCCCCTACCAGCCGGGCACCCACGGCCGTAGCAACCTCTCGCACCGAACGCTTCATCGCACCCACTGTATCGCAGCAAGTGGATCAGACGAAAGCGTTGCGGGTTCCTGCCGCGCGTCTGACATCTGGCTTCCTTCTTCTTTAAGCGCGTACGCTGCCCGACGTTACAGGAACCGGAACGCGACTTCACGCCTCAGCCGGAAGCTCCGGACTATGCTAGATTCAGAGCTTTCATGAACTCAGCACCCACGATTTCGACTCGAGGGCTGACCCGGCGCTTCGGCGAGCTGCTCGCGGTCGATAGCGTCAACTTGCAAGTTGCGCCCGGGCAATTTTTTGGCTTCCTCGGCCCCAACGGCGCAGGAAAATCCACCACCATCAAGATGCTCACCGGCCTGCTCGCGCCCAGTTCCGGGCAAATTGAAATTCTGGGACTCGATCTCAACACCGATCCAGTCAACGTAAAGCGGCAGATCGGCGTGGTCCCGGAAGGCATGGCGCTGTTCGGCCGCCTCACGGGCTCCGAGTTCCTGAACTTCGCCGGCCGCATGTATGGCCTGGACCGCACCACTGCCGCCCAGCGCGCTGCCGAACTGCTCGACTTCATGCAACTCGCCGATCAGCCTAAGAAGCTCGTCACCGATTATTCCCACGGGATGCAGAAAAAACTGGCGATGGCCGCCGCCGTGATTCACGGCCCCAAGGTTCTGTTTCTCGACGAGCCGTTCGAGGGAGTGGATGCCATCGCCGCGGGCACGCTCAAATCCATGCTGCAAGGCATGATCGCGCGCGGCGCGACAATTTTTCTCACCTCGCACGTGCTCGAAATTGTAGAGCGCCTGTGCAGCCACGTCGCCATCATTCACCACGGCCGCCTCGTCGCCCAGGGGTCGTTGGAAGAACTCCGCGCCGGGGTCGAAGCCCAAGCGCTCGCGGCCGGCGCTGGCCCCTCCGGGGACGGCGCGTCGCGCGAGTCCGAATCCGCCGAGAAATTAACGCTGGAAGAAATCTTCCTCCGCATCGTCGGGGGAAGTCGCCAGGAGCAGGAACTTTCCTGGCTGGGATAAGAACATGACCACTCCCGCCCCCCGTGCCCAGCTCGCCGCCGTCGCCTGGCTGCGCTGGCGGATGTTTGCCAACTCGCTGCGCAGTACGCGCGGCAAGATGGAAGTGGTCTCGCGCGTCATCATGACGATTTTTTTCGGTGGCGCCGGCTTCGGCGGCACGATGGGGTGCGCGTTTGGCGCCTGGTACTTCGTATCTCAAGGCAAACCGGAGATGTTGGCTCTAGTCTTCTGGGCGGTGTTTTTGTTCTGGCAGCTTTTTCCGGTCATGTCGACCGCCTTCACCAACAATCCGGACTCCGGTGATCTTCTGCGCTTCCCGCTTGGGTATCGCGCGTATTTTCTGATTCGCCTCGCTTACGGCTCCTTCGATCCGGCCACCGCTCTCGGCTGTCTGTGGCTAACGGGAACGCTGGTGGGCATTGCCGCTGCAAGTCCGCTGTTGCTGCTGTGGGCGCTGCCCGTCGTGCTGCTGTTCGCCGCGTTCAACCTGCTGTTCCTGCAGATGGTCTTCGCCTGGCTCGAGCGCTGGCTGGCGCAGCGGCGCACGCGCGAAATCATGGGCGTGCTTTTTATTCTGGTCATGCTCAGCATCCAACTCGTCGGCCCGGCAGTGCAGCACTTCGAACGGCAACCCGCGACGCAGAAGACTCTCGACTTGGTCGTCTCGGCACAAGCCTTCCTGCCGCCCGGCTTGGCCGCCGGCGCCATCGCGCTAGTCGCCAAAGGACAGTTCGCCCTCGGCGCCAGTTCTTTTCTCTTGCTCGGAGGCATCGCGGCGCTCATGGGCAGTCTGCTACATCTGCGTCTGCGCGCCCAGTATCGCGGAGAAAATCTCAACGAAGCTGCCTCTGCCGGCGTGAAGAAGGAAGCCCACGGACTGCGCCTGGGATGGAGCTTGCCAGGATTTTCCCAAATCGTGGCCGCTGTATTCGAGAAAGAAGTTCGCTATCTGTTGCGCAGCGGCGCCATGCTGCTCTCGCTGATCGTTCCGCTTTTTATGCTGGTGGTTTTTCGCCTGGGACCGGCGCGGTCGATGTGGCACACCCACTTCATGCGCGCGCCTGACGTGGCCTTTCCCGCGGCCGCCGCATACTCGCTGCTGGCCCTCACTAACATTGTCTACAACAGCTTCGGCGGTGATGCTGGTGGTATTCAATTTTTCTTCGCTTCGCCCGCGCGATTTCGTCAGATTGTATTGGCTAAGAATCTCATGCATGCGGCGATTGTGCTGGCGCATGCCACGCTGGCCTGGCTGCTCATCACCGTCCTCTACGGCAGACCGTCGTTTGACGTCACACTAGCCACGCTGGCGGGCCTGCTCTTTGCGGCGCCTTTGAATTTCACTGCGGGAAACTTGCTTTCTCTGTACTCGCCAAAACGCGTGGACGTCTCCACCATCGGCCGGCAGCGGGCATCCCAGGTCACCGTGCTCCTCAGCCTGGTGGTTGAGTTGGTGATCGTTGTTGTGGGCGTGGCCGTATTCATGCTGGCGCACCTTTACAACAACTTCTGGATCGCCACGCTGCTCTTCCTGGTGCTGGCGTGTCTTTCGTTGTCCGTGTATAGCGTGGTCCTGAAGCGCGCTGACACCATCGCGATCGAGCGCCGCGAAGCATTAGTGTCCGAACTCTGCCGCGCGTAGGACTGAACGCCGACGTCCGAACTCCGGAGCCCGATATCTCCAATAGCTTTCAGCTAAAAACTGGGCCGCGCCAAAAATCGATATCCCACCCCCCGCACCGTCAGCAGATGGCGAGGCTTCGCTGGATCGTCTTCAATATAGCGCCGCAGCCGCACCACGAAATTGTCGATGGCGCGCGTGTCAGTGTCTTCATGCAGACCCCAAACCTCCTCCAGAATCTGCTTGCGCGAAACCACCTTGCCATCGTTCTGTACCAGATGGCGCAGCAGTTCCGATTCCATCAGTGTCAAGTGAATCGTGTTGCCGCCGCTGCGCAATTCGAGCGCGCCGAAATCGATGGTCTTGCCGCTAAACGAAAACTTCCCGAAATCCCCTACGCTGTGTGCGTCGCCCGCAGCCGCGTCTCCACTCGGCGACTCTGCGGTCTGCGACTCAGCGTGCGCAGCCCGCACCCACTGGGTACGTCGCAAAAGTCCCTGTAGACGCGCCAGCAGAATTTCCAGATCGAACGGCTTGGGCAGATAGTCATCCGCTCCCGAGGCGAAACCCTTCAGCACATCTTCGGGACGTCCGCGCGCGGTCAGCATCAGCACCGGAACATAATTCCGCGCCGCTCGCAATTCCGAAACCACGCTGAATCCATCTTTGCCGGGCAGCATGATGTCGAGCACCACAGCGTCGAAGTTTTCGTTTTTCCGCAGCAGGCGCTCGGTGGCGGTCTCGCCGTCGCCCACAACCTCCGCGGAATAGCCCTCGGCTTCCAGGTTGAATCGCAGTCCCTGGGCCAGATGCTCTTCGTCCTCGACCACCAGTACGCGGCTCATGCGGTCGGCCTCGGAGATACCATTCGCGGCAGTTGCAGGGTCACGGTCGTGCCCTGGCCTTCGCCTTCGCTTTCAGCAAATACTTTGCCGCCATGTTTTTGCGCAATCGCCTTCACGATGAACAAGCCCAGGCCGGTTCCCTTCACATGCGCCAGCGAGCGATGGCTCACGCGATAGAAGCGCCGGAAAATCAGTTTCACATCATCCGCGGAAATTCCCACACCTTGATCCTGCACGCTCAGCACCACGTGTTTTTCGTCGGGCGTTTCCAGGCGGACCCGCACGTCAACGTTTTCACCGGAATATTTAATGGCATTATCCAGCAGGTTCAAAACCGCGGTGCGCAAATCTTCGGCGCTGCCCTGCACTCGCACGGGCGTTCCGTTCAGTCCCGCAGGGTTCGTTCCCGCGGCGCTTTCGCCAGTCTCTTCATAACGCAACGCTTCCGGAGGCAAGCTATGGCGAGTGCGGGCCACGTCGATGCTGTCGCGCACCACCTGCCGGAAGTCGACCTCAACTTTCTCTTTTCCCGCCTTCTTGTCCCCGGCGCGCCCCGCCCGCAAAACCTGCTCGACTGTGTCGGTGAGGCGGTCGGTATCGCGCAGCATCAAGCGGTAGAACTCCTGCCGCTGTGCCTCCGGAAGATCGCGGCGCTGCAGCGTTTCCAGGTGCAGGCGAATCGACGCTACCGGGGTTTTCAGTTCATGGGTCACAGCATTGATGAAGCTGTCGTGCTGCTCGTTGCGCCGGATCTCGCGCAGCAGAAACGTAGTGTTCACGATCATGCCGGCAATAATCACAGCAAAAAAAATGATCCCGAAGAACAGCAAGACGCCTTCGCGCCAGTTGAGGATGATCCATCCCACATTCAGCGCAACAGCCAGCGCCACCAGGCCGATGCCCAGACAGAGAAAAAATACGATAGTTCCGCGGCGGCTCGTGATGCGCATAGCGAAGGACGAATAGACAGTCAGCCCGATTTTACCGCTTTTGCGGCCAGGCGCTAACCCGCGGCGCCTACTATCAACCCCAGACGTACCCGTTGAGCCCACCAGTATCAGGAACAACTCAAAGAACCCCAGACGTGCAACCGCCATTCATGAAGTTTGCCGGGAGCTTGATAGCCTTTGGTCGCAGCCAATAAAAAACCCGCCGGAAATGGCGGGTTATTGAATCGTCCCAAACAACACAGGGTGAGTCGCTTGGCGTTTAGTCGCCAGCAACCATGCCTTCCGGCATGGCCGCCGTGATGAGTCGTCCATTCGGCGTCGGCACCAACCCGCGTTCTACTTCGTCGAGCTTCACGCGCTTGATGTCCCAGGCCAGACCCAACTGCTTCAGCGTCCAGATGCCGTACCAGTTCATGTCGACTTCATACCAGGTAAATCCATGCTGCGCGGCCGTCGGATGTGCGTGGTGATTGTTGTGCCAGCCTTCGCCGAAAGTCAGTATGGCAACCCACCAGCTGTTCGTGGAAAGGTCGCGCGTAGCGAAACGGCGCCTGCCCCAGGAGTGCGTGGCCGAATTCACCAGCCAGGTAGCGTGCAGTCCCACTACGGTGCGCATGAAGATGCCCCACATCAGGAACGGCATTCCGCCGATCGCAAACAGAATCCCGCCCAGCACAATCATGGGCACATAGTGATATTTGGTGATCCACACGTGGAACTTGTCTTTCGCGAGGTCGGGAACGTAACGGGCCAGCGTGGTCGTGTCATGGTGCATCGACTTGCCCATCAGAATCCAGCCCATGTGCGCCCACCACTTGCCGTCGATCGGGGAATGCGGATCGCCTTCCTGATCGGAATGCTGATGATGAATGCGGTGCGTGGCCACCCAGAAAATCGGCCCGCCTTCGAGCGCGAGCGTGGCGCAAACCGTAAGAAAATATTCCACCCACTTCGGAGTCTTATAGCCGCGGTGCGTCAGCAGGCGGTGATAGGCCATGCCGATGCCGAGGCTGCCGGAAACCCACCACAGGAACATCGCAACGAACAGGGCCTTCCAGGTAAAGAAGAAAAGTGCGACGATGGCCCCAACGTGAAACAGCGACATAAAAATCGCCGTGACCCAATTCACTTCGTCGCGTTCGGCTTGCGGTCTTTCCAGATCTTGCAGTTCCATATCCAAGTGACGTTCCCCGATGTGGCGTTGACTTCTTCTTTTCCTAACCTATCAGGGACCGCTGCAAGTGACTGTAATACTTGTGTAATAGCGGTTTTGCGGCCATTACCAGGGTAACGGGAGGGTACCTGCTCCACTTCCTGTCGCCGCATAAGCCCGCCTTAATTTGAATCCATCGGACGCGGGCGATGATCAGAGACAACTCAGAAGTCGAGGTTCAGAAGTCAGCCATTCAACGTTCAGAAGTTTGCTAAGGTCTGAGGTTCGACGGCTGCAGCCCGAGGTCCGAGGTCGAATTTTCCATGATGAAGATGAACGAGTCCGCGGTCGCAACTTCGTCGCCCGCCACGTCCCTGCCAACCATCGACGAAATCGGAGCTGCCCAGCAATTGGTTTATGCCGTGATGCCCCCGACACCGCAGATTGTCTGGCCTCTGCTGTGCGAGCGTCTGGGCGCTGAAGTGTGGGTGAAGCACGAGAACCACACGCCCATCGGTGCGTTCAAGGCGCGCACTGCTATCGTTTATGCGGCGGAATTGTTCCGCCGGTCAAATAATGTTAAAGGCCTGGTCACGGCCACGCGCGGCAATCACGGCCAGTCAGTCGCGCTGGCCGCAAAACGCTTCAAAGTGCCGGCGCACGTTGTGGTGCCGCAGGGAAACAGCGCGGAGAAGAATTCCGCCATGCGCGCCCAGGGCGCCAACCTCATCGAGTTTGGCCACGACTTTCAGGAATCCAAAGAGCACGCGCAGAAACTCGCCGCTGAGAACGGATGGCATTTCGTGCCGTCTTATCATCCCAACATCGTGAAGGGCGTGGCCACTTACTGGCTCGAGTTTTTCTCCGCTGTGACCGATCTCGACGTGGTTTATGTGCCTATCGGGCAGGGATCGGGCATCTGCTCGTGCAGCGCGGTTCGCAACGGCTTGAACCTGAAGACAAGAATCGTGGGCGTGGTCCCCGAAGGCGCGCCCGCCTATGCACTCTCGTTTGAAGCCGGACGAAAGGTCGCCGCCCCCGTCACCACGCTGCTGGGCGACGGCATGGCTTGCCGCGTCCCCGACGATGCCTCTCTCGGAGTGGTGCTCGAAAATGTCGACCGCGTGCTGCAGGTGAGCGAAGAAGAAATCGCCCAGGCCATGAAAATCTACTTCACCGACACGCACAACGTCGTGGAAGGAGCCGGGGCCGCTGGACTGGCGGCCGCATTGAAGGAAAAAGCCATTCTGCGCGGAAAACGCGTAGGACTGGTTGTCACCGGCGGAAATGTGGACCACGATGTTTTCGCGAAGGTGCTGCAGGATTAGGGCGGCGGTCCGCTGGCGACGTTTCCTGCAAGTTCTCGGTCACTGATATAGAGGTGCCCCCTCGAACCCGAGGGCAACACGACGGCCCCAGCTGCGATTCCAGCCGAGGGCCGGGCCGGGGGCGTCGAGGGATTCTTTGGATAGGTCCTTCCGTCAAATGGTAGTTCCGCCTCATACCCAGGCTGAATGCCTCCGCCCTGCACCCACACGGCTAGGTCGTGCCAACCATTCGACTTGTTGGCTAAAACGCGGATTGGAGGCCGAACAATCGTGCTGCTCGTAACAACCCTGTAGGACGACCCTTCGGGCGCCAGTATCATTGCAGTGCAGCCTCCGCTGCCACACGAGGGCTGATCCGAGAGGTAGACAATCGCTTCCTGCATTCCATCATCCTTGAGATCAACGAAGGCGGCAAAGTATCGCGCCCTCTTGTAGTCGTGGAATGGGCCTTTCAAGTAATCCTGAAGGAACTTCTTCAGCGAGTCCTGCTGCGTTGTGCTCGGTTGTGACTGACCAAAACAGGCGGCCCGGAGGAAGATAAAACCAGCGATCAAGATCGCAACGGTGATTACACTCCTCTTCGTCACGAACTGACCCTACGCGGCTTTCCCCTTCACCTGCACACCCGCCCATTTCTCCAGCAGCGTCAACGTAGCGGCGTAATCCAGATCCTGATGGCCGTCTTCGGTCGCCATCTCATAAATTTCTTCCACGGTTTCGAGCGCGGGCAACTTCACGCGCGCTTCCTTCGCCGCCTCCAGCGTCAGCCGAATATCTTTGTGCATGAGCCGGAGCGGAAAATTCGGTGTGAAGTCGCGCGCCAGAACAAACGGAGCCTTGTATTCGACTACTCCCGACTTCACCATGGTCGCGTCGATCAGTCGAACCAGCTGTTGCGAGTCGACCCCCAGTTTCGTAGCCAGGGTCAGCGCCTCGGCAAAGCCTTCAAAGATGAGTGCAATCTGCAGATTCATGGCCAGCTTGGTGGCTTGCCCCTTGCTCGTATCGCCCATGCGGAAAATCTTTTTGCCCATGGCAGCAAACAGCGGCTTCAGTCGTTCGATCTGCCCTTCGTCTCCACCCACAATGAACACCAGCGTCCCGTTCTGCGCGCCGATCTTCGATCCGGTCATCGGCGCGTCCACCCAGGCCACGCCTTTGCTCGCCACGCGCTCCGCGAACTTCAGCGTAGCCGACGGCGAGATCGTGCTGGAATCGGCAATGATCATGCCTTCCGTCAGCGACGCCTCCGCGCCGTCCGCGCCAAACAGAACGCTCTCCACCGCATCCGTATCGGAAACGCAAAGCCAGGCGACCTCAGCGCCTTGCACCGCAGCGGCCGGAGTAGGAGCGATTCCCGCGCCTTCCACCAGTTTGCCCGGCGTCCGGTTCCACACCGTGACCTCGTGCCCCGCCTTCACCAGATTCGTGGCCATGGCGTGTCCCATGATTCCCAATCCCAGAAAAGCAACTCGCATGCGGTGACTTCTCCCGTCGAACAAAGGAACAGATTCGGATTAGATATGACGCGAGCGATCAAGGTCAAGCAAATCAGGCGAGCAAATCGCGGCCTATGCCTTCTCCTCGCGTGCCTTCTCGTCGCGCGTCGCCGCTTCGTCCGGCTCAATCGCCGAACCGAGCCGGTTAGCGCCGTCTCCCCAGCGTTCGCGCAGAAAACGATTCGCGGGTTCCGAGTAGAACCTCGCCACGAGTTCCCCTAGCAGCCCGGACAAGAGAATGACAACGAGGAAGAGAGCCGGAACGCCGATCATGGGTGCGCCCATAGTGACGAACAGCTGAAAGAGCGCAAAAACGAGAAACATGTGAGTCAGATAAACCTCATAGCTGCGCTGGCCCAGTTTGAGCATTGGGCTTAGCAGGCGCGGACTTCTCCAGCGCGTCTGCGCCGCCGCTGCGATCAGCATGCAGGTGCCCGCCGCGAGCACCGTCATATCCAGTCCCGTTCGAGCCAGGCCCAAGCGGTCCGCCGTAAGAGAGAAGCAAAGACTGAACCCGACCACCAACGTGCCCACACTCACCAGAACCGCGAGAACCGAAGCTGAGAGCCGTCGCTTCGCAATAAAGATCGCGATGAGACAACCGAGGGAAATCGCGTCCATGCCTCCGAGGTAGGAATATTCCCGCCATACCTCACTCCCATGAGCCAACCACGTGCGACCGACGGGGCCAAGAATCACAAACGCGAAAAGCAGTGTGATCAGCAATTTTCCGCGCCCAAGCAGCCTGCAAGTCAGCGGAAAAAAAATATAAAACATTTCCTCGACGGACAGCGACCACAAAATGTCCCAGTTTCCCGGAAGGTAGCCGCGGCGAGCTTCCAGCACGTTGACATGAAATGTGAGTGCGGCAATCAGCGCGCGCCCGAGTCCTCCGGTCTTCTGCGGAACAACGAAGTGCCGGATGTGCGCGAAATGAAGAACACTCAGTATCGCCAGAAGCGCCACGAGCAAGGGCGCGATGCGCGCAAACCTCATCTGGTAAAAAGCGCGAATGCTAACCCGCGAGAGAGAATCCCAGCGGCGAAGCGTTGTCGAAGTGATCAGAAACCCTGAAACCGCAAAGAATATCTGGACACCCCGCTGACCGTTCCAGACAAGCGACGACACTACTTGTTCGGGAAGCCCCTTTGTATACGGCACATCCGCGGAAAGCAGGCGGATGTTGACATGATTCATCAACACAAACAAAATGGCCAGACCACGAAGCAGATCCACGCCGTCCAGTCGTTTCCAGCTGCGCGCAGACTCTGCCGATTCCGCCGAAGTCATCCCCTATTCTGGCACAAGGGCAATCCAGACCTCGCCGCGGACGCTCGGGGTTCCAAATTACCCAAGTACCTTTTCCGATGAAATTTGCCGACGCAAGAGCCGCCGTCCCTGAACTAAAATGGACCCGAACACTTCCAGGGATCATCGAATTTGGTAAGCGAGTTGCTCCCAAGGTATTCATTGCGGCAGATCAGGCAGCAAGATCAGGCAGGATGATTAAACAAACGCTTCGCAATCCGGCTTTGCGCAAACGCGCTACCCAGTTTTCGCGACTGGTGCGCCACTCCGCCGTCACTCCGCGGTGCGGCGAGACGCATACTCCTCGGCTGGCCGGGAATGGCGACCTGGGCGTTACTTTCATCGGCCACGCCAGTTTTTTCGTGCAGATCGGCGGACGCAGCGTGCTCATCGATCCTAACTTTGCGCGCTGGCTTTTCGTGCTCAAACGGTTACGCCGCCCCGGTTTGCGGGTGCGCGACCTTCCATCCATCGATCTGGTCCTGGTCACGCACGCGCATTTCGACCACCTGCACCGGCCATCGTTGCGCGCGATTGTGCAAAACAATCTGCGCACCAGGGGGACCGCGCCCGCCATCATCGTTCCCACTCACGTTTCCGATCTGGTCGCCGACCTCGGCTTTTCCGAGATCATCGAGCTCGACTGGTGGAAGAGTTCGCACGACGGCGATCTAGAAGTGACGCACGTGCCCTCCCGTCACTGGGGAGCGCGTATTTTAAAAGATTCCCACCGCGGCTACGGCGGCTACGTGCTGCAGGCGGGCAAGCATTCTGTTTACCACGCCGGCGACACCGCTTACTTCGCCGGCTTCCGCGAAATCGGACGCCGCTTGTCGCCCGAACTCGCGCTGCTGCCGATCGGCGCCTACAACCCGCCGCAGTTCCGCAACGTTCACGCGAACCCCGCCGACGCTACCCGCGCCTTCCTCGACCTCAACGCCCGCTGGATGGTCCCCATGCACTACGGCAGCTTCCGCCTCTCTCATGAGCCCATGGACGAGCCTTTGCAGTTACTCGATGAAGAAGCTCGCTCCCACGGGATTGAAGACCGCGTCTTCGTGATGGAAGAAGGCATCACCAGATTTTTCTAGTCGACCCCGAAACCTGCCCGCAGCATTACTCGATTCGCTTAATCGGAATGTCCTTTCCGTCCGTGTGAAGAATCATCGCGGTCGTGTGACCCTGCGCATCAGCCTGGAAAGTGTAGACATCTTCCGCCGTCGTGGAGAAGAAATCTGTTTCACTCTCCGGCATCAAATCCTGTTTCGGCTCCGCATTCCCGTCTACAGATTCCTGAACGGAAAGATGATCCCCTTCGCGGCGCACCGTTTCAATGACGTTTGGCGGGAGCGAGTAGCGCCCGACATACCGGTCCAAAATCTTCCCATCCACGGCAACCTGCTTATGCTTTTGGAGCGGCGGGCGTGGAGGCAGTTTGTCATAAGGCGTGTAGTTTTCCCATGCGATAGGATCGAATGTGTTTTTCAGAAGCGCTTCCTGCAGATATTCGAAGATGCCTTCTCCGTTTCCGCTGTTGGTCATGATCAAGATTCCACTCTTCGGCTTGTCGAAGCACACGGTGTAGTGCCTCCAGCCATCGTCATGCCCCGCTTTGGAGAAGGCCTCGCCATAAGGCGTCCAGTAAAGGGTCCACCCCAGTCCGGAGCTGAGCCGGATTGCCTTGTTCTCATCCGTGGTTTCTTCGCTGAGCGTGGGGAACATGTGCTTCGACACGATTTGAATTTGCGGGCTGAGCATCTGCTCTCGCGTTTTAGGGCGCAGCAGTCGGCCGTCCAGCACCGCCTTCATGAACCGCGAAAAATCGGCAAGCGTCGTTGACATAGAACCCGCCGCACCTGCCCTGTGTTGCTTCAACGGGCCCAGCGAGCGTCCGTATTCGTCGTAGCCATTCGCATAGTCGCTGTCGAAGCGTTCTTGCCAAACCATGCTGGTTCGGCTCATGCCCAGCGGCTGAAACACGCGCTGCTGCATGACTTCTTCCAGCGGCGTTTTCGTAATGGTTTCCACGACCAGTTGGAGCAGGCCGATGCCCTCGCCCGAGTACGCATATCTCGTTCCCGGCTCAAAATGGATTCTCAGTTTGCGGTCGTCTTCAAACCACCGCCAATTCGCAAACCCACTGGTATGGCTCAACAACATGCGTGCCGTGATGCGCTTGTAGCGCGGATCGTTCGCCAGATCGGTATAGTTCGGATATTCCGGCAGTGGCTTCGGCAAATATTGATAGACCGGCTTGTCCAGATCTAGCGCTCCCTCGTCGACTAACTGCATCGCCAGATAGCCGAATGCCACCTTGGAGAGAGAAGCCGCAGACATCACCGAATCTATAGTCAGCGGCAGGTTCTTTTCTTTGTCCCGGAATCCATATGCCTTCAGGTACGCAATCTTCCCGTGATCGAAAACCGCAATTCCCGCTCCGACGACCTCGGCCCCCTTCATCAACCGTGTCACCGTCGCATCAATCTCGGCGGCGGAAATTGTGCTCCCATCCAGCCGCGTAATGGCTGACTGCTGTCCGGCGGCCAGCAACGCACTGGCCATTGCCATCGCCACGAACCGAACCGTCGGCCCGATTCTCCTGAATCCGGCGCCCCACAACCGCCGGTCGCGAATAAGCCTCATAAGAACCTCCATACGATTGCCGTGTCCGAAAAGATGACAATAAACGCTGCAACGGTCCTGCTCCCTTTACAATCGCTCTCAACTTTTGGTGTAGACTTCGTGCCGCGAAATTTTCGCAATCAGGAGGCCTCATGCCCGTGAAAGCCATCCCCGAAGGTTACCATTCCATAACTCCCTACTTAATCTGTCGCGACGCTGCGCGCGCCGTTGAGTTCTATCAGCAGGCCCTCGGAGCCAAAATTAAAGGCGGCGTCATGAAGGGTCCAGACGGCAAAGTCATGCACGCCGAGTTGGTCATTGGCGATTCCATCATTATGCTGGGCGATGAATTTCCCCAATCCGGCTCGGTTTCGCCCCAAACTGTCGGCGGCTCGGGAAGCGGCCTCCATATCTACTTGGAGGATGTGGACTCCGCCTTCGACCGCGCAGTGAAAGCCGGTGCGATCGTCGAGATGCCCGTCTCCGACATGTTCTGGGGCGACCGCTACGGCAAGCTGAGAGATCCCTTCGGCCATAAATGGTCCATCGCCACGCACACTGCGGATTTGTCCACGGAAGAGATGAAGCGCGGCATGGAAGAAGCCATGGCCAAGATGCCGAAAAGCGCGTAGCTCATCTGCCGATGGCCACCGCCCACGCAGGGGCAGCCGCCTTGGCTGTCCCTGCGGAGCTGCCCTGAGCGAAGTCGATGGGGCACGGCCCGACGGCACAGCCCGGCCGTTGCATTCGCAATCTCTACCTTGAATCCCAGTCCTCAGCCCCGATCTTCTCCCCACGTTTCAGCGTCCGGTCAAAATACTCGGCAGTCGCAGCGTACGCCCGCATCCAACTTCCCCACATCAGGAAGCCGTGAATCTCATCGGGGATGATCATCTGTTCGAAAGGAACATGCTGCGCCCGTAAGCGTTGCACCAGATCCACCGTTTGGCTGAACGGAACGTTGCGGTCATCGTCGCCATGGATTAACAGCACCGGCGACTTCCATGTGCTCACGTAGGCATCAGGCGAGGAATCCCATGCCAGTTTCACCGCAGCCTCCATGTCCGGCGGCCGCAGTGCCAGATTGCCGAAATACGGCCGCTCTGTGAGAAAAACGCTCCAGTCATGCACGCCATGAAAATCCACTCCCGCCTTGAACAGATCTGAATTACGCGCCAGGCCCATCGCGGTCAGGAAGCCGCCGTAGGAACCACCCCACAACCCGATCTTCTCCGCGTCCACTTCCGGAAGCGATTGCAGATACCGCCCCGCCGCCACCACGTCTTTATACTCCGCAGCTCCGCGCCATACGCTGTTGGGAGCTTCGCGAAACGCGCGTCCGTACATCACGCCGAGCCTGTAGTTCACCGACAATACGGCATATCCGCGGCTGGCCAGGTACTCATTCTCCGCGTACGCGTTGTGGTAGTAATCCATGTAGTGGAAGCCCAGCATCATCTGGCGGCTTGGTCCGCCGTGCACAAACACCAGCCCGGGAACTTTACCCTTCGCATCGCGTTGTGGAACCCGCGGAAGAAAAAGCTGGCCGTGCAGCGTGACCCCGTCTTCGCTCTGGAAAATCACCTGCTTTGGCGTCACCAGCAAAGCGGAAGGAAAGTCACTCGGCAGCGCCTGCTTCGCGATCATTTCGCGGCCCTTCGCGGTAACTTCATACGGCATGGCAGGCGAAGTCGCCGTGGATCCCAGGCAAAGAATGCTCCTGCCATCGCCAGTCTGCACCGGCGTCCACTCAATGGTCTCTCCGCCGGTCAGCGCCTGTTGCCGCGTACCGCCAGCTGCGGGCACGCGCCACAAGTGCCGGCGGTCCACGTCATCCTGATTGGACGAATAAATCACCCACGCTTTGTCCGCGCTGAGCGTGACGTCTTCCACGTCAAAATCGCCGGGCGTGAGCAAGGTCGCCGCGCCGCCCGAGGCGGCGATTGAATACAAGTGATTGCGTCCATCCTGCTCCGAAGCAAACACTACGCGGCCATCGGCAGCAACGTTGAGCGAGCCATCCTCGCTGTGGCGCGGCAGCGAATCTTCGATCTTCTCTCCGCTGCGCCACAATAGCCGCCCCGCGCCCGTGACGGCATCGGCGACCCACAACGACCACGGCTGCGGGCGTACCGGAATCAGCGGCAGCTTCGCCTCATCTCCAGCGACGCGCACGAAGACAATCCACTTGCTGTCAGACGACCAGCGCGGCATCGAATCCTTGTCCACGCTCGGCGCCATGTAGCGGATGCTCCCGCCATCGAAGTCATAAATCGCAACCAGGCTATGACCTTCCCGCCCGCTGACGAAGGCGATATGTTTTCCGTCGGGCGACCATTTCGGTTTCCCCGCCGCTCCGCGCACCGTTGCCAGTTCCTTTGCCTGCTGCTTGCCGTCGACACTCGCAATCCACAACTTCTTCTTCGCCGCCCACACCGCCCGCGCGCCGTCGGGAGAAACCTGAATGTCTTCGCAGTCTTCGTCCGGGCAACCCATGTCGCCCAACAGCCGCGGCGCGGATTCTTTCGAATCCACATCGAGCGCAAACACCTGCTGTTTGGCGCCTTTCGTCCAGCTCTCAGGGTTGGCGCTCTCCTGCGCGTCGTTCAATTCGCTGCCCAGCGCATAAAGCACGGTCCTGCCGTCAGGCGTGAGGCGCAGGCTGGCGATGGGCTGGCCGTCGTCCGCGGTGTAATGACTAAGTTGCCGCGCAGTGTGAACAAAATCCGGGCCGTCAGCCACCCACACGTTGCGAACACCTTTTGCGTCGAACACCCACGCCACACGGCCGCCGTGCGCAGATGCCGTAAGCTCGCTGGGGAAAGGCGAACTCATCACCTGCTCCAGCGTGAACGAAGACTGTGCCCGTGCAATCGTGGTGCAAGCCAAGGTGCAAGCCACGATCAGACCCAGAGCGATGTGCAAGCGAAGTTTGTTAAGCGGCATAGGCCGCTAGGGTAAGCTAGACGAAGCCAGTCTGCAAACAGAGTCGGGTCCGCTATCAATAAGCCAGCAGTATTCTCAGATCGCGCAGATTGTTCCCCGTCGGCCCCGTCTCGATCGCATCGCCGAGCGCGCTGAAAAAAGGATACGCGTCAAACTTTTCAAGCGCCGCTCGCGTGTCGAGCCCGCGTGCCTGTGCACGAGAAATCGTCGAACCGTCCGCCACTGCGCCCGCCGCAGGACTGTCGCCGTCAATGCCGTCGGTCCCCGCGCTTAGCACCGTGATTTTCTCTCCCGCAATCTTTTCCGCGCAGGCCAGCGCGAATTGCTGGTTGCGGCCGCCGACGCCGCCATTCGCGACCTTCACTGTCACTTCCCCGCCCGAGATCAGGCAGACCCGCTCCGACTCCGTTCTAAGCTCACGCACCCGCTTTACCAGATATTCCGCCGCGCGCGCGTAGTCCCAGTCGTCGCAGGAATTATCCACATGCACCACAAAGGCCGCCTGCTTCGCGGCAATGCTTGCCTGCTCTACCACCGCTTGATTCGAGAGCAGCGGCCACCAGCGCGAGTAGCAAAACGCCGGATCGTCCGACTTTGGCGTTTCCTCGAGCGCGCGCCGCTCGAACAACTCGCGAGTCGCTGCGGGAAACGCCTGCAGCAGGCCATGCTCGGCCGCAATCCGGTAACAATCTTCCGCGGACGTGGAATCGGGCATGGTCGGCCCGGAGGCCAGCGCATCCGGCGTGCTGTCAGGCACATCGGAGACCAGCAACGAAATCTGTTGCGCCGGATACGCCGCCTGCGCCAGCCGCCCGCCTTTCACCGCGGAGAGATGTTTGCGTATGGCGTTGATCTCAGCGATGGGCGCGCTCGAGTGCACCAGCGCGCGGTAGGTGGCGATGAGATCGTCGAGCGTGATCTCGTCATCGATGGGCTTCTCCACAATCGACGACCCTCCTCCGCTGATCAGAAAAATCACCAGCGACGACGACGCCTGCGCCTGCAAGTCCCTCAGCATCGTACTCGCGGCGCGAATCGACTCGGCATTGGGTGTGGGATGTCCGCCGCGAAAATACCGGAACCCGCGAATCTGTGCCGCAGCCTCAACCGAAGTGGCCACGATGCCTTCCAGCGAAAACACGCCCACTTGCTCGGCCAGCGCTTCCACCATCGTGTGCCCCGCCTTGCCCAGCGACACGACGAACACGCGCGCATACGCGGACAGATGGTAAAGATCTTCGCAGACGCGCAGAACTCCGCGCTCCGAGTGGACCTGCCGCGCAAATGCTTTGCCAATCGAAGCCTCGGCCAGCGCGGAGAGAAATATCCCGCGCGCAGTCTCGCGCATTTGCCGAAACTCCGAATCACCACCAGTGCCTGAAGACATGGAAAGGAATCTAACGAGCTTTCAGCTTTCAGCTGTCTGACATCGGCAGTCGGGAAATCCCAGGCTGCCTGTAATCGAGCAAGAGCTCTTTGCGCAATGAAGGATCCGGACTTTGGATCTTAGCTGAGAGCTGACAGCTGATAGCTGAGGGCTGATAGCCGACAGCGGATTACTTGACGGCCAGCTTCACCCATCCCTCAATCGCCTCCCGCAACTCGCGCAGCCGCCCTTCGAAAAAATGATCTCCACCTTCAATCACAACCAACTGCTTCGGCTCCGGCAGCGACGCGACCAGCGCCTCCAGCTTCCCCCGCGGAGCAAACTGGTCGCGCGCCCCGCTGACAAACAATTTCGGCTTGGTGCAATCCTTTAAGAAATCAAAAGTGTAGACCCGCGGCTCTTCCTCACCGGCAGCTACAGGACCGACAGGCGTTCCCACCGCAATCAGCGCCGCGACCCGGGGATCCGCATACGCCGCCCTCAACCCGACCGCCGCGCCGAAAGAAAATCCGGCAAACACCAGCGGCAGATGAAACTCCGAATCAAGCCAGTCAAGCGCAGCCCGAACGTCCTCAACCTCTCCGTTGCCGTGATCGTGTTCACCCTGGCTCAATCCCGTGCCGCGAAAATTGAAGCGCAGCACCGGAAAACCAAATCCGTTGAGCGCTTTCATCGTATGGAACACAACTTTGTTGTGCAGCGTCCCGCCAAACAACGGATGTGGATGGCAAACCACCGCCGCATGCGTCGCGTTCTCCGCACCCGCGTTGAGCAAAGCCTCCAACCGGCCCGCAGGCCCCTCGAGAAACAGCGAACGAATGGATGAATTCTGCGTCACCGAACTCAGATTACACGGGAGGAGCGGAAGTAATAAAGTCAGAAGTCAGAAGTCAGAAGTCAGAATGAAGAATGAAGAAGTAAGAACCACTATCCTCGCCGTCGCAACCAACGATTCAAAGCTCCCGACTTCCGCATTCTGACCCCTGACCCCTGATCCCTGACCACTGCCTTCTGACTTCCCCGCCTGCTATCCTCTCCACCATGGATGCCATCACGCTCACGCGCCAGCTGATTGACATCGAGTCGATCACCGGCAACGAAGCCGCGGTAGGAAATTATCTCTGGGGAGAACTTTGCCGACTCGGCTATCAAGCAAAAAAGATGCCGGTAGAAGCCGGCCGCTTCAATGTCTACGCCGCGCCGCCGGAATGGGCGCCGGGTGCCGGAAGCCAGAAGCCACAAACCGATTTCCCAAACGTCGTCTTCTCCACACACATGGACACCGTTCCCCCCTACATCCCGTCTTCCGAAGATGCCACGCGCATCTACGGCCGCGGATCGTGCGACGCCAAGGGCATCATTGCCGCGCAGATCGCCGCCGCCGAGCGCCTGCGTCGGGAGCAAATCTATGTCGGCCTTCTGTTTGTGGCGGGGGAAGAACGCGACAGCCTGGGCGCGCAAACCGCCAATGAATATGCCGCAACCCACTTCTCGTCCGCTCAACCGGCCGCTGCTCAGAAAGCCCGCAGATTTCTGGTGAACGGCGAGCCCACCGAAAACCGCATCGCGCTGGCCTCGAAGGGCACACTCCGCGTAGAAGTAACCGCATCCGGACGCATGGCCCATTCCGCTTATCCCGAGCTGGGAGATTCCGCCATCGACAAACTGCTGCCCGCGCTCACTCGCCTGCGCGCCATGCCTTTGCCCTCCGATCCAAAAATTGGCCCGTGCACGCTGAACATCGGGCTGATCGAAGGCGGACGTGCCCCCAACGTCATCCCGGATTATGCCCACGCCGATTTGCTCTACCGCCTGGTCGGGCCCTCCGACGAACTACGCCGCCAGATTCTCGCGACCGCCGGCGATCAGGTGAAAGTCACATTCCCGCTGGAACTTCCCTTTCTTCGTCTGCGCACCGTCGATCGATTGCCCACCATGATCGCCGCCTTCACCACCGACATCCCCAAACTCACCAACTGGGGCGAGCCGCTACTGATCGGTCCAGGCTCGATTCACGTCGCTCACACCGATGGCGAATATATCGAAAAGCAGCAACTGGCCGAAGCCGTCGACCTCTATTGCACAATCGCAAAAACGCTCGTGTAGGACGGACGCTCTCTTCGGCTTCGCTCAGAGCCTGCCCTGAGCCTGCCGAAGGGGCAGGCTTTGTCCGTCGTTCTTGACTTTAAGTTTTACCCGGGTCTTCGCCGGACTTTCTCCGGGTCTTACCCCCTGTTCCTCTGTGCCCTCTGTGGTTGAAAATTTAACCCGCCAATTCCTGCGCGAATCAAGTTTGACCCAGTCTCCCCAACGTGTTATAAACATCCGTTTTGCGCTGGGATACCGGGGAAAGAGCTCCGCAGTATCGGCATGCCCTTTTCCGGTCAGTTTTTCCCGGGTAGACTTGGCGCAAACTCCGAACGCGGCCAAGCTGCAACCCTTCTTCAGGTTTTGAGGTGGAAGCGTGCTCGGAAGTTCCGTTAACAATGCTGGCAGCATTGCTGCGGGAAGTAGTTCCTGAACGGTTTCATCGATTCCTTATAAGACTCCCGGAGGTTTTCTTATGCGCACCTGGCTCGCCACGTTTGCGTTCCAAGGACGCGGTCTGGTCACCGATCTCATAAAAAAGATTTCGGCGGTTGCCGCTCTGCTCTGCATTAGCGCCGTTGCTGCCCTGGCTCAGCCCTCAACCGAGGCGGGCGGCGAGGCTTCGCTGAAACTGCCCGACCTTTCTCAGGTCTCATTCCTGAACAGTTTCTTTAACGGCGGAATCAACGGCCACAATCTGCTGCTGATAGGCATCCTGTTCTGTCTGTTCGGGCTGGGCTTCGGCATGGTGATCTACATGCGC
>Ga0302324_100009469_pt1 | contig 20362 bp, 17 predicted proteins | sample Palsa_T0_1_FD_201949 | JGI IMG/M metagenome (GOLD analysis project Ga0302324, IMG submission 201949) | Peat permafrost microbial communities from Stordalen Mire near Abisko, Sweden - Palsa_T0_1 | ecosystem: Environmental > Terrestrial > Soil > Palsa > Peat permafrost | place: Sweden: Abisko...
AAAATACGACATCGAAACGTCAACACCATTCCGGTTCGCCGCTAAGTTTGGAAAGGCATAAAAACGCACAAACGTGTAACCGCCATAGGCCTGGAAGGCGTACGTGTGGAATACATTCAGCACCTTGTTCTGGGTCTGCGGCGCCGAAGCGCTGTTCGAAGCGGAAGCGCCTCCCGCAGTCGACTTCGGTAAAGTCACAGAAGGAACCAGCGCGACGGAGTCGAATCGATCGGGAGTTTCGGACGCGACACCGTTATCGGCCACCGCTGCGGAAGTGGAAGACGCAGTCTGGGCCTCTTGAGCGTTCGCCGCGAACGGAGAAAGAAGAACAAATACCAGCAAATAAACTGCTTCTTTCATCGCCTATCCCCCAGTTCCCAAACATTCCCGCGCACTGCAATATCTAATTTGACCGACAAAGGCGAGATGTGTCCACTCAAAATTCGGCAAATGATAATAGATGGATAACGCATTCTCGATCACAAACCCTCCTGGGTCAGACAGCGCCGGAATCCTGGCAGCGACGCCCGGGCACCTTCGCAATGTTGTAACTCGGCAGGTCGCCCCTTCGCCTTGCCCGTGCTTGCCCGGCGGTCTATCATGAAGCAGTTGCGTTTGCGCGGGATCGTCGCAAGAGACACGCCCGAAAGGACTTCGATTTCATGCCGCCAGGAATGCCTGGGTCGGGGCAAGCCCCCGCCAAAGCGTCGCCCATCGAGGGAGTCAAGAACCTGATTGCCGTAGCCAGCGGCAAGGGGGGCGTCGGGAAGACGACCGTCGCGGTGAATCTCGCCATCGCGCTCAAGAATATGGGCGCGTCGGTGGGTCTGCTGGATGCGGACGTTTACGGCCCGAACGTCCCGGTGATGCTGGGCACCAACGAGCAACCGCGCGCGCTGGACGAACGCACCATTATCCCCGTGCAGGCTTACGGTGTGAAAATGATCTCGATGGGCCTGCTCAATCCCGGCGACAAGCCGCTCGTCTGGCGGGGCCCGATGCTCCACAGCGTGATGCAGCAGTTTCTGCGCAGCGTGCGCTGGGGACAACTCGATTATCTCGTGGTCGATTTGCCGCCGGGCACCGGCGACGTCCAGCTTTCGCTCATCCAAACCGTTTCGGTTACCGGCGCCGTTGTGGTGACCACGCCTTCGATCGTGGCGCTGGCGGACGTGCGCCGCGCCATCGAGATGTTCCGGCAGGTGAACGTCGAAATCCTCGGCGTGGTCGAAAACATGAGCTACTTTTCGTGCCCGCACTGCGCCGGCCGCATCGATGTGTTTGGCCACGGCGAGGGCGAGAAAATGGCCAAGAGCTTCGGGCTTTCCTTTCTGGGCGAGATCGAAATTGACCCGCAGATACGCATCGGCGGCGATACGGGCAAGCCCGTCGCTTCCTTTGGCGAGGATGCCCCCGGAGGCAAAAGCATCTACGCGATGGCTCGAAACGTGGTCGCGCGCCTGGAAGCCGTAAATGCTGCGGGTGGCGCCCCTGTTGTACAGATCCTGTGAGGAACGGCAGAGCAATCGCCAGGAGTGGCTGTGCTGCAAGAGCAATTCACCGGCTGCGTACCGCTAGGCGGGTTCGCTGAATCGTCGTTTTTTCGGTAAACTGAACGGCCCCTCCAATATGCAAGGAGAACAGCTTTGATTCGGAACTATCGCGGATTTGTGCCGCAAATCGCGGCAACCGCTTATGTGGACCCGCAGGCGGTCGTCATCGGCGACGTCGTGATCGGCGAGCACACCAGCATCTGGCCGTGCGCGGTGATCCGCGGCGACGTGGATTCGATTCGCATCGGCGCGCGCTGCAGCATTCAGGACGGCACCGTCGTCCACGTGCAGAGCGATGAGTATGAAGTACACGTGGGCGATGACGTCACCGTCGGCCACCGCGTGATCCTCCACGGCTGCACGGTCGGCTCGCGATGCCTCATCGGCATGGGCAGCATCCTCCTCAATGGCGCGAAAATCGGCGATGGCTGCATCATCGCCGCCGGCGCGCTCATTCCCGAGCGCATGGAAGTGCCTCCCGGAAGCCTCGTCATGGGCCAGCCAGGCAAAGTCCGAAGGCAGGTTACGCCCGAGGATATAGAGAAAATGAAGGAAGGCGTGCAAGGCTACGTCGACCTGCTGAAGATTTACAAGGGGGAGCATTCCAAGTGAGCATCCTCGTTCGCAATCCTGGGCGAAGCCAAAGGTCTGGATCGCCGCCTCTGCCTTTACGCTGTCATCCTGGGCGCAGCGAAGGATCTGCATTGCGGTTCGTGCTTCTAAGTTGTCATCCCGAGCGAGCGCAGCGACGAGGGATCTCTCTTCGCCCCCCGGTACTCGGCCGCCCATGACAGACCACAAGCAATTCCGTGCCATCAGAGGAACCCGCGACATTCTTCCTCCGAACTCGTCGCTCTGGAACTGGTTCGAGCGCACGGCGCGTGAAGTCTTCGAATCCTTCAGTTTCCGCGAAATGCGCACACCGATCTTCGAGCAGACTGATTTGTTTGCCCGAGCCGTCGGCGCCGACACGGACATTGTCGGAAAGGAAATGTTTACGTTTGCCGACCCATCGGTATTGTCGGATCCTAAATTTCTGGCGGGCTGGACAAAACTCAAAGAGTTAGCAATTGCCCAAGACCACGGACTAGGAAACATAAGCGAGGAGACTCGGCAGAATATTTTGCAGCAAGCCCGGCTTTGGACCCTTGGGGCCCACAATTCCATCCGCGCTGCTCTCGAAGAAGCTGTGGGTAATTTCGTGAGTCTGCGGCCGGAGGCGACGGCGTCGGTCGTGCGAGCATACATCGAGCACGGGATGCACGCGCTGCCCGGGAACCAGAAGCTGTACTACGTTGGGCCGATGTTTCGGCGCGAGCGGCCCCAGAAAGGGCGCTACCGGCAGTTCTACCAGATCGGCGCGGAAGTGCTTGGGCCGTCCGATGCGCCGGGCATTGACGCCGAAGTGATCGAGATGCTGCTCGTGCTGTTCAACCGCGTGGGGCTGACGCGCACGACGCTCCACGTTAATTCCATTGGCTGCAAGGAGTGCCGGCCGAAATATGTGGAGCTTCTGCGCGAAGAACTGCGCAAGGTGAACGACCGGCTGGGGGCCGACAGCCAGCGCCGCATCGAAACAAATCCGCTGCGCGTGCTGGACTCGAAGCTGCCCGAGGAGCAGGAAATCATCGCGACGCTGCCGCGCATTTCAGACCACCTTTGCGATGCGTGCCGCGAGCACTTTGCGAAATTGAAAGACGAGCTGAACTTGCGCGGCATCGCCTACCAGGAAAACTGGCGGCTCGTCCGCGGCCTGGACTATTACACGCGTACCACCTTCGAGGTGACCGCCGAAGGTCTGGGGTCGCAGAACGCCGTCTGCGGTGGCGGGCGATACGACGGCCTGGTCGAGCTTCTCGGCGGGCCGCCGACGAAAGGAATCGGATTCGCCATCGGCACCGACCGCGCCATCCTTTCGATTCAGGAAGGCGGCAATCTGCCGAAACTGCCGGGTCTGGACGTGTTTGTCGCCCGGATGGGCGCAACCTCCTATCCGGCGGCTGTAAAGATTGCACGCAAGCTGCGCGACGCAGGCTTTGCCGTAGAACTCCCGGCTGAGGAAATGAAATTCAAGAAATCGCTCGGCTTGGCGGATAAACTGGGTGCGCGGTACGCGCTGATCATCGGCGAGGACGAGGTGACGTCGGGGACTTTTACGCTGAAGCGGCTGGCCGACTCGGAGCAAAAGAAATTGACGGAGAGCGAATTGCTGATCCACCTCGAATCGGAACGAAAGGGCGAAGCACTTGGCCGATATGCTTGACACTCTTGGAAATTTGAAGCGAACACAATACTGCGGCTCGCTGCGCGCGGCCGATGCCGAAAAAGAAGTCGTGCTGATGGGGTGGGTGCATCGCCGGCGCGATCTCGGGCAGCTGATCTTCATCGATCTGCGCGACCGCGCGGGAATCCTGCAGGTGGTCTTCAACAAGGAGCAGTTTCCCGAGGCGCACGCGAAGGCCGAGGAGTTGCGATCGGAATTCGTGGTGGCAGTCGAGGGCCGCGTGCTGCGACGCGGGAAATCGAACCCGGAAATTGCCACGGGCGAAGTCGAAGTGCTGGCCGCGCGCCTGCACATCCTGAACAACTCGAAGACACCGCCCTTCCAGATCGAGGACGAGGTGACGGCGAGCGAGGAAACGCGCTTGCGCTACCGCTACCTCGACCTGCGGCGTCCGCGCCCGCACGCGAACATTGAGTTGCGCCACCGCGTGATTTTTGAAATTCGCAAGGCGCTCGACGAAATGGGCTTCTTCGAGATCGAGACGCCGATGCTCACGCGCTCCACGCCCGAGGGCGCGCGTGATTACCTGGTGCCCAGCCGCGTCCATCACGGGCAGTTCTACGCGCTGCCGCAATCGCCGCAAATCTTCAAACAGATATTGATGATCTCCGGCATGGACCGCTATTTTCAGATCGTGCGCTGCTTTCGCGACGAGGACCTCCGCGCCGACCGCCAGCCGGAATTCACGCAGCTCGATCTGGAAATGTCGTTCCCGCGCCAGCAGGATATTTTCGAGGCCATCGAGCGGGTGATGGAGCGCGCCTGCGCGGTCGTCGGCGTAACGGCAAAGGGCCCGTTCCGCCACCTGGACTATAAAGACGCTCTGCGGCGCTACGGCTCGGACAAACCCGATCTGCGCTTCGGTATGGAATTGCAGGATGTGACTTCTTTCTTCGAGCCGGTGCGCGAAACTCTGCGCCTCGAAGGCAACGTGCAGGCGCTGGTTGCGCCGGGAGCGGCCTCGTGGTCGCGCAAGCAACTCGACGAGCTAGCCGAAGTGGCGAAATCGGCAGGCGCGCGCGGCGTCTACACCGTGAAGGTGACAGCGGAAGGGATCACCTCGCCACTCGAAAAGAACCTTGGCGCAGACGCGTTGAAAGCATTGGCAGCCAAGGTTGGTGCAAAGCCCGGCGATTTGATTGTCGCCGCCGCGGCGAGGGAACAGATTCAGCACAACGACACATCGCTAGGCGTTGCGGGGCAGATTCGCCTCTATCTCGGCGACAAGCTCAATCTGATCGACCGCAGCAAATGGGAATTTTTGTGGATCACGGGTTTTGCGCTTTTCGAATGGAGCGAAAACGAGAAGCGCTGGGTAAGCGCGCAGCACCCGTTCACAGGAATCGTCGAGGAAGACCTCGACAAGCTGGAAACCGCGCCCTGGGAGTGCCGCTCGAAGGGCTATGACCTAGTGCTGAACGGTGTGGAGCTTGGTTCGGGAAGCATCCGGATTCACCGCCAGGATGTGCAGGCGCGCATGTTCAATGCGCTCGGCCTGAGCGACGAGCAGGCACGGCAGCGCTTCGGATTCTTCCTGGACGCGCTCACCTACGGCACGCCTCCGCACGGAGGAATCGCGCTGGGGTTGGATCGCACCGTCGGCCTGCTCGCCGGGGAAAAATCCATTCGCGAAGTGATCGCGTTCCCGAAAACCACCGCCGCTCAGGACCTGATGGCAGATTCGCCGTCCGAGGTAGACACCTCGCAGCTCGACGATCTCGGCATCGCTATCAAGGAATCGAAGAAGGAGCCCAGCAAGCAGGCCTAAATATCGCGCTGAATGTCAAAGATACGCATACTCGCGGAGAACGTTGCGAACCGCATTGCCGCGGGCGAGGTGGTGGAACGCCCGGCTTCGGTGGTGAAAGAACTGCTGGAGAACGCGCTGGACGCCGGGGCGCGATCGATTCGCGTGGAGGTGGAATCGGGCGGCAAGCAGATGATCCGCGTGATCGATGACGGCAGCGGCATGAACCACGACGACGCCCTGCTGGCCTTCGAGCGCCACGCCACATCCAAACTTCGCACTGCGGACGATCTGCTCTCGATCGGAACGCTCGGGTTTCGCGGCGAGGCGCTGCCCTCGATTGCTTCGATTTCACGGCTATTGCTGGAAACTCGGACGGCGGACGAGGAGCAAGGGACCCGCGTCGAATTCGCGGGCGGCAAGCTGGTCGGTGTCAAGCCCGCCGGTGTGCCGCCCGGGACTTCGATCAGCGTTGCGGACATTTTCTATTGCGTTCCGGCACGCCGCAAGTTTCTGAAATCCGAGACGACCGAGCTCGGGCACATCGCCTCGCTCGTAACGCACTACGCCCTCGCGCATCCCGACCGGCAATTTCTGCTCAAGACGCCCACGCAGGAAATCCTCAATTGCACGCCGGTGGACAAATTGTCGGAGCGCGTGTACCAGGTGTTCGGGCGCCAGGCGCTTGACGAGCTTACCGAGATACCGCCCAACGAGGCGCCGATGCGCTCGGCGATCACCGAGCCGCAAATCGAAGCGGACGAACCCTCGGCCACCATCCGCGTGACCGGCTTCACTTCGCGGCCCGAGGTGCAGCGGCCGAACCGCAACGGGATCTACATTTTTGTGAACCGGCGGCTGGTGCGCGACCGGCTGCTGCTTCATGCCATCGGCGAAGCCTACCGGAATATCGTGCCGCCGGGCGTGTTTCCAGTGGTGCTGCTGTTTCTGGAGCTTCCATATCAGGAAGTCGACGTGAATGTGCATCCGGCGAAGATCGAGGTGCGCTTCCGGCATCCGCAGTTTGTTCACGATTTTACGCGCGACGCGCTGCGGCACGCGCTGTCGCTGGCGCGCCCGATTCCCGGCTTCCCTGCCGCCGCGCGCGCCGCGGCTGTTTCCATAGGCGTGCCGCCATCGGGCAACGGCGGTGCGGCTTCCGCCGCCGGTCCGCTTGGTCCCGAATCTTTTTCGACGCCGGGCGCGCTGCCGGGTCCGCCTCGCGCGGTGATTCCCAGGTCGTTTGGATCGGCAACCGCTGCGGGAGTTGCTGCGGACACTGGCGAGGGATTTGAATTATCCGGCGCACCCGATCAGCCCATTCCCCAACGCCTGGTTTTTGAACCGGGCACGGAGATGAACTTTCCGGTGCCAATCCCCGGCGCAGGCGCGGCGTCTGCCTCGTGGTTCGCGGATCGTGCCGGAGCGTGCGCCCCGGTTCCGGCCGTGGCCGAATCGGCGGGTTCCCTTCCCGGGCCCGGCGAGATTCTCGGTCTGAAGCCGCTCGGGCAGGTGAGCAGCAGCTTCATCGTCGCGGTAAATGGCGAGGGCCTGTGGATCATCGACCAGCACGTGGCCCATGAGCGCGTGCTATTCGAGCAGCATCTGCGCGCGCGCCGCGCAGGCGAAGTGGGCGGCCAGCGGATGCTGATGCCGCTGATCGTCGAGCTGAATCCGCGCCAGCTGGCGACCTTCGAGCAGATCGGCGAGGAGCTGCGCGCGAACGGATTTGAGGCGGAGTTGATGGGAGCGCGCAGCGTCGCGATACAGGCCGCGCCGGCGGGTATCGCCAGCGCCGACGCCGAAAAGCTGCTCTGCGAAATCCTCGACGGGATCGCGCGCGAGAATCAGGCGATTTCGATCGACTCGCTGCAATCGAAGATCGCCGCGTCCACCGCCTGCCATGCCGCCATCAAGGTGAACACCCCGCTCGACGGCACGAAGATGGAATGGCTGCTGGGCGAGCTTGCCAAAACGGAATACCCCATGAGCTGCCCGCACGGACGCCCAGTGGTCCTGCGCTATTCCGTCCGCGAAATCGAGCGCGCCTTCAAACGGATCTAGAAAATCTGACGGGGAACCCTTTGCGAAAGCTGATTATTGCGATTGACGGCCCGGTGGGCTCGGGAAAGAGCACGGTAGCCCGGCGCGTAGCGCAGCTGCTCGGCTACATCTACGTGGATACCGGCGCGATGTACCGCGCGATTGCGCTGAAAGCGAGCCGCCGCGGGCTTTCGCTCGATGCAAGCGAGGATCTGGTGACCCTGGCGGGCGACACCAAGATCGATCTGCGCGCGCAGGACGGCACGCAACAAGTGCTGCTCGATGGCGAAGATGTAACCGCGGCGATACGCAACGCCGAGGTATCGCAGGGCGCGTCGAAAGTGGCAACGGTGCCGGGCGTGCGGCACGTGCTGGTAACCGAACAGCGCCGCGCCGGACACAAAGGCGGCGTGGTGATGGAGGGCCGCGACATCGGCACCGTGGTTTTTCCGGACGCGGAGCTGAAGATTTTTCTTACCGCCTCGCCGGAGATCCGCGCCGAGCGCCGCTGGCGCGAGCATCAGCAGAAGGGCGATGCCATCGACCTCGCCCGCACGCTCCAGGAGATTCACGAACGCGATAAACGCGACCGCGAGCGCAAAACCTCGCCGCTGGTTCAAGCGCGCGACGCGATCATCGTGGACAGCACCGCGATGGATCCCGAGGAAGTGGCGCGGCTCATCGTGATGCTGGCAAACCGCCAAACCGAACCCGCCGCCGGTTAGCGGCTCACAGGGCCGGCGCTTCGTCCGGCTGCTGCCCCGTCAGGATTCCCTTGGCCCAATCCACGGCCTGAATAAACATTCCTGGAATCGCTTCCTCCTCGATCCCCAGGCGAACGGTTTCCCGGTCGAGGCGGTCCCACGATCCCGTTTCATACAGCATGGCGACGTCAAAAATCTGCCGCAACGAGCCTTTGACTCCGAGCAGCGCGTCCCGTATTTCCTTGTGGATGGCGATTTCCTTCAGCACATCCTCCATAGTCATATCGAGGATCGCGTCGATGGAAGAGAGCAAGCCCACCAGGAACAGGTCATTGGCCGATTCCTTCACTCGCGCCAGAGAAGCCAGGAGTTCGCAAAATCTCGCGCGGATCAGCGGGAGCACGATCAGCTCCTGCGGCTTGTCGTCTCCCATGCAGGCGATCGCCACGAGCGAAATCCATTTGCGGATGCCGCGCTCGCCGAGCATCGTAAGCGCGTGGGGAATCGACCGCACCTCGCCGCGCAGGAAGAACGCCGGGGAATTCAAATATCGCAGGAGGCGATAGCTCAACGAGGCTTCTTCCTTGATGCGCTGCGCTACTTCGTTCTGATCGATATCTTTCCGGTTGGCCGCCTGCAGCACGCGCAGGTAATTCAGCTTGTGCGCGGGGATGTCGTGTCGCGAAAGAATTTCCGGCCGGCTGAAAAAGTAGCCTTGGAAATAAGTGTAGCCCATGTCCATGGTGCGGCCAAAGACCTCGTAGGTTTCCACCTTTTCAGCCAGCATCCGCGTGCCCGTCGAAAGAAATTTCTTCGCCAGCCGCTTCTGCTCTTCCGGCGGCGTTGCCAGCACATCCACCTTAATGACATCCGCCAGAGAGGTCAGGGAACGCCAGTCGGGCGAATCCTGAAAATCGTCGAGCGCAATCCGGTAGCCCTCGTTCTTGAGACGCCGGCATGCCGCGACGACCTCGTCGTCGGGCTGAATGGTCTCGAGAATTTCGAGCACCACGCGGTCTTTCGGCAAGAGTGTGCCGTAGTCGCGCACGAGAAAATCGCGGGTGCAGTTGATGAAGGCAAGACGCCCCTGTGTGAGATGCTCCGCGCCAAAGAGGAAGAAATTGTCGGCCGTGGAAGCCACGGCAAAATCCAGCTGGGTGTTGGAGAAGAAGTTTTCGAGACTCGAACGGAAAAGCAACTCGTAGCCGTAGACGATTCGTTTGGAAGTGAAAATAGGCTGGCGCGCCAGGTATTTTTCCAAGGCTCAGTTTCTCCTTCCCTGAGGGCAGGGATCCTACGGGAGGGGAGATCACTTATTGGACAGAAGCCGCGCCTAGGCCGGGCTCGACATCGAAGCCAGGAATTCACCGTTCGTCTTCGTCTTCGACAGGCGCCCCAGCAGCAGTTCCATGGCTTCCACCGTCGAGAGAGGACTCAGAACTTTTCGCAACACCCAGATGCGGTTGAGTTCGTCGGGCGGCAGCAGGAGTTCGTCCTTACGCGTTCCGGAGCGGTTGATATCGATGGTGGGGAAAACGCGCTTGTCGACCAGGCGGCGGTCGAGGTTGATTTCCATGTTGCCGGTTCCCTTGAACTCCTCGAAAATCACGTCGTCCATGCGGCTTCCGGTGTCGATCAGGGCCGTAGCCATGATGGTGAGCGAGCCGCCCTCTTCGATGTTCCGCGCGGCGGCGAAAAACCGGCGCGGACGCTGCAAGGCATTCGCGTCGATACCTCCGGAGAGCACTTTGCCCGAGGGCGGCGTGACGGCGTTATAGGCACGCCCAAGGCGCGTGAGCGAATCGAGCAGGATCACCACATCGCGCTTGTGCTCCACCAGGCGCTTGGCCTTCTCGAGCACCATTTCGGCCACCTGGATGTGGCGTTGCGGCGGCTCATCGAAGGTCGAGCTGATGACTTCGCCCTTCACCGTGCGCTGCATGTCCGTCACTTCTTCCGGGCGCTCGTCGATCAGCAGCACGATCAGGGACACTTCCGGGTGATTGGCCGTGACGGAGTTGGCGATCGATTGCAGCATCATCGTTTTGCCCGTGCGAGGCGGAGCGACGATCAATCCCCGCTGGCCTTTGCCGACCGGACACAACATGTCCAGCACGCGGCCTGTGAGATTTTCCTTAGTGGTCTCCAGACGAATGCGCTCCTGCGGATAGAGCGGCGTCAAATTGTCGAAGAAAATTTTGTTGCGGGTGACCTCGGGGTCTTCGAAATTGACGGCTTCGACCTTGATCAGCGCGAAGTAGCGCTCGCCGTCCTTCGGCGGACGGACCTGACCGGAGACCGTGTCTCCCGTGCGCAGATCGAACTTACGAATTTGCGACGGCGATACGTAGATATCGTCGGGCCCCGGAAGATAGTTGTACTCGGGCGCCCGCAGGAATCCGAAGCCGTCAGGCAGGCATTCCAGCACGCCCTCGGAAAAGATCAGGCCGTTTTTCTCGGTCTGCGCGCGGAGGATCTGGAAGATCAACTCCTGCTTGCGCATCCCGGAGGACCCCGGGATGTTCAGTTCCTTGGCGATTTTCGCCAGGTCCGTAATATTCTTGTCTTTCAGTTCTGCAAGACTAACGCTCATCGATTTCTTTCCTTCTCAAGCCTGATTCCCAGGCGCGATTTTTCAATTGTGATTATTCCCAGGCAGGGGCACGCTGCGAACAGCTGCTCTGTCCCAGAGTTCGAATGGGGCGAATCCGTTTCTAGCGAGCGGGTCTTACTCTCCCCCGGCTAAAAGGCAAGCATTTACTGAAGCACGCATATGTCATGCGATGACGCAGCAAGTTGAAACGGACTAGCCTACAGAAAACGTTGCCAGCTTCGGTCGCCGGGCCGGACCTGCCAAGCAGGATATGGAAGGGACCGAAGGTTTTAGTTGGTTAACTCGTTGTCCTGTGCGACGTCCGCGCCAAACTTCGGCTCCACTTCGGGTACCGGCGGATGACCTGGGATGGGAAGCGGATGCTCGAGCGCGAGTTGCAGGACTTCGTCCATCGACTCCACAAAATGGATGGACATCTGGGCCTTGATTTCCGGCGGGATGTCCGCCAGATCTTTTTCGTTGTCTTTGGGCAGAATCACGGTGTGCAGCCCGAGACGGTGAGCCGCCAGGAGCTTTTCCTTCACCCCGCCAATCGGCAGCACCTTGCCGCGCAGCGTGATCTCACCGGTCATGGCGAGGTCGCAGCGCACCGGAATGCGGGTAAGCGCGCTCACGATCGACGTGCACAGCGTGATGCCCGCTGAAGGCCCGTCCTTGGGGATGGCGCCTTCCGGGACGTGAATGTGAATGTCGATATGCCGGTAGAAATCCTTGGGAAGGCCGAACAGGTGGCTGCGCGAGCGCACGTAGCTCATGCCCGCCTGCGCCGATTCCTGCATCACGTCGCCTAGCTTACCGGTGAGGGTGAGCCGGCCTTTTCCCTGCATCAGGGTCGCTTCGGTCGAGAGAACCTGCCCGCCCATTTCGGTCCACGCGAGGCCGGTGGTCAGGCCGATCTCGTTTTTCTTTTCGGCAAAGAAGTCGCGGTACTTGATGATCCCGAGGTAGTCGTTCACATTCGCCACGTTCAGCTCGGCGGTGAAGCTCTTCCCTTCCGCAACGACCTTGCGGGTCACCTTGCGGCAAACGTTGGCAATTTCGCGGTCCAGGCTGCGCACGCCCGCTTCGTGAGTGTAATGGCGGATGATGTGCGTGAGGCCTTCGTCGGTAAACTTCAAATTCTCCGCGGCCAGGCCGGTGGCTTCAATCTGCCGCGGAACCAGGTAGCGCGTCGCGATCTGGTGCTTTTCCTGTTCTGTATAGCCCGGAATGCGCAGCACTTCCATGCGGTCCTGCAAGGGCTGCGGAATCGTGTGCAGCACGTTGGCGGTGCAAATGAACATCACCTTAGAAAGATCGTATTCGACGTCGAGATAGTGGTCGGTGAACGAATGATTGAGTTCCGGATCGAGCACTTCCATCAGCGCCGCGGAAGGATCGCCGCGGAAGTCCATCGACATCTTGTCCACTTCGTCAAGCACGAAAACCGGATTGATGGTGCCGGCCTTGCGCATCATCTGGATAATCTGGCCCGGAAGCGCGCCGATGTAGGTACGGCGATGGCCGCGGATTTCCGCTTCGTCGCGCACGCCGCCCAGCGACACGCGCACGAACTTGCGTCCCGTGGCGCGGCCAATCGATGTCGCCAGCGAGGTCTTGCCGACTCCCGGAGGCCCGAGGAAACAGAGAATCGAACCTTTCGGGTTCTTTACGAGCTGGCGCACAGCAAGGTATTCAAGAATGCGCTCTTTGATCTTTTCAAGGCCGTAATGATCTTCGGAGAGGATCTGTTCGGCGCGCGTGATGTCGCGCAGTTCCTTCGAGCGCTTCTTCCAGGGAACCGCCAGCAGCCAGTCCAGGTAATTCCGCGACACGGTGGACTCGGCCGACATCGGCGGCATCATTTCCAGCCGCTTCAGCTCCTGCAGCGCCTTTTCCATCGGGCCTTCGGGCATGCCCGAGGCTTCGATCTTCTTCTTGAGCTGCTCGATTTCGTTCGCTTCGCCGCGCCCCAACTCCTTCTGGATGGCCTTGAGCTTCTCGTTGAGGTAATACTCTTTCTGGGCGCGTTCCATCTGCCGCTTCACGCGGGTGTTGATGGAGCGGTCGACGTTGAGCTTCTCGATTTCGACTTCGAGAATATCGGCAATGCGGTTCAATCTCTCGAGCGGTTCGAAAATTTCCAACAGTTCCTGCTTCTCTTCGACGGGAATCTGCAGATTGGCGGCGATGGCGTCGGACAGTTTTCCGGGATCTTCGACGCGCACGGCGGCGATCATCGTGTCGTAATTCAGGGTTTGCGAAAGCTTGACGTATTGCTCAAAGAGATTGGTGACGCGGCTCGAAGACTGCTCCACCTGGGGAGAGGGCTCTGTCTTCACCGGAACAAGCTTCACGGACGCGCGAAAGAAGCCTTCATCGCTGGTGATCTGGACGATCTTGGCGCGCTCGGTGCCTTCCACCAGCACCTTGATATTGCCGTCGGGCAGCTTGACGCTCTGCACGATATTGGCAAGCGTGCCGACCTGATAGATTTCCTCGGGCTTGGGATCGTCGATGGAGGCATCGTGCTGCGTGACGAGAAAAATCTTCTTGTCGCCCGCGAGCGCTTCTTCCAGGGCGCGCACGGAGGCTTCGCGGCCTACAATGAAGGGATGCATCATCTCGGGAAAGATGACCATGTCCCGGACCGGCATCATCGGGACGCGCTTCATTTCGAGTTTTTCCCGCGTAAAGATGGACTCTTTGGGTGCCAAGGTTTTCCTAGCCGGCCTTTTCGAGCAGGCTCCAATTGATTTCGTGACCCTTTACCATGTCTGCGGTGACCACAAAGTCCCGGAGTTTCCGCTGCGCTGGCAGGTGATACATCATTTCAAGCATGAGATCTTCGAGAATCATGCGCAGTCCGCGGGCACCCACTTTGCGCTGCAGTGCGAGGTCGGCGACGGTCTCAAGCGCGTCGTCTGTGAAGCGGAGGCGAACGTTCTCAAATTCAAAAAGTCTTTGATATTGACGCACCAGCGCGTTCTTGGGTTCCGTCAGAATGCGAACCAGCGCGCTCTTGTCGAGATCGCTCAGTACGCCCAGCACCGGCAGGCGGCCCACAAATTCGGGGATCAGCCCGTAGCGAATCAAGTCGGTCGGCTGGGCCTGCTCGAGCACCTCGATATTGCGCCGCGTCGCTGTGGATGGTTGAGCATCGGCATGAAAGCCGAGCGATTTTTGCCCCACGCGCCGCTCGATGGTCTTCTCCAGCCCTACGAAAGCGCCGCCGCAGATAAACAGGATGTTGGTGGTGTCCACCGGCGTAAATTCCTGGTGCGGGTGCTTGCGTCCGCCCTGGGGCGGAACGTTGGCAACGGTGCCCTCGAGAATCTTCAGCAGGGCCTGCTGAACTCCCTCGCCGGAAACGTCGCGCGTGATCGAGGGGTTTTCGTCCTTCTTGGAAATCTTGTCGATCTCGTCGATATAGATGATGCCCTGCTGGGCCTTTTGGACGTCTCCGTCCGCGGCCTGCAGAAGCTTCAGAATAATGTTTTCTACGTCCTCGCCTACATAACCCGCTTCCGTGAGCGTAGTCGCATCCACGATCGCGAACGGCACTTCGAGCATTCGCGAAAGGGTCTGCGCCAGCAAAGTCTTCCCTGTGCCGGTTGGTCCAATCAGCAGGATGTTCGACTTCGTGAGTTCCACGTCGCCCGGCTGCCGGTTCAGGAAAATGCGCTTGTAATGGTTGTAGACCGCGACGGCGAGCTTTTTCTTGGTTTTATCCTGGCCGATGACGTAGCCATCGAGAAAAGCCTTGATCTCAGGGGGACGCGGCAAGCGCCGATTGGCCGGGCTCGACTGCTCTTTTTTCTCATCTTCCAGAATCTGCTGGCACACGCCTACGCACTCGTTGCAGATATAAGACCGCGGGTATTCCGATGGAGAGCTGATGAGCTTCTCCACCTGTTCCTGCGTCTTATGGCAGAACGAGCAACGCAAAGGCTCTTCTGGAGTGAACCTTTTCACTGAGGGCCCCTGTTCTCACTGAAAGCTACACCCGCTGCGGAACTATACCCTATTGTAAGACGGAAGCAGGCCCGGGGGTAAAAAATCATTGCCTTCAACGCTAACCTTTACGAACCCTAGCGGTGCTTGGTGATGATCTCATCCACCAACCCGTACGCCTTCGCTTGATCCGCCGTCATGATGAAATCGCGCTCCACATCACGCTCGATCTTTTCCACCGACTGCCCCGTGTGGTCGGCCAGCAACTTGTTCAGTGCGGCGCGGGTGCGGATAATCTCTTTTGCGTGGATATCGATGTCAGTCGCCTGCCCGGAGAGCCCGGACATCCACGGTTGATGGATCAGTACCCGGGAGTTCGGCAGCGCATAACGCTTCTTCGGCGTACCGGCCGCCAGCAACACCGCGGCGATTGATGCGGACTGGCCGATACAGTACGTGACCACATCGGGGCGCACGAACTGCATCGTGTCGTAAATGGCCATTCCCGCCGAAATGGAGCCGCCCGGCGAGTTGATGTAAATGGAAATGTCTTTTTCGGGGTCTTCCGACTCGAGGAAGAGCAATTGGGCCGTCACGAGATTGGCCACGTGATCGTCGATCGGCGTGCCGAGGAAGATGATGTGATCCTTCAGCAGCCGGGAATAAATATCATAGGCTCGTTCGCCGCGGTTGGTCTGCTCGACCACCATGGGAACCAGCGTCGTTGCACGCGGTGTAGCGTCGTCTGTTTGTCTCATTCGGAATATTTTCGCGCGCTGAGGAACCCGATCCGGCGACTAAACTTCATTTTTTGCTGTCGTCTCGATCCGGGAGGTGCGGTAGAGCCACTCGATTACTTTATCGCTGCGCAACTTCGATTTCATCCTATCGAGCGCCCCCTGCTTTGTCAAGCGAGCGCGCAGCGCTGTAACCGATTCGCCACTACGTTCGGCGAGCAGCGCGAACTCCTTGTCGACATCTTCATCGGTCGCCTCGATATTTTCGGCGGTGGCGATGCGATCGAGCAGCAATTCCGCTTTCACGTCGTTGATGGCATTGTCCCGCTGCTTTCGCCGCAGGGAGACCCAATCCACATTCACCGCGCGGGGATCGACGCCCTGGGCCGCGAGCGAGCGCACCACGCGCTCGAGACGCACGTCCATCTGTCCCTCGATCAAGGCCTCTGGGACGGGAAAATCGTGCTGCTTCACCAGCTGTTCGAGAATCTTTTCGCGGGCTTGTGACGTTTGCTCCTGCTCGCGCGCCGAATCCAGGTTCTCGCGAATCTTCTTGCGAAGTTCATCGAGGGTAGTTACTCCGCCCTGCTCGCCCGCGGCGTCCTTGGCAAACTCGTCGTTCAGCTCAGGAAGCTTCTTTTCCTTGATGCCCTGCACGTCCACCGAATAGTTGTAGGTCTTGCCCGCAAGTTTCTGGTCCGGATAATCGTCCGGGTAGCGCGACTCAAACTGCTTCGTCTCGCCGGGGTTCGCGCCACGAAGATTTTCGGTAAAGCTTTCCAGCGTTTCCTCGCCACCGAGGTGGCAGAGAATATTGTCCGCCTGAACGGGTTCGCCTCCTCCCGCCGGAGTTCCAATCAGCTTGAGGAGAACGTAATCCCCATCCTTTGCGGGCCGTCCTTCGACGGGCACGTAGGAGGCGCCGCGCTCGCGCATTTCCTCGATCGTCTTTTCGACCTGCTCGTCGCCAATCTTGATCTCGTCAATCGAGACCTGCAGGTTCTTGTAATCTCCCAATTCGAAGTCCGGCAGCACCTCGAAGACGGCGCGAAACTTCAGCGGCTCGCCTTCCTTGAACTGCACCTGATCCACTTCCGGCCGCGTGACCGGAGTCATTTTCTTTTCATCGAGCGCCTTCTCGAGATATTCCGGCACCAGCGATTGCACCACTTCGCCCTGAATGTCCTCGGCGAACCGCCGGCGGATCAAAGTAATAGGAGCCTTGCCGGGACGGAATCCCGGGACGCGCGCCACGCGCGCGATATCTCGCGCCACCTTTTCCGCGGCCTTCTGCACATTTTCCGCTGGAATTTCCAGCTCGACTTCACGCTTGCAAGTGGCTTCAGTCATAGGATGGCCTTCGCAGCGCACAGCCTGGCATCGCCGGTTCGAATCCGCCTTTCACCTGTTCGCGATCCGGGAATTGAGAGGGCAGGAGACTGCCAGCAAACGCTGCTACCGGACGTGAGTATAGGGAATTGCATTCCTCTCGTCAACCGAAGCAGCGCGTGGTGACCCGCTTTTTTCGGCGCGCATTGAATGCTACAGTGGCAATCGAGCGGTCGTGGCGGAATTGGCAGACGCGCCAGCCTTAGGAGCTGGTGGGTGAAAGCCCGTGGTGGTTCGAGTCCACTCGGCCGCATATTTTTTTCGTAAGGGTTGTTTCTCTGCACCGGCCGCGTTTTTCTTGCTGATCTGCTTGGGATTTGTTAGTCTTCGCGCCTTGGATGCAGCAGGAGGCGGACTATGGCTCACTGTACGAAATGCGGCGCGGCCGTGGCAGACAACGCGGCGTTTTGCGGCTCCTGCGGATCCCCGCAAGCAGTCGCGACCTCCAGCGGCGCTCCCGGCCCGCTTCCCGCGACCGTGAATCCAACCGCGCAGCCGATGGCCGAGAATCTCGCCGCCACTCTGTCCTACGCAGTCGGCTGGCTGACCGGGCTTATCTTTTTCCTCATCGATAAACGCCCTTACGTGCGTTTCCATGCCGCCCAGTCGATCGTAGTCTTCGGCGGCATCCATATCCTCACACTCATCCTCGGCGCCTTTTTTGGACTCAGCATGATCACGGGAGGCTGGGCCGGCTTTTCCTTCGGACTAGCGCTCTATCGTATTCTGGACATTCTCGCACTGGTCCTCTGGGTAGTGCTGATGATCAAAGCGCACCAGGGAGAACGGTTTCGAGTCCCCATAGCAGCCGATCTCTCCGAGCGCATCTTCGGCAAGTCCTGAGCGGTAAATTCGGTTCTGTCGCTTTTCTTACGCCATCCGCTGTGCCAATCGACATCCAGCGCGTTTTCAAACATGATAAGGACGATGAAATTCGCGCTGGCAGTTCTGTTGCTGGCTTCCGCAAAGGTAGCCGTCGCTCAAGATGTCTCCTCTGCTGGTCTGCCAGCGGGATCGATAACCAAAGGCGCGTGGGATTTCGGCGTCCTCGGAGGTGGCGGTACAGGCTTGGGCTACGCAAAGCAGGTCCAGTTCATCTACGCGGGCGGCAGGATTGGACGAATTCTGACCAAAGATCACGGCACAGGATTGCGTCGCGGAAATTTTGAGTGGGCGGTGGAGATGCTGCCGATCTACACGGTCCTGATGCCCACGGGCAATGTTTATGGGGGCAGCTTCAAGCCAGCCGTGTGGAGGTGGAACTTCACCGGCGGAAAGACGGTCGCGCCCTACGCGTCCATCGCGGGAGGCATCCTCTTCAGCACCAGGAATCTACCCCCCGGAAACACCTCCTGGGTAAATTTCACGCCACAGGCGGCGCTGGGAGCCAATATTTTTCTGCAGCGCCGGAAAGCGTTGCTGATCGAAGCCGCCTACGTGCACCACTCCAACGCGGGACTGAGCACCTACAACCCCGGATACAACGCCTCCCTTTTCTTCACGGTCGGCTTCTCCTGGTTCAGACCGAAAGAGTAATCGCGCGCGCTAGTCGTGCGGATCGGTCTTGTCCTTCACCTTCTGTGCGCCCTCTTCCGTTTTCCCAGCGGCTTTATTGGTTCCCTTCTTGACAGCGTGTCCCGTCTTTTTGGCGGCATGCTTGGTGGCTCTGCCCGTGTCTTTCGCCGCGTCCTTGGTATCGTGGCCCGCATCCTTCAAATCCTGCTTTGTGGATTCCTGGGCCCGCGATATGCGCGGTTGCCCGAGGAACAGTGATCCCAAAATAAAAGCGCTCAGCACAGCCGTTCGGCAAGCAGTCATATTGCATTTCTCCTCTCGGTTACACCCGGTCCGTTCGACGAGGCCATCGCCGACAATCCGCAGAAGCCTCAGGGAAAACCTGTACTGAAGCAAAAAAAGCTAGCTACCGTCTAAGACCTTTCCTCGCCAACTCAGGGGCCATCCCCGTATGGAAAGAAGAAGCGTGGAACGATATCTTGCCGGTGGAGGCGCAAATGATAGACCAAATAATTGACCATTCCTCGAAACGCGACTCAACCGCAAAAGTATCCGTTTGCGAGTTTGAATCCTACCTGCGCGAAACCCAGGAAACAGTCACCATGCTCGCTCATTACTACTGGCTCATGCGCGGTTGCCCCGAAGGCTCCCCAGAAATCGACTGGTATCGCGCCGAGGAAACCATCGAGCAGGAGTTTCTCGAACAGCTCGACCTGGGACTCCCCTGCTGAGGGTCTGGCGCTCGCGAGCGGCCCGAACGACGTGTATTTTTAGCGGTCTCTGTGGCCGTCGACCCCGTCGTGAACTTTGGCGAGAAAAACGCGCCACTAACTTCCCTACCAGTTCGGACGGTCTTTATGAAATCTCATTCGGATCGCACGAATCGTTTCCTTTTCCCAGCCGTGCGTGGGGCACTCCAGACGTCGCGGAAACGTCTTAGCGCCCGGCACGGGCCGTAAGACGAGCCACTCCCCGCATTTTCCGCAGCGCTGTAGCGGCTCGCTATCGGAACTCACGCCATGTCATCGCCTTGCAGCCCCTCCTCCCGCGTCCATGGTAGTGCGAGAATCGGCGGGACGCGAGACACCGGAATCCCTCTTCCGGATTTAAGGCGCTCAGCGCAGAACCATAAGCAAGGCTCCGCCACATCCGCCGCCCGCCTTGATGATTCCGCATTGCTAAAGAAGAATTGAAGACACAATCCGCCGCGGGATAGTTTACAATTCAGAAAGCTGAACGAGCGCCGCCGTCCCCGGGAACGCCAATCTCCCGATTGGCGGTGGGAAATGTTCGCAGGAAATTTTCAGTACATGGATTATTGGCGCCGATGCAAGAGTGCCGAGGTAGCTCAGTTGGTAGAGCAGCCGATTCGTAATCGGCAGGTCCCCGGTTCAAGTCCGGGCCTCGGCTCCATCCTCAAACAGCCTCCTCACCCGGTCAGTCTCGCACTGCGCGGCATTTCAGGACTTGATGCCATCATAACCTATATGTTATCGTCCAAGGCGTGGCCTGGGAAGTCGAATATACGGAAGAATTCCTGGCTTGGTGGGACGAGTTGACCGAGCCGGAAAGAATCGCGATAACCGCCGCCGTCGCGCTCCTTCAGGAGAAGGGGCCAGCTCTCACCCGTCCCTACGTGGATACGCTGTCGAAGGACTCACAATATCCCAACATGAAGGAACTGCGCCTCCAGCACGCGGGGCGGCCGTACAGAATATGTTCGCCTTCGATCCGCGGCAGTCGGCGATTCTTCTAATCGGCGGCGTCAAGAGTGGAAAGGGCTGGACTGCAAAGATGGTCGCCGCAGCGGACAAGGTTTATTCGCAGTATCTTCGAGAACTAA
>Ga0302324_100009470_pt1 | contig 20360 bp, 15 predicted proteins | sample Palsa_T0_1_FD_201949 | JGI IMG/M metagenome (GOLD analysis project Ga0302324, IMG submission 201949) | Peat permafrost microbial communities from Stordalen Mire near Abisko, Sweden - Palsa_T0_1 | ecosystem: Environmental > Terrestrial > Soil > Palsa > Peat permafrost | place: Sweden: Abisko...
CGAGCCTTGTCATCAATAAAAGTGATGCCGCCGCCGATCATGGCCACCACAAAAACGGAAAGCGCGATGGAGCCGGCCAGCAAATACTTGATGTATTCGACGTAGGGATAAACCTCCACAGTGTCGAGCTGGACTTGTCCGGCGAGGCGCGGCGTGACATCCGGGGTATTGAGCTGGTCCACCATCTGCTGTACGCGCTCGAGAATAGAACTGGAAATAAATTGATCGGTGTTGTCCTCCATGAAGGCGATGCGCGGGCGATCGCGGTGATAGAAGCGGCGCGAAAAATCTTCCGGCACGCAGACCACGGCGCGAACGTGGCCATTCTTAAGATCCTCGACCGCTTTTGGCAGGGAATCGTATTCGATCACCCGAAATGTGCGCGGGCCGGTGGCAATGCCATTGAACATCTCGCGCACGTTGCGGGACTCGACGGAGTGATCCATATCCACGAAAGCGAGGTTCACGCCGACGATTTTGCCGCCGAACGCGTAGCCTAGGACGACCAGCTGCATCAGCGGGAAGACCATGGAGGTCATCATCAGCGCGGGGCTGCGAAAGAACTTGCGCAGATCGCGTTCGATGAGGGCCCAGATGCGCTGGAAATTCATCGTTGCGCACCTTGGCCGGCGCGCGTGGAGGCGGCCGATGGAGCGCCGCTAGCGGTACAGGTGGCCGACATCATAGTGCGCGCCTCCTTTGGCCGCGTCGCGCAAATCGCTTCCGGTGTAATGCACGAAAACGTCGTCGAGCGTCGTGCCGTGAACGGAAACGCGGTGCACGGTCACGCCGCGCGCGCGCGTTAAATCCATCAAGGCCGCTACGGTGGCAGGGCCGTCGTTCGAGGCAATGTGCACGACTTCATCGCGCTGGGTGACGCCGGCGGAATGCGCCAAGCCCTGGAGTTGCGCGATCCAGTCGGCGGGCGCGTTTTCGAATTCGGCCTCGACCGTGTCGGTGCTGGGGACGCTGTCCTTCAGCCGCGTGGGCGTATCGAGGGCGGCGAGCTTTCCGTGGTCCACGATAGCGATGCGATCGCAAAGCTTGTCCGCTTCATCCATGTAATGCGTGGTGATCAAAATTGTGAGGTCGGACCTTTCGCGCAGGGCGCGAATCATTTGCCACACGTTCGTGCGTGAAACGGGATCGAGGCCCGTGGTGGGTTCGTCGAGAAACAAAATCCGGGGCGAATGGACCAGGCCGCGCGCAATCTCCAGACGCCTGCGCATGCCGCCCGAGAAAGTGCGCACCAAAGCGTCCTTGAATTTCAGCAAATCGACCGATTCGAGCAGATCGAGTATCAGGCGGTCGCGATCCTGGCGCGGCACGCCATACAGTTTGGCGTGAATCAGCATGTTCTCGACGGCGGTGAGCTCGGGATCGGAGGTCATGGCCTGCGGAATCACGCCCATGGCGTGGCGTACGCCGTCGGCATCGGTGCGAATGTCGTGCCCGGCGATGCGCGCGGTGCCGGAGGTCGGGGGCGTGAGTGTGGTCATCATGCGAATCAGCGTGGTTTTGCCGGCGCCGTTCGGCCCCAGCAAACCGAAAATTTCCTTTTGCGCCACGTGGAAGCTGATGTCGCTGACGGCGACCAGATCGCCGAACTTTTTTGTCAAGTGATCCACTTCGATTGCGTTCATCTGTGTTTTCCGGTTACTTCACAACCGCGCGAGCCAGCCTTTCTTCTCCGGCGCCGGCATCAGAACCGTGGCGGTCATGCCGGTGAACAAGCGGTGTTCCGGATTGGGAACGGCTACCTTGATGGCGAAAGTCTTGATGTCGCGCTTGGTGCGGCTGACGTCGCGCTGCGTGGCGAAATCATTTTCGACGCCCTTGAAAAATACCTGGCCTTCCAGAATGTCGCCGGAAGGAAGCGTCACGCGCAATTTCTGGCCGAAACCAATCGAATCGATATAAGTTTCTTCCACTTCGGCGCGCACCCACAGGTGGTCCACATCCACTACGACGACAATGGGGGAGCCCTGCGCGACGACTTCGCCCTGCTTGGCGACGCGCACGGAGACCACGCCATCGAGCGGCGCATAAATTTTCGTGTAGCCAAGCTGCACCGATGCTTGTGCGGCGGAAGCGCGCGCCTGTTCGAGCTGCGCGAGCATGGTCGAAACCGTGCTCTTGCGCACGTCCACCTGCTTGCGGTTGGCGCGAGCCACGCCCAGCCCCGCGGACTGCGCCTTCACGGATTGCTGCAGCGCATCCACGTTGGCCTGCGACATTCGGACGCCTGCTTCGGCGTGGTCGCGGTCCTGCGCCGAAATCTCGCCTTTGTCGAAAAGTTTTTGCGCGCGGGTCAGGTCCATCTGGTCGCGCCAAAGCTGCGCCTGGGCTTGTTCGAGTTGCGCCTTGGTGGTTGTGACTTGCGCTTCGGCCTGAGTGAGTGAGGCGTCCGTCTGGTCGTTGGTCCAGGAATAGTTGTTGTTCGCTCCGTTCACTTGAGCTTCCAGGCTGTCCACGTTGGACTTGGCGGCGGAAAGATTGGCTTCGAGCTCCTTGGGATCGAGTTCCGCGATCAGATCGCCTTTCTTCACCACCGAGCCTTCGTCCACCGTGAGATTAATAATGCGCCCGGTCATCTGCGGGCTCACCACGACTTCGTTTCCGTCGATCACACCGATCAGGGGAATATCGCTGCCGCGCGGCGTGGTGAAGTAATACGCCACGGCAGTGATGAGGAAAATCACTCCAATGAATCCCAAAAACTTCTTTCCGGTCATCGAGACCTCGCTTGCGAACGAAATAATCCGTGGCTGACAAAATCGAGCAGAGCGCGCCGCCGCGTTTCGAGTCCCTGCGGAGAGAGCACGTTTTGGCCGGAGATCCGGCTCATGACCGGGGCGGCGGCGAAGTAGAAGACGGTCATGCCCAGCAAAGTGAAAACAGTTTGGTGCGCGTCCACTTTCCGGAATTGGCCCGCGGCCACGCCGTCTTCGACGATGGCGACGAGGCGCTTGTGAAACGGGCCGAAGTATTCGCGCACGATCCATTCAAATTCGGGCGTCATGTTCATGGCTTCGCGCTGGACCAGCCGCGGATAATTCGGATGCGTAGCCAGAAAATCGAAGTAACCGTTCATCCAGGCGAACAGGCGGTCGCGAGGCGTGGCGCGAAGCGGGGCCGGGGCAAGCGCGATCTTGCGAAGCTGGCGGAAGAGATTTTCGAGAACCGCACGGTGCAGGCGGCGTTTGTTCCCGAAATAATAATAGAGCATGGCCTTGTTGGCGCGGGCGGCCACGGCGATTTCTTCGGTGCGCGCTCCAGCCATGCCTTGCGCGGCAAAATGCTCTTCCGCGGCGGCCAGAATGCGCCGCGCCAGAGCCGGATTTTCAGCCTTCTTTCTTCCGCGTCTCATTCGATCGTCCTCAAACGCCGACCCGCTTCATCATTTCCTTCGAGTAGCGGTCGCCGGTCGCAACGCCGCGAGGGGCGAGTTCCTGGATGCGGGCCAAATCCGCGGCGGAAAGCGAGAGGTCCAGAGCGGCGAGATTTTCGTCGAGATTTTTGCGCTTGGTGGTGCCGGGAATTGGAACGATGTCCTGGCCCTGCGCGAGCACCCAGGCGAGTGCGAGTTGCGCCGGAGTGCAGGACTTCTCGGCGGCCATCTGCCGGATGCGTTCGACGAGCTCCAGATTCTTCTGAAAATTGCTGCCCTGAAATCGGGGCGAGCTCCTGCGGTAATCGTCCTTGGCCAAATCTTCGAATTTCTTGATCTGCCCGGTGAGAAACCCGCGCCCGAGCGGGCTATAGGGAACCAGGCCGATTCCGAGTTCACGGCAGGTGGCCAGAGATCCATCTTCCGGGTCGCGCGTCCACAGCGAATATTCCGATTGCAAGGCGGTGATGGGATGAGTTGCGTGCGCGCGCTTTATTGTATTTACGCCGGCTTCGGACAGTCCCAAGTAGCGCACTTTTCCTTCTTCGATCAAGCGCGCCATGGCGCCGATGGTGTCCTCGACAGGCACTTCGGTGTCGACGCGATGCTGGTAATAAAGATCGATGGTGGAAATCCGCAGCCGCCGGAGGCTGGCTTCGCAGGATTGGCGCACGTAATCGGGACGCCCGTTTACGCCGCGCGCGGCGGCATTGCTGGAATCGCGAACAATGCCAAATTTTGTGGCGATGATGACCTGGTGGCGGCGTTTCTCGATGGCGCGGCCGACGAGTTCCTCGTTGCGGCCCATGCCGTAGACGTCGGCGGTGTCGAACAGGGTAATGCCGCGGTCGATGGCGTGGTGTATGGTGGCGATGGATTCGGCCTCATCGGCCTGGCCGTAAAACTCGGACATGCCCATGCAGCCGAGCCCCAGCGCCGAAACGATCAGAGAACTTTTCCCCAGCCGGCGATACTGCATCGGTCTCTCTCTCCAGGCGCGCGAACTCACATTCTTTAACTAACTGGTTAGTTTAATTGGCGAGCGGGGCGCAGTCAAGCCGAATGCGCGCTCCTGGTTTACTACGTTCGGCGGGTGCAGTTTATTACTGCGCGTCGAGAGCGCCGCCGGCTCCGGCGGGAAGCTCGATGGAATATTTCGTGCGCGCTTTTTCGCGGTGCAGCGCGAGAGCGAGCTGAATTAATTCATCGATCAGCCTGGGGTAGCTGAGACCAGAGGCTTCCCACAGCTTGGGATACATACTGATGGCGGTAAAGCCGGGAATGGTGTTGAGCTCGTTGATGAAAATCTTTCCCGTGCGCTGCTCGAGAAAGAAATCGCAGCGGGCCATACCCGTCCCGTCAATGGCACGGAAGGAGCGCACGGCGTACTCCTGAAAAAGCGCGACTTGTTTTTTGGTGAGCGCGGCGGGGATCAGGAGCTGCGTGCCGCCTTCCAGATATTTCGCGGTGTAATCGTAGTATTCGCGGTGCGGAACGATTTCGCCGGGAATCGACGCGCGGATGTTGTCGTTGCCCAGCACGGAAACTTCGATTTCGCGCCCGGCGATTCCGCGCTCGACGATAATTTTGAGCGCAAACTCGGCGGCGAGGTCCATGGCCGCGGAAATCTCGTGCGCGGCCTTCACCCGCGTCATGCCCACGGACGATCCGAGCGTGGCCGGCTTCACGAAAAACGGGAAGCGGAATTTCTTCTTGATAGCCTTCAGGATTCGGGCGCGGTCGTGTTCCCATTCCGCGCGGCGCACGGCGAGAAACGGCACGGTGGGCAATCCGGCCTGCTCGAACAGGCGCTTCTGCACGTCCTTGTCCATGCCTACGGCGGAGGCGAGCACGCCGGCGCCGACGTAGGGCAAGCCGGCGAGTTCGAGCAAGCCTTGCACGGTGCCGTCCTCTCCAAACGTTCCGTGCAGCACGGGAAACACGACGTCGATCGCGACGCTCGGACGCCCGCCGGACGATGCGGAGATGGGGATCAGCGAGGCCGAAGTGGGATCTGGCGGAAGCGAGACGCGCTCGCCCGTCTTCAAAACTTCGGGAAGCAGTTTCTGCGCGCCGGTGCCCACGAGCCAGCGGCCATCTTTTGAGATGCCGATGAGCACAGGCTCATATTTTTCGGGATCGAGCGCGCGGATTACGGAGGCGGCCGAGGCCAGCGAGACTTCGTGTTCGCCCGAGCGCCCGCCGAAGAGAACTCCCACGCGCAATCGCTTCTGTGAGGTCATCCTGATATCCCGGCGGTTGGTCCAAACGCGCGCGCGAAAATCACAGGATCTTCTTCCCCAGGCCCGAGAGAACGAGTTCGACGCCCAGAAGCGCGGTGGTATTGTGCAGGTCGATCACCGGATTAATTTCCACCAGCTCGAAAGAAACCATGGAGCGGCTATCCGCGATCATTTCGAGCGCGAGGTGCGCTTCACGATAGGTGACGCCGCCGCGCACGGGCGTGCCCACACCCGGCGCGTCGCTCGGGTCCACAAAATCCATGTCCAGGCTGACGCAGATTCCGGCGGTGTCGTCGCTCGCGAACCTGATCGCCTCGGCCATCACTTCGCGCATGCCGCGCTCGTCAATATCGCGCATGGTGAAAATGTGCACACCCGAATCCTTCACCAAGCGTCGCTCTTTGGAATCCAGATCGCGTATGCCCACAAGCGAAACATTGCGCGGCTCGACCATGGGTTTGATGCCACCGAGTTCGGTGAGTTCGGGCGGGCCGTAGCCCATGATGGCCGCGAGCGGCATGCCGTGGATGTTACCCGACGGCGACGAATCGGGCGTGTTCATATCGCCATGCGCGTCGAGCCAAATGACGCCGATGCGTTTGGATTGCTTATGGAAATGAGCGGCCGCGCCGGCCGTGGTGCCGACCGCAATCGAATGGTCTCCACCCAGTACAAGCGGGACCATTTCCTCGTCCAGCGATTTCTTTACCGTGTCCGCCAGGCCCCGGCAGGCCTGCGCAATCTCGTCGAGATACTTCGCGTTCTTCTCGCCGTAGTGCTGCTCTTCGGGCTGCGGGACGGCGACGTTACCGATATCTTCCACATGGCGCCCGAGCTGCTTCAGGCGCGATTGCAGCCCGGCGACGCGCAACGCGGACGGCCCCATATCGACGCCGCGGCGGCTCGCGCCCAAGTCCATCGGCACACCGATGATGCGAATTTTATCCGGCATTTTTGTGTCTTTTCGCGACCCCGCTGCAAAGGGAGGGACCGCTAAGGATAAACGCGATAGAGCATCCGTGGGAAGGGGATGACTTCGCGAATGTGCTCCGTTCCGCAAATCCACGCGACGGTGCGTTCCAGGCCCAGCCCGAAGCCCGCGTGCGGCACCGCGCCGTAGCGCCGTAAATCGAGATACCACTGGAAAGCCTCTTCGGGCAGGTTGTGCTCGCGCAGGCGTTGGACCAGCGTCTCGTAACTTGACAGGCGTTCGCCGCCGCCGATGATTTCGCCGTAACCTTCCGGAGCGATCATGTCGAAGCTGAGCGAAAGTTCAGGGCGCTGCTCGTCGGTGGCCATGTAAAAGGCTTTCATCGCGGTGGGGTAGCGGTGAATGATCACCGGCTTCTCGTACGATTTCGAGAGCAGCGTTTCTTCGTCGCCGCCGAAATCGTCGCCCCATTTCACCGGGTTTCCCGCCTGCTGCAAGACCTGAACGGCTTCGTCATAGGTGAGCCGCGGAAAGGGCGGCATGATTTTTTCGAGCTTGGATGCGTCGCGTTCGATGGTGGCAAGTTCGCGCGCGCGATTTTTCAGCACCGATTGCACCGCCGCGCTCACCAGGCCTTCGCCCAGCTGGATCATGTCCTCCAGATGCGCGTAGGAAGCCTCGGGTTCGAGCATCCAGAATTCGGTCAAGTGGCGGCGAGTCTTCGATTTCTCGGCGCGAAACGTGGGGCCGAAAGTGTAAACCTTGCCCAGAGCCGCTGCGGTGGCCTCCACGTAAAGCTGGCCCGATTGCGTGAGATAGGCTTTCTGGTCGTCAATGTAATTGACTTCGAATAGCGTGGTGGTGCCTTCGCAGGCCGCGGGAGTGAAAATGGGAGCGTCGGTGAGCGTGTAGCCCTGGTCATCCATGTAATTTCTGGCGGCGCGTTCCACTTCTGCGCGAATACGCAAAATGGCGGCCTGGCGCGGCGTGCGGATCCAAAGATGCCGCCGGTCGAGCAGGAAATCCACGCCGTGTTCTTTGAGCTGAATGGGATAGGGCTCCGATTCCGACACGCGCTGCACCACTTCGGCGCCGCTGATGTGCATTTCGTAGCCGCCGGGCGCGCGCGGCTCGGCGCGGACCACGCCGGTGACGACCACACTCGATTCCTGCGTGAGTCCCTTGAGCGCCTCGAAAGCCTGCGGATTCTCTTTCAACGAAACCACGCCCTGAATCACGCCCGTGCCGTCGCGGAAGATGGGGAAAAGGAGCTTGCCCGATTCGCGCAGGTTATAGAGCCAGCCCTGAATGGTGATGCTGCGGCCCACATGCTGGCCCGCTTGTTCGATGGTGACGATGGGTGCGGCAGGTTGCGTCTCAGGTGTCATGGTTTGTCCGTGGATTTTTTGTTGGGGCGCTCAAGACCGCTCGGCGCGGGCGCGTTTGGCCGTGAAATTCTTTTCCAGCTTATCAAAGGTCGAGCGAATTTGGTCCAGCGTGGGCGCGCCGCCCGGCTGCTCAGCGAGTTCGAGCACGAAGGCAACCGGCTGCGGAGCGGTGGCGATGGCGGCGAGCGCTGCGTCCCAATCGATGGTGCCTTCGTAGGGGAGCAGGTGCTCGTCTTTTTCGCCGTGATTATCGTGGATGTGCGTGGTGGCCACGCGCTCGCGCATGGCGTCAAAGCTTACCTCCACTCCGTCTTCGATGTGCGCGTGGCCGGTATCAAAGCACAGGCGCAGATCGTGTAGGTGCGTGTCGGCGATGAAATGCTGCAGTGAGGCAGGCGCGCCGAGCTCATCCGTGGTGTTCTCGAGCGCGATCGTCACGCCGCGCGCCTTGGCGAAAACGGACAGCTGCTCGAGCGAGCTGAAAGCGGCATCGAGCTTGCGCGGGTCCGCGCTTTGGCGGCCATGTCCCAAGTGCTGGATCAGGTAGCGGAAGGGAATTCGCTCCGCGACTTCGAGCGCGCGCTTCACTTCGTCCACGGCGTCGATCCGCCGGATGCGTTCGGGATCCGAAATCGAAATCGGGACACCGCTTTCGCGTCCCGGCGCAAGGTCGCGCTCGGTGGGGGAATGCAGCGCGTGCACTTCGAGATGGTATTCGCCGAGCGCGTCGGCGAGTTCCCGCACGGCCTGCGGCTCGCGATAACTGAAATGCTGCGGCGCGCAGTAAATTTCGATGCTCGATATGCTCGCTTGCGAAATTCCCGCTAGTAACGCAGCACCCAGCGGCTGGTTGACATAGCGGTACGTCGAAAGCACGCGTTGCATTCGGCCCCCAAGTGCGGTCCCAAGCGAAGAATTACTATGGTCAATGGAAACGGAGGTTCCGTCAATAGGCCCGGCGGGCAGCGGGCCTGCTTCAGGGAATTGCGCCAATCCCGGCTGGGTTCATGCGTCCATCAAAGCTCGTTGCCAACACTTAGCACGCCATTTGGCTGCTGGCTCTGTATAATGCGGTCGCATCATGACGCTTTCCTCCGGCACGAAACTGGGTCCCTACGAAATCGTCGCGCCGCTTGGTGCGGGCGGCATGGGCGAGGTCTATCGCGCGAGGGACCCGAAACTCGGCCGCGAGGTCGCGCTCAAGGTGATTCCGCAGGCGTTCTCGCACGACGAGCAACGGATGGCCCGCTTCCAGCGCGAGGCGCAGGTGCTCGCGTCGCTGAACCACGCGCACATCGCTTCCATTTACGGATTTGAAGAGAGCGGTGGCGTGCGCGCGCTGGTGATGGAGTTAGTCGAAGGCCCCACTCTCGCCGAACGCATTAAGCAGGGCGCCATCCCCATCGAGGAAGCGTTACCCATCGCCAAGCAAATCGCGGAAGCGCTCGAATGCGCGCACGAGCGCGGCATCGTTCACCGCGATTTGAAGCCCGCCAACATCAAACTGACGCACGATGGCAAAGTGAAAGTGCTCGACTTCGGCTTGGCCAAGGCCTTGCTCGACGGCTCTTCGTCGCAGGATATTTCGAATTCCCCGACGCTGACGATGGCCTCCACCAAGGAAGGAATCATTCTCGGCACCGCGGCTTATATGTCGCCGGAGCAGGCGAAAGGCAAAGCGGTGGACCGCCGCTCGGATATCTGGTCCTTCGGCGTAGTTCTGTTCGAGATGCTCACCGGCGCGCAGACCTTCGGCGGCGAGACCGTGTCGGACGCGCTCGCGGCCATCATCAAGGATTCTCCGGACTGGAGCACGCTTCCGAAGAGCACGCCAAAGGCGGTTCGCGACTTGCTCCAGCGGTGTTTGCAGAAAGACGCGCGCCAACGTCTGCAAGCCATTGGCGACGCGCGCATCGCGATCGAAGAGGTTCTCTCGGGCGCTACGCAAGATACGGCAGCGGACGTGGCCACCGCTGCGCCGCAATCTGCCGCGCCGTTCTGGCAACGATTTGTGCCTTGGGCCATCGCCGCGGTTCTGGGCGTTGCGCTGCTCGCGTCACTCTTTGCGCTGCGCCAAGCGTCACAGGTCCCCGCGCGAAAGCTGATCGAACTCTCAATGTCGATTCCCAGTGATCAGCAGCTCGATAGGGAAAACGGGCCGGCTGCGGTGATTTCTCCCGACGGCTCGCGGATCGTGTACGCGACACGAAAGGGAGGGTCCGGCGCGGGGCGGCTTTACGTGCGCGAGCTGGACAAGAGCGCCGCCTTGTTATTGGAAGGCGCAGGCTCTGCCGCTTCCCCCTTCTTTTCCCCCGACAGCCAATGGATAGGATTTTTCGGCGACGACGGGAAATTGAAGAAGATCTCTGTGCGGGGCGGCGCGGCCATTGCGATATGCGATGCCGCCGGATTTCGCGGAGGGGCCTGGGGCGAAGACGGAACGATTATCGCTCCGTTGCAATTCACAAGCGCGCTCTACCGCGTCCGTTCGGATGGAAGCAAGCCGGAGCCGGTAACACATCTTGACAAGACGCGCTCCGAGACCACGCACCGGTGGCCTCAGCTCCTCCCCGGCGGCAAGGCCGTTCTCTTCACGGCTTCTGCGGATAACAACTTCTTCGGGCGTGCCGCTGTAGAAGTGGCTCCGCTCGATACGGGCATCCCCAAGCTTTTAGTCGAAAATGCGTACTTTGGGCGCTATCTTCCGGGCGGATACCTGGCCTATGTCTCCCAGGGTACCGTCTTCGTTGTTCCCTTCGACGCGCAGGGACTCAAAGTAACGGGCGTAGCGATTCCGGTCCTGCAGGGAGTGGATGCTGATCTCTCGAACGGCGGAGTGCAAATCAGCTTCTCGGATAGCGGCGCAGCCGTTTATCTGTCTGGCGGAGCTCTGGATCGAAATCCGAACGTCGTGCTGCTGGACCGCAAAGGAAATGCATCGGTTTTGATGAGCGATCAGCCGGAGGCCGCTTCGCCGAGCCTCTCTCCAGACGGTAAGCGCCTTGCTTTTCAGACGACCACCGGCGTCTGGATTCATGACCTGGCGCGAGGGACCACGTCGCCCCTCAGTCCAGGGGCTGCTCCAGCGATCTTCCCGGTCTGGACACCGGACAGCGAACGGCTCGCGTACGAGCGTCCCGAAGCCACAGGGGCAGGAGCAACGCAAGGCATCTACTGGAAACGCTCCGATGGAACCGGCGAAGAGGAGGCGCTAACGCCAGTCCGGCGCAGTGTGAACGTTGCTCCTGGTTCCTGGTCACCCGATGGAAAGACTTTGGCGTTTTACGGCTTCTCGGAAAAGGATGGGTCCTGCTGCGAAATGTGGACATTGACCATGAACGAACAAGGCAAGCCAGAAGAACCACGCCGATTTCCCAATCAAGAATCGTCTATTGAAAACGGGCTCCTACCGCGGTTTTCCCCCGACGGACGTTGGGTGGCATATACCTCAGCCGTGGCATCGGGTGTCCCCCAGATTTACGTGGTGCCGTTTCCAGGCCCGGGAGGAAAATGGCAAGTAACCGCGGACGGAGGATTGGAACCGCGATGGTCCAAAAACGGTCACGAGATCTTTTACGTCACCGGGAGTTCCGTAATCGCCGTGCCGTATTCGGTAGAGAAGAACTCCTTCCAGCTGGGGAAGCCCGAGAAGCTCTTCGACGGCGTTGAGTTGCGGGCTCCCTTCACTTCCTACGATGTGATGCCCGATGGCCAGCACTTCGTGATGTTCCAGTTTGCCGGCGGCAGATTAGCGCTCCTCTCCCAGCCGACCGTGGTGCTGAATTGGCTCGAGGAAGTTCGCAAGCAAGTCGCCGCCGGGCAGAGCAACGCGGGCAAGTGAGCGGGACGCTGCTGCGATCGCCTATTCGGACTTCTCGATTCTAGGGCACCCCGGAAGTCTTGCCCGTTAGAGAAACCTGCTGCAGGCTATTCTCGGCCCCATCGGAAACGGAAAGCAAACTCGTAAACGTCCTCGGTTGTGGATGTGACCTGCTCGCGGGGCCATCAAAGCTGATCGTGACGGTGCAAGAGTCTCCTGGTGCCAGAGCGCTGGGGCAATTATTCGTCTGAGCAAAGTACGCCCACTGATGCTGATCTCGATTGCTGTCACCGCAAAGGCCTGTGGATCGATAATGGCGAACGCATCCCAGCCATCATTTTGAACGGCGGCAACTTGCTCGCGCCCACTGGGGCCGCGGGTGACTTGGAATCCTTCCCGGGATCCGCCACCTCTGCCTCCGCGGTCTCGTTCACCAGGCTGTAGTCGCAGCCTTCGATGCCAGGATGATTCTCGTCGCACGGGATCAACACGAATGCGCGGATATCGCCGTTGGAAATCGCTCCAACGGAGGCAATCTCTCCGGAGTCATTGATATAAACCGCATACATCAGCTGTAGACCAAGTTTGGGAGGTATGAGAGTGTCAAGGGCGACCGCGGGGCCGCCGTCTTCCGACAAAAAGGCGTGCAGTAAGCCGCCGTTACAATCGTCCCCACCTCCGACGATCTGGCTCTTTGAATTAATGGCTACCGCGCCGCTGCACGTATCGCCGTCCGGCGCTCCCAGGTCAGTCATCACACCGTTCCTCCAAAGAAACGCGTGGTTTTGTGCGCCATTGTCGCAACCGAAAGCGCCAGGTACATTCGCCGAGCCGACCACCTCTCCTGCGTCGTTGACAAAGTACGCTAGCCCGCTGTCTCCTCCCAAAGTTCCGAGATCCTTCATTCCGCCGGTCTTGTCCCAAAGAAAGGGATGGCAACTCTGGTCCCCAGCCAGGTCCGAAAAGCCGGCCACCTGACCTCGGTTATTCAGCGCAAACGATCGACCGAATACGCCCCCCAAAGTGCCCATGTCCAGCATCTTGCCATTTTCCCAAAAGAACGGGTCGAGGGTCGGGAGCCCGGTCGCGGAATTCACGGTCGAACTTGTGAACGACCACCCGCTGATCTGTCCGCTCTCGTTAATTAAGAAGGCACCGCTGTCGGGGCCACCGAGCGTGCCCAAATCCTGCAGACCCTCGGATTGCGTCCAGCGAAATGCACGCGATTGGGTCGCTCCGGGCATGAAGAAAAGGAAGCCGTAGGGGTCGGGAATCTTATTTAGAGCCACTCCGTCCACCTCGCCCCGGTCGTTGACCGCCGACGAGAAGCTGTCGTTTCCCCCAAACGTCCCGAGAACGTTCATGAAACCATCTTTCCCCCAAATAATCGCCTCCAGTGCCGGACCGCCGGTCAGGGGATCGATACCATTTTCAGATTCTCCAGCAACCAGACCGCAGTCGCTCACCCAAAAAGCGAAGCTGTTATTGTCGAGGCCCGGGAGCGCATCCAATTTGGTGGCGAGGCCGTCCTGCCACGTGAATCCCTTCGACACGTAGCAGTCGGAGTTAAAGTAGAGGCACAAGGGATCGGGAGTGGAAGTGTCGGCTCCGCCGACCGCCGTCCCATTGTTGCTTAGGACCCTGCCTGTTGGAGAGGGCAGGAGAAAACTGCTGTTGGGTCCTCCGAACGTCCCAACGTCGATAGCTTTGTAGTGGTGGTGCTTCCCCGTGTCTGACTGTGCGTTCGTCCTCATCGGAATCATGAGCGCGGCGATTGCGCACATGCAAAAGATGAACCGTGCAATCCTGATTTTCATGACGTCCTCCCTTTAGCGGTCCAGGAAATCGATCCAGATGTAAGTTAGCCGCGCGGTTCGGGAATGCCAATGATAGGAAGCCTGAAATTCTTCTGAGAGAGATATGAGAGGGCAACTCATTGAAACTTTGTGACTTCCAGCGACTCCGCCCTGCGGAAAGATTCCGCTACCTGCACCGTAATTAGGTGGTAAAATCCCCGAACTTTGGAGTTGAAATGGCTTCGCCAGCACAGCCGCCATCGGTAATTCGCTTCGGTGCCTACGAGCTGGATCCTGTGCACGGCACTCTGCGCAAAGCCGGCATCTCCGTCAAGATGCATCCGCAGCCCCTTCGAGTCCTCCTGCTGCTTGTTGAACGCCCTGGTCAAATCGTGACGCGGGAACAAATCCGCCAATGGCTCTGGGGTGACAACACGTTCGTGGACTTCGAGGGCGGCATCAACTTTTGTGTCAAAGAAATCCGCGCCGCGCTAGGCGACGATCCGGAAAAGCCTCGTTACATTGAAACAATCCCTCGCCGCGGCTACCGCTTCATCGCGCCGGCATGTCTTGTAGCGAGAGCTACCGAATCCCAGGAAAGCAGGGCAGATCTGCGGATTGTGAGCGAAGGCGGCACTGCGCCTCTCGAAGGAAGTGCGAACCTGACGCCGCAGGTTGGCGCATCACCGTTCCAGATTTCCCGCACAAAGAACAACGTCGTAACAAATCGTTTGCTTATCGCGCTAGCAAGCTGCGCCGTACTCGCGCTTGTCGCCGCTTTGGCCCGCCCCGTCGTTCCTCTCCCGAGATTGACGCGAGTCCGTCAGATCACGCATATCGGCACAGTGATCTGGAACGAGAATCTTCTCGTTAACGGATCGCGAATTTATTTCGCCAGCCGGGAAAATGGCGAAAATCAAATTCGGTATGTCTCACTCGACGACGGTGCGATATCCTCAGTCGAAAAGCCGTTCGCGAAGATAGCAGGGCTTCATGACATCGCGCCGTCTGGAAGCGAACTCTTGATTTCAGAGCTCGACAAAGGGCTTCCCCCGATTTGGCACCGCATACTTTGGAGATTGCCTGTACCGGCTGGGACTCCTCGGCGCGTCGGCAGCGTGTTCGCAGACGACGCCGTATGGTCTCCGGATGGCCGCATGATCGTTTATACCAATGAGTCCACGCAGAGCCTCAATCTGGTGGACGGCGACGGCAGCAATTCAAGAAGCCTGGCCTCGCTTCCGGGAATACCGTTCAAGCCGCGCTGGTCACCTGACGGAAGACTTATTCGGACTTCGGTTCTTGATCCAAAGGAAGGAGGAATTTCCCTGTGGCAGGTGGACGCCTCCGGCCGCGCCGTGACGCGAATGCTTCCGGGTTGGAACACTTCGAGCCGCTCATGGGCCGGGAACTGGACTCGCGATGGTCGGTATTTCTTCTTCACCGCATTGCAAGGAGGCACCAGGAATATTTGGGCGCTCCGCGATAAGAAAGACATTCTTCGTAAGAGCAGCACTCAGCCGCTACAGCTCACGGCAGGACCGCTCAATTACTATATGCCCACGCCCAGCGCTGACGGCAAAACGATCTATGCGGTTGGAACGCAGCCGCGCGGCCAGTTGATGCGCTACGACGCCCGCTCCGGTGAGTTCGCGCCCTATGCCAATGGCCAATCCATCGAGTATGTAGCCTTTTCGCACGACGGCAAATGGATGGCTTACGTCACTTATCCGGAAGGCACGCTGGTCAGGAGTCGGATCGACGGTTCCGAGCGGATGCAACTCACATCTGCGCCAATCCGTGCAGCGTCTCCCCAGTGGTCGCCTGACGGAACTCAAATCGCCTTCGGATTCGTCGTTGAGCGAGGCGCGCCGCTAAAGATTTCTTTAGTCTCGGCAAATGGCGGCTCTGTAAAGGTGGTGGTGGATGGCGCGGGAGACGTGGGCATGCCCAATTGGACCCCGGATGGTCAGTGCCTCGTATTCGCCGCTTCGAATGAATCGCGCGCACAGTGGGCCTTGCACTCCCTAAACCTGAAGACCGGAAAAGACACTCTGCTGCCCGGCTCACTGGGAATCGCCAGCGGAGTACTGGCTCCCGACGGCCGATACTACGCTGGGCTGTCCGACTCGACGCAGAGTTTGATGTTGCGTGATATGGCTTCCGGCTCAACTAGAGAATTGGCCGAAGTCGCGGACTACCTGAGTTGGTCGGCTGACGGCAAGTACGTTTACTACTCGACCCTAACTCCGGATATTGCCCGCGAAAAACCCGGAGTTTACCGCGTCAAAATCGCTGACGGCAATATTGAACTCATAGCTCCGGCGCCGAATTTCGCTCTAGCCGGGAGCTGGGGAGTCTGGACGGGGTTGACGCCGGACGGATCGATAATGATGGTTCGAGAGTTGGGGACGAGCGACATCTACGCTCTGGACGCCGATCTTCCCTGATCGGCTCGAACGCTTACGTCAGACCTCAAAATAGCTCCGTAATACTCAGACCACAAATTGGACGGACACAAGGAACTGGCCTACTTGAGAATGTTTGAAACCCATCGCGTCGTCATCCGCGGCCGAAAGATCGCCCGAAAGTTCAATACCCGATGGCTGCACCCTGGCGTCGAGGATCGGGCGCGCCGAGGCGCTCGCCGGTTTTGGGGTCGATGCCGATGGCCTCGACCTGGCCGAGCCAGTGCCGCTGGGGAGCGAGGGGGTAGCCGCCGCCTTCGAGATCCTTTGCCACCGCGTCCGGAAAATCAGGTTCGAGGACGACTGCGTCAGGCATCCATTGATGGTGGAAGCGCGGAGCGTTGATCGCGGACTGTGCGTCCATGCCGAGCCGCATCCAGTTCAGGATCGAAAGCAGCGTCGCTGAAATAATCGTGGGGCCGCCGGGAGATCCGGTGACGAAACTCAGCTTCCCGTCGCGCAGCAAAATCGTCGGCGTCATCGAACTCAGCGGACGTTTTCCCGGTCCGACGGTATTGGCTTCGGACTGGATGAGTCCGAACATGTTGGGCGCGCCGGGATGCGTGGTGAAATCATCCATTTCATCGTTGAGCAGAAAACCATCCGCCGAAGTCACACCGGAACCGAAGCTGTCGATTAGCGTGTAAGTGTTGGCCACGGCGTTGCCTGCGGCATCCACGACGGAGAAATGAGTGGTGTGGCCGCCACGCGTTGATTCCGCCAGAGCAAGGGCTCGCGCTTCCGCAGCTTGAGAATCTTGCGGATTTGATTCGCCGCTTAACTTCGGGCAAGGACTCGGAGACGCCGGAGCGTTCTCATAGGGAGCGGGATTGCCCGCGCCGACTTTCTCGCTCGAGGACGCTAGAGTTGGATCAATCGTCGCGCGCAGAGCGTCTGCATAACACTGGGACATCAAGCCGCGAACGGGGATGCGCGCGAAATCCGGGTCGGCAAGATAAGCGGCGCGGTCCGCGAATACGCGGCGCATGGCTTCGAGCACCCAGTGCACCGAGGAGGGATCACTCCAGGACTTCAGTTCCACGGGCGCGAGAATATTCAGCGCTTCGATGATTGCCACTCCACCGGAGCTGGGCGGAGGGCTGGTGATTACTTCCCAATCGTGGCCGTTGATTTTGTATCCGGCGCTGAGCGGCTCGCGAATTTTCGGCGCGTAATGCGCCAGATCGTCGAGCGTTATCAGGCCGCCTTCGCGCTGCATTTCGCCCGCCAGATCGCGCGCCGTCCGGCCGCTGTAGAATTCCGCCGGACCGTTCTGGGCAATGCGCCGCAGGGTAGCCGCAAGTTCGGGCTGTCGGAAGATTTCTCCGGTCAGGTAGAACGCGCCATCTTTCAGGAAAATGCGGCGGCTGAGCGTGAACTTGCTGAGTACGGGACTCAATTCGCGCAGCAACCGCGCCAACCTTTCGCTGACCGGGAAACCGTTTTCCGCCAGGCGAATTGCGGGCCTCATCACCTGACCCAGATTCATCGTGCCGTAATTTTTCAACGCGAGGGCAAGTCCCGCAACCGTGCCCGGTACACCCACGGAGCGATATCCGACGATGGAAACGTCCGGATCGGGCGTGCCATCCGCGCGCAGGTACATGTCGCGCGAGGATTTCAGGGGTGCAATTTCGCGATAGTCCACGAACTCTGAGCGTCCGTCTTTCAGCCGCACGAGCATGAATCCCCCGCCGCCAATGTTTCCCGCCTCGGGCTCCACGACGGCGAGCGCGAACGCCACCGCCACGGCGGCGTCCACAGCATTGCCCCCTTGCTTCATGATTTCGACACCGGCTTGCGATGCCAGCGCCTCGTCGCTCACCACCATCCCTTTCAAGGCGCGCACAGGCGCAGCGGGCCAGTCCGGAGGTGACGCCGCAGTGGATGTGGTTAGCTCGCGTGACTCAGCAGGTTGCTGCGCGGCGGCGATCGCCGGCGCCAAAACAAGCAAGCCGCATACGATGAGAATTCCTGTCTGTTTTTTCAAGAGTGCGCTCAGCCGGAAAACATGCCGATAAGAAACAGCGCGACCAGCGCGCCGAGTAGCAGGGCTATCCCTACCCATACGGAAACATGCCACCGCCGGGGCACCAGGCCTGAAGGAGGCGTGGTGGCATCATGGGGATCCAGAAGGTCGGCGGCGATGCCTACGTACGGCGGACGAGCGCCACGGCCGGATGCGCTTTGCGTCTCGGGTTCGGGCGGATAATCGGTGAACTCGTGAGGCATGCCGCGATGCTAGCACCGGGCCCGCACGGCGGCAAGTTCGGCTAGAAATTCATCAGCGCCACGATGCCCAGCGCCAGCAGTACGCCCGTGCAAAACGCGAGTGCAAACCAGCTCCGAAACACTCGCCGTTTTCTGGGCGGGTCCAGGAGGAAGGCATCCACGTCGGGCATTTCGAACGTGACCTGCGCGGTGCGCCAGGACGCTCGATGTGTGTGCTGCCCCGCGGCACGTCCGCGCGGGAATTCGGAAACGCGGTCAGTGAACTCTTGTGCCATGACCGAGATATTAACATCGCTGAAAACCGCGTCGGCGTGACGTGTACAAAGAGTACCCCCCTCGGCGCAGGGTTTTGGCGGGATAGAGAGCTCAGAACGGCTGGTTAGTGGCGAAAGGCCCTCGCGGCGGTGACGCAGACTCGCAGTTTCTCGATGGCTTCCTCCACCGTGCGCGTCTTGAGGCCGCAGTCCGGGTCCACCCACACGCGCTCTTTCGGAATTATGGTCAGGGCTTGCTCCACGCGCTTGCGCACGGCCTCGGCGCTTTCCGTCGCGTGCGCATGCACGTCCACCACGCCGAAACTGATGTCCTTGGTGAAGGGATGCCGCCGAAAAAGCTCGAGCAGGTCCAGGTCGCTGTTGGACATTTCGAGATCGAAATTGTCCACCGCCAGATCCAGCATGGCGGGGTAAATATCCTCGAACGCGCCGTAGCAGGCGTGCGTGACGAAATAAGCGCCCAGACCTTTGGTGGTGAATTCCATCGCTTCCATGGCGATGGGCAATTCTTCGGGACGCACGGAAAGCGCGGGCTCGTCGATTTGGATGATTTTGCAACCGGCGGCAATGAGCGCTTCCACTTCCTGGCGGATTACGCCTGCCAGGGCCAGAGCCGCAGCGCGACGGTCGGCGTAAAATTCGTTGAAGCTCCAATCCATGATGGTGTACGCGCCGGTGAGCATGCCCTTCACCGGTTTCTTGGTCAGGCCCTGCGCGTACTTCCACCAATCCACGGTCACCGGGCCGGACCACTTGACCTCGCCCGAAATCACCGGCTTGTGGTAGTAACGGTTGCCGTAGCTGCGGACCAAGCCGCCCTGCGTGAATCCCGGCAAGCGCTCGGCAAAATAGGCGACCATGTCGCCGCGATACATTTCGCCGTCCACCAGCACATCCAGGCCAAGCTTTTCCTGCGTCTCGATCCAGAAAGCAGTGGCGCGGCGTTCGAGTTCGCGGAGCTCCTGCTCTGCAATATGGCCTTTGCTGAACTCTGCGCGAGCTTTCGCCAGATAATCCGGTTTGGGGAAGCTGCCGACCGAAGTGGTCGGGAACAGAGGGAGTTTCAGTCCCAGGCGTTCGAGTTTTTCGCGGCTCATTTCGATTCCTCAGCCCTTTAGCGCGGCGCGAATTTTCGCGAGCAATTCGAGCTTGGCCAAGGCGCGATCGCGCGGCAGGTATTCAAGCCCGCAGGACGTGCCGAGATACGCGCGGCCGCCTTTGATTTTCGGCAGGACGCGCTCGATCTGCCGGGCCACGGCTGCAATTTCCTCGAGCCGAGTGTTGCGCCCATCCACCAGGCCCAGCGCCAGAGGGAGCGGCGACCCCGCGGAGGCAATCATCTCCGCGAGTTTCGCGTTGTAGGTGAAATCGAGCCCGACGATGTCCACCGGCAGGGCCACAAGCTTCTCATAGAGCGGAGCGCAATCATGGAAGTAAACGTAGAGCGCGAGTTCGAGACGGCGCCCCTCGGCGATGACTTTGTTGCGCGCCTGAATAAGCGGCGCGAGCGAATTTTCGAACACCGCCCAATCGCCCGGATACTTGATCACCGCAGGCTCGTCCACTTGAATTAATTCCGCGCCGGCCTTGGCCAGCGCGTCCATTTCAATCGCCAGTATTTCGGCATACGCCTGGGCGCGCGGTTCCAGCGCGGCGAACGCCCCCGCCGCGCCATTTCCGGAGTATTCGGAAAGCGAAAACTTCGCGAGCGTGTAAGGGCCGGTCAGAACCGGCTTGATGGCCAGCTTTCCGGCTTTGCCCGCGGGCGTGGGGACGTGCCCGAGGGCGTTGCGCGCGAAATTGTAATCCCCCGCGA
>Ga0302324_100009471_pt1 | contig 20359 bp, 12 predicted proteins | sample Palsa_T0_1_FD_201949 | JGI IMG/M metagenome (GOLD analysis project Ga0302324, IMG submission 201949) | Peat permafrost microbial communities from Stordalen Mire near Abisko, Sweden - Palsa_T0_1 | ecosystem: Environmental > Terrestrial > Soil > Palsa > Peat permafrost | place: Sweden: Abisko...
TCGGAATACCCTCAAGCTCGCCCGTCGCAGAATCGAACGTTGCCCAGCTTGGCTGGTTGGTAATTTCAAACGAGAGTGCGCTGCCCTGCGCGTTTGAGACCGAGGGCACATACCGATATTCGGCACCCACCTCGACCACGGTCGCGGGAGTGCTGCTGATTACGGGTGGCGCGATGGCGCTAATGGCGCTGATGGTGTCGGTTGTCCCGGTTGTGTCGCCGCCGCCGTCGCCGCCGCAGGCGCTCAGGGTGGCAACCGTGATCGCGCACCAGGCTAAGTGGTAAATGCGCCGACAAGAAAAGCGAACTGTTTTGAACACGACTGATGCGCCTTTTTAAACGTCCATGGGCGACAAAGCGCGATCAGGAAGTGCACGGGAAAAGATCAGTGAACTGACGGCGAGCGCGACGTCTGGTTGCGCCCTGCCGGCAACCCCGCTGTCTTCATGAGCCCGTCAGGCTCCAAGACCGGAAGCTTTGCGTCCCCGCCTCACGACGGGTTTGCCCTTAACTGGGGGGCACGATATCTCGCGTTAACAGCGGGCGCCATCAGGGGTAGCTCTGACGAAGTACGTACAAACACGCATCCCGGGGTGCTGCAATGCCTGCACACTGCACGTGCGCTATATAGTAAAGAATCCCTGCCGGCGCATCCTCGGCGAGGGCGCGCGCCGTAGCGCTCAATGAAAATGACAAATCGGAGCGCGCACACCTTTCTCCTTGGGCTGCGGCACCGGTCACTTGCGCAGTACTGCACCGCTACCGCTTTGCGGCTCGGTACCCATTTGTGACTTTGGCTACGGCACGCAAGTGCGCGTCCCATTTTCGATGCGGCGGGCACGGCAGAAATAGAGCACGACGGCGCTAGTCTTGCGCCCGTGCATTCGCTCCAGGCGCAGTACGTAGTCCTACGTACTCGATCAGTCTTTCCTCTAATAGTTGGCAATTCATCCGACGCGTACAGTTCCTCCCGTAGTGACAAGGGCAAACCCGTCGTGAGGCGGGGACGCAAAGCTTCCGGTCTTGAGAAGTCCCAGCGGACTTATGAAGACAGCGGGGTTGCCGGCAGGGCGCAACGTAACAGTCGCGCTCGTCGTCAGTTCCTTTAGTGCTGTCCGTGAAATCTCAAAGACCCCGCTCTGCAGCCCGAAATTGGCTGGCAAACAAGTGGAGTTACACGGATGGTTACCAAATTCTCGAATCGAAAGTTCAAGCTCCGCCACTTGGTGCTGGGCTTGGCTTTGGCGCTTTCATTGGCCGGTTGCGGCTCTGATGACAGCAGCAGCAACGCTCAGTCGAGCGTGACGAGCACCAACACAACGGAGCCCTTCATTATGAACGGCGTCCCGGTGACGATGGTCCAGGCGGGTGTTGAGTATCATTATCAGCCCTCGGCGACTAATCCCTGGGGCCGCGTGCTTGCCTACACCGTGGTTAACAAGCCCGATTGGGCGATATTCAATGAGGCGACCGGTGAGCTCTCCGGCACCCCCGAGCAGAGCGATGTGGGCACCTCGGCCAACATCGAGATCGGTGCGTCCGATGGCACGACTACAGCGACGGTTGGACCTTTCCGCATCCGCGTGATCCCTGAGCTCCGCACGACTTCCGTGCCGACGATGGCGCTAACAGTCACGGGTACTCCTGCAGGCAGCGCCACCGCGGGCCAGCAGTACCGCTTTCTCCCCGTCGTCGCAAATGCCGGCGGTGAGCCTCTGAGCTTCTCGATTCTCAATCGCCCCACCTGGACGACGTTCAACACCGCGACGGGCCTGCTCGTAGGCACGCCCAAGAGCGACAACGTCGGCACCTACTCCAACATCGTGATTAGCGTGTCAGTGGCCGGTACACCGGTTTCGCTCGCGCCTTTTGCGATTCGGGTGCAGGAGGCGGGCAGCGGTGCTCCGACGATCTCCGGCTCGCCGGCGACGACGGTAGCTGCGGGCGACAACTACTCCTTCGCCCCGGCCGTGACTGATCCGAGCGGCAATGCCCTCACCTTCAGCGTTATGAATGCGCCGTCGTGGACGAGCTTTAACGCCTCCACGGGTGAGCTCTCGGGCATAGCGCCTTCAGGCTCCAGTGCGCGGCTGTACTCCGACATCGTGATCAGCGTGGCTGACGCCTCGAACAGCGTCGCCCTCGCTCCTTTCTCGATCGAGGTGCAAGCCTCCTCGGGCGGCGGCGGCGGCGGTCACCACAACATCAAGTTTCACCCCGGCATGTACATTGAGATTGATCCGGGCACACCGCTCTCGCAAAACCTCGGCATCATCGCTTCTCTGAAAGGCTCACAGGGCGTGGTCGGGGTAATGCTGATCCAGTCCTGGTCGAACCTTGAATTTGCCGAGAACGTCTACACGGGTGGCTCAGGCTCCGGTCAGGGCTTCGACATGGTCGATCAGATCCTGGCTGCCTGCCGCAGCGCGAACCTGCAGTTCATCCTCGGCTACGAGGACCGCGCTTTCGGTGGGAACACGCCATCCAACGGCAGTGTTGGTTCGGAAGGCGTGCTGCCGCAGTACTTCGACACCCTCGAGAACGGCCAGCCAGGCTACCTCGACGCCCCTCCGGGCACAACGTTCAATGGCGAAGGCTTGCAGATGATTGCTGACGTCACCAACCCTGCGGTGACCGCCCGCGAGATTGCACTCGTGAGCGCCTACGGCCATCGTTATGACTCGAACCCGAACTTCGAAATGTTCCGCACTCCCGAGACAGCCAATTCGGCCTTCGGTAACCAGGGACAGTACGACCAGTACGTGCAGCAGTTAATCCAATGGATGGCGGCGGCGCGCGCGGCTTTCCCCACCACGGGCATCAGCATTAGCACGAACTTCCTGGACTCAGCGGGAGAGCTGCAGACGCTCTTCAACGCCGGCGAGACTTACGCGATCGGCTTTGGCGGTCCGGACGTCACGATCGGTGTGGGTTCCAATCCGTTCCCGGGCACCGACACGATCGTCTTCAACGGGTACATGGGTTCGGGTGGCATCGGTCAGGGCACCATCGACTATCGCAACAAGTTGATGCGCGTCGCTGAGGCTCAGACCCCTGATGAATCCGGTACACGCGGCAGCATGCAGCAGTTCTACGACCAGCAGATGACGGGCACGCTCGCCTCGGGCGGTTCCTTGCAGCCGAACTACTACGTGTGGTCGTTCGATGCCGGCTACATGGGTCCCAACGCGTTCACCAACAACGGAATCCTGGCTTTCATCGCCTCGGTCAACGGTGCCACCAACACCACGCGGCCGTCGACGTACTAAGCTCGGGTAGATTTATTTGATGTCAACTCCACTTGACAGCAAAGGCGGGAAGGTCGGGCCCTTGGAGGGGCCCGACTCCGCCGGCGGGCCGGAAGAGCGCACCACCGCATGTTCCTTCGATGCGCAGCGGTCCGACTCGAGCGTCAACGCCTGCTTCGGTGAGCAGGACATGGTAAGTGCAACGACTGACTCAATCGCCTTCTCAACAAGCGCCAGTTTCTAGTTGCAATTTGAATTCAGTGCTGAAAAGCCACTACGCCGCCAAGGTAAACGTGAAGCACGCGCCTTCCCCGACAGAGCCTTCTGCCGAAATCCTCCCGCCGTGCCTTTCAATGATGCGCTGAACGATCGACAGGCCCACCCCGGTACCCTCGAATTCCTCGGCAGTGTGCAGACGATGAAAGATGACGAACAGCCGCTGCGCATTGCACATGTCGAAGCCCGCGCCGTTGTCGCGCACTGAAAACTCGTATTCCGCGTCTCGCCGCTGACCGCTGACCTCAATCAGAGCATTGGAGGTGTGGCGGGTAAACTTGAACGCATTAGACAGCAGATTCACAAAGACCTGCTTCAGCAGCACCGGATCCGCCGGTACTTCGGGAAGTTGCGCAACGCGGAACTCGGTATCACGAGCGGGTTCGACATCCTGTAGTGCGTGAATGACGTCCCAGACGAGAGCCGCAACGTTCACGCTTTGCTTGTCCAACGACTCACGCGCGAGAAGCGCAGCAGATCCTCCGTGAGCTGCACGAGCCTGCGGCCGCTGTCGCGGATATCGCACAGGCAGTCCTGCTGCTCCGCATTCAGTGGGCCTGCCTTTTCGGTAAGCAGATACTCGGAGAATCCGATCATCGCGCTCAGCGGCTGGCGCAGATCATGAGATATGGAAAACGAAAACGCCTCGAGTTCCTCGTTGGCAATTTGCAGGCCGCGATTCGCCGCCTCTAGGGCCGCGCTTCGCTCAGCCACACGCACGACGAGCGCGGCATTCTCAAGGCGCAGGCGCCGCAAGGACAGCGCCCGTGTCAGAACGGGAATGATTGCCTTCAGCTTGAAGGGTTTGACTATGTAGTCGAGAGCGCCGCTCTTCATCGCGTCGACGGCGGTGTCGATCGTAGCGTGGCCTGTCATGACGACGCCCATGAGAACTTTGTCGATCTCGTGCGCGGCTCGCAGAAGATTGATGCCATTCATATCCGGCATCTGCAGGTCAGTAATGAGGATGTCAAAGGCGGTCGCCGGATCCTCGGCCGCCCGACGCAGAACCAGGAGTGCCTCGTTGCCTGAGCCTGCGCCGGTCGTCGCGTAGCCCTCCGCTCCGAGCGTGCGACAGAGAGCGAGAACTTGTGCCGATTCGTCGTCGACGACAAGAACGCGCGGCAGTGGGGCGACTGCGACCGCCTCGCTCATTGGAGCTAGCGCGCTATTCTGCTTAACCATACGATCCCTCAGATCCGTCACAAGGGTAGCTCGGGGGCGCCCGCGTACCAGCCTCGGGACGCGTGCGGTGGCACTGCTGCAGTACCCTGCGCGCCAAGCCTAGACGTGGACTGTGCCCGGCGGGTTCCACTTTGCAATGATGCTCCCGGGTGCGCTGATCAATTGCGGCGCCCTTCACAGACCCTCAACGCGATGTGCTCCGCTCAAGGATTCGAAGCGCTAGCCTTAGAGTTGAGCTTGGCAGACATGCCGATTCGGCACCAAGATCATTGAGTCGGCCGCGGGCGCCGGCCGCTATCGTTCGATAACATGGGGGCCAATATGGGTAAGAGCCGCGAGTAGGCACTGGAGGGCCGCCGCCGGCAATCAGGCCGCGGCCGCGGAATCGAGCTCCATCATCATGCGCACCGCCTGCGCCAGAGAGGACACGGCCAATTTCTCCATGACGCGGGCTCGGTGAATCTCGACCGTTCGCTGACTGATGCCGAGGTCCGCAGCCATGATTTTGTTGGGCTTGCCCTGTACCATGAGATCAAGTACCTCGCGCTCCCGCGTGGTGAGCGACTCGAGCCGTGTGCGCAGCTTGCAATGCTGGGATAGCCCAACGCGATTTTCGGCATCTTTTGCCAGCGCGCGCTGCACACGATCGATCAGCTCCTGATCGCGAAATGGCTTCTGGAGAAAATCAAAGGCGCCATTCTTCATCGCCTCGACGGCCATGGGCACATCGCCGTGACCAGTGATAAAAAGCAGCGGAAGAATCGCACCGCGCATGTTCAGATGCTGCTGCAGCTCGATCCCACTCATGCCGGGCATACGGATGTCGAGAATCAGGCAGCCGGGCCTGGAGGCATCGTAACCGGCCAGAAACTCCTGCGCAGAGCCGCATGCCTGGGCGGCAATGCCTACTGATTTCAAGAGCAGCCGCAGCGATGCGCGCACTGCCTCGTCGTCGTCCACAATAAACACCATTGGCGCTGATCCACTCATAAGGAAGTACTCCGTAGTGAGGGCAGGTGAACGAGGAAGCACGCGCCCCTAGGCTGGATTGGGAGATAGACGATTGAGCCGCCGTGTGCATTGACAATCGTGCGACTGATCGCAAGTCCCAAGCCGGTGCGCTCGGGTTTCGTTGTATAAAAAGGATCGAAGACGCGCTCGGCGATCGAGGGGTCGATCCCCTCGCCGTTATCACACACGTGGATCTCCACATCGCCGTCGGGTCGCTCTAGGGTTCGTAAGATTACTTCGCGCGATTCGCGCGCCGCATTCGCAAGCGCCTCAAGAGCGTTTCGCCACAAGTTCAGGAACACCTGCTGGATTTGGATGCGATCGATATTGACCTTGGGGAGGTGCGCGGCGAGTTCGACTCGCAGTCGGGTGCCGTTGTGGCGCGCGTCAGCTCGTGTGAGCAGCGCAAGCTCCTCGACCATCTCATTGATTTCAGTCACTGAGCGTTGTGGCTCCTGATGCCCCACAAGGTGACGCAGCTTGCGGATGATTTCACCGGCGCGGAGCGCCTGCGAGCTGATTTCGCGCACCGCGGACTGTATCTCGGGTATGTCTGGGTGCTGTGCGTCGAGCAAATGGTCTGACGCGTGAGCGTAATTGGTAATTGCGGCAAGGGGCTGATTGAGTTCATGCGCGATTCCCGCCGCCATCTCACCCATTGTGGCCATGCGCGTTACGTGCAGGAGCCGTTCCTGCAGACGGCGCTCGTTATCGCGCTCGCGTGCCACGGCGGCTTCGGTCTCACGCTGCGGCGTGATATCTCGAATGAAACTTACGAATCGAGGCGGATCAGCGGCTGGCACCTGGCCCACGGACAGGTACGCCGGAAAGACGCTGCCGTCCTTGCGCTGAGCTTCAATCTCGCAGCCACCGCCAATCGGTGCGAGACCGCCGCGAGTCGCATAAGCTTCCAGATCCCGGTCGTGTGAGTTTCGGTAAGCCTCCGTCAGAAGCATGGTTGCTTTGCGGCCCAGCAGCTCGCCCATCGAGTAACCGAACAAGCGCTCCGCCGAGAGGTTACTCCCGCCAATGCGACCCCGATCGTCAATTAGAATGACCGCATCGACCGCGGCGTCCATCAGCGCTTGAAGTTCAGTTGACCACATCGCTAGAGCGGTTCGACGGTCAACTGAATCGCTATCACATGGTTGGACTGCAGCGATTTGGTTCACGAGCAGTTTCGCAGGGTTGCACGACGTGAGCCATCTTTGGCTAGATCAGTAGCAAGGACCGGAGCACGCAAAACAAGTCTTTGGCCTTGACGGGCTTGTTGACGACGCGAAAGTGGGCATCGCTGCAGAGCGCGTCAGATACCGGACCCGAATCTCCGGTGAGCAGCACGGCCTTGAGATCGTGGTCCAGCACTTTGCGCAACGCCGCGATCACGTGCATGCCGGTTTCCGTGCCATGCAGGTGATAGTCGGTTACGACGAGATCAAGGGGGATGCGGCCGCCCGCTCTTTCTAGGGCTTCCTGGACCGACGCTGCCACGCTGACGTGATAGCCCTCTGTTTGGAGCAGCATGCACGTGGCTTTGCGAACAGCCGGATCATCCTCGACGAGGAGCACATGCTGTCCTAGCGCGACGCTTTCGCCAGACGCACCGCACGGCGCCGGCCCGCTGCCGCGAGGGCGATCCATGCTCACGCTGCATACCTGCGGCCAAGGGGACAGCAAAGCGTAGTAGTCAGGGCAGGCAGGTCGGCGATTTTACAATATCGCGCCGCAAGCTGTTTCGGTTGATCTTTCACTCGCAGAGGCATTTCTTCCTTGACTGCACACATACGAACATTGCATTCGCTGGCATCAGTGCCGATAAGCGATTATGGCGGGGCCCTGTCCGATTATTCTTCGAAGCGGGTCACCTTAATCTTATGATGTGAGGCTCGCGAGGGTTCGCGGCGCACCTTGGTCGCCATGCCGCCGCTCTAAATCGTGCGCTCTAGTCTTTGAGCCGCGCCGCCGTCACACGATCACGACCGCGGTTCTTGCTCTTATAAAGCGCTTTGTCGGCGATCGACAACAACCGATCGCACGTCATTGATTTGGGATTCTTCATGCTCTCTATGATGCACAAGCCAAAGCTTGCGGTCACGGCGATGTTCTTACCGGACTCGTCAAATGGCTGCGAGCGGATGCTTCGGCGTATGCCCTCTACAATATTGATCGCCTGAGGAGTGGCAATCTCGCAAAGTACGATTGCGAATTCCTCGCCGCCCAGGCGGGCGACCCAATCCTTCCCGCGCCGGAGATTTCGCTGCAGGCGAATGCCAAATTCCCGCAGGACTTGGTCGCCAGTTGCGTGCCCGTGGGTATCGTTGATGCGCTTGAAATGGTCGATGTCGCACATGGCCACCGATAACGGTAGGTTGCGCGCCACGGCCCTTTCGAGTTCGCGGGGGAGGTGCTTGGCGAAGAAGTGGCGGTTAGCAAGTCCGGTCAGTTCGTCAGTGGTCGAAAGCTTTTCGTTCTGCACGAGCGCGTCATGTAACGCGACCTCGAGGTCGCAGATTCGTCGCACCGCGCGCAAACGTGCTGCCAAAGCCGCGTCTGAATTTTGCATGGAGATGCAGTCATCGGCACCTGCCATGAGAGCGGCGGCGTCGGAGGAGCTACTGCCGACGAATAGAATGTGCAGATAGTCCGGGAATGGGATTGCGCGCAGCCGCGCAATGAGCTGTACGTTGTCGCTGATCGCGAACTTGCGGAACTGTACCTGGATCAGCTTGTATGCGTCCTCTACGGATGCAACCATATCTGCGTCGAAGAGGGCGTTTTTGAACAGGCCAGCGAAGCGGATCTGCTGTGCGGGATCGGCCACACACACTAACGCGCGCGGCGGCGCCTGCAAGCGCACCATGACGGCGACAGTGCCGGTCATGTCCGCCCCCGCGCCGTTCGGCAACGGCGCCGCTGAATCAATGAGACCACGTACCAACTGCGTCGGCGATCCGGACGGCACCCCGCTGTCGGCTAGTGAGCGTGGAAGGATTCCAGCGGCCAATGGAGTTTTCACGACTCGTGACCGCCAGGCGCGTTCCGCAATACCAAAGTTCGTTGAGCAGCGCGATACGTGACTGCAAGGCAGCCATCGGGGATGCAGGTCATAGCGCGGCGCATCGTCATAGTTGTCCGCAGGATGTGGCGCGAACTGTAAGTCTCAGGCAAGGATCATAGGGCAAAACGGTGGAGGCGCCCGCGCCTTGCAGTGGCCTGCAAGAGTACGTCACAGCGGTCGCAACTACTCGTGTCCCAAGTCACGGTCCGACGCATCCTCCGATAGGCTGCACGGTGCAAGGATCGACAGGGGGGTAGGCGCTATCTGCCGCTGTCTAATCCGCAGCGCGCGTCACGGGCGGCTCGCGCTGTTGGTCTTCAAATATCTGTGAATGGCTCAAGCTGTGCGCCGGTGGAGCGGTTTTGTTGTATTCCGCGGCTCCGACGAATCCATCGAGCGCTTCGGGGTCCGCGCGGCGTCGCGAGTCTGCGTTGCGCTGCGCGAAGGGCCTAGTGAGACGCCGCTCACATTATCACCTGCCTTAGTAGGGTTGCCGTGATGCATGTGACCTAATCTGTGGAACCACTACGCAGGCCAATCTTAACGTTCGGAACTTCGAGGAATGCTCCCGGCGCGGGATTCTGCCGTGGGCGCACGCGTATGTGTCAGTGGACAGAATCCAAGCGCCTGCTGGAGGGATCCCGGTGTCAATGGCACGTAAGTTCCGGCCCTATTTTATAGAGGGGAGGGATCGGTCGCGCTTTAAGCGCTCTTTCCATCAATTCGTCCCATTGCTCACATCCTTGTCGCTCGCCTTCTGCGGCGCACGCGCGCTCGCCGATCCAAACGTAGCCGATGTTCCGTCTACCGGGGATCTTAAGCAGCTGAGCTTGGAGGATCTGATGAACGTCAAGGTGACGTCCGTCTCCAAGCAACCCCAAAAATTACTGCAAGCGCCTTCGGCCATACAGGTCATTACGAGTGATGACATTCGCCGCTCGGGTGCGACAACGCTTCCGGAAGCGTTGCGGCTGGCCGACAACCTGGAAGTGGCGCAGATCAACGCACACGACTGGGCCATCAGCGCACGCGGCTTTGACGCCAATCTCGCCAATAAGCTCCTTGTGCTGATAGATGGCCGCGCCGTTTACACGCCGCTCTACGGCGGCGTTCTCTGGAATGTTCAGGATTATCTTCTCGAGGACATCGATCGTATTGAGGTCATAAGTGGACCGGGAGGCACTCTTTGGGGCGCGAATGCCGTCAACGGCGTGATCAACATCATCACGAAGTCCGCCCAGCAAACCCAGGGACTGTACGCGACCGCCGCCGCGGGAAACCAATTGCAGGATTTCGGCGGTGTGCGCTACGGCGCGCAAGTGGCGCCGGATGTCTATCTGCGATTCTACGGAAAGTACTTTGATGAAGGCGATGTGATCACGAGTGCCGGCGCAAATGCGGCCGACTCCTGGCACATGGCGCGCGGTGGTTTTCGCATGGACGCGCACCAGTTTGGCGACAACTGGTTGACCCTCCAGGGCGACGTATATGACGGTGGTGAGAACTACGGGGTAGCGGGAGACTCGGATCTATCCGGTAGTAATGTTCTTGGGCGCTGGACACGCACACTGTCAGCCGACTCGGGCTTCACGCTGCAAGCGTATTACGATCACACGTATCTTGCGCAGCCGTTTGCGGCGAGTCCGCCGGCACAGTTCTTCCGCGGGTTTCCCGCAGCGTCCCTGATGGACACCCTCGACACCTTTGATCTCGATTTCCAGTACCACCTGGGTTGGGGTGAGCGTCAAAAGATCGTGTGGGGTTTCGGCTATCGGGAAACCCACGAGGCTGATGAGGACCTCTCCGTCGTACGCTTTGCGCCTCCGGTTCTCAATCAAAACCTGTACAGCGGCTTTCTGCAGGATGAGATCGCGGTCGCCTCGAATGTGCAGTTCACGATCGGATCAAAGCTTGAGCATAACGATTACACAGGCTTCGAAGTGGAGCCGAGTGCGCGCGTGCAATGGAATTTCGACCCAAAGGAACTCTTATGGGCCGCAGTATCACGCGCGGTTCGCACGCCATCCCGTTACGACCACGACCTCGAAGTACCTTCGGGGTTAGTTGACGCGCCCCCGCCCTTTCAGTTTCCCGAGGACTATCTTAAGGGCAATTCAAACTTCCTCTCCGAAACGCTTATTGCTTACGAAGTCGGTTACCGTGCGACACTCGCCTCACGATTGTCGGGCTCGATATCAGCGTTCTACAACGCCTACGATGACCTGCGCAGCACGACATCGACGCCCACGACTGCAACGTATGTCTTTCCTTTCCCGGTATTTTTTCAGAATAACCTCGAAGGTGATACCTACGGGATTGAATTAAGCACTTCGTACCAAGTGCTTGACTGGTGGCGCCTACATGCCGGGTACGATCTCCTGGAAGAGCACATTCATGTGAAACCGGGAGAGGTCGATGCGACCGGTGCTACAAACGAGACCGCCGATCCTCAGCAGCAGTTTGCGTTGCGTTCTGTCATGGACCTGCCGCGCAATGTCCAATTCAACGCGGCATTGCGTTGGGTAGATGAGCTGCACATCAATAATGGGCCAACTGGCGGTCCGGCGATTGGTATCGTGCCGAGCTATTTTGAGCTTGATACCCGGCTTGCTTGGCACGTAACGAGGCAGCTTGAGCTGTCGCTTGTAGGACAGAATCTCCTGCATGAGTATCACACGGAGTATGGATTCCCCTCGCCGACTCGTGAAGAGATTGCGCGCAGCGTCTTCGGAAGGATCACGTGGGGTTACTAGCGGGCATCACTTCGCGCTCAGCTTTACGAAAGCTGGGACTGCTTTGCGTGGGCGTCTTTTTAATGGCCGCGGCCGCGCCGGTGTCCGAATACCAGTTGAAGGCAGTATTCCTGTTTAATTTTGCCCAGTTTGTTGAGTGGCCAGCGAGCGCTTTTCCCCAGACCAGCGCGCCGTTTGTGATCGGAGTTTTGGGGAAAGATCCCTTCGGCGCGGATCTTGATGATGTAGTACGCGGTGAGGCGGTCAACGGCCACCCGCTCGCGGTGCAGCGCTATCAGAACGTTGGTGAAGTGCGCGATTGCCAGATTCTTTTTATTCCGGCAGCTGAGTTTGGGCATGTCGGGGAACTTCTCGCCAGGCTCAAAGGGCGCAGTGTCTTGACAGTAACCGATGCGGATGAAGGGCCGCAGCGCGGTGTGATGATCGGCCTCATCACACAGGATCGGCAGATCCGACTACGCATCGACGTTGAAGCAGCCAAGGTGGCAAGTCTTACTATCAGTTCAAAGTTGTTGCGGCCGGCGGAGATTGTCGGGACGGCGAGGAGTTGATCCATGTCAGCACATGAACGACCGATTCGCCACATGCTGATCACCGTCATACTGCTCACGTGCGGAGCGGTAATGGTGATTACCTCGGCTGCATTCTTCGCGTATGAGTTTGTCAGCTTTCGTCAATTGACAGCTCGCAATCTCGAGACACTCGGCAAGGCGATCGCCGCAAACAGCACAGCGGCGCTTGCTTTCGAAAACGCCGATGATGCTCGCGAAGTCCTCTCAGCGGTCAGAGCGCAGCCTCACATCATCGCGGCGCGCCTCTACCTGAGCGACGGCCGGTTGATTGCTTCATATCCGGATGGTGATGCGGGTAAAGCACCGTCGCAAGCGGTGCTCGACGATGGTTATCGCTTCACTGCGGAGCTCTTAACCGGTGTGCAGCCGGTTGTGCAGGGCCGCCGCCGCATGGGCACGCTCTACCTGGAGTCGGATCTCGGGGAGGTCTACGAGCACCTGAAGCTTATGAGCCTCACCGGTGCCATGGTGATGCTGTTCTGCTGTGTTGCGGCGTATCTGATCTCCGTACGCCTGCAGCGAAGCATCTCCGGCCCGATTCTGGCGCTCGCCAGCACCGCAAAAACCGTATCTGAGCACCGCGACTACTCGGTACGCGCGAGCAGGCCTGAAGGGCAGGAGTTCGGATTGCTCACCGACGCCTTCAATCACATGCTTACCCGCATCGAAGGGGACCAGACAAAACTGCGAAGCCAACTCGCTCGCCTCGATCTTTTGCATCGCATAACGCGAGCTACCGGCGAGCGGGTCGATTTACCCAGCGTATTCCGTGTGGTCGTGCGCTGTCTCGAGCAGGACCTGCCGATTGATTTTGCCTGCATGTGTGGCTACGAATCCGGCGCTGAGGCCCTTTCCATTGCTGTAATCGGCGCGCAGAGTGCGCCGCTTGCGACTGAGCTTGCGCTAAGCGAGCAGAGCAAGGTGCCCATAGACCAGAATGGGCTCGCGCGCTGCGTGGCGGGCGAACTCGTTTACGAGCCAGATACGCGCGTCATCCCTTTTCCGTTTCCGGAAAGATTTGCCAAAGCGGGCCTGTATTCGCTCGTCGTAGCCCCCCTGCTTGTCGAAAACCGCGTCTTCGGAGTGCTGGTTTCAGCACGCCGCGCCGCCGACGCTTTCAATAGCGCCGATTGTGAATTTTTGAGGCACTTGAGCGAGCACATAGCGCTCGCCTCGCATCAGGCGCAACTTTACGGCGCGCTGCAGCGTGCCTACGAAGATCTGCGGCAGTCTCAGCAGGCAGTGATGCAGCAGGAACGCCTGCGCGCCTTGGGGCAGATGGCGAGCGGTATCGCACACGATATCAACAACGCGATCTCTCCGGTCGCTTTGTACACGGAGTCCTTGCTGGAGCGTGAGCCTGACTTGAGCGAGCGCGCACGGGGCTATCTTGTCACCATTCAGCGCGCCATCGAAGACGTCGCTGAGACCGTTTCGCGCATGCGTGAGTTCTACCGACCGCGCGAGCCGGAACTCGTGCTCTCAACCGTTGCCTGCAACAAGATGGTTGAGCAGGTCGTCAGCCTCACGCGCGCGCGCTGGAGCGATCTACCTCAGCAGCGCGGAATTGTCATTCAGCTGCGCACAGAACTCAGCCCGGATCTCCCCGAAATCATGGGTTCCGAGGTCGAAATTCGTGATGCCCTAACAAATCTGGTTTTCAATGCCGTGGATGCTATGCCGGAAGGGGGTACGCTGACGTTGCGCACCAAGTTCGTAACGGCGGGCAGTCACGCGGCGCTAGATGCCGCGCGCTACGTGCACGTGGAGGTACAAGACAGCGGCATCGGCATGGATGAAGAGACACGGCGTCGGTGTCTTGAGCCGTTCTATACGACCAAGGGCGAACGCGGCACCGGCCTCGGACTTGCAATGGTCTACGGTATGGTTCAGCGCCACAGTGCGGAGCTGGAGATCGACAGTGCACGCGGAGCCGGTACTACGGTGCGATTGATCTTCTCAGTCACAGAGGCCGTGGCAGCCCCGTCGGGGGGTGTCCCGCGGCTCCATGGCCCGGTGCAGCGCCTGCGCATCCTGTTAGTTGACGATGATCCTCTGCTCATCAAGTCCCTGCGCGACATCCTCGAGCAGGACGGGCACGTGGTCACCGCAGCTGATGGCGGACAGAAGGGAATTGATACCTTTACGGCGGCGCTCGCGAGCCGCAATCCATTTTCGCTCGTGATTACGGATCTCGGGATGCCGTACGTGGATGGCCGTAAAGTGGCGGCCTCGATCAAGACAGCATCGCCGAACACGCCAGTAATCCTGCTTACCGGCTGGGGCAAACGACTCCTTGCCGAGAACGACGTGCCGGCACATGTCGACCGTGTGCTGAGCAAGCCGCCACGACTTATCGAAGTACGCGAAGCACTGGGCGAGCTTACAGCGGGACCGGACTCGCAAGCCACGCTCGCGGAATCGGCGTGAGCGGCGCTGCGCCAGCCAAGCTACTCATCGTCGATGACGAGGTGGCGCAGATGCGCGCGCTGTGCGACACGCTCGAGCCACAAGGCTATTCAACCCGCGGCTGCACATCGGCAAGGGAGGCACTGGCGGCGCTCAGGGAAGAGCATTTTGATCTGCTCCTAACGGACCTGATGATGCCGGAAACCGATGGCATTTCTCTGATACGCGCATGTCAGGAGATCGACAGGGATCTTGCCTGCATCGTCATGACAGGCCACGGCACCATCGCAACGGCGGTGGGCGCGCTTAAAGCGGGTGCGCTCGACTACATTCTGAAGCCGTTCCGCATGAACAACATTTTGCCGGCGTTGGCGCGTGCGCTCGCAACGCGCCAGTTGCAACTGGAGAATATCCAACTCCGCGAGTCGGTGGCGATCTACGAGCTCTCTAGAGCTATTACGAAAGGCCTGACGCACGATGAGGTCGTGGAACAGACTCTTGCGGCGGCGCTTCAGCACAGCGACGCCGGCGCTGTCTATGTGCTAGTGCCATCGGCCGATCAGAGTTCATTGCAAGTCGCAGATAGTGCAGGCGTCGGCAGTGAGAGCATGCGGGGGGCCGCATATCCGGTCACAATGAAGACGCAGGACTGGGTAGCTAAGGCACGTCAGGAGCTTGATACATTAGGCAGCGATAGCGATCCGCGGGCGCTATTCGCTCATCCGTTGGATTCCAAGGTAAGTGTCGCGTTGCCGATCATTGCCGGAGATCAGCTCTATGGCGTCCTGGGCGTCAGTTTTGCGCGCCCTGAACGGCGTGTGAGTCGAGGGCAGCTCAAGGCGCTCGCGATTCTCGCGCGCACCGCCGCTACGGCGCTGGAGACGGTGGCGCACGTCAATCAGCTGCGTGGAATGAACGAGGCGCTCGAATCCCGGGTGCGCGAGCGAACCCGTGAACTTGAGATCGCCAATAAGGACCTGGAGTCCTTCTCCTATTCAGTGTCGCATGACTTGCGCGAACCGTTGCGTGCAGTTGAGGGATTCTGCGAGGTCTTCCGGAGCGAATTCGAAGCCGGTGTCCCGGAGCCTGGCCGCAAGCTCCTCGAGCGCATCTGGTCCGGCGCCACCCGGATGAATCGGCTGATCAACGATCTGCTGCACTTCTCGCGATTCAGCCGCGAGCCGCTGAACTGCCTGCGCGTGCCGCTGCGCGAGATGGTTCTTGAGATCGTTGCCGACCTGCAAGAGCGCCTCGGCCAACGCGAGGTGACAGTGCATGTCGAGGACTTACCAGATTGCTACGGCGACCGAGCGCTTCTCGAGCAGGTGCTGATCAATCTTATGTCCAACGCCTTCAAATTCACCGCCGGCCGCGGCGCGGCTCGAATAGACGTCGGCTCGCTGCGTCAGGGCGACAGAATCGTGTACTACGTGCGCGACAACGGCGTCGGTTTTGACATGAAATATGCCGATAAGCTGTTCGGCGTATTCCAGAGATTACATTCAAAGGACGCTTTTGAAGGTACCGGAATCGGCCTGTCCATCGTGCACCGGATTATTCAACGTCATGGCGGCTCGGTATGGGCGGACAGCCGTCCGGATGAGGGCGCGACCCTGTATTTCTCTCTGCCCCAGCAGATCGAGCGATATGCTGCGTGAAGGAGTTACGGTGAAGTCGGAAGTCAATAACTCAGCCCAGAGGATGTTGGTAACTTACGTGTGTTGCGTCCCGTCGTAGGAGCGGGGCGCACGCCGAGGACCTTCGTATGGATACGCGGGATGGAGGCACAGGAAACGGCGGCGGCACGCTTCGCGTGCTGCTGATTGAAGATTCGGAATCAGATGCCGAATTAACGAAGTGGCGCCTAAAATCCGCCGGATACGCCTGCAATTTTCGCTGCGTGGTCAGCGAGGCGGAGATGCGCAGCGCACTGCGCGCGGAGACTCCCGATCTTATTTTGTCGGACTTTAGCCTGCCGCAGTTCGATGGCATGGCGGCGCTCGCCATTGCGCGCGCTGAGGTGCCTGACGTTCCGTTCATCTTCCTCTCCGGTACGATCGGCGAGGAACGCGCAATTGAGGCGCTCAAGCGCGGCGCCATTGACTATGTTCTGAAAACCAACCCGATGCGCCTCGGACCTGCGATCAAGCGCGCGTTGGCCGAGGCCATGCTCCGTCGCAGCAGTCAGGCCGCCGAACGTCAAGTGGCACGCCTGACCTGTGTGCTGCAGATGCTCTCCGGGATCAACGGCGCACTTGTGCGAATTCCGAATCGTGATGAATTGTTGCAAGAGAGCTGCCGTCTAGCGCACAGCGTCGGCGGCTACACGCTGGCGATGGTTGCGCTCTTGAATCCTTTGACGCGCTCAGCGCGCACGGTTGGCTGGGCAGGCTATGAGTTCCTCGCCGATCCCGGCCGGGAATTTTTTGTTGCCGATCACGAAGCCGAGGATGCGAGCCTCATCGGGCGCGTAATCCGCTCCGGTGCACCTGCGCTGTGTGAGAATGTCAGCAATACGCCTCTTGCAATTGACCGTCGCGAGGCGCTGGTTGCCGCTGGCGTGCGTTCGCTCGCGTGCTTGCCGCTGCGAGTCGACAACACGCCGGTCGGGGCGTTCTTGTGCGCGAGCGCGGCCACAACAAGTGCCATCGGCGAGGAGGAGCTCCTCCTACTCGAGGAAGTCGCTTCCAATCTTTCATTTGCATTGCAGTACCTCGATAAGCAAGACGCCGTGCGGTTCCTGTCATATTTTGAGCCCTTGACGGGTCTTGCGAAACGTGCGCTTTTCTGCGAGCGCCTTAGTCGCCTGCTGACGCGCGGCAGCGACGACTTGCCGCGCCTTGCGGTCACGGTTTTTGACATCGAACATCTGAGCGTAATCAACGACAGTTACGGGCGGCACACCGGTGACCGATTACTGCAATGCGTGGCAGACCGCCTGAAGGCTCACTTCCCCGATACTGAGCAGTTGGCGCATCTCGGTGGCGGTACGTTTGTAACCATGAGCGCGTTGCCGGAGCATGCCGACGATGAATTCCGGCTGCTGCATCACGATGTCACCGTCGTGTTTGAACGCCCCTTCGATGTCGACGGACGCGAGATTGTCTCGCGAATCAAGAGCGGCGTCGCCTGCTATCCGGATGATGGACAGGAGCCGCACGCTTTGGTGCAGAACGCCGAAGCAGCTCTCAAGGAGGCGAAGACCTCGGGTGAGAAGTATCTGCACCACAAAATTGAGATGAACGCCGAGCTCGCGCGACGCGTTGGCATGGAGCACCGGCTTCGCGCGGCGCTCGACAACGAACAATTCGAACTGCATTACCAGCCCAAGGTGACATTGCTGACGGGTGGGATCGCAAGTGCCGAGGCACTGCTGCGCTGGCGCGATCCCGAGAAAGGACTGATTGCGCCCGGTGCCTTTTTGCCGCTGCTGGAGTCCGCTGGACTTATGACTGCGGTGGGCGCATGGGTTCTGCAACGAGCGGTTGCCGATTGTCGCGACTGGCGGCGCAGGGGAATGTCACCCATGCGGATTGCAGTTAACTTTTCTCCGCCCGAACTGCGCCGCCGCAATTGCGCCAAGGAGATCCTCACGATTGTCGGCAATCTCGTCGGGGATGCGGATTGGGGCATCGACATCGAGGTGACTGAGGGCACGCTCGTTGGCGACTCTTCCGCCTGCGTGCATGCGCTGCGCATGTTGCGCGCCACCGGCATGCGTGTCGCGATCGATGATTTCGGCACCGGGTTCTCCTCGCTCGGGCGCCTCTCGGAATTGCCAATCGACACGCTAAAGATTGACCGCATGTTCACGAGCCGAGTGCCAAGTGATCGCAAATATTGCACGCTCGTTTCGACCATAATCGGCCTGGCGCAGGCATTCGACATGACGACGGTCGCTGAGGGCGTCGAAACAGAAAGTCAGCTGGACTACCTGAAACAGAACGGCTGCGATGAGTCGCAAGGGTACCTGCACTCTAAACCCGTGCCCAAGGAGGAGCTCGAACGATTGGTGGGTTTCTCGGAGGATGCACTAGGACACGGAGGTACGCCACGCAAGGCTAATCTACGACGATAAGCGGGACAAATCTCAGCCATCGCGGCTCGGCGCGCATTGACGAACATACACACCGCCCGCCGCCCTGATCCTGACAGCCGTTCTCGTGCGTGCTGCGATGGCACCTTGGATTGGCGATCGACCGATATTGAATCTATTCATCATTCCAATTATCTGTAGCGTATGGGCGGCCTCACGACCGGATTGAGGTGCATCGCACTTGTCTCGCCCGCTACCGGATTCTGCGCTATTCCACCGATGTGCAGCGTCGCGATCCCATTGTTTTCATGCGGACGGGATGGGGACAGCAATTGTTTGCGGCGGGTGAGGCCCCGCGGAGCGTCGATATGATTGCATGGAAAAGCGGGGGAGCCGCTCAGCGCTGTGCCAACTCGATGCTTCGCGGTGCTGCCAGCCCGCCAAAGCGGGCGTCAGTCTCGCGCAACAATTTTTGCGCCTCGTCACGCTTGCCGCTGGCGATTAGGCTCTCGACTTGGTCAAGTTTCGCTGTTATTTGGCTATCCATATTCGCCTGGCATGCGGCCAGTTTGGCGGAGTCGGGGCTTGCGGGCTTCAAGAGGGTCTGCAGGGCCTTTAACAGATCTGTGGCGGGCGCCGCGTCGTGGCCGGTGCGGTAAACGGTCTGACTCTCGATATCAAATACGCACCATTGCCGCAAGGAGCGCATGCTTTGCGCATCAAGCGCTTGGTTGAGAGTGTCCTCATCGCCGGTCACAAAAACGAGACGCGTCGAGCGTTGGAATTGAAGGAACAAATCCTTGGGCGGCAGGGCGGCGTCCTTGGTGCCGATCGGATCACTGCCCGAGTTCAGGAGCGCGCCGTGAAACAGATCCGGATAGCCGAGCGCAACGCGCAGCGCAATACGCGAGCCGCCTGAAAAGCCGGCTATGTAAACGCGCTGTGGATCGACGGGATAGCGCTGCATCACGTTCTGCGCGGCAAGTAGCGCCAAGGGTTCGCGTCGACCTAATATGGTTTCCGAATTGCCAGAGTGCGCTGCGCTGACGAAGATGACGCCCAATCGGTCAAGTACCGGTGTCCAGCCCTGCGGTATGTGAGCGTCCTGCCAGGGTGGTACGAACACCAGGAGTGCGTAGCCGTTTGGGGGTGCCTGCACGGGTACATACAGCGTAAACTTTTCATCGGTAAGGTTGAGCGGCTGTTCGCTCAAATCCTTGCCAAGCTGTTGAAGGCGATGCGGCAGTTCGGCAGAGGTCAGCGGGGTCAACGATCGGCGCGCAAGCTCCAGGTTGCTCGACAGGGGCGAATATTCGTTGAATACCACGTTCTGCAGCAAGCCGGTTTCCGCGGATTTTGCTGCGATCGCGTGCGACACGAGCACGCTGAGGCTAACTATCAGTAGAGCCCCGCGCTGCAGGTAATACAAGACGAATTCGGCGAAACGGAGGCTGTGCCGCGGCATGTGGACGATTGATGATCTGCGACCTCGTGCGGCCATCATGCCCGATTCGGAGCAATCTGGCAGGTGCGGATCACAAGCTTAAAACCCGGCTCAGGTCGTCGGCAGCGGTTGTTGGACGTGAGTCATTCGCGCGCGCGGCGCCCGCCCTGTCGGATGCGGAAGAACATCGTGAGATCGAAACAGATAGCGCCGCGCAACATCAAAGTAGGTTGAATAGACGAGGCCGCCATTCTGCGCAATTAGACGATCGCGCTCGGTCCGATAGCGCCCGTTGTACCGATACCAAGGTATCGCGGGAGACTCGTGGTGCAGAGCGTGCAGATTATTGAATAGAAATAGCGGGCCCA
>Ga0302324_100009472_pt1 | contig 20357 bp, 21 predicted proteins | sample Palsa_T0_1_FD_201949 | JGI IMG/M metagenome (GOLD analysis project Ga0302324, IMG submission 201949) | Peat permafrost microbial communities from Stordalen Mire near Abisko, Sweden - Palsa_T0_1 | ecosystem: Environmental > Terrestrial > Soil > Palsa > Peat permafrost | place: Sweden: Abisko...
CTTTTCCCGTCGCCGTGATATCCGCGAGCGCACTCCGAATGGCTGCCTGAACTTCAGAATGTCTGGGTTGTCCGTATCGGCCCATTTGGGCGGCGAGATCGTTCGGTCCAACGAAGATGCCGTCCAACCCTTCGACCTGTCCGATACTCGGGATTTCCGAAAGCGCTTGTGGGGATTCCACTTGAGCAATCACGCACAGAGATTGCCTGTACCTCGCCTCGTAATCCTGAATCCTGTTATATCCGTTGCCACGGTTCCACCCCGCCACGCCGCGGACGCCGTGCGGTGGGTAGCGGGTCATTGCCACAGCCCGTTGCGCTTCCTCTCCGCTTTGCACGAAGGGATACATCAACGACCGCACTCCGCCATCAAGGAGGTTCTTGGTCAAGACTGGATCGAGACTTGGGACGCGCACGACCAACTCCGCCTTGCCCCCGGCAGCTGCGAGGACATGCTGACCGATCTGGGCCAAAGTCAAACCGGTATGCTCCATATCGAGCAGCAACCAGTCAAAACCCGCTCCGGCCGTGATTTCGGTGGCAATGGTACTTTCCAGCGTGAGCCAGCAACCGACCTGGCGATTCTTATCGGCCAAGGCTTGCTTCAGCCTGTTCATCGGCATCTCCATCTGATCTTCGAGGTGTTTGACTGGGGCCAGCCAGCTAATAGGTATTAGCACTCGAGGATAGCATTCATTCTGCAGAGGTGTCAAGACGCGAATGGCTACCCGTCCAGCTATTGACAGACGGGATTCGGTCGGCGAAGATCTGTGCTAATACCTATTAGCGTATCCGTTTCCAAGATGTTCAAACCAGGAGCACTCTCTTGAAAATTGCTATGATCGGCGCCGGGAGCGTCGTTTTCGTTAAAAATCTGCTGACAGATATTCTATCCTCACCCGAACTGGGTAGCGCCACCATTGCGCTGCACGACATCGACCCCGAACGCCTGGATACAGGTGTGATCATGGCACGATGGACCGCAACTCAACTTCGGGTCAAACCGAGGATCGAAGCACACCAGGACCTCCGCGAGTGCCTGCGCGGCGCCGATTTCGTGATTAATATGGTCCTGATCGGAGGGATCAGGCCAATCGCCGCGGAGTTCGAAATCCCTGCGAAGTTCGGCCTTCGCCAGACCGTCGCCGATACGGTCGGCATCGGAGGGATTTTCCGGGGCTTGCGTACCATCCCTTTCATGTTGCAGCTGTGCCAAGAGATGGCCGAGTTGTGCCCAAGGGCACTCTTGCTGAACTATACGAACCCGATGAGCATCCTGACCTGGGCGGTCTACAAAGCTTTTCCGAACCAGCAGATCGTCGGACTTTGCCACAATGTTCAAAACACCGTCGAAGATTTGTCGCGTTATCTCAAAGTCAGCCAGGATCGTCTTTCCTACGACTGTGCGGGCATCAATCATATGACCTGGTTCCTGCGTCTGGAGATTGACGGCCAAGACGCCTACCCGGCACTCCGGACCGCCATGGAGGATCCTCAGATTTACGATCAGGATCGTGTGCGTTTCGAGCTCTTTCGACAGTTCGGCCGGTTCGTCAGCGAATCTAGCCGCCACAATGCCGAGTATGCGCCCTACTTCATCAAGAACGAAGACGAGGTGAAGAAGTACCTGGTTCCAGTCGACGATCTGAAGCACAAGATCGTGCGGCGATTGGGCGAATTCCAGGAAACTCGCCGGAGACTTCTCGCCAACGAAGGTTTCGAAATCAAAAAGAGTAACGAATTTGGAGCTTCGATTATACGCGCAAAATTGACCAACCAACCGACATTGATCTATGGAAACGTCCGCAATACCGGGCTGATCGAAAACCTCCCCGACGACTGCTGCGTCGAGGTGCCGGTGGTAATCGACGGCAACGGTTTGCGTCCCTGCTATGCCGGCACGCTTCCCCTGGAACTGGCCGCTCATTGTACGCCACATGTCTTCGTTCAAGGCCTGACCGTTGACGCGGCCTTAACCGGCGACCGCGACTTGCTCTATCGAGCCGCACTGCTCGATCGAAACGCTTCCGCGATGCTTTCCATCGACCAGATTCGCCAGATGGTCGATGAACTGGTCGCCTATCATGGCGAGAGCCTGCCGGAGGGGCTACGCTCTTCGAATCGTCGCGCGGCCTGATTGCCGCCGAAGTTCAAGTTGTGCCCTTGGCGCACCAGAATCAACATGGATCAGCAACGCGGAACACAGCCCGGAGTAGGTCCAGAGCCGTGAGCTCGTCGCTGAAAGTTAAGATTGGACTGATCGGCTTCGGCACCGTCGCCCGGCGCCATGCCGACGTAATCGCCAAGAGCCAACGCTTCGATCTTTGCGCTATCGCCAGCACCGCTCCCGTCTTGGATGGCCCAGATTGTCCGGTCTTCGCCCATCATGGCGAGCTGCTGGCGCACGAATCGATAGTCGATGCGGTGGCGATTTGCACGCCCCCCGCCGTACGCTACCACATCGCCCGAGATGCCTTGATGGCTGGAAAGGACGTGCTCCTCGAGAAGCCGCCTTCTGTCACCTTGGGAGAAATCATCGCGCTGGAGCAGCTGGCGCGCAGGATGCGGCTCTCCCTTTTCGCCGCCTGGCATTCCCGCTTCAACGGAGCCGTCCGCATGGCTGAACGGGTGCTCTCGCAGCGCCAAATACACCGCATCGGTATAAGCTGGCTCGAAGACGTCGAACGTTGGCATGCCAACCAGGATTGGATCTGGGAGGCCAAGGGTCTAGGAGTTTTCGACGCTGGCATTAATGCCATTGCGATCCTTAGTCAGATCGTGCCAAGCCCGGTGATCGTGACGGAAAGCGTGATGTGGGCGTCGCCCGGGAGGGCGGCCCCGATTGCCGCACGTGTCGACGGACACCTCGCGGACGGATCGGCCGAACTGCGCATCGATCTCGACTGGCGAGTTTCGCAAGATTGCCGGGAGTTGCGTATTGAGTGTGCCGACGGAAGTGCACTCCTCCTTGGCCAAAGCGGGCGTTCTCTCGAAGTGGATGGCGTTCGGCTGATTGCCGAGACCAATCAGGAATACGAGCGACTTTACGCTCATTTCGGCTCGCTGATTGAGCAGCGAACAAGCGATGTGGACATTGAGCCGCTGCGACTGACCACGGACGCGTTTATGATTGCTCGCCAGTTCACAGCATAGTGCATCGTCTCATAAGTAGGAGGCATACCGTTGGCTTCAAAAGGGTTTGGATGCAAGGCGCGAGTGAGGAGCATATCCGCTGCGATACGTAACGAACGAGCAACGACGCAGACGAACCCTTTTCAAGCCAACCCGGAGGGCCGATGGCGCTTTGGCCGATTTTCTGCGTTGCTCGCTCCTCACGTACCGATTTAAGTATGATCGTCGCTCGCGCCTTGAAAATCGGCCAAACCGCCGACGGCGGCATGCCTCCTACTTATGAGACGATGCACCAGTGCTAAAATCGAATCAGCTCGCGACCCGACTAGCAGCCGGGGGGCGTTGCATCACACATGCGTTCGATGACCAGGGATCCGAAATTTGAGCTATAAATACTCTCGACCTCCAACAAGTATAGATGTGGCCAGACTTGCGGGTGCATCGCAGACGACAGTGTCGCTGGTGCTCACCGGTCGTGGCGATACGGCGCGTTTATCCAAGGCGACACAGCAGCGCGTCAAGGAAGCCGCGGCAAAGTTAAATTACGTTCCAAACCGTCTGGCCCGCGGGCTGCGCAGTCGGGCGACGCGGGCGATTACAGTCGTCGTTCCCAGCCTGCAAAACCCGTTCTTTGCCGAAGTCGTCGGACAGGCGCAGGAATATGGCGATGAAAAGGGATATTCGGTCAACGTAATGGTTGCCAGCTCCGTTGAATCTTCAAGGAGGGTGCTGAGTTATTTGGCCGGACGATCTGTCGACGGCGTGCTGTTAGGAGTGGATTCAGAACCGGTCTACGACCTGATCAAACAGTTGCTGGGCCGAGGAGTGGCCTGCGCCACTCTGCAGGCCGGTGCGAATTTACCCAAAGAAGTACCGAATATCAGTATCGACCTGGAAGCCGGTGGCGCTTTGGCCACCAATCATTTAATCGGACTGGGGCATACCAGGATCGGTTATATCACCGAATTCACGAACAGGACTCACCGGAAATATCTTGGCTATAAGAGGGCACTGGAAGCAAAGGGGTTTGACCTCCGTGATCGATGGTTTGCTACGGGCAAGAATACCATGGCAGGGGGAGCCGACGCGATGGCATCGCTTTTAGGTCAATCGGGGCTGGATCGACCGACAGCCGTTTTCGCCTACAATGACCTGATGGCCATTGGAGCCCTCCGCGTCCTGAAAGAAGCCGGGATCAAGGTCCCGCACGACTTCGCGGTCGTCGGTTTCGATGGAACGAGCGTCGGGGCGTTCACCAATCCGGCTCTCACCACTGTGACCCATCAACGTAACGCGGTGGCCATCGAAGTCTTGTTCTCCATGCTTGAACACGCCAAAAAGATTCTCCGCAAGTACGAGGTACCGATTAGTCTGACGATACGGGAGAGCTGCGGTGCGTCGATCGGAGCCTTCGCCAAGGGCTAGAGCAAGCCTCAGACTTGAGCGTCTGCTAACCGCAGATCATACCCTTTTTCGGACAAGACGCTAACAGGCAACCGCGCCGCGCGTATTCACGTACACCGCGTAGAGGGACTGGCTGGCGGCCATGAACAATCGATTACGATGTGGGCCGCCAAAGCAGAGGTTTGAACAACGCTCCGGCAGCGCGATGCGGCCGATAGGCTGCCCCGTCGGGGCAAACACCATCACCCCATCCAGGTCGCCGCCATTCATCCCCCAGCCGCACCAGAGATTTCCGTCTTCGTCGCATCGAAAACCGTCCGGTGTCCCTTCGCCGCCTTCGATCAAGGTTTTCGGCTTCCCCAACTTTCTTCCATCGCCGGGAACGTCGAAGGCAAGGATGCGATTGGGTTTGGATCTGCAGTCGACCAGGTAAAGCGTTCGCTCGTCGGGTGAGAAGGCCAACCCGTTTGGACCAACAATTTCATCCTCCATCACACTCAGTTCACCGGTGGCCGGATCAAAGCGATAGACACTGGCTGGCAGCTCCTGATCTCCTTTCCTGCCCATGTAGTTCGACTCGATACCAAAAGGCGGATCCGTGAACCAAACGGTTCCATCCGAACGGACGACCACGTCGTTGGGGGAGTTCAGCTTCTTGGATTGGAAGCTGTCGGCCAGGATGGTGATAGAGCCGTCATACTCTGTTCGGGTCACGCGCCGGCCGCCATGCTCGCAAGTAATCAGCCTCCCCTGCCGGTCGCGCGTATTGCCATTGGCAAGTCGGGAAGGTTGGCGAAAAACACTGACCGCCCCAGTGCCGTGGTCGAAGCGCATGATTTTGTCGTTGGGGATATCGCTCCACAAAAGGGAATTGGCATCCCCAAGCCAGACCGGCCCTTCGCACCAACGGAATCCGGTAGCAAGACGTTCGACGGCACCGAGCGTCTCGAGATATCTCCTGAATTTCGAGTCCAGAACCTGGAAGGCTGGATCCGGATAAAAGGATGAAGGTTGCCACATTGGATTCGATCTATTTGAGACCAGAGCCCGCGATTCCTTGGACAAAGAAACGCTGGCAGGCCGCGAACAGCGCGATCATTGGGACCAGCGCGACGAGCGCCAGCGCCATGACTGTATTCCAGTTCGGATTCGGGTCCCCTTTGATCAGATTCATCCCCTGCTGGAGCATAAAGTTTTTTTGCTCGGTTAAAACGACCAGAGGCCAGGAAAAATCGTTCCATCGCCAGACAATGGAAAAAACGACCAAGACAGCGATCAGTGGTCCGCTCAGCGGCAGGACTATTTTTCTGAAGATCTGAAACTCACTGCACCCGTCGAGGCGTGCTGCTTCCAGCAATTCATTGGGAATACTGAGCATGAATTGGCGAGCCATGAAGATTCCGAACGCCTCCGCGCAGCGCGGTAAGATAACACCCCAGGGCGAGTTGAGCAGATGCATCCATTTGATCACGAAAAACTCAGGCACAAGAATCACCTGAATTGGAATCATAATCGTACTCAAGAGGATGATGAACAGAACATCGCGCCCCCAGAAGTGCAGTTTGGCGAAGGCATAACCGGCCATGAGGTTGAAAAAGACCGTGAAGACCGCGCAGACGACCGCTATGAAGGACGTATTCCAGATCCAGTCCCAGACCGGATAGTTAGCAAACAGGGTGGTAAACCCATCCGGGATCACGCGGCTTGGCCAGGCGCTCGCTGCCATGTCGAAAATCTCCGATCGGGGTCGAATTGCCATCACCACAACCCAGTAGAGGGGGATCATCATGATGATCGCGCCGCTAACTAACAGTATGGTGGCGGCGTGATCAAAAACCTTGCCCGTTTTTGTCATTTCGATCTTAACCGTTGAGTTCCGAGCGTCGCGACATCAGCCACTGGACGATCGTGAAAGCGAGAATGAGGACGAAAAGCGCCATCGCGACGGCGCAGGCGTAACCCATGTCACCGTTAGTGAAAGCTTGATTATAGATGTATTGCACCAATACGGTGGTGGAATAACCGGGACCGCCTCCGGTCATGACAAAAATCAGGTCAAAGACGTGGAAGGAGTAGATCACGTTCATGATTGTCAGAAGCAGCGTCGCAGCTCCTAACAAAGGCCACGTGACAGACCGAAACTGCTGGAAGCGGTTGGCACCGTCAATCACCGCGGCTTCATAAAGCATCTTCGGAATCCCCTGGAGTGCCGCCAAGTAAATGATCATGCAAAAGCCTGACCGAAGCCACACCGTCGTAATGATCAACGAGGTCATGGCCCATTGCGGGTTAGAATTCCAGTTGATCCGCGGCAACCCGACGGCTTGAAAGAGCCGGTTGAGAAGCCCGTAGTTGTCGTTAAAAATCCAGATGGCGGCCAGAGCAGTCACAACGCCGGAAACGACCACCGGCAAAAAATAGAGACTTCGCAGCACCCGTTGAAAGCGCATTCCGCGATTGAGTCCGATCGCGAGGAGAAGCCCCAGGCCGATCGAGAGCGGGACGGTACCCACCACGTAGACCAGGGTATTCTTGAGGGCGTACCAAAAGACCGGATCGGAGACCAGGTGAACGTAGTTTCGTCCGGCGACGAAGCGTGGCGCTTCAAAGGGATCCCAACTATTCAGGCTCAGAAACGCTGCGTAGCCGAGCGGGAAGAACATAAACACGCTGAACAAGAGGATCTGCGGGGCGACGAACAGATAGGGAATGGCGTCGAAAGACGCCCGGCGCCGATGAGATGTGATCATCGACTGAGCCGGTTGCCCCTGCTTGTCGGCAGGAGTTCCCGGAACGGCCATCGTAGTCGCGCGCTGGGTCGCGTTCATATCTAACCCTGGACCTTGGCAGCAGCGGTCAACCGATGGCATTTCGACGCTCAATCTGGGGCGACAGCTGGTTGCTGATAGGTATTAGCACGAGCGTAACACCCTTCCAATGGGTGTCAAGACAGGAAGGGCTTTCCTCGGTTTTTCCGTTTTTGCCGCCGGTCCTGGTTGTCCGCCCGGGCGAACGGCGATCTTGACATTTGGCAGGCAAAAGTTCTTCACTGAAGACTTGCTAATACATATTAGCACTGCGAAAATGTGGAATATCGAATGAACCGGTTCCCCTTTGCCTTCGCCTCCGAATGCCTGTGCCCGCAGGTTTTCTCTCGCCCTTCGGCCAAACGGGACCTGTCACCCCACCCGCTGCGCGGTTTAAAAAACTACTGAGATGGAGTTACCCCCATGACGATCAAATACCAAGCCAATCAAATTACCGGCGGTCCCATGATCAGCCGCCGTGATCTTATCAAAGGAGCGTCCGCCGGACTGGTGCTCGCTGCTCTCGGGACCCCCTACATAGCCAAAGCCAAGCCCAAGGCGAATTTGAAATTTTCTATGTGGGGCGATACCGGTTCGACTCCAGCTTACAAGCATGTGGTTGAAAAATATCAGGCCGCCAACCCTGGCGTTCAAGTGGACATCCAGGTCATCCCCTATGGCCAATATTACCAGCAACTCGACACCAGTATTACCGGTGGCCAGCCGGCCGATCTGATGCGTTTCGAATACCAAACCGTCGGTCGCTATGCGCAGTCGGCGGTCTTGCTCAATCTTTCCGAGCATCTCGACAAAGATATCGCCGACGACTATCTGCCGGCGTTCTGGCAGCCGGTCCATTCGGCTAAAGGTCTGTTTGCCATCCCGCAGAACACCGACACCTTCGGAATATTCTATAACAAATCTATTTTCCAGGCAGCCGGCATCGTTCCACCAACCGACATCGCCAAAAGTTGGACCTGGGCAGAGTTCACTGACGTGGCCCAGAAGATCCTCCGTTTGAAAAAGACCCCGTTCGCTTTTGCTATGGACTGGGGTTTAGGGTCCGCTTACCGGTCACTGGTCTTCTTCTATCAGCATAACGCCCACCTTCTCAGTCCGGACCAAAAATCTACCCTCATGGATTCCAAGGAAGCGATTGAGACAATTGCCTGGCTACAGTCCTGGTTCCAGAAAGGTATGGTCCCGCCCAACACCTCCGTCAAATCGCAAGAACAGCCTAACATCCTGTTCGCCAACAACACCTTGGCAATGTATGTGGGCGGTGACTGGGAAATGGCCGATCTCGTTCAGAACATCGGCGACCGCTTTGAATGGGGAACCACCTTCATGCCGAGGGATGTCAATTTGGCCTCGGACCTCGGCGGTTCCTGCGTCGGCGTTTCCAAGAGCAGCCAGTACGCCGACGAAGCTGTCGACTTTCTCAAGTTTTTGACCAGCCCCGATGTTCAAAAGGTTTTTCTGGCAGAGTCGCAGTTCCTTCCGGTTAGAAAATCGATCGCCAATGCAATCGTCTACAAGGATCGTCCGGAGGACAGAAAGGTGTTCATCGAGCAAGCTGCCACAGTGCCTCCGGAACTATCGCGCAACTATGCGCTCCCCTATTTCGCAAAGTTAAATACCGTGTTGAACGACCAGTTCGATCTGGCGTTCACGGCCAACCAGGATCCAAGCCTGACCGGACAAAACATTGTCTCCGGCATTTCCGGCATCTTGAAAGCCTACGCGTAACCCGATCACGATCGGAGTGCAGCGGCGCGAAACAACCATGGACGTCTCAGCCAGTTCGCTGATCATGACTTCCCATTTGCCACCATTCCAAAGAGGATGGGCCCGCAGAATCGTATCCACTTGCTGGCGGATCCCTGGAAGAGAGGCTGCTAGGAAAGGACCAACGAAAACGAGGTCAACGATTCGGCAGAGGTTCGCGTCCAGTTGGTAAAGGGCTTTTCTAGGAAATAGGTGACAGGCAAGATCAACCGGCGAAGATCCCGTAACCTGACAGAAACAAAGCTGAAAGTGATTTCCTCGATTGTTCCGACAACATTCTCAACCTCGATCACGTCGCCAAGAGCGATCGGCTGGGCGATGGCAAGCTGCAGGCCTGCGAAAACGTTTTGCAGAGTTCGTTGAGCCGCGACCCCCGCTGCCAATCCGACAATGCCGGCGGACGTCAAAAGGCTGGCGCCAAATGCTCGGACTTGATCAAAAACCATTAAAGCCGCGCCCACCGTAGCCAGAACAACAAGCGCGTTCAGCATTCGGTGCATAACCGAATACTGCGTTTCCGCGACGCGAATCTGACGTTCCTCACGATCGTACTTTGACATCGCGCGATCAGTTATTTTAGCTTCGACCAAACGGAGGTCCGCAAAGTGTCGATCCCTACGAAAATGATCACCAGAAACAGCGTAAAGCGCTCAAAGAGTCCCTCAACCTGAGGTGGAAGTCCAAGCATCGGAATAATCAGGAATGCGTAACATCAGTGGCAAAAATGCCGCCAGTTAGAATCAGGATTGCGTGGGAATGTTCAAGATCTTTGAGGGCAGCCTCTCGCAGTCGGCGGCTGCGAATCCTTTCGACAGTCACGATCAGGTTAATGAAAAGGCCGATGGCAAGGGCCACAGGCAATTTCCACTCCCACCCAGACTTGCTGAACCAGCTTGAAAAAGTCGAGCGAAGCCCAAAATCATAAATAAGAATTAGATAAGGTCCGATGGTCGCAGTCAGAAAGATCAGACGGGGAATGATCAATTGAATAACCAAATAGAGAACGCTCCAACCGCGCGGCGGCGCCTCATATTGGCCTTGGGCCGCCAACTGGGTTGGACAACGGACGCTGGAGCGAACGAATCTGCCCGCTATAAAATGTTGCACAAGGTGCAACCGGAGAGCGCCAGAAAGAGAAATAATAGATGACCGGCCGCAATGATTACAATTCCCCACATAGGATCATAACCATTCAAGCTTCGTCCCTCGGCAAAGATAACCTGGTCCGTGGGCGCTCAAGCCGTGAATTATATCGCTGATTGGGCGGCTCTTCACTTGCTTTAAATCGACTTAGGGGCCCCCGAAACACTTTCTGAGTGGATGGAAGCAAGATTTTCGTTTCGTGGATATAACTCTGATTCCTTACGGATATGGCGCAACCTGAGTTACCGCCGATTTTTGCCTATTAGGCGATTTGACCGAACTATCGATCTCCAGTTCGAATCAACGGTTAAGGCTCGAAGATCGAAGGGCCTAAACTGGACCGGAGCAGAGACTGAAGACTGAAGTCTCCTCCTGTTGGTACCCGTTCCGGGCGGCAACGATGGCAAAGACTAACAATTCCATATGTTATTAAAGTGATTCGCTCCACTGGCCAAAAAATCAATTTCATTTGGGTTCTTGGCCCAGGAGTTGCCTAAAGCCGCAATTAAAGATGCAGCGCGAGTTGTTGTGGTGGTGAAACTTGGCGCAATATACAATACGCTTTGATCGCTCCAAAGCCCGGCCCAGAATGATGCGGCGGCCGCCGAACCAAATGTTCGCGCCGGGTTCATGCTCATCCCGGAAAGCGGCGCTTCAAAGGTGATATAAATCGCCACGAGACCGCCGGCGAAAATACCGGTCCAGCGCGCGAGACCAGGGGTGTTGTTGACTAGAAGTACCACCAGCATGAGAAAGAACGCGATGACGAATTCCGCAACGAAGGCGACCCAATCCCCGGCCGCTCCCGGGGCGGTAACGGCGTAGTGAACAGACGGATAAGCGAGCGCTTGACCGATGAAAAGGCCAACGACGAAGACTCCTGTCACTCCGCCGATGAATTGCGCAATGATATAAAAGAACGCATCCCAAGGATTAACTTTTCCTAGCCTCAAGAAGGGGTTTCCATCGGTCTTCTCCTTAACCAACCGGGAGAGCGAAGCAATTTCTTCTGGATCGCGGTGGAGCGTGTCCGCAATAAATTGTCCGAGCGATACCAGATCAATCGGCCCGAGCCTCAACCGCTCCAGCTGAGTCAACTCCTCACGATGATCTTCCAGCGGGAACGTCCGGGCAAGCGGGTGAGTTGCATCGACTTCGTTGTCGCGATACGCCCCAATAATTAGCAGATAACCGCTTTCTGGATGGGTGAATAAGGCATATAACAGCTGGAGGGTCGCGATATCGGCCCATTGTAAATCGTCCAATAATATCACCAACGGATGCTCCGCGGTGGCGAATACGTTCAAGAGAGCCTGAAAGACAAGCCTGAAGCGATTTTGCCGTTCTGCTGGGTCAATTGGGAGCGGGGATTCCTGTTCACCAATAAGGTACTGAACCCGTGGCACTGCTTTCGCTATTACTCCAGCATTCGGGCCAACCGCGCTCAGGATGAGTCGTTTCCACTCTTGTTGTGATTCTTCACTTTCCGCCAACAGTTGGTCGATTAGCTCCTCAAAAGCCCGGAACAAGGCGCCGAACGGTACGGTACGGACGACCTGGTTGACTTTGCCTGAATTGAAGTATCCGTGCTGTCGAATAATCGGCCGATATAGCTCCTGAACAAAAGAAGTCTTGCCTACTCCGGAGTATCCCCCCACCAGAACGACCAATGCTTCGCCATTTCCTGCCCGCGCGAACATTGAAAACATCCTTTCCATCTCGCGCTCTCGCCCATAGAGCTTTTGCGGAAGGAGAAAGTGATCTGTCACATCGTTTTGCGCGAGATGAAATGCTACGATTCGGCGCTCAGAGACCCAGTCTCGTCGGCAACGCTCTAGATCCGCTCGCAAGGTCAGGGCGCTCTGGTAGCGCTGGGCGGCGTCCTTTAAAAGCAATTTCATCACCAGTTCAGAAATAATGAACGGTATCTGTCCATCCGCGTCGTGTGGCGAAATTGCGCTGCCGGCAATATGCCAATGAACGATCTCCAGCGCGTCATCGGAACTGAAAGGTAATCGACCGGTGAGCAGTTCGTAGAACGTCATACCGAGCGAATAAAAATCCGTCCGGTAATCCACGGCCCGGTTCATCCGTCCCGTTAGCTCGGGCGAAGCGTACGCGAGCAAATCTGCTATCGGTGGTATTGTTGGAGCGCCAAAGTCATCGGGATCGCCAGTGGTGGCGAAAGCGAAGCAAAAAAGTGTGATTTCACCGTTTTCAGGATGCTGAAAGATCTGACGCGGCTGAATCTGGCGATGAGTCACGTCGCGGCGATGCAACTCATCGACGATCATGCAAAGCGAGATGGCCAGATCCAGAAATTGCTTTACCGGCGCTCCACTACTTTCCTTTCCGCACCCTATCCGCCACGCAGCCCGGCTGATAAACACCGGACTCCTGAGCATATTTTGATCTACGAATTAACTGGAATCGACACCCGCCGTGGGCTCGGCTAATTTAAGCCAATGCAACTCACTCATGACGAAATCTCCCGGCTGTCCCCGGACGAACGGCTTGCATTAATCGCGCAGCTTTGGGACAGCCTGGATGACCACCAGGTGCATTTGACGCCGGCCCAGCAAGCCGAGCTTGAGCGTCGCTTCACAACGCTCGATTACGACCGCACTCAAAGTGTCACTTGGCAGACCCTTAAGGCAGAACTCGAACAACGTTGCCCGTAGTGTGGCCGGTTCGCTTTACCGAGGCCGCTCGCGCGGAACTTATCGAGGCGCAAGATTGGTACGAGGCTGAAGTTCCCGGCTTAGGCGGTCGCTTCCGCGGAGAAATCGACAGCGTCGTTGGGCGCATGGCTGATAATCCGCGGCAATTCCCCGCCGTCTTTAAGACTCTCCGTCGGGCGCGCGCGAAGAATTTCCCCTACGCGCTCTTTTTCCTCGTCGAGCCCGATGCCCTCCTGGTCGTCGCCTGCTTTCACAGCAGCCGAGACCCCCGCCATTGGCAAAAACGCTTGTGAAAAGCCTTTGGTTCGACTCTTCAGCAATCTTGAGCGCCTCTTCATTGTTTGTCTCTTTCGTTGAGATCCGGCGCTGCCTACCGTTCTGATCACGGAAACAAGCGGTCCAATACCGCGATTTCGGGTGTTTCCAAACGCTTGCCAGGTAATAACAAAACTAATAACATCCGCGCACGTCCACGCTTATCCACGAAAGCATATTCGCCTCTGAATTAGCTCTGGAAAAGCATCCGTGGACGTTGCTGGACACGCACGCAGGAAACAGGGGTTCGACTCCCCTCGCCTCCAAGCGGTTCATTATCAAGTACTTATATAGATAATACGAAATAAGCGTAATAACATTTCCATCATTGTCCGCTAGTATTCACTAGGGTTCACGCGGATTTGCCTGCACTTCCCCGGAGAACCCGGAAAGGGAAAAGCATTCGAAGCAGATCTGTGGCCTTGCGGTAAGAAGTCTGCGCTCCAAGGCTCACCTGCAGATGACGCAACTCGGGCGTCACTCGACTCGCGAGAACTGCCGCAATCGGATTCCAAACCTGTGGGCGGAGCGACACTTACAATGCCGATATCGCGGAACCCTGAGGCGCACGGTCCCCTGGAAGCCGTCTGCAGCGGAGGTCTTTCTTTAATCGGTCGCAGCCTGCCAAAGGTGAGACACTTTCGCCTTTGTTCACAATGCTCCCGCAGCTGTTGCCTTACGACGGTCTCCTGCAAAACGGTTCGCAATCTGCTTCGATTCCTGAAGATTGACTCCGAGCTTTTCCGCAGGTCCGATGCTTGACCCATGGAAAAAGCTACAATGAGCATGCCAGTTTCTCGCCGGATTGGCGGCACATCGTTTGGATGAGCAGCCAAGCCAACCCGAACAACGGCACAGTCTGGTGGCTGAAGGATGCTGACGGTTCCCATCAACGCCAATTGACTCACTTCAATCTGCCTGGCTACCCCGAAGGAAGCGGAGCCGCTGCTTTTGCCGGTCTGGTTCACTGGGCACCCAATGGCGTGCAGTTGCTCGGCGGCGTTCAGTATTCTCTTTTGAAACAGGAAGGCCGAATCATGCTCATGAGCTTGGACGATTGGGTGATTTGGCCTAACGAAAGCCTTGCTCAATCAGGGGAGCGATAGAATCGACGTTAGCCGGCGTCACTTCGCCAACACCCGTGTCCTGGTGCAAGCCGGGGATGAGGTAATTCTTAGTCAGCCAGATTTGCTGTACCGGGTCCCAGCCCTGAAGGTAAAGAACCTGGTCAAAGCTCGCTACAATATAACCGCTCTTGATTCCGGCGATGACGTCCGGGCCCAAGTCAATACCACCGATCACAACTTCACCGGGTTTCTTGCCGGCGTCCTTGAGGATCTTGGGCAAAAGAGAGGTGATTTGACCATGCTGCGTTCCGATCGCCTTGAGGTCAGGATGGGCCGCCAGGTAAGCGGTCATGATCGGGATACCCTTGGTCGGATCAGTGTCGACAGCCTGTGTGACGTCTAGTTTCTCAACATTGCCCTTACCGAGAGTTTTCTCCAGCGCGTCAAAACAACCCTGAGAACTCTTGCTGCGGCCTTCCTGATGGAAGATGTCCCAGACGAGAGCCTTGTCGCCGGCCTTGAGTTTTCCACTGTCCACCATCGCCTGTCCGGTCAGCCAACCACCCGCATACAAGTCAGCACCCGCGTAACCGAATCCTTTGGCTTTGTATTTGGCTTCGATGCTGGGCAGCGGATTATTGCCGCTGGTGACAAGGATGCCGGCGGCTTCAGCCTGGTCAACCAGCGGTGCCATGGCGTCCACACCGGGATGGCCCATGATGACGATTCCGTCAGGCTTGGCGGCAATCGCCTCCTTGAACTGGTCGATCATTTTCTTGGAGTCCCAACTTGCGTACTGCTCATGCAGTTCGATGCCGAGTGCCTTGGCTGCGGCTTCTGCGCCATTGGTGCGGGCCAATACGGAAGCGATACCTTTGTCGCCGCCCATTTGCATATAGACGACGATGGGCTTGCCTTGGGCGTCAGCGGATTTCACGGGGGCTATTGCCAAGCCGAAAGAAGACCCTAATACGAGGGCCATAATGGTAGAATTACATTTCATTTTCTGTCTCCTGATTGGAATGAATCAGATTCTTTGTTGAGCGATGTTGCTGGGGTGGTGATGTTGCTGCGGGGGTGATGTTACTAAAGGAGGCGTTTCAATCAGATCAGATAGGTATCCTCTTTTGGCTCATGGTCTATCCAGACTAACAAAAGGCTGCCGATCAGTTCGGCGCCGTGTCATCCTTCCGTAAAAGTTCCTGAGCGGAGTTAGCTGAAGCGGATACTTTCAAAAGATGAAACCGACTGGATAACGCCGCCAGGTTGCCTTTGCCCGTCGCCGCGTTAAGCACGATGACCGCAGCCATGACGACGCCTTCCACCACCTGGACCCAATAGCCGCTGATGGTCGTCGCCACCACGCCAGCTTCCAGCGAACCAATCACATAGGCCCCGAAAAGCGTACCGAAAACCGAACCTGAGCCTCCGGCAATGGAGGTTCCGCCAATAAACACGGAGGCCATCGCTGGCAGAAGAAAGTTGCCCTGGTCGGGGTAGAACACCCCAATATCAAGGGTGACGATTATTCCGGCAAAGGCGGCGATCATGCCGTGGAAGGCGAAGAGCCTGATGCGGGTCGCTTCGACGTTGACACCCATGACTCGCGCGACGTTAGCATTATCACCGATAAACATGACACTCTCGCCGAACTTGTGTCGATTCAGGACGAACCACAGCAGCACCGCCAACCCCAGCGCCCACAACGCCTGAGCAGGCACGGCGCCAAAGAGCCGACCGACAAAAAGCTCGTGGACAAAATTGTCCTGGCTTCCCTTGAGTGTCACCTGAAGTCCGCCCGCCAGCAGAATCGAGATGCCGTACCAGAAAAAATTAGCGGCGAGAGTCGCCATGATGGATGGGACGCCGATCCGTGCAACCATCACGCCATTGATGTACCCCACCAAGGCGCCGGCAGCAAGGGCCAGCCCGATGCCAATCCAGGCACCGTAAGTTGGATCAAAGCTTCTCCAGGCCCAGGAAAGGGCAAAGCCGGACAGCGAAACAACGGCGGGGAAACTCAAGTCGATCTCGCCGGCGGTAATGACGAACGTTAGTCCTAAGGCAGCGATGAGCGTAGGTGGAACCGTTTCGAGAAAGGATATATAAATGAGCGGGCGCGTGAAGACGCTGGGGGCGGCAATGATCAACACCACGTACAACAGTAACAATACCATCGCTATTGCGAAACCTTCCAGCCGACCCAGAAACCTAAAGACTGACCTGACGGAGTTCATGTCATTCCTTGTCTTTCAGGCCGTGCGCGTATTCGAGCAGAAACCCATCTAGGTCCCTCAAACTAATATCCTTCTTCGGGATGCTGGCGCCAATCTCACCACGATCCAGGACGATGAAGCGGTCGGAAACCTCGTAGACGTCCGGGATGCTGTGGGAAATGTAAATACTGGCCTTGCCGCCCTCCTTGATCTTGTGGACGAAGTCAATGACTTTAGCCACCTCCTTGAGAGACAAAGCCACGGTCGGCTCGTCAAGGATGATGAGATCGGCCTCGAAATGCATCGCCCTCCCAATCGCGATCCCCTGGCGCTCACCGCCAGAAAGTTGGCTCACATTGGAGTCCACCGTGATCCCTTTGCTGCGGAAGCCGATGGTCTTGACCATGATTTCGTTGGCGATGGCTTTTTCTTTTTTGACATCGATGAAGCCAAAGCGGTTCACAATCTGCCGCCCAATAAAGAAGTTCCGCCACAGGACCTGTTTTTCACCGAGCGATTTATCCTGGTACACAGTTTCGATTCCGTGTGCGTGGGCGCTTTGAACGTTATAGCGGCGAGAATCGACTTTGCGATCTGCAATGTATAATTCGCCCCTGGTGGGCGGGAACACCCCCGTCAGGATTTTCACCATCGTCGACTTACCGGCGCCATTGTCACCAATCAACCCGACGATCTCATTGCGACCAACTTCCAGGTTGATGTTGGTCAGTGCACGCACCAAGCCAAAATACTTTTCGATGTTGACCATCCGCAGCGCGTATTGTCCGACGGACTCTTGAAGCGGGTCCTTTACCACAAAGCGACTTCCAATCGGTTACCGGGTATGAAAATCATAGAGAACTAAGGACACAAGCTAAGGTGCATCCGTTTCAGAACCAATCTTCGCCGAACACTTGGCCCGGAATGCTGCATCGCGCAGTGGAGAGATGTGAGCGTTCACGGAAAGCACTAGTTTTACGGATGTTGGCAAGTGAAAATATACTGGGACCAAGGCGCTTGCTCAGCATTGCCAAGTAGCGAAAAACGTCGAATCCAGTTACCTAGCCGATGAGGACAAATCATTAGCGTAGCCAAAAGGGCAGGATTGTGGGGGGTTGCGGGTGGGGGTTTGTGGGCGTTCACGGATTCTGCCAGTTTTGGTGATATTGGCAAGCGAAACTTCCGGCCCTCTTGATGGCGCGATCGCATTTAGGTGAGTCGGCCATGAAGCGAATCGCTCGGTCGCCTCCCGAGACCGGCCATCTCGGTTCGTAAATGACTGACCGACGCCAAACTGTGAGTTGGAAACCAGGGTCCGATAACTATATGCTGATAGGTGTCTTTTGAAATTACGGGTCGCGCGAAGAACAAGCGTATCACCATGAGGGAGGTTGCAGATCTTGCGGGTGTCTCCTATCAAACAGTCTCTCGCGTGGTGAACGAAATGCGCGACGTCGCGCCTAAGACGCGCGAACGTGTCTTAAAGTTGCTCGGCGAGGTTGGATATCGCCCGAATCTGACGGCGCGCGAATTGGCTAATCAACAATCCTCGGTCGTTGGGGTGGTCATTTTCGGAACTCGCTATCAGGGTCCGACGCAAATCATGGTCAGCATCGAACAAGCCGCCAAGGAAATGGGATTTAGCGTCATGTTCACCGGGATCGCTGAGGAGAGTGTCGATGAAATACGGCGTGCCGTCACGGAGCTTTGTTCACATCAAGTTCGAGGCGTACTAATTCATTTGCCGATTGAAATCGAGCTTAGCCACCTCGAAAAGGTCTGCCGCGATATCCATCTGGTGGCGGTCGATTCCGATTTCGGATTTAAAACCACCTCGGTCTTCGTCAATCAAGAGTTGGGTTCACGGTTGGCGACCAGGCATCTGATTAAATTGGGGCATCGGCAAATTGGTTTTTTGGGAGCGCCGTTGATTTGGCGAGCCGCCAAGCTCCGATATGAAGGATGGCGCAAGGAACTCATGGCCCATCATCTGGCGCCGGGTCCGCGTTTTGAAGCGGATTGGTCTGCCGCAGGAGGATTCTCTGTTACACGTGATTTCATTATCAAGCGCCGCGAAGAAATCAGCGCGCTGGTCGTGGCAAATGATCAAATGGCGATAGGTGCCATTCGAGCCTTCGAAGAGCAAAGAATCCGGGTGCCGGATGACATTTCGATTGTTGGGTTCGACGATATTCCAGAAGCCGGATTTATTCGACCCCCATTGACGACGATCAAACAGGACTTTGCCGAGCTGGGAAAACTGAGTGTGCTATGTCTGGTCGATCAGTTGAATGGGAAGGTTTGCCGGGACCGGACGATCCGACCCAAATTGATAGAGCGAAATACGACTGCCAATAGGTGAAGCCGGGAGTCGACAAAAATTTGGCTACCCGTTCAAGGGGACAAACCAACGCTCCGCATCTACGTTCACCGCGCTGCATACCGTTACGGCGATCCGGTCGCAAGCCGACTTAATCAATATTCACAAGGGACTCCGGCAAGATCACCTTCCAACACTACGACGACTTCGACGGCGAACCGCTACCAGAATTAAGCGGCTGGCGGATCGTTCTCCGGCGGTATTCTACCGCGCCTGGGAAGCTTAGGTTCCTCGGTTCCGTCGCTGAACCGAACGTTCCGGCCCTGGACCTCCCTGATCCAGGGCTTAGCGGCAATCCGGCCTTCAGCAACCAGCGGCAGAAAATGCTGACTCAAAGCCCGTCCAATTTGCTCTTCTCTTCTGCGTCGTTCGACCGCACTAGCCATCCAACTCCTTGCGGGTTGCGCTCGATCAACTCGACGCGGGTACCGAAGCGGACTCGTGAAAGGATGTCAAATCTCCGTGCATAACGCTTCAAATAGGCAAGGATCTCCTTGTTGGATGGAAAAATCGCAGCCTCCGGTTCTAAAGCGAGATCGCTGAAGCAGGTTAGCCACCTGCTTGTATTGGTAACCATCGACGGCCAGACACCACTGTGAGGAGAGCGAACGTTCCATTGACCTCCGATTTCGTCGTACTGCTCAAAGTACCGTCGGCTCGAACCCGTGATCCTTGAGGTAACTGCTGGACTCGTTTGATTCTGAACATCTCTTGATCTTCTCAGCACCTTCAGATCTCGGGCAAAGCTGCCGTCGCCTTCTCCAGCGCCTCGCGGCCGATCGATATGTAGAGTTCATGCATCGCTTCGTTGTCGTGTCCAATTAGAGCCTGGGCCACAGCAGAGGGAACGCCGGCCTCGTGCAAAAGTGTTGTGGCTGTCCTGCGCAGGCTGTGAAACGACAATGGCTCAACGTTTCTCCTTTTGCCTCGACCTTTACCAGTGCTTTTGTGGTTCTTTTTTTGTCTCAACCCGGCAGCAGCGAGCAGGCCCGCGAACTGATTGCTGAGGTTGCCCGTTTTGCGCTGACGCTCGACTAAATCAAATGCTGTTGGATGGACCGGAGCAGAGGGTTCGTTCGAAGAGGTCAACAAACACTCAATCTGTTTCCGCAGAGAAGCTGCCAGTGGCAATACTATTGCCTTGCCTGTCTTTTGAGTTGAAAGACCTAGCTCTCCACGAGCGACATCCAGATTGTTCCATCGCAGCGTCGCAATGTCTCCAAGCCGCCGGAGAGTGAACGGACGCTTGATTTTGATTACCCTTTCTTTACGAACGGCCTCGACAAATTCTGTAGGATCGTCCGTAATGGCGCTACCTCTTCGGGCACTCTTAAACAACATTTTGAGAGCCTTCAGATCGTGATTCACGGTCTTTGCAGAGACCTGACCAACCAAAGAATGTCGGAAAGCTACGACATCTTGCTT
>Ga0302324_100009474_pt1 | contig 20354 bp, 21 predicted proteins | sample Palsa_T0_1_FD_201949 | JGI IMG/M metagenome (GOLD analysis project Ga0302324, IMG submission 201949) | Peat permafrost microbial communities from Stordalen Mire near Abisko, Sweden - Palsa_T0_1 | ecosystem: Environmental > Terrestrial > Soil > Palsa > Peat permafrost | place: Sweden: Abisko...
CCGCGCCCACCTATTCATACCGCAGGGCCTCGACGGGATTGAGGCGCGCGGCTCGGGAAGCCGGGTAAAGCCCGGCGGCGAGGCTCACGGCAATAGAGAACGCGATGGCCGCCGCCACCATCCACCACGGCACCGATGAAACTTTCAAGGGCGGCAACGACTGCCGGCGCAGGTACGTATTCGTCGCGAAGTTCATTCCGAACCCGATCATCCACCCGATGGCGACTCCCAGCAGGCCGCCGATCAGCCCCATCACTCCCGCCTCCACAAAAAACAGCTTGCGGATGTCGCCATCGGCTGCTCCCAGCGCTTTCAGCACGCCAATTTCGCGACGGCGCTCCAGAATCGCCATCACCAGCGTGTTGATGATGCCGAGCGAGGCCACAATCAGCGCGAGACTCCCGAAAATTCCCATCAGCAGGTCGAACACGGCGAACACCTGGCGGAGGTTGCTGGTCGCGTCCAGCAGGGAATAAGTCGCAAAGCCCAACGGCTTGATCGCATCCTCCACGTCCTTCACTACTGCGGGACTCTTCACGCGAACCGTAAGGCTTTGATAAGCGTTTCTTCCGGGCCGCGCTCCGAGCATCGTCCTGAAATCGTTCGTCTGTGCCACCCGAAGCTTCTCCGCCACCTGCAACGGAATCATCACGCGCCCGCGCCCGACGCCCCCGAATCCACTCGCTGGCTCGGTCTCGACAATCCCGACGATCCGCAACTTTTCTTCGCGCGGCACCACCGAAAATCCCCCCGAGAGCCCCGCATCGTCGGCGCCGTTCGTATTCGCACGCCCGTTATTCGCCTCAGGCTCCGCGGGCAAGGCCTGGCGCTCCGCATAGCGCAACACCAGTTCTTTCCCGATCAGCGAACTCGTCACGGGCGAAAGCTGGCGCGCAAATTCAATCTGGAGGATCGCTTCGTCCGCGGCCGGGCCGGAAAAAAATGTCCCGGTCATGCCGTCGTAGGCGCCGCTGCGCTGCCCGGATTCCGGCACACCGGCCACAACCGTCGAATAAGGGACGCCGGCATAGCGAATCTCCGTCGGAAAGCGGATCTCCGGATACACTTCGACCACATTCGGCAGGCGCTCCAGCGCCTTTCTTGCCTCGTCATCGAGAGGGCCTCCCGGAACGGAACTCCCGTCGTTATCCTGCGCCCGGCGTCCGAAGCCGCGAAAGTTGGTGCGCGGCGCCACGATGATCGCGTCGAACAGGCCCGACCGGGATAAGCGCTGATTGGCCATCTCCTGCAATCCCACGCCCAGAGAAAGCATCGCCACCAGCGACGCGACACCCACGCCGATCCCCAGCGTGGTCAGCGAATTTCGCAGCAGGGCCTCGCGCAAATTCCTCCACGCCAGTTCGGTCAGGTCGCGGAATTTCACCTGGATTCTCCGTCGCTCACCAGTTTGCCGTCCTTCATTTGGATCATTCGATGCGCGAAGCGCTCCGCGCGTGGCTGCTCGTGCGTTACCATCACGATGGTCATGCGCAGCGATTCGTTGATTTCGCGCAGCAGATTCATGATCTCGTCTCCTGTCGCGCTATCCAGGTTGCCGGTGGGCTCGTCCGCCAGAAGTATCGTGGGCCGGTTGACGAGTGCGCGCGCCAGAGCGGCCCGTTGCTGTTCGCCGCCGGAGAGTTCGCTCGGACGGTGCGTAAGCCGCGCGCCAAGCTTCACGTGCTGGATGGCGTCGCGCACGCGCGAGCCTCGCTCCGCGCGATCGACTCCCGCCAGCCGCAGCGGCAATTCGACGTTTTCCTCCAGCGTCATCCGCGGCAGCAGGTTGAAAGCCTGAAAGACGATCCCAATCGTGTGGCTGCGGTGCTTCGCGAGCTCTTGCGAACTCATGTTCGCAAGGTTGAGGTCGTGGGCGTAGATACCACCGGAAGTAGGGCGATCGAGTCCCGCTATCAGATTGAGCAGCGTCGATTTCCCGGACCCGGAACTCCCCAGCAAGGCGACGAACTCCCCAAGCCGAATGGAAATCGACACGTCGTCAACGGCTCGGACCAGAGCCGAACCCATCTGGTAATGGCGGGCGATGTGGTCTGTGCGAATAGCGGAACCATCGGCGGCGGGTGTCATCGGCATCTCCATCGTACTACGCGTGGGAGCCAGGCCAAATTTCAGAGGGAAGTAGAGGAGGTTGAGGAGACAAAGGAAGCAGAGGACCAAAGCGCCGTGATGCAAGGGGCAGCAAAATTTAAGAGAGACGAAGGAGGTAAAAACATGGAGGGGGTATAGGCATCCCGGATGCCCGAAGCGGCAGAAAGGGCAAAGGTGTCGGCTTCCTCCTTTACCTCCCTTGCCTCCCCAACCTCCTCTGTCTCAGCCTTTCCATTCCGTCGCCACGTACGCGTGCGTAATCTCCGCGACCGTCAGCGTGCCGCAATTCCCCATCGCCATCTTCAGCTCGCCCTGCATGATTTCGAGCACTCGATTCACGCCGGGCTCGCCGAAGGCTCCCAAGCCCCACAGCATGGGGCGCCCGATTCCAACCGCGGTGGCGCCCAGCGCGAGGGCCTTGAAAACGTCGGTGCCCCTGCGAAAGCCGCCGTCGACGAACACGGGTGCCTTGCCCTTCACTTCGGCGACCACTTCGGTAAGCGCCCGAACGGTCGCCCGAAGCGTTTCCGTAGAGCGGCCGCCGTGGTTCGATACGAGAATGCCATCGAAGCCGTGGTCAACCGCCAATCGTGCATCTTCGCGGGTATCAATTCCCTTGATGAGAAGTTTGCCCTTCCAGAATTTCCGCAGCTGATCGACGAACGCCCAGTCCATCGCGGGATTCTGGGTCTTCACCCCTGTCATGTCGATGTCTTCATACATCATTTGTCCGCTGCTGGTGTTGACGTTTTGGCCCTTCACCGTATGGCATTCGGCGCACACACGCACGTCGCCCCGGTTCCGCATATACGTTTCACTGTTGCGTCCCGTGGTGTTGTCGACCGTAAGCGCCACGACCGTGCAGCCCGCCGCTTGCACTCGGTTCAGGATTTTCTGGCACACCGTCCAGGAGTCAGGCGCATAGAGCTGAAACCACACCGGGCGGCCCAGGGCCTTGTTCACGTCCTCCACGCCCGTCGATGTGGAGGTCGAAAGGATCTGCAGCGTGCCGCGCGCCTTGGCCGCTCGCGCCACAGCCAACTCTCCTTCGGGATGGAAGGATTTTTCACCGCCTGTAGGGCACGTGAAGATTGGGCTATCGTAGGTGGTGCCAAAAAGATTGACGCGCATGTCCACTTTGGTCGCATCGTGCAGGCGGCGCGGACGGAGTTCAATATGTTTGAAGGCTTCGCGATTCGCGGCCAGCGTTCCATCGTCATCCACGCCGCTCGCCATGTACATCCAATGCCCGTGCATCACATTGCGGTGTGCGACCTCTTCGAAATCGAACACATTGAGCGCCTCGGATGGCTTCGTAATGACGTCCGATGCCTCTTGGGCGCTTTGTGCCAGCGCGCCTCGCCGCAGAAACGCGGCGACGCTTCCCAACGCGGCAACATAGGGGCTTGCGGCCAGAAATTTCAGAAAATCGCGTCGTGCTTTCGTCGCCTCGTTCATGATGGCGCGGATTGTATCGCTATTGCTGGCTGCTCGCCAGCGCAACTCCCGCTCATACCCTGCTACATGCCTTCGCCGAAGGAAAGGCTCTACGTTTCACCGGTAGGTTGCGTGGCGTGGCGCAATTCGGGAAAGCCCCAGGCCCACAGCGCCGTGACGACAAGCGTTCCGATCCCTCCCAGAATCACGGCAGGAACGGTTCCGAACCATGCAGCGGTGAGCCCTGATTCGAACTGCCCCAGCTCGTTCGAAGCGCCTATAAAGATCATATCGACCGCGTTCACGCGCCCGCGCATCTCGTCCGGAGTCGCCATCTGAACTAGGATCGCCCGCGTCATCACGCTGACCATGTCCGTCGCCCCCACCATCACCAGCGCGATCATCGACAAAATCAGGTTGCGCGAAATCCCGAACAGGATCGTGAACACGCCGAACCCTGCGACGCACCACAGCATAGCCCTTCCGGAGCGGCCCTTGAGCGGGCGGTGCGCGAGCAACAGCGCCATGCTGGCGGCGCCGATTCCCGGCGAGCACCGCAGCAGCCCGAGCCCCCAGGGCCCCGTGTGCAGAATTTCGCGGGCATACACAGGAAGCAGAGCCACCGCTCCCCCGAGCAGCACGGCGAAAAGATCGAGCGAAATCGAGCCGAGAACGATTTTTTGCCGCCAGATGTAATGAATGCCCGCGAGCACCGTTTGCAGGTTCGCCGGCTGGCGCGGGCGCGGTTTCGATTCAAGACGGATGCGCAGCGTCGCGAAGGCCGCGAAAACGCCTGCGAGCATCGCCGCGGCATACACCGCCGAGGGCCCGCGGGAAGCTGCATAAATGAATCCGCCTATCGATGGTCCCAGTATGTTGGCCGTCTGATTGGCGCTTGAACTCCACGCGACGGCATTCGCGAAATGCTCCTCAGGGATCAGTTGCGGAAGAATCGCGCGAGTCACCGGACCGTTGAAAGCGCGCACCACTCCGCTGAGGACCACCACTCCGTAGATCGGCAGTACCGCGCGGGGCGCTCGAAATGTGATCGTCAGGAGTATCGCCGAGCACGTAGCGAATCCCAGGTAGCAAATCGTGAGCAGTTGGCGGCGGTTGACGCGATCCGTCACGTGCCCGGACACCAGAAACAGCAGCAGGCTCGGCAGAAATTGCGCGAGCCCGATCAGTCCGAGGTCGAGCGGCTTCTTGGTGATGTCGTAGACTTGCCAGCCCACCGCGACCGACTGCATCTCGAGGGCGAGCACGATGCACGACCTCGCGCTCAGGAAAAGCGTGAAGTTAGGATGGGAAAACGCGACGCGACCGGATGGTCGGACTTTCTCGGCAACGGCCATCGATTTCTACTGTGCCATAGAATTTCAATTCACACGAGCACGGGACGGCTATCGCCTCATTGTATTTTCCCGCGCAGGGTTTCATCGAAAGTAACCAGTGACACCATGCCGTCGAATCGATCGGAAGCAAATATTTCCGTGAAATTGCGGTTCAAAAAAATCGCGCGAAGCGATATGCTGTTTGTTTGCTTAACCTCCTATAATCGAATCTAGTGCGGGAGCGCGATCGAATGGCTTCTATTGATGTCCCTCTGACAAAGCGGGGTTTCGGCAAGACCGCTCGCAAGGATATGTGGTGGCTTCAGCCGCTCCTTGTTTTTCTCGGCTACATGTCGTTCATCGTGTACGCCACCTGGGCGGGCCTGCAAAATGCCCATTATCTTTGCGCTACGGCCTGCGGCGGCGCCGACTACCTGTCTCCCATGTATTCGCCCCTGCTCGTGACCGCTCGTCCGGACTGGTGGCCGGCGATCGTGCCCTTTTCCGCGGCGATGCTCATTTTGTGGGCTCCCGGGGGCTTTCGGTTCACGTGCTATTACTACCGTGGCGCATATTACAAGGCGTTCTGGGCCGATCCGCCGTCATGTGCGGTCGGCGAGCCTCGCGGCAGCTACTGGGGCGAAAAGAAATCTCCGCTGATCATGCAGAACATCCACCGTTATTTCCTTTACGTCGCTATCCTGTTCGTTTTCATTCTGACCTATGACGGCATCCGGTCGCTGTTCTTCACGGCTCCCGACGGCTCGAAGCACCTTGGCCTGGGAGTTGGATCGCTCGTTCTGATCGCGAATCCGATTTTGCTCGCTTTGTATACCTTTGGGTGCCATTCCTTCCGTCATCTAGTGGGCGGAAAGAAAGACGTTCTCTCGACATCGCCCACGCGCAAGACTGCCTACGATTGCGTGTCCTGCCTCAACCGGCGCCATATGCTCTACGCCTGGATCAGCATGTTCTACGTTGGGTTCGCCGATTTGTACGTGCGCCTGTGCGACATGGGAATCTGGCACGACTGGAGAATCTTTTAAATGGCGGAGTTCGAGACGCACGAATTCGATGTGTTGGTGGTGGGCGCGGGCGGCGCCGGTTTGCGTGCCGCGATTGAGGCTTCCGCCGCGGGAGTTAAGGTCGGAGTCGTCTCCAAATCCCTGCTCGGCAAAGCGCATACCGTGATGGCCGAGGGGGGAATGGCCGCCGCGATGGGTAACGTCGACGATCGCGACAATTGGCGGGTCCACTTCGCCGACACGATGCGTGGCGGCCAGTACATGAACAACTGGAAGATGGCCGAACTCCATGCCAAGGAAGCTCCTGACCGCGTAAGGGAACTCGAAGCCTGGGGCGCCGTATTCGACCGCACGCGCGACGGCCGCATCCTCCAACGCAATTTCGGCGGACACCGCTATCCGCGCCTGGCACACGTGGGCGACCGCACCGGCCTCGAAATGATACGGACGCTGCAGGATCACGGCATCCATAAAGGGATCGACTTTCTGATGGAGACCACGATCCTCACGCTGCTGAAAGATGGCAATCGCGTCGTCGGTGCCTTCGGCTACGACCGTGAACGGGGCCGTTTTCGGCTCTTCAAAGCGAAAGCGGTGGTGCTGGCGACAGGCGGCATCGGCCGTATGTACCAGATTACCTCCAACAGCTGGGAGTACACCGCCGATGGCCACGCGCTCGCATTCAATGCCGGAGCGGCGCTGCTGGATATGGAGTTTGTCCAGTTCCACCCGACGGGGATGATCTGGCCGCCGAGCGTGCGCGGCATTCTCGTCACCGAAGGCGTTCGCGGCGAAGGCGGCGTTCTGAAAAATAAGGAAGGCAAGCGGTTCATGTTCGACGACATCCCGGAGAATTATCGCAGCTCGACCGCCGATAACCCTGATGAAGGCTGGCGCTACACGCAGGGCGATAAGAGCGCGCGGCGTCCTCCCGAGCTACTGACGCGCGACCACGTCGCCCGGTGCATCCGGCGCGAGGTCAAAGAAGGGCGCGGCAGCCCGCATGGCGGCGTGTTTCTCGATATTGCCTGGATCAAAGAGAGAATTTCGAACGCGCCGGAGCACATCAAAAAGAAGCTGCCGAGCATGTATCACCAGTTCAAGCAGCTGGCCGATATCGACATTACAAAAGAGCCGATGGAAATCGGCCCGACGATGCACTACGTGATGGGCGGCGTACTGGTTGATGCCGAGACGCAGATGTCCACCGTGCCGGGCCTGTTCGCGGCCGGCGAATGCTCCGCGGGGCTGCACGGCGCAAACCGCCTTGGCGGAAACTCTCTCTCGGACCTCCTTGTGTTTGGCCAGCGGGCTGGCGAGTTCGCCGCAAAATACGCGAAGGAAAATCTGGCCGGGACGATCGACACGGCTGAAGTGGACTGGGCGGCGAAAAAGGCCCTGGAGCCTTTCGATCGCGGCGCGACTGGGGGAAATCCATTCGCCATCCAGTACGAACTGCAAACAACGATGCAGAACCTGGTCGGGATCGTGCGTCTGCAGGAAGAGATGGAGAAGGCGGTGGAAGAGATTGCGGCGCTGAAAAAGCGAGCGGCAAAAGTCGGCGCTTTCGGAAACCGTGAGTACAACGGCGGATGGCACGCCGGACTCGATCTCGGCAATCTTCTCACCATGGCCGAGGTCGTAGCGATCGCGGGCGCCGAGCGCAAGGAAAGCCGCGGCGGGCACTTCCGGGATGACTATCCGAATAAGGACCCGAAATGGGCCGGGCTCAATATCCGCATTGACAGGGCCGCGGATGGCGGCGTCAAGGTGACGCATGTTCCAGTAGCGGAAATGCCTCCAGAATTGAAGCAGGTGATTGAGGAGAATAAATAGTGGCGACCACGGCGACGTTTCGAATCTGGCGAGGTGAGGGCGCATCCGGCAAATTCGTCGATTACAAGACGGAGGTCGAGGAAGGAATGGTGGTCCTCGACGTCGTGCACCGGATTCAGGCGACCCAGGCCAACGATATGGCGGTCCGCTGGAACTGCAAGGCCGGGAAGTGCGGTTCATGCTCGGCTGAAATCAACGGCAACCCGCGCCTGATGTGCATGACTCGCATGAGCCAGATCAACGTCAATGAGCCTGTGACCGTCGAGCCGATGCGCACGTTTCCGCACGTGAAAGACCTGGTCACCAATGTCGCCTGGAATTATCGCGTCAAAATGAAAATCAAGAAGTTCACGCCCCGCAAACCGGATGCCCCGGACGGAACCTGGCGCGTCCAGCAGTCCGATATCGATCGCGTGCAGGAATTTCGCAAGTGCATCGAATGTTTCCTGTGTCAGGACGTTTGCCACGTGCTGCGCGATCACAATCTCCACGAAGAGTTCATCGGACCGCGATTTTTCGTGTATACCGCCGCGCTGGAAATGAACCCGCTGGACACCGAAAGCCGCACCAAGGACCTTCGGGAGAACGACGGCATCGGTTATTGCAACATCACCAAATGTTGCACCAAGGTCTGCCCGGAAGAAATCAAGATTACCGACAACGCGATCATCCCGCTGAAGGAACGCGTTGTGGATGAATTTTTCGATCCCCTGACGATGTTATTCCGCAAGGTCAGCGGCAAGTAACCCGTATATACATATCGACGGCCCCGGAACAGTGCCAGGGCCGTGCTGTCCTTCTTGCGGGGAAAAAAGTTTAGTGTCCTGCAGGAGCGGCGTTGCTTGCGACCGAAGTGGGGCGCTTCGAGGAATCCAGGTCTTCGAGCAGGTGCTCGGCGCGAGATTCCGCCATCAACAGTAGCCGGTGATCCTGCATTCCGGGATTGTTGTCCTGGTAGAGCGTGACGTAGGCGGTCGGCGTGTCCCACGTGTGCAGCTGATTGTTCCATTTGTCGCCGGTGTTGTTTTGCGAGGGAAGCAGAGTAGCTTTCGCCTGCACTCCAAATTTTTGCGTCAAGTCGAAGGTAGCGTCGTCCATGGGTCTGTCGACAAGCATCGTGATCTTGACGAGCTTGCCCCCATCCAGCACAAAGTTCACCGAACCGGTCGTTGAGATCTCAACCCTGCCATTCGCGTGGAGAGCCGCATTCACACGGTCGCAGCTTCGCCACTCCGGCCGCAGGTGGCACACGTCGAACTCCTGCTGCGCTTCCGGTTCGATCCGGAGGAAATCGGAGATGCCTTCCCCGATCAGGTGACCCTTAAAGTCAACAGATGCAACACTTCCGCCCTGCGCACGGAGGCCTGCGGGCACTGCGGCGACAAGAACCAAAATCCAGACGAAGGGTTTCATCCGATCAATCCTCCATGTCCCCGAGTATACGTTTGGCCGGAAACACGGACAATCCAACACCTGTACCAGAATGGTAGTACTTACAGCCTGCTGATCTGGCCGCCTATACCCGCGATTTTAATGGAGTTGCGGCTTAAATAAAAGGGGTGAGAGTTCGGCGGTATTCAATCAGGCAGTACGGAAGGGAAGTCGTTCCTCAGCAAGGTCAATCATTGCCGATCAGCGCCCCTCGAATGGGTAGCGATCCTGCGCCAACACGGCTTCGGCCACACGCCGCCTGATCGCGATGGTGTCGACTGGCGCGTGTTTAGCGAATCGACGCAGCACAGCCAGTTGCGTGGTGAGTGCATCGCCTTCGGCGACCGCCGCCAGCGCCGTGCGCGCCTCTTTCTCGATTCGATCCATCGCATCGGACATGAATGCCCGGGCCGCGTCGGCAAGGCCCGCGCCAGCCGCTCCACGCGCCGCGGACGCCTTTTGCGCGCGGCGAAGCGAAGATTCCATGGCGTATACGTCCATCACGATGTTCGCGAGCGCCGCCACGATCTCCTGCTGCTCGGCCAATTGATCGCGAAACTTCTGCACGGCGGTTCCCGCCGCCAGCAAGAATATCTTTTTCGCCTGGGTAAGCACGCGCTCTTCTTCCGCGAACGCGCCCGTGGCCGGCTCTTCGAACGAAGGCCCGGCCAGAACCTCTTCGCTGAGTTTCATGGCCGCCGGTATCAGCGGGATAACACCTGTCATCGCGCGCTTCATCAGCATCTGGATGATCAGCATGCGGTTGATTTCGTTCGTGCCCTCAAAGATGCGGTTGATCCGGCTGTCGCGATACGCCCGGGCCACCGGGTAATCCTCATGAAAGCCGTAGCCGCCGAAAATCTGCACTGCTTCGTCCACGCAGAAGTCGAGCGTCTCGCTGCCCACCACTTTGCTGATGGAGCTCTCGATAGCGTACTCTTCGAGCACCTGCATGGCCTGCAGCGTCTTGTCGGCCGTCGAGGCTCCCCCTCCGGGAGTTGCAACCGCCGCTTCGATCATCCCCGCCGATCGGTAGATCATCGATTCAATGGCGTACGTCCGGATGGCCATCTCGCCGAGCTTGGCCTTGATCAGGCCGAAGTCGCACAGCCGCTTGCCGAAAGCCGTGCGTTCTTTCGAATATCTCGAAGAAGCCGCCAGCGCATTTTTCGCGCCGCCGAGGCAGTACGCCCCGAGGGAAAAGCGCCCCACATTGAGTGTATTGAACGCAACGATGTGCCCGCGCCCTATTTCATGGAGCAGGTTTTCCTTCGGCACCGGCGAATTCTCGAAAAACAGCGGCACCGTCGAGCTTCCGCGAATTCCCATTTTCTTTTCTTCAGCCCCGGGCGTGAAGCCCGGCGTGCCGCGCTCGACGATGAAACACGAAAACTTCTCGCCGTCGACTTTCGCGAACACGATGTAGACGTCCGCAAAGCCGCCGTTGGTGATCCACATCTTCTGTCCGTTCAGAATCCAGTTCTTGCCGTCGGGAGAAAGCACCGCCCGCGTGCGCGACGCCAGCGCGTCCGAGCCCGCCTGCGGCTCCGAAAGGCAGTAGCAGGAGAGCAATTCGCCGCTGGCGATCTTCGGAAGGTATTTTTTCTTCTGTTCCTCGGTGCCGAAGTTGACGATAGGGATCGTCCCGATGCCTGCGTGCGCCCCGTGCGATACCGCGAACGACGCATAGCCGGCCAGCTTCTCCGCCAGCACGGTTGCCGACACCTTGTCGAGCCCCGAGCCGCCGTATTCCTCCGGAATCGTCCCGCCCAAAAGCCCGATCTCGCCGGCCTTTTTCAGCAAACCCGCGATGAGTCCCTCTTTGTGCAGCTCCAGATCGGGAATCAGGGGCATCACTTCTTTGGTGACAAATTCCTCGGCGGTTTGTCCGATCAGGCGCTGGTCGTCGGTGAGATCGGCGGGAGTGAAAACGTCCTCTGGAGTGCTGTCCGTGATGAGAAAAGCTCCTCCACGGGTCAAGGATCGGGACACCGGCGTTGTCGCCATCAATATTTCTCCCTTTCGCGCATCAGCGGAATAACGACGCTACCACCTGCGCTACGCGGCCCGTTCGAAAATACCGGCGGCGCCCATGCCGCCCCCGATGCACATCGACACCAGGCCATACCGGCCATTGCGGCGTTCCAGTTCTCGCAGGATCGTCGCGGTAAGCTTGGCCCCGGTGCAACCCAGCGGATGGCCCAGCGCCACGGCCCCGCCGTTCACGTTCACGCGAGCCGGATCGAGCTCAGCCAGTTTTATCACGCTCAACGCCTGCGCCGCGAAAGCCTCATTCAGCTCGATCACATCGATCTGGTCGAGCGTCAAGCCTGCCATCTTGAGAACTTTCGGAATGGCATAAGCCGGCCCGATGCCCATCTCTTCGGGAGAGACGCCGGCGGTGGCAAACGCCACGAACCGGCCTTGCGGCTTTAATCCCAGCGAACGAGCCTTCTCTGCGCTCATCACCACGGCCGCGGCCGCGCCATCGCTCATCTGCGAACTGTTTCCCGCCGTCACCTGCCCATGCGCGTGAAACGCGGGCTTGAGTTTTGCGAGGGCCTCCAGCGAAGTATCGGCTCGCGGGCCTTCGTCCGTATCAAAAGTAAGCTTCACGGTCTTAGGTCGCGCTCCATTCGACGTGCCATTCGCGCCATTATCCACCAGGGTGTAGCTCACCTCGACCGGAACAATCTCATCTTTGAATTTGCCAGCTGAAATCGCCGCCAGCGCCTTCTGATGGCTCGCGAGTGAGAACTCGTCCGCCTGCTCGCGCGAGATGCCGTACTTCTTAGCCACGTTCTCGGCCGTAAGGCCCATGCTGATGTAAGCATCTGGATAGTGATCCATCAGCCAGGGATTGGGTGCCACTTTGTTCCCGCCCATGGGAACCATGCTCATGGATTCGGTGCCGCCGGCCACGGCCACGTCGCCTTGTCCAGCCATGATGCGCTGGGCGGCCAGCGCAATCGACTGCAGCCCCGAAGAACAGAACCGGTTGATCGTCATCGCCGACGTCTCAACAGGCAGTCCCGCGCGCAGCCAGGCATTCCGCGCAACGTTCATCCCTTGCTCGGCTTCCGGCATGGCGCAGCCGAGAATTACGTCCTCCACTTCCTTTACATCCAGCCCCTTGGCCCGCGAGATCGCTTCCTTGATCACGATCGCGCCCAAGTCGTCCGGACGCGTGGTGCGAAACGAACCCCGCGGCGCTTTCCCTACGGCCGTCCGCACGGAACTCACAATCACAGCTTCCCGCATAAGCACCTCAGACCCATCCACGTTGATTTCGAAGTCAGCTTATTGGATGCCAAGGCGCACGAAAAAGCAACAGCGCGGCAGGTACCGCGCTGTGCGAACGAAGGAACATGTTTTCTAAAGGAAGGAGCGCCCCTACAGACGGAATTGGATCGTAACCGTCATTTTCACCGAGTCCGTCTGGCCCTCGACAGGTTGATACTTCCAGCGCTTCACCGCGCCAATGGCGGCTATGCGCAAGGCCGCCGGCCCGGACTGCACCTTTGCGTCGGTTACGTTGCCGGTTTTGTCCACCGCGATTTCCAGCATCACGTCCCCTTCCGTGTGCGTCTGCTTTGCCAAGGGCGGATATTGGGGGATCACCCTCACCAGCAGCTGCGGCAACTTGGCGCCTCCGCTGTTTGCCTGAATCGGCGCGGTCACGCGTAAGGCGGGGGCTGGGGGCGCGGTTGGATTTACGGAAGAGGTGGCGATGCCGGCCAGCGCATCCCCACTCGGTGCCGCAACCGCATCAACTTTGGGTGCCGCGGCTCCATCCGTGCGTTGCCGGGGTGCTACGGGATGGGAATTCAGCGCTCCAAATATGCTCGGAACCGGCTTCCTGGCGGGCGCAGCGGGCGCGCTCGACTCAGGAGCGGCAGCAGCCGCCGGAGATTCGGTGATCGTCACCGTTTCCTTTGGCGGTCTTACGGTACTGGAAGGTGTCGGGCGGAGTGAATTTTGCGGAGCAGGACTCGCCTTCGAGACCGGAGGAACGATCGCCGGCTGCGGCGCAGGTACCTGCACTGCAGGGCTCGGCATTACCGGCGCTGCCGTAGCTTGAGTTTGAGCCACCGGACTATCGGTGGATTTGTGATGCCAGAGTATTCCCGCGCCCGCTGCCGCCAGCAGCAAAGCCACGCCGCAGATTGCGATCAGCAATCCGCTCTTTTTTCCTTCCGAACCTTGCTCGTCCTGTTTCGCGAGATCGCCCTGCGAACCGAACGCCTCGCCCGTAAAAGCGCGGGCCGGTTTAGAAGTGCGTGCCGGCTTGGCGGACCCGCCGGAAACTTCACCCAGCGTTTCAGCAAGAGAAGCGTCTTCCTCCTCCTGCTGGGTTTTCGATGTCTTGGCAGGGCTGGGCTGAGGACGGGCGGTCGAAGCCAGCGGCGGCACAGTATCGGGCGTTCCCGGTTTCTGAAAAGTCCGGGAATCGGGAAGGGGCGGCTTGGTCTTCGAAGAAGAAGGCGCTGAGGTCGATGATGCCGCCGGTTGCACATCCTCCTGCGAACCAATCGCGATGAAGGTAGATTCCTTCTTGTCCAAAGCAGGATTCTTCACTGCGCCGGTTCCAGCTACTGCTTGCTTCGAGCCTGTCACCTCCGGCTCAGAGACTTGCGCGGGCTTCGCGGCCGGCGTTGCGTCTGCAATCGCGTCGGACTCGAAATAAACGCCCCAGAACCCCGGTTGCCGGTGCGTGAACTCCACTTCGACGTACGACGAGGAATTCGAATAGCTCCGAACCTTGACCACGCGGCAAATCGCGTCCTGCCGCGACTTCAAATTTGTCAAAATCAGCATCTGGCCGGCGCTCACGGAGGTCGACATTCTCAGAACGCCCCCGTGCGGAAACACGATCATCGAGCTGGTTTCTTCCTCGAAGGGTTCCGTTTGCGGGGGTACTCCCCGCACCGTTTCCGTCACCTTGGAGCCGTGTACCTTGAGCGGCACTTCCAGCGACACGGCATCCGAATGAAGCTGGCTGGCCGGTGACTGTGACGGCTTGCTCGACTGCTCCGCCCCCGGCTCTACAGCAGCATTATTGCGGGCCTCGGTGGTTTCCTTCGAAATTGTGGACATCAGTTGTAACGGCGAATGCCGCCCCCCAAGACTTGAATTGTCATGCTTTAGGGGATTCTCGCGGCCGGTGACAAAGTGCGGCAATAGTACTTTTTACTAGTTGGACACCACAAATTACCGCCGAAATCCGCCCTAATGAAAGCGGCGACGCCGCAGGTGTCCAAGAGCTCCACCGGGACGGCAGCCTTTGCAGCTATTCCCTGCGTATTCAGCGACCTGGGGGAAGGTGCGGAGGGCGGCTCCAAGCCAAAACGCGGGACGAAAAGCTAGTTAACCCAGTTGTCAGGGCGCGAGGGGGGCTTATCGCGATGATCGCGGACGTACACTTCAAACTTCTTCTTCAGCCGCCGGCGTTTCCAATCGGAAAAATAGTTCCGGTAGTTGTAGAGGAACGATCCGCGCCGCAGGTAGACGTAGCCGACGAGCATGCCTCCGAGATGGCACACATGGCTTACATTGTCGCCGGTGTCGCCGATGGTGCCGAAGAATTCGATGGCGCCCATCACGAGCACGAAAATCCGCATCGACACGGTCACCGGCAGCGGGAACACCCATACCTGCCTGTGGGGCATCGTCACCGCGCAAGCGAGCAGCACTCCATAGATGGCGCCGGAAGCCCCAATCGTGGGGAGGGTGGAGGTTCCCAATCCTCTCGGGTCGAGAATCGTTTTCACGATCACCGTCACGATGCCGGCGCCCACGCCGCACAAAAAGAAATAAACGTAGAAACGCCGCGCGCCCCACGTGTGTTCCAGGTCCGCCCCGAACATCGCCAGAAACAGCAGGTTGAGCAGCACGTGAAGAATGCCCGCGTGCAGGAATATGTAGGTGAAAGGCTGCCAGACGAAGCCGTGGATTACCTGGTGCGGTACCAGCCCGAAATAAAGAAGCCAGAAGTTCCAGCCGGCGGGGCCAAAGAAAAGCCGCGAAAGTTCCTGGGCAAGAAATACCACGCCGCAAATAATGCACAGCGTTTTGATTGCACGCGGAAAATACCCTCCGATATCGAAGCGGTACCCGTAGCCGCGTGAAAAGGTTCCCACAGTGGTTCAAGTCTAAAGGGGAAGCCCTCGCAGAGTCAAAAATGTTAACGGGACGTGTCTTCACGCTTCTACAAGAACCCCGGTGATTGGCGTCACATCGATCCGTGTCTTTGCTCACTTCGCGCAACCCTCGAGCGAGTTATACAAGAGTCGCAAAGTTCGTGGATATGGCGGCATTCACGTTCGCTCGTCTTGCGGAGGAGTCGGCATGAAGAAAAAGCTGCTGATACTTGCGTTCGCGGCAGGAGCGGTTCTTGCGGGAAGGGCCTCGGCTCATCACTCGTTCGCGGCAACTTATATCGTCGACAAGGAAATAAAAGTCGAAGGAAAACTGACCGAGTTCATGTATCGCAACCCGCACTCGTTCGTGAAGCTCGAAGCCCCCGATGATGCGGGCGAAATGCAGACGTGGACTGTCGAATGGGGCGGTGGAGCGCAACTCAGCCGGGATGGCGTCTCCCGAGACACGTTGAAAGCCGGCGATCATGTGATCGTTTCCGGCAATCCCGGACGCGACGCAACCGAGCACCGGCTGCGCCTCCATAGCATCGTCGGGCCGTCGGACGGCTGGAAGTGGGTGGGCGTCATCCAGTAGTGCAAGCGCTGAGGACGGGCTGAGATTTATTTCGCGGTGAAAGGGTAGAGGAATGTCTCTCACTAGCTTGTTTGTATGGCTCCACGACACATCCTTCAGCATCTGGCTCCGGGATTCCACTTGGACCGAGCCGATCGTCGAGACCATTCACGTCCTGAGCCTTACCCTTTTTTTCGGATTCGCCGTCCTGCTCGACTCGCGCCTTCTCGGGATCACCATGAAACGCCGGCGGATTTCCGAGGTGCTCGCGCAGCTTAATCCCTGGCTGATCGCCGGATTCATCGTGATGACCGTGAGCGGGATATTGCTCTTCATGGGCGATCCGGTCTCTTTCTACCAAACCACTTTCTTCAAGGTGAAAATTATTCTGATTGTCCTGGCTGGCCTGAACGTCCTCGTCTTCAACGCGACCATCGGCAGCAGGATGGAAAGCTGGGACTTGGCCACCCCCACGCCTGGCAAGGCCAAGGCGTCCGCGATTCTCTCGCTTTGCTTCTGGATCGCGATCATTGCCGCGGGACGCGCCATCGCGTACGTGCTTCCACCCCCATGAGAAACAGGAGGATCCTGACGTGATCAGTCATTTTCTGATGTGGTTTTGCAACTGGGCGGACTTTTCGTTTTTTGGCGCCGGCGTGCGCAATTCCGCCTGGCTGTTTCCCTCCATCGAGATATTCCATCTCCTGGCGCTCGGCATTCTGGGCGGCACGGTGCTGCTCGTAAACGCCAGGCTGCTGGGCCTGCGGTTTACCGGAGAACCCGTTGCCGAACTCGCGAAAGACGTGCAGCCCTGGATGTACATCAGCCTCGGCGTCGTGCTGGTCTCGGGATTCTTCCTGTTTTCCTCCGAGTCGCTGAAGATGTACGACAACCCGGCCTTTCGCATCAAGATGGCTTCGCTTGTGCTCGCCATTCTTTTCTCGTTCACGCTTCACCGGAGAGTGAGCCGCCTGGACGAAAGCCATCTGGCCGGGGCATGGCCCAAGTGGGCAGCCGTCATATCGCTTGTGCTTTGGACGTCTGTGGGGCTTGCAGGGCGGGCTATCGGATACGTTCCGCAGCTCCACTAGGGGACGGCAGCTGGGGCGGGATGGGCCGTCTGCAGGCTGTAGTTCCGCACGGCCCCGGCACCGGCCACGCTGATGTGTACGATCGATACCCACCGTTCGAGCCGGTGGTGGCCGGTGGCGTGAAATAAATATGACGCGCCCACCGACAAGGCAACGCCTCCTGCCTCAATTCCGGCGAACAATGGGTGATTGTCGACCACCGAGTTGGTCAGCAGGATCTCCTGCCGCCCGCGCCTCCGCATGTTCAGTGTCGACGTATAATCAAGCGCTCTCGCCGCGCCCACTCCGGCAAACAACAACGAGTTTTCGCGGTCCCAGAAGCGATGTGGGGCCTCTCCAGACGGGGAGGCCGCGACACTTTGCGGAGGGGAATCGATTGCCTTATCTGGTCCCTGCGCCAGAAGTCCTGGGCGTGCCGGGACAAACAAAAGGACTATGCAAATGGCTGGCAGCCACAGCTTCCTAGTGCTCATCCTGGAACCGCCGGAATTTGTCAGGTGCATTTGCGTGACGTGATTATAACTGCCTGGTTCTGAGATCACCCGCCATATCTTGCCCATCCCGCCCGGGCGTTATGGGACGCAAAAGGAAGGGCTTAGGCGGCAAAAGATGGAATTCGATGGACTAAAGGGCGAAAAGATGAGACGATGGCATTGCGTTTGTTGCTCTTGTAAACCTTTAGAATTGCTGAAGGGACTGCAAGTCCACACTTGCAGTCCCTTTTTTTGGCTGGAGGCGGTGGGAAACAGCATCAAATAGCTCAAACAGAAAAGAGAAACACAGTTGAAAGAACAAGGAACAGTAAAGTGGTTCAATGCCAGCAAGGGCTTCGGATTCATCCAGCGCCAGTCCGGCGAGGACGTTTTCGTTCACTTCTCCGCGATTCAGTCGGAGGGGTACAAGTCGCTGAACGAAGGCCAGGCGGTTGAATTTGAAGTGACCAAGGGCCCCAAGGGCCTGCAGGCTGCGAACGTCGCCGCCCTCTAGTCGGTAAGAGCGAGCCCGCCCCGCGCGGGCTCGCTCCTTTTTTTTTGAAAGTCGAATCCAGGAGGCTCGATGAAAGCGATCCAAAAAGGCGCCTATATCAAGCACTTTCAGTACGGCCTTGGCGTCGTCACCGAATCGGACTCCGACCGCACCTCCATTGATTTCGATCTGCATGGCATGAAGAAATTTGTCACCACCATCATGGTGGTCGAACTCGCGGAAGGAACTCCCCCCAAGCGGAAGAGAGCGCGCAAGAAGCCCGTGGCTCCCGTGGCGCTCGCAAAAACCGCGGGCGCAAAATGAGCAAAGAGCTCCTGATGCAATTCGTGGGGTTTTCGTCGAAAGAGACGGTCCGCGAATATACGTTCACCGTGCGCGAGCCCGCCACCGAGCCCCGGGAATTCACTCTTACGATCGCCAACGAAGCGTTCACCAAGCATCGGATCAGCTTTCAGGATGCTCCCGGAGTCTGCTCCCTGAAATTGCGCCGGGAGCTCGCGACTTACGGCAACAATCCTCCCGAGACACACTTCCATATCAGCGATGTCGAGCTCGAGGATTACCGCAGCAGCCATTCTCCGCGGCCTAGAAGCCCGTTTGCACGCAAGCCAGTCGAAGACTATTAGAAGTTTTTAGAAGCGCACGCCGTCAGCAGGGCCGGAACTTCCGGCCGGAAACAAGGGGATCGAGATGAAGAACCTGTTCGTAGGAAACCTCAGCTTTCAGACCACCGAAAGCGAATTGCGCGCCTTGTTTGAGCCCTTCGGACAGATCGTGCGCGTCCACATGGCCATGGACCGCGAAACGGGACGCGCTCGCGGTTTCGGTTTCGTCGAGATGGCCAATGACGAAGAAGCCAAGAAAGCGATCGCCGAGCTGGATGGCAAGGAGCTCGGCGGCCGGAATGTCAAAGTGAACGAGGCGCGCCCGAAAGAGCGCAGCAGCGGCCCCCCCCGCGGCGATAATCGCGGCGGCCCGAACAAGGGCGGAGGGGGCGGCGGTGGTCGCGGGCGCAACAGCTTCTCGAACGAGGATTATGGCGGCGCAGCTCGCCAGCCTCGCGAGCCCCGCTGGTAGCCTGATCAACCAACTTCAAGGAGACGCTTATGGGAAGGATCAGTTTTCAAAAGCGCCAAAAAGAAATGAAGCGCCAGGAAAAACAGCAAATGAAGGCCCAGCGCCGCGCGGAGCGAAAGCTCGCCAAGGGAAGCGAGACCGAAGGCGGCGCTCCGCCCGAAGGAACGCCGGAGATTGACGGAATCGACCCCGACATTTTGGCAGTCGCACCCGGATGGGAAACGCAATAGTCTGATTCGTCCTCGTTTTTTTCTCTAGTCCAAACGAATCCAGTTGGACCCATCTGCGAATCGCAGCAAAGGGTCGATGCTGTTCACTCGAGCTTCTTGCGGGCTGAGATATACAAAGACACAGCCAATAGCAGGAACAGCGCCACGCTCACGCCGTGCGACTGGCTGAGTCTCGGCATGAATTTATCGCCGAAGGCGAATGCCGTCGGCGACCACGGCAAGCGGAACACGGTTGCCGCCCAGCCGGGCAGCCGCTTTCCCAATTCTGGGTCTTGCAGAAGATTGATGATGATCGCCAGCAGGCCAAACACGCCGCCGGCAGCGATCAGGCCGCTCGCATAGAGCGAGCCCGGGCTCACTTCACTTTCAGCTCCGCTCTTTTCTTCCGTGCCGCGCTCCGCGAGCCAGCGCACTACCCCCCCGGCAAACATCGCCATCGTCGTAGCGATCGAAATGTAAGAACCTACTGCGAAGGGCAGGGAACGAATGCCCAGCAGTTCGACCGCGATCACTAGGAAAACCCCCAGAAACACAAGCCTCCACGGAAGCCGCTGGTTCAGGATGCCGCTGATCACCGTTGCCATCAGGCGCGCCTGCGGCGCCGCGGCTTTCGCGCTGCCGATCCCTTGCTCCCACTGCACTTCGATTTGGCGCGTTCCAGGATCGTAGAGATATTTCCCGTCCGGCACTTCGCTTGAGCCGATCGAGTTCACCAGAATGTAGTCTTTTCCTTCGTAGACGTAATTGTCCTGCTGCCGCTCGACGCCCGTGGGAAGGTGCGTGATATCGAGCGCGATTTGCGTCGGTTTGTACTGCGCGAGCCCCACATTCATCAGGATCAGCGTGCCGCCGATGGCGAACGACGAGACCATCACGCCCACCACGAGGCCGATCTGCTGCCAGAAGGGCGTCGCGCCCACCAGATAGCCGGTCTTCAAGTCCTGTGACGTGGCCCCCGCGATGGCCGCCGCGATGCACACCACCCCGCCAATCGTGAGCGCGAGCACGCTGTAGGAATTCGCCGTCCAGCGCAGCAGCAGGAATATCGCGCAGGTGGCCATGAGCGTCGCGATCGTCATTCCG
>Ga0302324_100009475_pt1 | contig 20354 bp, 18 predicted proteins | sample Palsa_T0_1_FD_201949 | JGI IMG/M metagenome (GOLD analysis project Ga0302324, IMG submission 201949) | Peat permafrost microbial communities from Stordalen Mire near Abisko, Sweden - Palsa_T0_1 | ecosystem: Environmental > Terrestrial > Soil > Palsa > Peat permafrost | place: Sweden: Abisko...
GGACCGCGAGCAGGGCCTGAGCTATTGGTTTTCAAGCGGGCATGAAGCCTTCGTTGCCGAAGACGAGGGCGAGGTCGTCGGCACCTACTACATTCGCCCCAATCAACTGGGTGGAGGGTCGCACGTAGCCAACTGCGGCTATATCACTGCCGCTTGTGCATTCGGCCGGGGCGTAGCCCGCGGGATGTGTTCTCATTCGCTCGAATACGCGAAGGCGCGAGGTTACCGGTCGATGCAGTTCAACCTTGTATTGTCGACCAATGAACGGGCGGTGCGGCTCTGGCAGAGCCTTGGATTCGAAATTGTGGGGCGGCTTCAGGAGGCATTCCTGCACCCAGTCGCAGGATACATCGACGCCTATGTTATGTATCGATTCCTGTAGTGTTATCGGCTACCCGCCCTGAGCCGTCCAGCGGCGCCCTGTAGCAGCCCAACCGTCAGCATCACTGCCGGAACCAGAAACACCATCGAACCAAGCACCCACATGACGACTGCTCCAACCATCTGGTCAGACACCGGATTGACCTGGAAGGGATTCGGCGCAGTCAAGTAATAGCTATAGACGGGGCGGTCACAAAAAGCCAGGAACGCGGAGAGTGCAGTGTTGACGAAGTCGGCTGAGATCAGATAGAGCAGCATGCCCCAGCCGAAGTTATGATGGCGGGCGGGCCACGGCTGGATAACCGGCCACCAGAACATCAAAGAGGTAGTCAGAAAGCAGATGTGCTCGACGCGATGCACCTGTTCGTTATCAAGGGCAGAATCGTATGCGGCCGGGGCATGCCATAGCAGGAAGGTAAGGTTCATGGCCAGCCAGGCGACCACAGGTTTGGTCAGAAAGCGGCCTACCCGCAGCAGTGGCTGAAAACGGAAGAGCGGACCGAGCACCCTTTTTACGAAGGGACGCGGAAGCCCTCGCAGGAACGGAACGACCGGCGAGCCAAGCAGCACCAGCGGCGGCACCGCGGACATCAGAAGCAGGTGCTGCATCATATGGGCGCTGAGCAGAGCGTCGGCGAAGCCGTCGATAGGAGAGGCAATCGCGATCCATAGTGTGAACAGGCCGAGCAAAAAGCTGTAGAGGCGCCATTCCGGGAACAGCACGGAGCGAGTCTTCCGAATGGCGAACCAGCCGCGCAGATAGACGGCCGAGCAAGCCAAGATCGTCGCAGTGAGCAACCAGGGTAGAGACCACTCCGCAAAGATTGCATTGGCCGCCGGGCTCATAGGATGCGGCCGCTGGTCTGCAGACGCCGTCCTATTGCGGTTGCCCCGATTGCGGCGAAGCTGTCGGCGGCTTCAATTCGCTGGTACCCGTCAGGCTCCGCGAGGCATCGACGGCGGGATGCTGGTCGCTGCCATTCAGCGTGCTCAGAAAGCCAACCAGCGCAGTGGTTTCATTGGCGCTCAGGGCATTGCCATAAGCAGGCATGTTGCCTCCGCCCTGCACCACCTGGCGGACCATCTGATCGTAAGTCATATGGACGGCTACGTTGTCCAGGGCGGGGCCGCGCAGACCACCCTCGTCCCCCAGCGCGTGGCAGTTACGGCATTGCTTGTTCTGAAAGACCAGCGCGCCCTGCCGTTCGAGTGGAGTTAATTCATGAAGATATCTGACGGGTATGGCATCGCTGGTCCAGGCATTCATGATTGGGCTCCAGGGCGTGTAAGTTCCCAGCCGGGTGAAGATGCCCAAAGATACCGCGATGACGGTGAGCATGAGCACCGCGACTGGGCGGCGCGACCAGTGCTTTTCGCCCTCACCAAAGACCAACGGTAATAGCAGCATCGCGCCAATCACCAGCACTGGCACAATAAACATGAACGGCGTCTCGATGCTGGGCGGGAGATAAGCGAGCACTGCGTAAATCCAGAGAAAGAAGAAGTCCGGCTTGGGCGCGGTTTCGATGATCCGTGGGTCGGGTTGGCCGGTAGGACCGAAGGGACCGAAGTAGAGCGCGCAGGCTACCACCGCGAGAATGATCACGGCGGCGAAAAAGCCGTCCTTCCAGGCCCCATCGGGGACGAACGGGATACCCGCCTTGGACGTCGACTCGTGATACTCGCGCTCATAGGTTGCCTTGCGGACGATGCGCCCGGGCATTGGCCATTCGTTGATGCCAAGCCGAAGCACCATCCAGACATGCAGCCCGACGCAACCCAGCAAGATTCCTGGAATGACGAAGACATGCAATGCGAAGAAACGCGAGAGAGTTGCCCCGCCAAGAATAGGGCCGCCGAGCATGAGATTGACCGCCGGACCGCCAATCAGTGGAATGCGGCTGAGGATCGAAGCTCCGATGCCCAAGCCCCAATAGGCGTCCTGATCGAAACGGAGCACCTGGCCGGTGAATGCCATGCCCAGGGTCATTAGCAGCAGGAAGACGCCAATGATCCAGGTGAGTTCGCGGGGAAACTTGTAGGCGCCGAAGAGAAAGACCTGGCACAGATGGATCAGCACCACGGCGACCATGAAGTCCGAGCCCCAGCCATGAATCGAGCGCAGGAACCAGCCCAGGGCGATGTCGTTATTGAGGAAATGCAGGGTCTTCCAGGCTTCAGCGGCAGAGGGCGAGTACACCAGCGCGAGCAGGATGCCGGTGACCACCTGCAGGCCCAGAAGGATCGTTGCAGCACTGCCAAAAACGTACCACCAGCTAGCAGATTTCACCGGAACGTGGTGAGAGCCCGCTTCGACCGCCGCCTCCCCAAGTCCCAGACGGTGTTCGAGCCAGTTATAGATACCGATCACGCCCTGCTTCAGGCTGGCCATTGGTTGGCTCCTCCCTTGTCGACCGGGTCGCCTACTTGGCCGAGCTGGACGAGCGGCGCATTCGCAGCCGGCTTCGTGGCGCCTGGGCAGGTCCCGGCTTGCTTGGTGCCTGGCCGGGCGATGGTGGGCAGATCGCCGACGCTGATGATGAGGTTGTTGGCTTCGATCCTGTACGCATATTCGAACAGTCCACGCTCCGGCGGTCCGGAGGCACGGGAGCCGTCCTGATAGTACGCGCCGCCGTGGCAGGGGCACATGAAGAGCTTGGATTGGGCGAACCAGCGCACTGGGCAGCCGAGGTGGGCGCAGTTGATGGCAAAGACCTGGAACTGGTTTCCGGAGATGCGCCGCACCCAGCAAGGAAGATCGCCGGTCTGGCCATCAGAGGGCGTGGTGGACGGGTCACGGAAAGTTGCGAGCCGCGTTTCGCCCTCGGGAAATTGATCGACCGGCCCAAGACCAACCCAGAATTCGGTCTCCCTTTGTTTCTTCATCGCCGGGCCCAGCAGGTAACCGAGGATGGGAACCGCGAACACTGCGCCGACGATGCTGTTCACTGCAATCGAGAGCTTGAACAGAAACCGGCGCCGTGACACTTCTTCTGGCTTGAGGTGCTGTGCCTGTTCTTCGGGCCGGGGAGCGTCGGGAGGCGATGCCGTTGTGGTCATGGTTGCGGCTCCTGTTTCGTCGATGCGGCTTCATGCGTAGCTTTGTGAGAAACCTGAGGCTTTGGTTGGGATGCCGGGGAGGCGGACATTGTCGAAGCGGGCGCGGCTGAGGTCGAGTCGCGATGGGATCCCAGCCACGCGACCGTGCCCGTCAGCTCATCGTCAGACATAGGATGGCCCGGGTTGTCGGAACGCCAATCGGGCATGCCCGGCGCTCCGGCGATGACAAAGTTGCGTAGCTCCTGATCGCTGATCAAGCCGAGGTACGATGGCTGAACAATTGAGCCCAGCTTGAGATCGGCATTCCCTTCACCGGCAGCGCCATGGCAGCGGGAACAGTAGGTGGCGTAGGCCTTCGCGCCTGCCGCTGTATCGGGATGGAGTACGGCTGCATAGGGCGGCGCATTCTGACCATCGAGAATTCCGGGCTTGCCCCAGGTGGAGACCAGCCCTTTCGCCAGGATGTCTACCTGCTGGTCGCTGAGCATGCCCCCGGCGCTCTGTGCGAAGGCGGGCATCAGCTTGCCGGGAACGCCGTTGGCGATCACGTTGCTGAGATTGGACTGTCCAGCAACCGCGAGGAAGACCGGATTGGTAAGCGAGATGGCCGCACCAGGTTCGCGATCCGTTCCGTGGCAAGCGACGCAATTGGCCTTGTAAAGGGTGGCAAAATCGAGCACTTGGTCGGGGCGAACGACCTCGGGCACGGGACCAGGTTTGCCCGGGGAGGTGTTGCATCCCACGCTGGCCAAAGTCGTGCCGGCGAGAATTGCCATCAAGAGCGGCCGGTTGGTCCTCATTTGGGTTCGCCTCTCCGGTCATCCTGATCGGGCTCCATCGGCTGATCGGTGTGCAAACCCGCCCGGATCGCGAAGGGCAAGGCACGGAAGCTCTCCGACCGGACCTTTACTTGAAGATTGACGACGAAGCCGGCCACCAGCCCAAATGCGACCTGGGAGATAAAGAACCATCCCCAGTGAATGCGTTGATCGAGGATCGGGCTGAGGACGCCGAGCGACGTGTACAAAATTCCGGTCCAAAGAAATGGCGCGATGAAGCCGCAAGTGAGGATTGGCCTCCTGGGAAACATGGGAAGCATGGCTCCATAGAGAAGCCCAACCAGAATCGAAGTGAAGATGTGGATCGCCGATGCTGCAAGCAGGCCCTGTATATGGAACTGCGCGAGGAACTCGTCGCTTGCCGTCGCCCAGCTCACGAATCCGCCCGCAGCCAGCAAGTTGATCGGGTACCAGACGCTGTGGTATTGCAGCAGGCCGAAGATCGCCGCCGGAATCGTCATGGCAATGCCGCCCGCGATTCCGCCTTTCACGCCCACCATGGCGCTGTATTTCTCCAGAGGCTGAACTTCGCGTCGGCCCTGGGCGATGGGGTGATGCACACTGGCAATGCGATCGCTCGATATGGTTACAACTTCGGTGGAGACGGCCACCAGCTCGTGTTGTTCGTGGGGCAAGACTTGCGAAAACCAACCCACTACCGAAGGCAGGATCAGGCATATGCCCAGCAGAGTGATGACCCAGTGGGTCACTAGGCCGGTGACCGCCAGCGTGACTCCCAGTGCCAGGACCAGCGGCCAGATCGTCGGCGCCGGCAGATTGACAAAACCTTCGGGCGCCTGGTGACTGTCCATGTGGTTATGCTCCATCGCTGCCCTCTCCCTGATCTCTATCTTTCATCGTCCCAACACGTAAACTACAGTGAAGACAATCACCCAAACCGCATCGACGAAGTGCCAGTAGAGCGATAAAACTTCCAGACGCTCTGCGTGATGCTCGTTCAGCGCTTTCCGTAGCCCCGCAATCAGCGCGATGGTGAGCATAATGACGCCTACGACCACGTGCGTGGCATGCAGGCCGACCAGCGAATAGAAGGTAGTGCCGAAGAGGTTTGTCTTAATCGTCAGGCCGTAGTGATCGATCAGCTCGTACCACTCTCGCCCGGTGTAGAAGAGAAAGATCAACGCCAGCAGAATGGTCGCGCCCAGCCATCCGGCGCAGGCGCTCACCTTGCTCTTTCGCAGCGCGGATACCGCGGCGTGCGCCGTAAAGCTGCTCGATAACAGGCAGACCGTTGCGATGTACGGGATCTCTAGCACCTGCTTTGGAGTCGGTCCGCTCAGGCTCTTGCCGATGTAGTAGATATACGCGACCACGAAAATGAGGAAGATCGCCGACTCAGCAATAATCAGGCAGGTCATGCCTACCATGCCCTTACTGGGCAACTTCCACGGGGCTTCGCTGACTTCGGGTGTGATCGGAATCGCGCTCATCTGGGCCTCCCGCAAGTTCCTGCCTGGCTGTCGGGTTTACTCATAGTCGGTATCCAGGTCCTCAGGATGTTTCAGGTCCCATAGCGGACGCCGGCTGCTTACGACTGGCTCAATGGCGAAGTTGTACTCAGGGGGAGGAGAACTGGTCGACCACTCCAGCGTCCAGGCGTCCCATGGATCGGGGCCGGCGACCTTGCCGCGATAGTACGACCAGATGAGATTTACAACGAAGATCATCGTAGCGATGGCCTGGATGATGCCGCCTACACTTACGATCAGGTTCCAAACCTCCCAGCCGCGACCGGGCTCATAGGTATAAATGCGGCGCGGCATGCCGAGCAAGCCGGGAACGTGCATGAAATCGAAGGTGAGATGGAAGCCCAGCACGAACAGCCAGAAGTGCCACTTGCCCAGGGTTTCGTTCAGCATCCGCCCGATTATCTTGGGATACCAGTAGTAGAAAGCCCCAAAAAGCGCGAAGACGATGGCCCCGACCAGAACGTAATGGAAATGAGCAACGACAAAGTACGAGCTTCCGAGTTGCCAGGTGAACGGCGCCGCCGACAGCATGATTCCGGTCAAGCCGGCGATCATGAACTGAAAAAGAAACGCAGTGCAGAAAAGCATGGGTACTTTGAAAACAATCTTTCCACCCCACATCGTCCCAATCCAGTTGAATATCTTGATCCCGGTGGGGACGGAGATAGTCATGGTCGCGATGACGAAGAAGATGTTCCCCTCAGCCCCCAGCCCAACAGTAAACATATGATGGGCCCAGACGCTGAGGCTGATGAAGCCGATCGCCACCGTGGCCGCGACCATCGCCGTATATCCGAACATGGCTTTGCGGGAAAACACGGGAATAATCTCATTCACAAAGGCGAAAGCCGGCATCACCAGTATGTAAACCTCGGGATGCCCGAATATCCAGAAGAAGTGCATCCATAGAATTGCCGATCCACCGGCCTGGGTGTCGAAGAAATGCGCCCCGAGATAACGATCCAGCGTGAGCATGATTTGCGCGGCGGTCAGCGGGCTGATTGTGACCAGGATGAGAAAACTCACGATGAGAAACAGCCAGGGGAGCAAAGGCAGGCGGTTCATGGTCATGCCCTTGCAGCGCATGCTAAGGATGGTGGCCATGAGATTGATTCCAGTCCCGGTGGAACCGATGCCGCTCAGCAGAATTGCAAACGTCCAGTAATCCGTGCTGTGGCCGGGCGAAAACACTTTGGCGGTCAGCGGCGCATAAGCAAACCAGCCGACATCCGGAGCCGAGCCCATCCCATACAGGCCATCACCCCCAAGGTAGCTGAAATAGAGGAGGATGCCGCCAAAGGCCGATATCCAGAAGGAAAAGGCGTTGAGCCGGGGAAACGCCATGTCTCGGGCGCCAATCATCAGCGGGACGAGGTATTGGCCAAAGCCCAGCAGGATCGGCATGCCCACGAAAAACACCATCGTCGTGCCATGCATGGTAAAGAGCCGATTGAAGACCTGCGGCGAGACGAAGTGACTGTGAGGAACCGCCAGCTGAATGCGCATCACCACCGCCATCAACCCGGCGATCACCAGGAAGATGAGTGCGTAGACGATGTACATGATGCCCAGCTTCTTGTGGTCCACCGTAGTCAGCCACTCATGGACAACTTGAAGCGCCAGTTTTCTGGGCTTGGTTTGGCTCGTCAAATCGATTGCCGTCGTGGTTGCCATAGCCCGTCTCCTTTCCGCCGGTATTTACTTCAGCGTGGTCAGGTACGCGGTCACCGCGTTCAAATCTTTCTCGTTCAGGTGCATCGGCGGCATGAGGGCCCCCGGCTTGAGCGAATCTGGATCGTCGATCCAGTGCTTCAAATTCTCAGGAGTGTTGGTGAATGCCCCAGAACCCAACGTCTCTCTGCTGCCCATGTGGGTGAGGTCGGGGCCAAAAAGTCCCTTCGCCCCGGTCCCAGCGATGGTATGGCAATTCATGCAGGCGTTGTGTTCGAAGACCGATTTGCCGGCCAGCTGTTCGGCAGTGAGAGTCGCGGATTCTGCCGACGGGGCTTGCTCCTGCTTCACCCAGGCGGCAAAATCAGCGGGCGTGTCTGCGTAAACGCGCAACAGCATCTTGGCATGTTGTGTTCCGCAGTATTGCGCGCACTGGCCGAGGTACAGGCCCGGCGTCTCAGGATCCATCCACATCGTATTGACGCGGTTGGGAATCAAGTCCATCTTGCCGGCCAGGCGAGGCACCCAATAGCTATGGTCGGTGTCGGCCGAGGACATCTTCAAATAAACCGGAGTCGGATGAGCGGGATCGCTCACCGGTATGTGCAGCTCATTGGCGGTCACGATGCCCAGAGAAGGGTATCGGTATTCCCACCAGAACTGATGCCCGATCACGATGACATCCAGCGCGCCGGCCGGTTTGGGAATGCTTTCTGTGGCGAGAATCACCCGCGCGGTGGTCAGGAACAGCATGAACACCAACAGAATTGGAATGACCGTCCATGAGAGTTCAATCTGATTGCTGCCGTAGATTTGAATCGGCTCGGTGTTGCCGTCCGATGGACGGCTGCGGTAACGCACCACCACCCAAAGCATAAGGCCGCCCACGAACAGGAATATGCCGCCGGTAAGGCCGAGAACAAACATCGCATTGCCGAAGATCAGCCGCGCCGGAGTTGCGGCGGCATCGAACATGTCCGTGGGAGAGAGACGGCTGGCGAGCGCGGCCAGTGGACGCGCTGATATTCGCGCCTGAAGCGCAGGCAATGCCCAGATCGCCAAAGCCATAAGAGCCTCTACCCTCCGTTCCGATATCACACGCCAGAATGCAGAAAACCTTGAATCGCCTCAGAATCCAATGCCAAGACGTTATCACACCCGCTCTAAAATACTGTGACGCGAAACAAGGACGACTGGGTTCATCCAAATCTTTCTCAGACGTGGCCGGTACCGCAGCAAAAGCCGACTGCAAAACTCTATTACAAAAGCACGTCGATGAGTATCCATTTCGCCATGTTGAAATAAATAATCAGCCCGGTGACCTCGACCAAAGTGGTCACAAACGGGGCGGAGGCGCTCGCTGGATCCAGTCCGCCGTGACTGAGAATGAACGGCAGCATCGAGCCGGCAAAGGTGGCAAGTGTCATCACCCCCCCAGCAGACTAACTAGCCAAGGGCTTCGCCCTTGATATCCCCGGGATCACGCGGTAGGCCTTAAAGCCGCTTGAATCAACCAACGCAACGAGAACAGAATCCTCACTACAACACGCATAACGGTCTAAGGGCGATCATGAAGGCGACCAGTAAGGAGTGCTCGAAGGAGGGCTCGCCATAGCTATGAGCAACCGCCGGCCGGATCACGATCCGCAGAAACCCGATCGAGCCCGGAGCAGGCCCAGAGCCATGCCGGCCAATAGCTCGCAGCGCATTGGTCTCGAAGCGAGTCGCAAGGCTAAGCAGAAGTTTGGCCTGCGCAATAGACGACAACCCGAGAAAAAGTTGTCTTTCTGCTCGTCAGGCAGCCCTTAACGCGGCGACCCGCTCGGAAGTTCGCCGACGCGGCCACCGGTCAAGCAGTTCATCGGATGCGTTCAGGCTGTGGGCAGCCGCTGGCGGCACGGGATTCTCCATTCTCCATTCTCCGATGCCGGCCGCAGCGGGGCACCGGTAAGAGCTTGGTGATCGGGCCAGCGTACATTACCGAATGACGAATTGAATGAAAGAAGGGGGGTTTCCGAAGCAGTCTTCAACATCGGCGCGGGCCTGATCGCGGGTAGACGGGAGTCTGTGTGGCGTCGACTGTTTGGCTTAGCGTTGCTCGACCCCAGCCGACACAGATTGGGCGCTATCTTCCCGGCCCTTCATGTAGTTCCCGTAGCCGACGACCACGGTCGAAAAGACGAGGAAGAATAGTCCCGCAGCCACCAAGCTCCTGGTGCGAAAGCTGGTCCCGCGCCACTCCTTGAGAATCATGCCGATAATGGTGGCGAAGATCATGATGCTAGCCATATGAAGTGTCCAGCTGGAGAAGTCGTATTTCCCCATCTTGGTCTGGCCCATGCTGTAGAAGAAGAACTGGAAGTACCAGGTGACTCCGGCGAGCGCGGCGAAGGCATAGTTGAGCGCCATGACGCTGCCGGCGAGATGCCGCTGCACGCCCTCCGGACGGCCAGGCTCCCCCAATAATGGCGTGGAAGCCTTGGTGACGAGAATATTTTGACCAGCTTCCCGGGCTGGCACGCCAAAATATTGGTTCGCGGAATGGTTTCTGGCCAACAGGATGATGCACCAGATGAAATTGGTGGTGAAGCCGCCCAGCATGACCACAATTAACACCGGAAGATTTTGCCAGATGTCGGATCCGCCGCGCGCCAGCAGTTGCGCCTTGGCAATTTCGCCGATGGGTTTGCCCGCCGCCAGGCCATAGGCGAAGCAGGCGCTCATGATTCCAGACAAGATGGCAACCACAAGACCTTTTCCGTATTTGAATTCCCGAACGGTCTCCTGCTTCTGGCTTTCAGTGAGCTCATTTTCCTTCGACCGGCCGGCATAACCGCTGAACAGGATGCCTACCACGCACACCCCCAGTCCCAGCAGAATCACGTGTCCGGAATTTTCGCGAAGGATGACCGCCATGGTGCCACTGAATATTGGTGGCATAATGGTACCGAACACCGTGCACAACCCAAGAACGATCGGGTAGCCGAGGGCGAAACCGAGGTAGCGGATGGCTAATCCGCAAGTGAGGCCGCCAATTCCCCACAGGCATCCCCAGAAATAGGCATAGAAGACGCTGGATGGGGGGGCGACGCGAAGGATTACCCAGAGATTTGGGACCAGCAGGGAGGCGATAATGGACGGCGCGAAAATCCAGCTGAATGTACCTTGTACCAGCCAATAGGTCTCCCATGACCAGCGTTTGATTCCACGAAACGGCAGATAGCAACTGGCGGAGGCAAGTCCCCCCAGCCAGTGGTAGATTACGCCCAGTAACGGATTAAAACCCAAGAATGGTCCTCCTGCGCGATGTGAAGCGGTGACCACTATCATATCCAAGCGCCGTAATACTGGGAAGGAAATCAGGTGCCTATTGAACTTAGGAGAGCTATTTCAACCCACTTGGAGGGCCCGAGAAACTCGCTAAAATATGCCCTGTCGCAAAGAGTGGTTATCTGCTATTATCTCTTGTCATGTTTCAATAGGAAGTTTGTTTTTACTTTGATCTAATGATCTGGCTCGGCTTCGGGGAGAAATATGGCAACAGAACAGACAAAGGCAGCTCGGATTGCCCAGGCACTCGACCACTTTTCCATCGAGATTCCTTCCTGGGGATTTGCCAACACCGGCACGCGATTCGGCAAGTTTCTGCAGCCCGGCGCTGCCACCACAATCGAGGAGAAGTTCGCCGATGCCGCCCAGGTGCATGCCTTGACGGGTGTGAACCCAACTCTGGCGCTTCATGTAGAGTGGGACCTGCCGAATGGTACCGCCGATGTTCCCACCATCCAGCGCCTGGAGGCGAAATACGGCATCCGAGCCGGCTCTATTAATCCCAACCTCTTTCAGGACCAGGCCTACAAGCACGGTTCGATTTGCAACCCCGACCCGGAGGTCCGGCAAAAAGCCCAGCTCCACCTGTTGGACTGCGTTGAAATTGCAAAACGGCTCGATGCCAGCGATATTTCGCCCTGGGTTTCGGATGGGTCGAACTACCCGGGGACGCAAAGCATTCGCAAACGGATCGTGTGGATGGAAGAAGCCTTCAGCCGGGCCCATGCCGCCCTGGCCCCCACCCAGCGACTGCTGATTGAATATAAGCCCTTCGAGCCGGCCTTTTACCATACCGACATTGCCGACTGGGGCATGGCGCTTGAACTGGCGCGTGCCGCCGGACCGCAGGCCTCTGTTCTGGTCGACACTGGACACCACTATCAGGCCCAGAACATCGAACAGATCGTCACCTGGCTGCTGCACTTGAAGATGCTGGGCGGTTTCCACTTCAATGACCGCAAGTATGCCGACGACGACCTCACTCTGGGATCAATTGATCCCTACCAGGTTTTTCGCATTTTTCATCAGATTCTCAGTGATCCTGATGCCGCCCTCGACGTGGCATTCATGATCGACCAGAGCCACAACCTCAAAGGCAAAATGGAAGCAATGGTACAGACGGTGGCGACTGCGGAAGAGCTCTACGCGAAAGCCGCGCTGGTTGACCTCGAAGAACTGGATGTCCTCCAGCAGGAATGCAGACTGGTCGAGGCCGAGGAGTGCTTTCGGTCCCCTTTTTGGGAAGACGTGCGACCGATAGTCCGCGATTGGCGACGCTCGCGCGGACTTCCCGAAGATCCGCTGTTGGCGCTGGCGGAGAGCGGGTATGTCGAGCAGATCGCCGCCGAACGCGGAGCCAAGAACATGAAGGCAATTTCGTCCTACGCCTGATCGGACGGTCGACAGTCGGATTGAGCATTGCCTACGGTTCCTGCTTTGGATCGGTCCGTGGAGCTGATCGGATCCACCGACGCCACACTGTTACCGCCAACGGTCAGGACTTCAAGATCGATCCGCCCCTTGACCCGGCAAACAAATACCTGGTTCACACGTCGGTTGAATCATTCGAAATGATGAATATCTACACTGGCAACGGTCAATTTGCCCAACTGGTTTGAGGCTGAAAACACCGACTTCCGCTATCAACTCACGGTCGTCGACGAGCGCTTCGCCGAGGCTGTTGTTTGCAAGAACGGATGAACAACAACAACCAATTCACCATCCACAGCACGCCTCCGATGTAGAAGTTTCCGGGCAGATAGCTGCGGCCCGCCAGGATGCCTACGCGAAAGGACATCCCTGGGTGGCCGAGCAAGTCAAGAAAGACAACGAACTCGACAGCTGCCAGCATCCGGAGCTTTACGGCCAGCCCAAAGAGAAACAGACTCCGTGGGGAGCCCACCCGGCGATGGTCCAAAAGATGGTGGCCGACGAGCAGAAAATGAAGGAGGGGGGTCTGAATCGATTGCAGACGGCCAACGGAAATTCTCAGGTACCGGCAAGCGCCGTCAACCGCACGTTCGCCTCGCCCCCAGCCCCAGACCCCAACAAACTGCCGGTAACGGTCCCGGTTGCCAGCCCGCAAATAGCTGCCATCCATTGGCCTCGGACTGCAGCGCTCACTCGCCCCGTCCGTTCGCACAACCTTGTGGACGGATGGGGTTTTCGTTTTGTGGCTCGATAACCAGGCTCAAAATCAGCCAGCCGTAAGGTGAGGAATTCCCGAATCTTCGGTTAAGCTGTGGGAGATGACTTCAGCGATTCGTGCAGGCGTTATAGGCTATGGACTCGGCGGACGTGTCTTCCACACCGCCTTCATCAACGCTGTACCCGGTCTCGAACTCGCGGCCATTGTCCAACGCAAAGGCAACGAGGCCGCGCAGGCCTATCCTAACGCAACGATTTACCGTTCGGTCGAGGAGCTGCTCGCCGACCCAAGCGTCCAACTTGTCTCCGTCACGACCTCGAATCAGACCCACTTTGAGCTTGGAAAGCAGTGTCTCCAGGCCGGCAAACATGTGGTCATCGACAAGCCGTTCACCTTAACTTCGAGCGAAGCCGCGGAACTGATCAAGATCGCCCGCGAACGCAACCTGGTGCTTTCCGCCTTCCAGAATCGTCGCTGGGATGGCGATTTTCGCACTATCCGCGACCTACTCAGCCGGGGTGTACTGGGACGCGTGGTTGTTTTCGAATCCCATTATGACCGTTTCCGACAGGAGCTTCGTCTCGAAACCTGGAAAGAAGGGGGCTTTTACGGTGGCGGTCAGCTTTACGACCTTGGCACCCACATCATCGACCAGGCGCTGGCGCTTTTCGACGCTCCCCAAACCATTACTGCCGACGTGCGTGCTGAGCGTCCGGGCGCGCTCAACGACGATGCCTTCGACATCCGTCTCGGCTACATTGGCGAAACTGAAAAGAACCTGACCATCTGGCTGCGCTCCACCATGACCGCTGCCATCCCTGGACCGCGCTTCACCCTGCATGGAACCCAGGGCAGCTTCGTGAAATTCGGAATCGACCCGCAGGAAGATGCGATCAAGGGGGGAGTTGTCATCGGCTCACCCGGCTGGGGCGAAGAGCCTGAGCAGTTATGGGGCACGTTGAAGCTCGCCGACGGCTCAGAGACTCGAATTCGTACCGAGGCAGGCGACTATCGTGGATATTACGCGAATGTTCGCGACGCGATCCTAGGCGAGGCGGCCCTCGCCGTGCCTGGGATTGACGCCTGGCGGACGGCGAGGATCATCGAACTGGCCAGGCAAAGCAGCGCCGAAGGACGGACGTTGCCGGTCAACCTGGATCCGTTATCCTCCGAAACAATAACGGCGGACTCTCTGAGCCCGCCGCTGTAGATAGTAGTTGCCGAACGTCAGTCGTAGTATTCCAAGCCCAGGTGAGTGATCAGCTCTTCTCCCATCACGTGGCGAAGCGTGTTCTTAAGCTTCATCGACTGAATGAAGAGGTCGTGCTCGGGATAAAGCCCCGGCGCGGTCATTGGCGATTTGAAGTAGAAACTGAGCCATTCCTGAATGCCGATGCCGCAGAGTCCCGTCGTCCGCTTGGCCAGATCGAGGAAGAGCACCAGATCCAGCGCGATCGGCGCCGCCAGAATGGAGTCGCGACACAAAAAGTCGACCTTAATCTGCATCGGGTAGCCGAGCCAGCCAAAGATGTCGATGTTGTCCCAACCCTCTTTGTTATCACCGCGAGGCGGGTAATAATTAATCCTCACTTTGTGATAAATGTCCTTATATAGATCGGGATAAAGCTCCGGTTGCAGAATGAAATCCAGCACTCCGAGCTTCGACTCTTCCTTCGTCTTAAACGATTCCGGATCGTCGAGTACTTCGCCATCGCGGTTGCCAAGAATGTTGGTGGAATACCACCCAGCAACCCCCAGCATGCGCGCCTTGAAGGCCGGTGCAAGTACCGTCTTCATGAACGTCTGGCCAGTCTTGAAGTCCTTGCCGCAGATCGGCGCGAAATTCGCCTTCGACAGCTCCTGGATGAACGGCAGATCGACGGTCAGGTTCGGAGCACCATTGGCAAACGGGACGCCCTCTTTCATCGCTGCGTACGCGTAAATCATCGAGGGAGCGATGTTGATATCGTTGTTTTCGAGGCCTTTTTCGAAGGCCTCGAGTGAATCATGGACTGCGGAAGGCTCGAGGAATATCTCCGTCGATCCGCACCAGATGATCACCACCCGGCTGACCGTCTTCTTGAAGGCCTGAATGTCGGCGCGAAGCTGACTGGCAAGATCCATCTTGTTCTTGCCGGTCTTGATATTGGTGCCGTTCAGGCGCTTCACATAGTACTGGTCGAATACGGCAGGCAGCGGCTTAATCGCTTCAAGGAAGGGCCGGATCTGTTCCAGTTGTTCTTTCTCTAGAACCTTGGCGTGCGCCGCCGCCTCGTAGACGTTATCGTCGAATATGTCCCACCCGGTGAAGACGATGTCGTTCAGGTCGGCGAGCGGCACGAAGTCCCTGATGAGCGGAGTGTTGCCCTCAGTGCGCTTACCCAGACGAATGGTGCCCATCTGCGTCAGTGAGCCGATGGGCTTGGCAATTCCCTTGCGCACCGCCTCGACTCCGGCGATCAATGTGGTAGCCACGGCGCCCAGGCCGACGACCATAACTCCAAGTTTGCCCTTGGCAGGCTGAATCTGCGACGCGGAAGCGGCGGTGTTGCCGCTCTCCTGTGTGGTTAGCATTGCGGTGGTTCCTTCCTTTTCAACAGCGAATTGCGAAAGCTCAATGCGCAAGGATCTAGAAAATCAAAACACTTTAGTGTCTCCCGCCAGCAGCAACCAGCGCAAACCGGCATTGCCGAATCGCCGCAAAGGGTGCCTTAACGGTCAATATGACTCGTCCATCAGATTTTTGATCGAGGTCCGATCTCATGCTTCTTTGGCGCGGGAGCGAGCCAGGATATGCGTCCAGACGAACCACACAATTCCCGCTAGCAGCGCGATCTCAACCGCCAGGTGAAAACGGTGAAAAGCCTCTTTGAAGGCCGGATTGGAATCCCATTGCTCGCCCAGCTTCATGCCAACGTAGGCAAGCACAAAGCACCATGGCCAGGAGCCGATGAAGGTGTACAGATGGAAGCGTAGCTGCGGCATCCGCGCGATACCTGCGGGCAGCGCAATGAACGTGCGGATCACCGGCAGCAGGCGACCGATGAGCACTGTGATTGAGCCATATTTGTTGAAGAATTCAGTTGCCCGATCGAGGTCCTTGACGTCGATCAGGACAAACCGGCCGAAGCGCTGGATCGCCGGACGCCCGGCCCAGGCGCCGATCCAGTAAGCGACCACCGATCCCAGGTTGCAGCCGATCGCGCCTGCGGTAGCCACAATGAAAAGGTGGAACCGACCGGTCGACACTAGGTAGCCCGCGAAGGGCATAATGATCTCTGAAGGAAGCGGAATGCAAGCCGACTCAATCGCCATAAGCAAGGCCACGCCGGCATAGCCAGAGGCGGATATAGTGGCGACAATGAAGCCAACGACAACGGCCAGAATTTTCTCGGTCATTTTTTGAGAGACGCTGGTCGAAGTATACCTTCTGCTTATCTATTCCCTTCTATCGGTGAAAGCCTAGGACTTTCGCGCTCAGGATACCGGCTTGGGGAGCGAAGCCTTCAGGCCGGAGCTTTGTTACGATTGCGACGGAGTCCTTTCTCTCGAATGCCGACCAAATCCCCCTCGAAGAAATCCACCTCGAACGTACGTGCAGCCGAACCCGTAAAGGCCCTTGCCAAGAAATCCGCAGCGTCACGTGCCGGCAAGCCAGCCGCAGTCGCTCGCCAGGCCGCCCTCGCGCCCGAGCGGATCAGGGCGATCCTCGACCTGCTGGCGGCGGCCTATCCGAACGCGGAGTGCGCGCTCATCCACAAGGATGCGTGGCAATTGCTGGTTGCGACCATCCTCTCTGCGCAATGCACCGACGTCCGCGTCAACATGGTCACCCCGGTCCTCTTCAAACGCTTCCCAACGCCGACCGATCTGGCGGCTGCGCCGATCGATGAGATCAAAGAGATCATCCGCACCACTGGCTTTTACAACAACAAGGCGAAGTCGATCCAAGGAGCGGCTAAGAAGATTCTCTCCGACTTCAATGGCAAGGTCCCCCGCAAAATGGAAGAACTGCTCACCGTTCCCGGCGCGGCGCGCAAGACGGCCAACGTCGTCCTCGGCGTGGCCTACGGACTCGCCGTCGGGGTCGTCGTCGACACCCACGTGCTCCGGCTCTCGCGGAGACTGGAACTGACAATGGAGACGACTCCAGAGAAGGTCGAGCAGGATTTGATGAAGATCATCCCGCAGGACCAATGGATCGCTCTCTCCCACGAGCTGATCCATCACGGACGGCAGGTCTGTATCGCCAGGAAACCGCGGTGTGTGGATTGTTCGCTGGAGAAGGTTTGTAATTCCCGGGATAAAACCTGGAGTACACACTGAAATGCCGAAAACCCCTGCAAAGAAAGGTTTTGCTCTCGCCTTTGATGAGTTTTCGACTCCGCACATCCGATTGCCGGTCAACAACATCCGGCAAGGTTATGGCTCGGCGGTCTTCCTTGAGTTCGGTAGATCGAGTGACCCTGAATGGGCTCTTTTCAATCGCCAGGAATGATCCGGCGTCGCACGCGGTTGTGAGGGCTGGAGGTGTGAAGGCTGGAGGCTGACTTTAGAAGAAACCTTGGCAGATATCGCCTCATAGCGATCGTTCACCCGAGTAGATGCAGTGCTGCGGCCACCAGCCCCGCAGCATCGTGCTGCTCTGCCTCGGCGGTTGGCTGCCATCCATGCTCCCGGAGGGTCTCGCTGGTAATTGGACCAATCGAGATCGCGGCGACTCCCTCAGGGCCACCACTGTGGCCTGCTTCCTTCCAGAGCGCAAAGAAGTTCTTTACCGTCGAAGCACTGGTAAAAGTCACTCCATCCGGCGGACGAGAAACGTCCGAGAAGACCTCTCGAAGCCTATGGACCGCGCCACCTGGAATCGCCGTACGATAAGCATCCGCCACATCGACAATAGCCCGGCGTCGCCTGAGTTCTTCGGGGATCGCATCGCGGGCTACAGCCGCGCGGGCCAGCAGGATGCGGCTTCCACTGATGGGCGCAGGAGTCTCTTTGGGGGATTGGGGGAGAGACTTGCTGGCTTGGTTGCTCTTGGCACTTGGCAGGGATTCTTCCTCCCGCTGGTCGTCAGGATGACCGGCATTTGCATTCGGATAGAGCACGGAAGCCTCCATCGCTGCTATCAGCGATTCAGCCACATACTGCTCGGGAACGATGTCCACCTCGACTCCATGCTGTCGCATCGCCCGCGCCGTCGCCGAACCGATCGCCACCTTGCGCAACCCGGAGATGACCGCCGTATCGAGTCCCAGAGCCGTCAATCGTTCCGCCAACACCCTGACGGTATTTGCGCTGGTCACGATCAGCCACTGGTAACGCGAGATATGCCGTAAAGCGTCGTCCAGCGCTTCGTAGGATTCAAGAGGAACAATCTCAATCGTGGGTAGCTCGATCACCTCAGCGCCAAGTTCGGTGAGCGCCGTTACAAGTGAACTCGCCTGGCCTCGCGCCCTGGTTACTACAATCCGCTTGCCGGCCAGAGGTCGAGAATGCTCAGTGCTCATGACTTCTGTTTGCTCGCGAAGAGGATGCTTTCTGCGCCGTTCTTGAGGAGCACAGCGGCGATGTCGCGACCAAGTTGCTCCGGATCATGACCCGTGGTGGTGGCGGCGACGCGGCCTTCTGCTTCGAGGCTGGCGACCACTCCGTTGATGCGGAAGCTCTCGCCTTCGCGGCGGCAGTACATGCCGATGGGAACCTGGCAGCCTCCGCCGAGCGCGTTGAGGGCGGCGCGTTCGGCGGTGACGGCGAAACGAGTATCGGCGTGATCGAGGAAGGCGAGCGCCGGTTGGGTCGCCGCGTCATCGGCGCGGCATTCGATGGCCAGCGCGCCCTGTCCAGCGGCGGGGCAGAGGTGCTCGGGATCGAAGCGCTGACGGACCCACTCCGTCCTGCCCAGCCGGTCAAGACCACTGGCGGCGAGAATAATTGCCTGTGCCTGGCCCTCCGCAAGTTTCCGCAGCCGCGTGTCGACGTTGCCGCGGAATTCTATGTACTCAAGGTCAGGACGGAGAGCGTGCAGTTGCGTCTGGCGCCGAGGGCTGCTGCTGCCGACTTTGGCCCCGGCGGGAAGGTCGAAGAACGAGGCGTACTCCAGCGAAACAAGCGCATCGCTAGGATCGGCTCGCTGGGGAATGGCGGCTAGAGCGAATTCCAGCGCCAGTTCGGTCGGCAGATCCTTAAGGCTGTGAACGGCGATGTCGATTCGCCCTTCCAACAGCGCTTCCTCGATCTCTTTGGTGAACATGCCTTTAGTCCCAACCTCGCCGAAGGTCACCTCCTGCAGGCGGTCGCCGGTGGTGCGAATGATCTCGATCGTGACTTCATGGCCCTTGGAACGCAAAGCGTCGGCGATGTGGTTGGCCTGCCAGCGAGCGAGTTCGGACCCGCGTGAGCCGATCCGGATCACGAGTCATTCTCCGGATCAATGGTTGGCTCAGGATCAAACGACGATTCCGGGTCGATCAATCGCTCCGGCAGGTCAGCAGCTTGCTCAGGAACAGTGTGGGCGGGAAAATAGTTGGCCGCCCGCTGAACGTCAAAAGTGGAGCGAAAGGTCTCCAGCCGATCACGGTCGCGGTCAGCCGCAGCAGTCTTGATCGCCTGTAGCGTCGGATGCAGGAACTTGTTCATTAAACCGCGGGTCAGTGCCTCGACCGCCGCCCATTGTTCGCTGGAAAGATCTCGCAGCTTGTTCTCGGCTTTGCGCAGCTCCGATTGCCGCATGATTTCGGCGGAGTGCTGTAGGCTTCGAATTACCGGCACTGCGTCGAGGCCGCTGAGATGCTTTCGATAGCGCTCGACTTCCAGGCTGATGATTGTCTCCGCCTGCTCCGCTTCCTTGACCCGGTCGGTGTGGTTGGCGGCAGCGACGGACTGCAGATCGTCGATGTCATAGAGGAAGATACCCTCGACCCGGTTCATCTCCGGATCGACATCCCGCGGAACCGCGATGTCGATGAAAAACATTGGACGATTGCGCCGCCGGTGAATGAACCGCGCTCCGTGTTCAGGGCGAAAGATAGGCTCGGGTGAGCCGGTGGAGGTGATGATAATGTCGGCGCGGTCGGCGGTGGTGTAGAGATTGTCGAACGGGATGACGTTGCCGCCAAACTTGGCCGCCAAACTTACCGCCCGCTCCTGAGTGCGATTGGCAACAAAGATCGAGCTTGCTCCGCGTTGAACCAGGTGCCGAGCGGCAAGTTCGCTCATCTTGCCGGCGCCGACGAGAAAAACCTTCTTGTTCTGGAGCGAACCGAAGATCTTCTCGGCCAAATCGACGGCAATCGAGGCAATTGAGACGGAAAAGCTGCCGATTTCCGTTTCGTTTCTGACCCTTTTTGCGACACTGAACGCGTTTTGAAGTAGCTTCTCAAGGTTCTTTTGCACCGCGCCGACCGACTTTGCGACGGTATAGGCTTCCTTGAC
>Ga0302324_100009476_pt1 | contig 20353 bp, 15 predicted proteins | sample Palsa_T0_1_FD_201949 | JGI IMG/M metagenome (GOLD analysis project Ga0302324, IMG submission 201949) | Peat permafrost microbial communities from Stordalen Mire near Abisko, Sweden - Palsa_T0_1 | ecosystem: Environmental > Terrestrial > Soil > Palsa > Peat permafrost | place: Sweden: Abisko...
ACTCAAGTGCCGAGTTTGACTTGCTCGACGAGCCGCCTGACCCTGACGACAAGAAGCCCGAAAAACAACTCAAGCCGGATGCGGGGTTGAATCGGTTCGTGTGGGATTTGCGTTACGAAGAAGCTCATCGCTTGCCTGGCTATTATCTGTGGGAGTACGGCGGCGGGGCGCGTGGGCCGGTCGCGGTTCCGGGACATTATCAGGTGCGGCTCACCGTGAGCGGACAAACGCAAACCGCGGCGTTTGACTTGAAGCTTGATCCGCGGGTGAACGTCAGCCAGGCAGATTTGGAGCAGCAGCTCAATCTCCTCCTGCAAACGCGCGACGAGCTCAGCCGCGTGTATGACGTGGTGAATCAAATTCAGGATGTGCGCTCGCAATTATCCGGCTTGAAGCGGCGACTGCCGGAGAACGCGAGCACGAAGACTATTGTCTCTGCTGCAGATGATCTGGAGAAGAAACTGGTCGCGGTGCGCGAGGAGTTGGTCAACCTCACGATCAGTGCCAACGAGGACTCGCTGGCCTATCCACCGCAACTCGACGCGAAGCTAGCATACCTCGCCATGGATGTGGGCACCGCAGATTCAGCGCCAACCGAAGCCGAGCAGCGGCAGTTCGACAAGCTCAAGCGGCAGAGCGGGGAACTAGTCGGCCGCTGGGAAGACTTGCAGCGCCGCGACTTGGCAGCATTTCAGAAACTCACGGCGGAGGGCAGCCTGTCGACCGTGGTAGTGCCCCCAGCGGGGCGCGTGGCCGACGAAGAGGTGCCGGCTCATTAATCCCAACGAACGTGAAGACTCGGCCGACCCGAAAAAACCAGGTCGCGGCCGGTGTTTCCAACACGCTAGAACGGGTTGAGAATTGCCCGCAATACCGAGATTCGCTACTCTCCCATGCCGGCGTGCCGGGCCGCGTCTTGCATCATCGCCAGCCTTCTCTTCTGCTGATCCAGCATCTCCTGCAGGTGCGCGAGGCGTTCTAGTTGGATCGATTGATAGCGGCTCACCGGGGTATCGTACTGGGCCGTGCCGACCGCCGCGCGCATCGATTCGTTTACGCGGTCGATGCGCGCCTGCAGATCGGCAACGCGTGCTTCCTGATCCTGGATGCGCGCTCTCCACTGTGCACCGGCACGCTGTTCCGCCACCAGTCGCTGCTCCGAGTAGCGATCCACGGACTTCTTAACGCCGGATACCGTTGTCATCGGCTCCAGGGATTCCGGGACTGGCGGCGGCGCCGAGGGAAGGTCCTGATTCGTAATCATTTTTGGTGCAACCCCAGTAGCTTGTTCTGCCTGCTGTTTCGCATGGTTTGCGCGGGCGATGTCGCCGAGCGAGTCCGGGGACTGGGACTGCCCTGTTGCGGCTGCGCTGAGTAATAGTCCGACTAAAAAAATCCGCCAAGCCACACGCTGCATAGACCCTCCCTGGCATGGTCCTGCGGGGCGTCATAACCGAAATCATCACGGTCAAGACTGTCCCGGCAGAAACCGCTCCCTATAAGGAAAACCCAGCCCGGCACACTCTGTCTCGTTCCGAAGGTGTACTCTGCGCTATACCAAAGGCACCAGTCTCAGGTGACCAAAGGACACCATGCGGACGGCCCCTCGCATTGTGGTTAGCGCGCCCGCTCGCTGGTTGGTCGGGAACGGCAGAGGAGAGGGGAAATCGCCTGTTTTCATCGGCTTCCGATTTGCCCGTTGATATGTATTGAAACCGGGACCTGGTCACTTCTTCCGCTTCCAAACACTTGGCGGAAACATCGCGATCTGGTATTTCGCTTCGTCACTATCGACGGGCGCGAGAAGCAAATTGCCACCGGACATGTATCGCGAGCGAAAGTAATACGCCTTTCCTGCTTCCGCTGTGAAGTGTGTAAACTCTACAGGATTTCCGAGCAATTCGGAATCTAAACTCACGCAAATATGGTGTTCTCCTGGTTCGAGGAACGCAGAAATATAGGAATTGTCTTTGATTGCGCCAACCCACGACCCATCGACACCAATCCTACCGATCACGCGTATTCCAATTCCGAATTTCCGTGCGCCAAAGTCTTGAATGAAGAAGACAGTCGCCTTCCCCGGCTCTGCCGCCGGCGGCGAGGAGTGAGACTTGCCGAGCGTCACGTTAAAGTTGACATTCTCAGATCCGCACGCCAATGAGGAATCTTCAGCTAATGCGGATGCTGTAAAGAAGAAGGCAACAAGAACTATTTTCACCATAATGTCTTGCCCGGTTACCCCGTTGCGGCCTGAAGATCCCCCGCAACGAAATTCAAGCTCGGTTCCCATTTTACATTCGGCAACTTGGGAACTGTCCTCAATTGGTGGGAAATCGCCATCACTCGTTGACCCTACTCACCCGTCAAGATCGAGACTTTTGAAATCGGCCGATTTCCGCACTCCTTTACCTTTCGTGTCGACATGCAATTACGCCTATACGCCTATACGCCTAGGCTTTGCCTAACAATTCTTTGCTGCCCATAAACTCCCGCGTCTGCCCAAGAAATTACCTCAGTACCGTAGCCAAGCACTACTTTTGGACGTATTTGTTGAACAGTTTCAACGGGGGAAATATGCGCTATTTCGTGACACTTGCCGCCTTCTTCTTAATTGCTGGGTCAGCTTTGGCCGGGGTGAAGGAGTTCCCTCTTACCGCGCATGTGATGGACACGAGCAGCCACAATTCGGGCTCGGGAACTACATCGTCTTATAACCCGCAAACCAAGCAGTGGACGTATGGCGGATACTCTGGCGCTGTAGTGCATGAAACCGATTTGCTGATCGGAAAGATCATCTACACCATAGACCGTTCGTGCCGAGTCGATGTCGGGAACGATTACCCTGCGTATATTGACGCTGGAAAACGGAAGAAACGCGTTTACCTGCAATTGTCTAATGGAAAGACTTGCCGGGCTCTAGTTTCGGGAGAGAAGGAGACGAAATGAATGACCCGAACGAATCGTTGCGAAGGTACTTCGTCATGTCGGAGCAGGCCAGTACTGAAACACCCAACCGAATAGAAGTGCTTGTCGAAACCTTGCGGGAAGTTTTGCCCGGCTTCAAGGAAGAGCATTCTCGGCAGGCCAGATTGCAGGGCGAACGCCGTGCCGAGCGCCCAAGTGCCACTCTTTTCTCGGCTCCTGCCCAAAAACTCTAGAGTCTGCCCAAGAAACCCCACTCTCGGGCTATTACTTTAGGAATTTGTTAGGCAAAGCCATACGCCTATTACTTCCGTGCCACTTTGATGGCACCGTTGTGCCTTGCCTGGCCTCCGGCGCGTTGCTATTGTGCGGATAGAGTCTTTGGTTGTTCCTCCCCTGAAGGTGAAACCAGCCAAGCCTGATTGGGGGTTATCTATGAAGGTGATGCATCTTTGCTATGCGGCCATTGGCTTTGCGGTGGCACGCTGGATTTTCCGGCGAACGCCAGTGGCGGACCCAGTCACACGGTTTCGGTCGCAAGGCCTTCTGTAGAACGGTTTTTGTGGGCTTGGGCGCGCGCGTACCCGTTGCGCCTCCATTTCGTCGGCGCGCGCCCATCGCTTTCTCGACCCGAAATAGAGTCTTCTATTTCGAGGATTCTCCCCGATTTGGAAATCTTGAACCACACGGGACACAGGGTCCCGGGGTGTTTCTGGCCGCAAGCGAATCTTTTGCTCTCTACTCCCTACTCCCTAACTCCCCACTCCCTACTCCCCACTCCACCTTCACTTCACAGCACTTTTCAACACCACCGTGTTCCGCTCGTCGCCGGCAATCATGCGGTAGAACTTTTTTAAGTCCTCGGCCCGGGCTACGGGCACGCTGAGTTCCTTCACTTCCATCGTACGGACGTAATGGATCGAGTTCCCGTTCACCTCGGTTCTGGAATGGTAGCTGGCGAATCCATAATCGGCATCGACCGGCGGCGGCATATCGTCCACCACATATCCGGCCGGAATGGTGATTTCGAAACTGTCGGTGTCGCGCGACGGGCCCTCAAACTCGATGGGGAATCGGCGAGGCTCCTTCGTTTCCAGAAGGCCGCTCGACTTCACTCCCAGTACGCGAGGCCTGACCAGGAGCAGGCCGCCCGCATTCTTGGCGTAATTCTGGGCTTCGAATGAGTAATGGAAGCCAAACGGCTGGTCGGTCTGATGCAGGTTCAAGACATTGGCCTGCGTAATGCGAAACAAAGAAAGTGACCCGGCCAGCAGATCCTCGATTGGCTTGATCCGATCGGCGTCGGTTTTCACCGCGGTCTGGCGCCAACGCTCCGATGCGGCACGATCGCCCATCCGCGTCTCGCTCACTTCGCCCTTGAGCGTGCCCAGCGGGTCCAGAGTGAGCTTCCCTGTGCGCAGAATGCTGTTCATGGTGGAGGGCTGGCGGGGGAGTTCAACCAGTTCTCCACCTTCTGGGGTAACCAGCAGGCCGTAGTTCGCCTGCAGGTAACCGCCGATCTCGCCAAAGGGAGTCTGTTCGTTGGTCGGATCGAAATAAAGCAGCGTGCCGAGTCTCGGATGTTGCACCGTGGCGATAAGAGTTGAATCGGAGACGCTCGCAGGTAATTTAATGGCGAGAATCGCGTGATCGAAGCTGCCAACATTGGCGGGTGTGTCGGGCCCTACCGAGCCGCGCTCGGAATTGATCACTACGTAGAAAGACTCAACGCCGATCTGGCTCAGCATTGAACTAAGCAAGGTTGCCTTGTCCTTACAGTCGCCGTAATGATGGGCGAACACCTCCGAAGCAGCATGAGGCTGGTAGCCTCCAATCCCAAGTTCAATGGCGACATAGCGAATGTCATGCTGCACGAACTGAGCCAACACCTTCATTTTGTCGACGGTAGTGCTGGCCGATGCCGTAAGACTGAGGACTCGCTGCCGGATTTCAGGCGACGGGTCGCGGCGCCCGTTGGTCAGGTTACGGTACCAATTGCCCATTTCCAGCCAACTATTGAAACTGTTGTTGGATGGGCCACCCGCAGGGAAGAAAGACACAATCATTTGTCCGGAGATTCCTTCAATCGGAGGCATTTCCGGTTCCTCCCGAATGCCTTTTACGTCACTAACCATCCACTGCCACTGGTTGTTTCCGTTCTGCGTGGGCTTGCTCTCGGGATAGTTGACCCAGGTTGCCTTGTACTCCCAGCCTGAGGGAAGTTGCATCGAGTAATGAAGTTCGCGCCCTGGAACCTGCCTTTGGAATACCCAAACGTACTGCAGGACCATGGGCTGCATTTCCTTTTCGTACTCGTAACCGATGATGCTTCCGGGATCCGGGGCGGGAATTTGCAGCAGCTTGTCTTTCACGTCTGAAACAAGTTCGCTCCCTTCGATTTTCGGGAGAGCAACCTCAATCGCCTCTTTGTCTTTCACCTCATAGTCTTTTCCCTGAGCGGGAATGCACCAGCCGCGAAGGCCGTTGACCTTGGCGTGAGCATCGAAGGAAACGGCTGCAAGGCCGTAATCGCGGCCGCCGGGACGCAGGATCTTGTATGCTCTCCGCACCTGAACCTTCATCTTGTCTGCGGACAAAACGTTGACGTTGACTTCCTCATAGAGGAGAATAGCGTCGGTCTTCTCGTCGTGGGCGGGCAGGGGCGCGGCGACTAAGGCGTGCATCCACGCCGGCGCGTCGCTTGCGCGCGCGGAACCAGCCGCAGCAATGGCGATGATTCCCAGCAACAGCAGCGCCCGCCAGTTATTACGACTAGTTGCTTGCTGTGGCGGCTCCGGGTTGCAAGATGACTTGTTGTTCATCCACGGTCCTCACTGTCTGAAAGAAATTGCGCAACGCCGGGTAGTACTTCGGCTCCAGCAACAGAACGTCAACGTTGAGCGTGCGGTTCAGGTGCAGTGTTCCCTTGTTGTTTTCCGCCCGCATCGTATAGGTGACGATATGCGCATCCTGTTTTTGCGGAGCGGGCAAGGTGGCAATCTGCCAGCCCAGGGGGAGTTCGATGTTCACATCGTCGACCCGCGCGAAGGGAAACGAAAAATAGATGGGCTGAATTCGATTGGCATGATCGAATAGATGCTTCTCGGGCGCGCTGAACAGTCCAACGGGTAGCAGCGCTCGGTGTCCCGCTCCGGCCACCCATCCCGGGACGTTTATCGTGAATTCCGCGATCAACGGGGGAGTAGAACTTTTCCAGTCAGGCTGATTGGTCAACTCGACTTCGCAGCCCACCGGTATGGACCCTTTTATTTCGTCCTCAAGATATTTTTTGTGCTCGGCCTCGTCGGCCATCCGCTCTTCCACGCGCCGGTCTGATGCCTCCAGCCCAGTGTAGGTAACGGTGAGCTTGCCTTCGAGATCGCCGGTGTCACTGAGCTTGAGTTCAGCGTTGCGATGGATGCCAGACTCCGCACTCTCAGGGAGATCGGTCCGCAGCCAGGAACCGCCGTCTTTGTCGAGCCTGAGTCCCTGCACTCCGGTCTCGGACCACGGCAACATACCGAATGGAACGAATGCGGCTCCAGGATCGAAGAAGGCATCCTTTCCGTTTAACTTTACGTCTACAACGTTGGCGTCAAGTCGACGGCCTTCCATGGTTTGCGGCGAAAAGAAATAGTTGTGGCGGTCGGGCACCCACATTCCGTACGCCTCGAACCCCGCGGCCCGGGCGAGCGCGAGAAAGAGCCAGGTTAGTTCTCCGCCATTTCCATATTGTTTTTTCCACACTTCTTCGACATTCCCAGGCGTTTTCTCCTTTTCGCGCTTTTGCTCTTGTTCGGTTTTCTCTGCTTCGAAGGAAGTATTGCGTATCTGCTGTACCCGCGCGTAAATCTTTTGCAGCTTCGCGTCCGAAGAATCGCCTGCCGCCACGATGCTGGCCAAAGCATCATCCATGGCTTTGCGTTTTCCGATGAAACTTTCAAGCTGGTCGTTTCGTTTCTTGCCCAGTTTCTTCCAGTACTTGTCCGGATCTTTTTCCAGTGACTCGTCGCTGTAAATAAAGTCGACGCGAGCTTTCATTTCGTTCTCCGGTGGCATATAGTCCTCCACTGGAAACGCGGGGACGTCCTTCACCTCAAGATTGATGACATGGTTCGGCGCTTCAGCCGGCTGCCCGGTGCCGGGGGGCAAGTTGTGCCAGGTCCAACGGAGATTCATGGTGGAATAGTCGCTGCTATAGGGCTTCAGCGAGAACTTCGCGCTCCTGGTAAAGAGTTCGTAGTTGAGAATCCAGTGCGAGTCGAAGACAAACTGTTCGGCAAAATCCGTGGTGTAGAAATACTCAATGATGCCGCCCACTTGTACGTCAGGCAGAGTGAAGGTCTTAGCCAGATACTTCACACCGCGAGTCTTCACGATCTCTTTATCGAACACCTTGCCGCCGAAGTCGACGGTGGAGCCGTCCGGCCTGATTGTGCGGGCATGAATACCCACTACGTTTCCTTCGCCCTTCCAGAAGGGAATCTCGACATCGGCATACTTTCGGCCCTCCTCTGTGAGTATCTTGATGCGAAAATACACATCTTCGTGGGCCGTCAGGCCTCGGTCATCGCGGTCGACCTGGCGATAGAGAATGATGGCGGGCGCGCCGGGGGCCTTCGGCTCGCTGGTCATTCTTAATTCGTCCGAAGAAACCGCCTGAAAACCCACGGCCCAGGAGGAACCTGAGAGACTGGAAAAGCAGCCGAAAACGATCAAAGACGAGAGAATCGACGAGACGAAGCGACGACGAGTCGACATGGCGCAATTCACCTGTGGGAGTTCTTTCTGCCGCATCATTCGAGAGCCTGAGGGGAAGGCAAAGGCCGCACGAAACGCGTCAGTTGCAAGCACTGGCTTGCCGAGCACGCTTGTGGCAGGGGAGAATACCTCGCCCGTAACGGCAAGTCAAGGAAATCCGGCCAGCTTCGGACATCGGTATTCAGTCGGTTATCCCCATGATTTCACGGGCCTTACAGGGGAACGTCGGCCTGAGAGGCGCGACGCGGTCGGAATGGCATGCTAGACTATGCAAACTTCACAACTTAAGGAGCGCCATGAAATTCGGCGTCATCGTCTTTCCCGGTTCGAACTGCGACCACGATGCTTACTGGACCATTCAGAATGTTGCCAGGCAGCCGGTCACCTTTCTGTGGCACGAATCGCACGACCTGGAAAATTGTGACGCGGTAATCGTTCCCGGAGGGTTCGCCTTCGGCGACTATCTTCGCACCGGGGCTATCGCCCGGTTTTCGCCGGTGATGGAGTCAGTCCGCAACTTCGCCGACGGCGGAGGAATTGTGCTCGGCATCTGCAATGGTTTTCAGATCCTGTGCGAATCGGGCCTGTTACCCGGAGCGCTGATGCGCAATGTCGGCCTCAAGTATGTCTGCAAACCGGTTCAGGTGCGGGTGGAAAACATTGACACCCCTTTCACCAACGCTTGCACGCCGGGCCAAGTACTTACCATCCCGATTGGACATATGGAGGGAAATTATTTTTGTGATCCGGATACTCTCGCGGAACTGAGGCGCGAACACCGCGTGGTCTTTCGATATTGCTCCCCTTCGGGCGAAATCGATTCCGCCGAGACTGGCATCGGATCCAGCGCCAAGGCCAATCCGAACGGCTCTTTGGACAACATCGCCGGAATATGCAGCGCCGGGGGCAATGTGCTGGGCATGATGCCTCATCCTGAGCGCTCGGCCGAGCCGGAGTTGGGCTGCGTTGACGGGCTCAAAATATTCCAGTCGATGGTCGGCGTTATGTCCTCCCGCTAGTATTTCTTCTTTTCTCTCCGTGCGACGCGATTTTTCTTGGTTATCAACAGGCCCTCGGTATATCGTTCTCGCGTCTTCCCCTGTATTACGGGTTCCAAAAACCTGAACGGGTTCGCAGGCACACGCGGGGAGGCGTGTCTTTTATGACACCGAAGCAAATTCTAGATTCATTTTCCGAAACTTTGATGCAGGACGAACGGATTCTCAGCGCCCAGGAACGCGCGCTATTGTCCGCTCTGCTGCAGCATGCCAAACCATCCACCACAGAAAATCTCGAGGTCCAGGAAGCGGTCAGGAAGGTGATCGCCTCCGCTGTCGGTGAAACCGTGGCGCAACGCGCCTTTACCGTGCTCGGGGGCAGTATCGTGGAGCGTCTGCTTGAGAGTAGTGGCCTGCAGACAGGCGGCTCCACGGCGTCGCGCGACACGGAAATTCACGCTGGATCGAAAGAACCGGACCCCCCGGGTAAGGCTCCAATGAAGTCGCCCGGTGTGCCTGGGACGCCCGGCGAACCGCAGCCACCCGGAGTTAAAGAACCGGTTAAACAGCCGCACAAAGAGCCTCACCGGCCGGACCGCGATACTCCGGTAGAGCCGCAGCCCCCAGGTTCGCCGCTGCGTACGCCCGGAGTTCCGGGAACGCCCGTGGAACCCCAGCCACCCGGAGTCCGTGCGCCGCGCAAGGAGGCGCATCCCCTTTCTACGCAGGAGGCTTCGAATACAGGTGTCGCCCTTGCGGAGCGCCCGGCGGCCTTGCCGGCGAAATGTGTGGTCCTGGATGAATTCCTCGCCCCGCAGGAGCTCGACCAACTCATGCGCTTCACGCTTGAACACGAAGCGGATTTTTTTGCCAGCGAAGTGATTTCGCCGAGCGCAGACGGCGGCGTCGTCAATTATGAACATCGGCGCTCCCGTGTCTTAATGGACCTGGGCGAATATCAGGATTTGATGCTCACCCGGATCAAGGCCGCCTTGCCGCAGGTTCTTCAGACACTGGGCATGGAGGAGTTTTCCATCTCCGCAGTCGAGTTCCAGGTCACCGCCAGCAATGACGGCGACTTCTTCCACTTCCATAGCGACAACGGCAGCGACCGCGTGGCTTCGCGTCACCTGACGTTTGTCTACTTCTTTCAACGTGAACCTCGGCAGTTCGAAGGCGGGGAGCTATGGATTCACGACGCGCGATTGGAAGATGGAGCTTATGTCAGTGCTGGCAGTTACCAGACCATCGTTCCTGGTCAAAACCAGATCGTCTTTTTCCCGTGCGAATTGCTGCACGAGATTACTCCGGTGACCTGTCCTTCGGGACTTTTCGCCGACAGCCGCTTCACCCTGAACGGATGGCTACGTCAATAGACAATTCGGCGTGGCTGAAGTGGATGACAGCCCTGATGGGAGGAGGGTCGCGGCAGAGCCACGCCGCGACTTTCCCTCCCGATCGTTTCTATTGCCTGCTGGACGAACTGCCGCTACATCTGATTCCGCAACCGGCGCTCCGCACATTGCGGGAACGAACTCGTAGTAATCAACCTCTCTTTCTCAACCCGGACTGCGTCCTCTGCTCCGCGGGCGAATTGCCAAACGAACTCCACCGCGTGAGCGAAATATTCTCCCGATTCGCGTTGCAGGGGACGATCGCCTGGGTGCGCGACCCCGCCAGTGGATCTCTTCTGCCATTCTGGCTTGGCCCACGACTCGACGCCGCGGTGCGCGCGATCGCGAGCGGGCAGCTCGCTCCACCGACTCTGGAAAACGCCCATCGTATGTGGCTGTTAGGAGCAGGCATTTTGATCCCCGAGGGCTACGCTGCTCGGTGCGAGCAGGCTTGGGAACGGGCAGCAGAAAAAGCGGCTCCGTCATTTCAAGCGAAAGGCTATGCCCCTATCGGAGATCTGATTCACCCCTTTCATCTTGCCGCTTTACGCCGTTATTACCGTTACTTGATCCGCACCGGCGCGATTCGGCTTGGGGACGGCCAAAGCCCGAAGCGCTACGTTGCCTACAATGATCCGGTAGCGAAGTTTTTTCACCGCTCCATTGCCGCCAATCTGAGCAGGGTCGCGGGCCAGCCACTCAAACCGTCGTACGTTTACCTGGCGTCGTATTTGAGTGGTGCGGAACTTAAGAAGCATACTGACCGGGAGCAATGCGACTTCAGCCTTACATTCTGTCTGGACTTTTCTCCCGAGCCCGCGCTTGAAACCGCGTGGCCCATCAAGCTCGACACTCCGCGCGGCATCGTGACTGTCTACCAGGCCGTCGGAGATGCGCTCGCTTATCGCGGAACCCGATTGCCGCATTACCGGGACGGGCTGCGCGAAGGGAAAACCTCGACCTCGATCTTTTTCCATTATGTGTCGGCCGATTTCACGGGATCGCTGGATTGAAACAGCGGCTTTAAAAGCTGCGGAAAAAACTCCGGTTCGAGTGATGCTTTGAAAGGGTGCGGCTTTCAGCCGCACCGTGAGTCCCGCAAAATCAAACCCGGCTCTAGCCGCCGGGGGATGCTGGCGAGACAAAAGCGCATTCTTCCGCATTCTTCTTCAGCCGTTGGGCCGCCCCGCGACGGCGTCTCAAGCCGGCTTCAAATCTCGCGGCTCTATCGCCGCGTCTTTTTCAAGCCGCACCACAAGCGAACGAAGGGATTGCCGAAAGCAATTTATCTGGGCTGCCGTAATCGGTTAGTGCAATCCGGAAGCCAGGTACAGGACAGATAGAGTTTGGTTGTAGCTGTAGGCAAATCTGGTCCCGTCGCGGTTCACTACCACGGGTGCGATGTTTACAACTCCGGCCGGAACCTGCGGACGCAACTCCTGGAGCAAGGTTTCCTTACCGGTGGCAATGTCGACCTTGTAGATTCGGCCGGGTAGTTCGCCGATGTGGTATCCAAAGAGAGCGGAGCCATCCGTCGACCACTGCACCGGTTGGAAGGAGGCCTCGACTCCTGGAATGGATCGAGGAGCCTGGTCTTGCATCCCGTAAATTGCCAGGGATTGCTTGGGGCCGACACCGATCAACGAACCACCGTCTGGCGAGGATGGACCACATAAAACTCTCTCCGGAGTCAATGCTCGGGGCTTGGCTCCAGACAGGTCGAGGAGATAACATCGCGGCGAATGTTGGCTCTCATTGGCGTTCGCGATCAGATGTTGGCCGTCGGGGAGGAATCGCGCCCATGCGCTGTGGACCCGCTCCAACCCGGGGATTTCCACTGTGCGAGGTTGACCCGCGCCGATCGGCAACAATGTAACTTGCCGGGGATGGGCATTGGAAATCGCGACGGCCCACTTCCCATCGGGTGAAAGTCCGCCCGAGCTGCCTTCTCCCAGCACAACCGGCAGAGTGCCATCCAGCCTTCGTTGGACTACGGCGTATTGCGGCCCTGCAGCTTCGCTGGAATCTTCAAACAGCACGAATTTTCCGTCCGGCGAAATGTCCTTGGCGACGTTCCAATCGTGCCACGAAAGGTCTTCGTCAACTGCCCCTCCTACCGTGCCGAAAGCCATCTCCAGCCGTTTGGAATTCAGTGCGAACAGCATCCTGCCGTCGGCGGCCACGTCCTGCAGAGTAATTCCCATAGGCAGATCGAGCACGGTGCGCACCTTGCCAGCCAAAGACACTGCCATTAAGTTCAGGTTGGTGCCACTCTGAATCGCAGTAAACCAGATCTCTCTTCCATCGCGTTGCCACGCCAGCCCTTGTTCGGACTCCCATTCCTTGGTCAAAGTCTGAACTTTGCCTGCGAGATCGACCACGCAGACAACCCCACGGTTATCCCAAAGTTCGCGATGATCCATGAATGCGATCTTGTCACCCTGGGGAGAGATGCGAATATTGCTGATCCAGCCACCGCTCTGATAGAGAACATTTCCGATGGGATACTCCAGCCGGCTATTACCGTCGACGTCATGCACGACCGCCAACCGGCCCTCGCTGTCGAAGTCGGCCCAGCGCACATCGGGCAGCAACTCTTTAGGAGATCCTCCGGCCATCGGAGCACGTGCCAGCATTCCGCCCACAGTTTCCAATTGTCCGTTGTGGCTGCCGTGCAGCGCGACCGCCAGTTCGTGGGTCTTGGAAATAGCCAGCAGATGGGCGTCCCCTAGAGCTAAAGCCTGGGCAAGCAGGGAATTACCAACCGTGGAGAAGAGTTGCACCGGCTTGCCATTCCAGGCGGCACTGTAGAGCACGCCTTGCCCATCGGGCGAGAACCGGGCCGAATAGACGGTTCCCGCCTCAGAGGTTAAGCGCTGGTAGGTTGGAGCCGGAGCCGGAGCGCGAAAGCTCGGTACGACAACCAGCAGTGCAACCGCGGCAGCCAGTACAGCGGCGAGCATCCAGGGTAGCATCGCGATAGCTCCGATTCTCCGTCGGAAACTGGTGCGACCGTTCCCCGGCGACGATCCCGATACGGTTTGCAGCGCGAAAGCTAAATCTTTCGCCGACTGAAAACGGTTCCCCGGCTCTTTTTCCAGACAGTGCTTGACGACTTCGCGAAACCCTTGTGGTATGGAAGCCTGGTCGAGGTTCGCCTCCGGCGGCTCTTCCAGCAGGACCGCGGTGATGGTGTCCACTTCAGTTTCGCGGCAAAAGGCGCGGCTTCCGGATAGCATCTCGTAAAGAATTGCACCGAAACTGAAGATATCGCTGCGATAGTCCACCGCCTGGGCGCGCAGCTGCTCCGGGGACATATAGCCCACGGTCCCGATCACTGCTCCGTGCCTGGTCACCGTGGTACGACTCTCGGCGGCCCGGTCATCGGCCGGGTTCTGCAGCTTGGCCACACCGAAGTCCAGGATCTTGACCCGCCCTTCGAGAGTTAGAAAAAGATTCTCGGGCTTCAAGTCGCGGTGAACGATAAGCCTGTCGTGGGCGGCGATGAGACCCTGCGCGATTTGCTGGGCATAATCCGCTGCCTCACGAACGGAGATGGGGCCCTCGTTAAGGCGGTGGCGCAGCGTCTTGCCGTGCAGCAGTTCGGAGACGATGTAAGGAGTTCCGCCCTCGTAGCCTACGTCGTAGATAGCAAGAATATTAGGGTGGTTCAGTGCCGCGGCGGCGCGCGCTTCCTGTTCGAAGCGCCGCAGGTGATCGGGATTGTCGTTGGAGGTCGGCCGAGTGAATTTGACCGCAACGTCACGGCCAAGGCGTTCGTCGCGTGCGCGGAACACTTCGCCCATCGCGCCTGCACCGATCTTTTCGAGGATCCTGTAATGCCCCACCAGCTGGCCAGTCATAAGGTCAAACCGCAGCGCGCACTGTGCAAGGCATGTTAGGGGCGGACTGGCAAGCCGTCAAGACGTCTGAACGTGCTATGGCTATGGCAGATTTGTGGGGGTAACGAGGTTGATGAGTTCGATAACGAGAGCCGCTGATTGCCATGTGCGGCGTGCTATAATGTCGATTCGCCTGCATACTTGCCGAGGGTTTTTGTGAACTGCTCTGAAGGCGAGTCCTGCGCTATCCAAGCTCTTTAAATACGAGGTCTAACCATGTCCGGCCATTCCAAGTGGGCCACAATTAAGCATAAGAAGGGCGCGCTCGATGCCAAGCGCGGCAAGATTTTCACCCGCCTGATCAAGGAAATCAGCATTGCCGCCAAGAATGGTGGGGGCGATCCCGACTCCAATCCGAGACTTCGCGGAGCCATCGTGGCTGCAAAGGCCGAGAACATGCCCGCCGATAACATCAAGCGGGCCATTCAGCGCGGCACCGGCGAACTCCCCGGCGCCACATACGAGGAGTTCTCGCTCGAGGGTTACGGCCCCGGCGGCGTGGCGGTTCTGCTCGACATTAATACCGACAATCGCAATCGCACGGTCAGCGAAATCCGGCACTGCTTCGGCAAGAACGGCGGCAACATGGCCGAAGCCGGAGCCGTCTCCTGGATGTTCCACAAGAAGGGCGACATCATCATTCCGAAGAGCGCTGCCAAAGAGGACGACTTGATGAACATCGTTCTCGAAAACGGCGGCGAAGACTTGAACGACGATGGCGAGAACTGGGAGATCCTGACTGAGACCTCCGCCTACGAAACGGTGCTGGAAGCGGTAAAGAAAGCCGGGATCGAGCCCGCTTCTGCCGGCGTCGCCATGATTCCGCAGAATTACATCAAGCTGGAAGGCGCGGCCGCCAATACGATGATCCGTTTGATGGAAGCCCTCGAGGACCAGGACGACGTACAGAACGTGCACTCCAACTTCGACATCGATCAGAAACTTCTGGAAGAAGTTGCGGGATAATTGCTGAAAAGGAACTTTACAAGGCCGCCCGGGCGTTCGGGCGGCTTTAGTTTTTTGGAATCAGGTGAATCTGGTATTTATTCGGGTGGTGAGCGCAATCCCCTCGAAGTTTTCAACATTTTCGTGGAAAATCTTGTGGAAAAGCGGCACTCAATCTCCGTAAGTGATTCTCCGGGAGTTGGTTCAGCACTTTGCACTGGTGCGGGTGCTGGCACTTTGGTGGTACTCGCGATCGTACCGAGTTTCGTTTGCCAGAGTTTCACGTGAAGCTAAGACTCGACAAACTTCTTGTGGACCGCGGCCTGGCCGCATCGCGTGAGCGCGCCCAAGCTCTCATCATTGCCGGCAAAGTTCTGGTGGACGACCAGAAGCTGGAGAAAGCCGGCGCACAAGTTATCGAAGATTGCACGATACGTCTGCTCGGTGAAGACTTGAAATTTGTCAGCCGCGGCGGACTGAAACTTGAACACGCCCTCGAACACTGGAAGATAGAAGCTCAGGATAAAGTCTGCCTCGACGTGGGCGCTTCCACCGGAGGTTTCACCGACTGTCTGCTTCAACGTGGCGCCGCCAGCGTGGTTGCAGTTGACACCGGTTACGGCCAAATGGACTTTAAGCTCCGTCAGGATGCGCGCGTGCGCCTGCTGGAAAAGACCAATGCCCGTTATCTCACCCGCGATGCGCTCGCGAAGACGGTCGATCTCATTGTGATGGACGTTTCCTTCATCTCTGCGACCCTGGTTCTTCCCGCTGTCATCGAAGCTGCTTTTCCAGACTTGACTGAACAACGCTCAGGAAGGCAAATCGTAGTCCTTGTCAAACCTCAGTTTGAAGCCGGCAGGGAAAACGTAGGCAAAGGAGGCATCGTCCGCAACGAAGCGGCGCAACTCGGCGCGGTAGAAAAAGTAAGAGCGGCGCTGAGAAATCTTGGCGCCAAAGAGACGGACTCCATCGAGTCGCCCATCCTCGGTGCGGAAGGGAATCGCGAGTTTCTACTCCGCGGCATTTTCTAACTGTGTCCTCCGTGTCTTCTGTGGTTAAAACTCCCGAATTCGGTACAATCTTTGTTTCATCGCCATGCCCACTCCGCAAGCGCCTTCCCAGGAAATCGTCCCCAAAATTGCGGCGATTATTTCGCGGCCGAATCGTCCGGAAGTCGGTCAGATTCTTCCTGCCTTGATTACCTGGCTCAAAGATCACGGTTACAAAATCATCGTCGATCAGCAGACTGCGAAATATACTTCAGGACCAGAACAAGAAGAAGTTCCGCGCGTGGAAATGGCATCGAGGCGGCTGGATCTCGCGGTAGTGCTGGGCGGCGACGGCACCTTGTTGTCTGCGGCGCGAGCGACCGCGCCTATCGACGTACCACTGCTAGGCGTCAACCTGGGCTCGCTCGGTTTTCTCACGGAGGTTCCGCTCGAGTCTCTCTATCCCATGTTGGAAGCGATCGCCCAGGGTCGCGCGACCGTCGAGCATCGCTCGCTCATGCAGTGCCAGTTGTTGCGCGGAGACGAAGTCCGAGGGAGCTATCACGTTTTCAATGACGCAGTCGTGAACAAGACCGCGCTGGCCCGCCTGAATACCTACGATCTCTACATCGACCGGGTGTTCGTTTCGAGCTATCGTGCCGATGGCCTGATCGTGGCTACGCCCACCGGCTCGACCGCTTATTCCTTATCCGCTGGCGGACCGGTGCTGATGCCGAGCGTCAAGGGTTTCGTGATTACGCCCGTCGCGCCGCATTCCCTTACCCATCGCGCGCTGGTGGTGCCGGACTCTGCCGAAATCGAAATTCTGCTGCGGATTGAAGAGGAAGTGGCCTACCTCAGCCTCGACGGCCAACCCGGCCTTGATCTGCGCGATGGTGACCGCGTGCACTGCCGAAAATCAGAGCATCAGGTTAATCTTTTCCGCACCGGATCGGATTTCTTCCAGGTCTTACGCGCCAAGCTGAAGTGGGGAGAAAGATAGAGTGACAGGCCGGGACTTTACAGCTCCGCGCGCAGCAAGTCCGATATTTTCTCGCGCCGTCGAATTACCTTGGCTGACTTGCCCGAAACCAAAACCTCCGCCGGTCGCGGCCGCGTGTTGTAGTTCGATGTCTGCACCATCCCGTAAGCCCCAACATCGAGAATCGCCAACAGATCGCCTTCGTTGACTACCGGTAGTTCCCGATCGCGGGCGAAAAAATCTCCGGTCTCGCAAATCGGACCAACAATGTCGGTAACCTCTGATTTCGCAGCCGCATTGACGCTCTGACTTACCGGAATAATTTCGTGATACGCACCATACAGCGCGGGGCGAATCAGGTCGTTCATGGCCGCATCGACCACCAGAAATCGCTTGCCGTCGTTCTGCTTGCGATACACCACGGTGGTTAGCAGAACACCAGCAGGACCAATGATAGAGCGGCCAGGCTCCAGCAGAAGACGCACATTGAGACCGCGCAGCGGCGCGGCCAGCGCCCGGGCATAAGCTTCGACATTGGTTGTAAACTCTTTCGATTGTGGCTTCTGATACGTAATCCCCAGCCCTCCGCCCGCATCCACCGAATCGATGCGGTGGCCGTCCGCGCGCAGTTCACGAATAAGATCGGACACCCGCGCCATTGCTTCGCCGAAAGGGGCAACGTCGGTGATCTGCGAGCCGATGTGAACGCTCACCCCGCGTACCTTCAAATATCGCGCGGCCGCGGCCTTGGCATAAAGCTTACGCGCCTGGCGGATGGGCACACCGAATTTGTGCTGGCGTAGTCCCGTCGAAATGTAAGGATGAGTCTCCGCCGCGACATCAGGATTCACTCGGAGCGCCACCGGCGCAGAAATGCGCAATCGTTCGGCGCATTCCGCCAGTGCTTCCAGTTCCGACTCGCTCTCGGCGTTAAAAAGAAAGATCCCAGCTTTCAGAGCCGCGGTTAGTTCCGCGCGCGTCTTGCCCACGCCCGAAAATACAACCCTCTTCGCAGCCTTTCGATCGGCCTTGAGAACGCGCTCCAATTCTCCGCCGGAAACCACATCGAAGCCGCATCCCTTCCTTGCCAGCAGACGTAGGATAGTCAAGTTGGAATTAGCTTTAACGGAGTAACAGATGGCGTGTGGGATGTCGCGAAAGGCTGCGTCAAACGCATCGTAACGCTCGCGAATCATCTCCCAGGAATAAACATACAGCGGCGTTCCGTACTTTCTGGCGAGTTCCGGCAGGGCGACGTTTTCACAGTGCAAAACGGCCGCGCCTTTGCGACCCGTCAAGAGAGATTTATTTTCCCGAAAAGCAAATCCCGGCGGCCGCACTGGAGTTTGACGGGGCGGGGTCATTTCGACTTGGGCGACGCGGGCGCGCCGCCGCGTACGCGGATGGCTACGACAGTCTGATCGTCAAACGTCTCCACTCCGGCCGAATGCTCGGCGGCGGCCTTGAACAGCGATTCCACCACGCAGTCTGCAGACTTACCGGCACATTCGGCAACAATCTTTTCGACTCGTCCGCGCCCGAAGAGTTGCCCCTGGCGGTTGCGAGCGTCGAGAATGCCATCGCTGAAGAATACGAACATGTCTCCCGGCTTCATGCGGAATGTGAATTCGTCATAATCGGCTTCGTCGAACAGGCCGAGCGGCAAGCCGGTCGCTTCAATCACTTCATTTTTCCCGCCATGCACGAAGATGGGGCGGGGCAAGCCGGAGTTCGCGACCGTTAACGTGCGCGACTCATCATTCCACACCGCATAAATAATCGAGACGAATTGCGCCTCGATCCGCCGCTCTGCCAGCGAAAGATTCACTGCCGAAAGCATTTCTGAGGGCGTCGGTTCAATCGGAGCGTGCGACCGAATAATTCCACTCACCAGCGCCGCGTAAATAGCTGCGGGTGCGCCCTTGCCGCTGACATCGCCGATGACGATGCCCAGCCGGGACATGGAATAAGGAATGAAGTCATACAGATCGCCTCCAATCGCGCGAGCCGGAACGAACTTCGCCGCCACATCCAGATGCGAAAGTTTCGGTCGGGTCTGCGGGAGCAGGCGTGTCTGCAACTCCCGCGCCAGCGCCAGGTCGCGCTCCAGTCGTCGCTCTTGCCGTTCGATTTCTTCATAGAGCCGCGCGTTCTCGACCGCAATGGCGATTTGCGCTGCCAGCGTGGTCATCGTCTTCTGGTGATCGTCGGTGAAGAATCCGCGCCGGGTGTGTTCCAGATCAAGCACGCCTACCACTTTCCCCTTGTAGATGAGTGGCACTACCAGCTCAGACCGAGTCTCAGGGTTGGCTTCGATATATCGCGGATCTTTGCTGACGTCGGGCACGAGCACCGCCTGCTTGCTCTCAGCCGCCGCGCCCACCAGCCCACGCCCCAGAGGAATTTCATGCTTCAGATGAATATTCTGGTTAAAGCGCAGAGAAAAGCGATGCTGCAATTTCTCGCCGGAAGAGTCGAGCAGCAGTATGCTGAACATCTGGTAGTCGATCAGCTTCCGCACTAGGTCTGCAATGCGCCCCAGCAACTCGTCCAGGTTCAAGATGGAAGTCAGCTCGCGCGCAATTTCATTCAACAACAACAGGATTCGAGCCTGCTTGGTAGTGCGCGTATAAAGCTGGGCATTTTCGATTCCTGCGGCCATCCGTGACGCCACCAGCGTGAGCACCCGCTTGTGCTCCTCGGTGAAGTAACCGGGCTCCCGCGCTTCAATGTCAATCACGCCGATAACGCGATTCTTGGTGATCAGCGGGACGGCTAATTCGGAGCGCACGTTCGGAACCGCCTCGATGTAGCGAGGATCGCGGGTGACGTCGTCAATCAGCACCGCCTGCCGCGATTGAGCCGACAGTCCGGTGACGCCCTCGCCAACTTTGATTCGCGTTCGTTCGGCGTATGCCGGCGGATAGCCCACCTGAAAGCGAAAGCGCAACTCCTGCGTCTTTTCGTTGAGCAGCAGGATGGCGAAAATTTGGTAATCGATGACCTTTCGTACCACTTCAGCGACCCGGCGAACGGTCGTATCCAGATCCAGAGACGTAGCCAGTACATCGGCTACGTCGAGCAGCAGCGACTCGACCGGCAGGCGATCCGGTTTGGAAATAACAGAATCCATCGGTGGTTGTGACACTCGTTCGCTATGATAGCAGCCGCGTTCTTCTCAACTTATTCTCTGGGCACCACGCAAACATCGGGCAGGTTGCGGTATTTCTCCGCATAATCCAGGCCATAGCCGACGACGAATTCGTCGGGAATCTTAAACCCGACATAATCGCCCTCCAGCGGTAGTTTACGGCGCGAGGGTTTGTCGAGCAAAGCCGCAACCTTCAGCGACCGGGGCTGGCGCGCCAGCAGCATTTTCTTCAGATATGTCATCGTCAGACCAGTGTCGAGTATGTCTTCCACCAGGATGATGTTCTTGTCTTTGATCGACTGGTCG
>Ga0302324_100009477_pt1 | contig 20351 bp, 17 predicted proteins | sample Palsa_T0_1_FD_201949 | JGI IMG/M metagenome (GOLD analysis project Ga0302324, IMG submission 201949) | Peat permafrost microbial communities from Stordalen Mire near Abisko, Sweden - Palsa_T0_1 | ecosystem: Environmental > Terrestrial > Soil > Palsa > Peat permafrost | place: Sweden: Abisko...
TGGACAAGCAGGGAACATGGATTCAGATCTAACGCAGTTGAGCTTTCTGCTCCTTATCTCCGCGCTGGTTGCCATGTTGACCCGCCGCCTGCGCCTTCCTTACACCGTAGGGTTGGTGCTTGCGGGGATGGCGCTCTACGTTCTTCAGATCCACATCAGATGGCATTTGTCGAAAGACCTTATCTTTTACGTCTTCTTACCACCGCTTGTTTTTGAAGCGGCGCTTTTCATCAACTGGAAGAACTTCAAAAAAGATCTGCCCGTCATCGCCGTACTCGCCTCGGCAGGGGTGATGTTTGCGGCGGTCGTCACTGCGGTTGGCATGCACTACGCGCTCGACTGGGACTGGGGCAGCGCGACCATATTCGGTGTACTGATTTCTGCCACGGATCCCGTATCGGTGATCGCGACTTTCAAGCAGGCTAAGGTCGAGGGTCGACTACGGCTGCTCATCGAAGCTGAGAGTCTACTGAACGACGGCACCGCGGCGGTCGCTTTTGTGACCGTACTCACGATCCTGACCGGGAATCATCAAGACTTCATTACAATCGCTGGAAATTTGCTCCTGACCATCTTGGGAGGAATCACGGTCGGGGCAGCGACCGGGTTTAGCCTCATGTTCTTAGCCGGCCGCACCCCGGACTACCTGGTCGAAATGACGTTCACGGCGCTCGCCGCATATGGCTCCTTCTTTATCGCCGAACACTTTCATACGTCAGGAGTTTTGGCAGCGCTCACGGCGGGGCTGGTCGTCGGCAACTTTCGATCATCCTCGGCGATCACTCGTGCGGGTCGCCAAGCTTTGGGACCTTTCTGGGAATTTGCCGCGTTCATCGCGAATTCGATTATTTTCCTGCTGATCGGTGCTCAGGAAGCCCAGCAGCACTTCAAAGGCATTGCGCTCCCATTGCTAGTAGCGGTGGCGATGGTGACCTTGGGTCGAGCGGTCGCTGTCTATCCGGTATGCGCGCTATTTATCGGGAGCCGCTTCGCGGTGACGTACCCGCATCAGCATATCTTGTTTTGGGGCGGTCTACGAGGCGCTCTGGCATTAGCACTTGCCCTCGCATTACCGTACGAGATGCCGAATCACGATGCAATCGTTACTGTCACTTTTGCTGTAGTCGCCTTCTCCGTGTTCGTACAAGGTTTGACGATACCACTGCTGTTGAGAAAGCTCCGGCCAGGCAGTTGACGACGCTTTCGAACAGCCCATCGCGCAGGTACATCCCAACGATCATGAAATTCACCGCGATCTCCCGCGCTGTGTGTATACCCGTGCGCGAGCCGTTATAGAAGATTCAAATGCAGCAACCGTAGACATCGAGAGAATCGCGCCTCAGCCGAGTGCCTTGGCAGCGTGGTGTTGGCCCGTCCGGTCGAGTGGGCACGACGGATTCCCCACGGAAGGATCATTTCTTCAAATACTGATGCACGATATCGATGAGTTCCTCCTGCGGCCACTTGTGGAGTAACATTCTGTGGCCTTTGCGTGGGTTCGAATCCCACCCTCTCCGCCACTTTCTTTTCTTGCTCATCGGGCGCTTGAGTCGCGATGCTTGAGAAATGTAAGAAAAACCTCGAGGGCGGATCGCTCACGCATACTTGAATAACGCCATGAACCCGAAATCCATGTGCAACTGCTGGTGACAGTGGAACAGCGTTGGCCCCGGATTGTCCGCGACGAAGTCAAGGGCGAGGTCCTGAAAGCCGCCGAGCATGACGACATCCTTGATCACTCCGGACGTTGCCTTACCACCAATCTGGGTCAGTTCAAAACTGTGGCGGTGCAGATGCAACGGATGGATGTCATCGCTCGCGTTCCGGAATTTCAGGCGATAGCGGCGCCCGACGCGCAGCGTATGAGCGGGCTTCATACTCTCCATCGAAAACGCTTCTCCGTTGAGCGTCCATTGATTGAACCCATTGAGCGCAGCGTTATTCTTAACAATGGTCATCTCAATCGTTTCATCCGGCGAACTTGGCGCGACATTTACCTTTCCGAAGCGCGTGTAGTCCCAACGAAGGGGTTTCGGTTTGACCCACTGAGGCTTGCCTGACTGCCCCGCGTATTCGACGACTATGCCCATGCCGTGTCGGCGATCATCATCGTCAAGATCGCCCATGACCCATACGCCCGGGTGATTCATTTCGACAAGGGCCGAGATGCGCTCGGCAGTTCCCAGCCAGAGAAGTGGCATTTCGGCCGGCGTTGGCACCGGATTACCGTCGAGCGCCACGATTCGAAATGTGTGGCCAGGCAGGGCGAGGCTTCGGATCTCGCCGGCACTGGCGTTCAAGACATGAAATAGGACTTGCTCTCCCTGCTTGACCCGGATGGGATCTCCGTGTCCAAGGATCTTGCCGTTGATGGAAAATCGCTCGTAGCCGACTTCGAAGCCCTTCCGCTTATCCTTCGCGTGCTCGTCGGCCCGCTTTCCCAACTGCTGTAATTCTTTGATCGGATCGCCGGCGAGAAAATCCATGGCCATGTCGCCACCGCGGCTGAAGGAGGGCTCGAATTCCTTCATCACGAGAAAGATCTCGCGGTCATAAGCACCGGGATTGTTCTTCGGCTCGATGTATAGCGGTCCCGCTTGACCTGTGTAGGTACCGCGGTTCAAATCCCCACCGGCCAAGACATGGGTGTGATAGAAGCGAAACCCCGATGGTTTCGGCACGAAACAGAGGCGTCGCATCCCGCGCGCAGGGACGAAGGGTGTGCCTTCCTCCGAGGCCCCATCGGCCTCGCTCGGAATCATCTGCCCATGCCAATGAACGAGTTCCGGTGTGTCGGTGTCGTTGTACACGTCCACGACAACGCGCTCACCCTCCTTAAACCGCAACAAGGGCCCGGGAAATTGACCGTTATAGAGCGTGGTCGATACGATGTGCTCGGGCGAGAGTTCGACGAGCCCGGTAGCGATCCGCAGCGTGTAGTCGGCCTTCGGGGCCGGATCAGCTGCTGCTATACGCGATAGCGCACCGAGGGCCGCAGCTTGGGAGGCGTACCGGAGTAGGGCTCGGCGAGTGATGGTCATATTCCCTCTGCTATCAGTAGCCTCAGGGGGTCGCAGCCAAAGATGCCCATTCGTCGATCTTCACGCGCGCCACAAGAGATGCCCTATCGCCCCTGTCAGGGCGAAGGATTAACGCTGCACCTTCGGGCAGTCCCTCGGCCTCTTGAGGGAAGGCTTCCGCGATATTGGGATAATGCGTCACGATCAACGTGTTCGTACCGGCTGCAACGTGTTCGGCAGTCTTGGCTTTCAGCCACGCCGCACGTCTCCCACCATCATGAGCTGGCGTACCCTGCTCGGGCTGACCAAGCTCGGGAAAGGTGGTTGGCGGGCCAAGTTTCGCGAGTTTGACCGTCTCAAGCGCGCGATATGTCGGGCTCGACTGCACCTTACCAATGGGAATCTTCAATCGGCGAAACGCGTCACCCATGGCACGGGCGGAGGTTTGTCCTTGTTCATCAAGCTGGCGCTCGAGCCGATGGTTGTCTGCGTTGGCATGCGCTGCATCCGGCGTGGTGGCAGGGGAACTGGCATGACGCATTAGAATTACGTAGCCCCCCCGTTGGAGTGCTGCTACCAGATCAGCCTTCGACAAAGACTCATCGCCACGTGCCGCCGCTACTACGAGGAGCAGGAGAATCAGAAGGGTCCTTAGAACTGGGCGACGAATTGGCATCTTCATCACGAGTTGCTCACCTCAAGTCGTGCCAAACCGCTATACCGTTCATTGGGTCGCCTTCGCGGCACCGACTGCGCGACGCGCCCCAAAGAGAATGCGCGCAACCGGGATAGCTGGGGTGCCGCCGCCGATCGCCGATGCCCCAAGATGATGAGCAACAGTCCAAAATGTAGCAACGAACTCCGCCAGCCATTGGGGAAGCTCCCCGCACTGAAGGCGCGGAACTTGCCGCGCCCCAGGGTGTTGAGAAGCGACTCGTCGAGGATTCTCCTCGCCGAGTTACCCGTGCATAAGAAAAGGACGTTATATACCCGATCGGTAGTCATTTTGCGCAGCAAGTTGCTGCAGGATCAGCCTTCGGTGCCGGCACGCAGCATTGGGAGCCGGAACTCTCGACCGGCACGATCGACGCACCATGAGCGAAGACCGCCGTGTCTACTTCCCCGGAGGCGCGCCGCGCGCCTCCATTGCCGCGTTTCGTTTAGCACTTCGGCGACGATGGCAGCGCCTCGATCTTTCGATGCTCCGGTCTCGCCGGCCCATCCATGCACCTTTGAGAGCGCGAGCGGGATTTGAGCGATCGGGATGGTCGCGGTAGCCGAAGTCGAAAGCGCGACGGAGTCCCGTGACCGTCGTGGCTCCGGGCGCGTCATCTGTTTGGGTATCGCGGATGCGGTTTTGTCATCTAGCTGGCGTAGGGGACCGGTTTACGATGGATTCAGGCTTGGTTGGACCAACAAGACAAGCCGGGGGGCGCAATTATGCGGGCAGAACGCGAAACCGAGTCTCACTGCTCTCCTCGTGGCGCCCGACGGCGCACGCCCATTTACTAATTCCGACTTAAAAAGAACGATCGGTGGGGGGGGGAGCGATGATGGCGGATTACGCAACTTTGCGATCTACACGTATCTTGGCCGTAGGTGTCGCATTATTGCTGCAAACACCGGCTGAAATGGCGTTTGCCGCCGATGGGTCGCCCGGCAATTCGTCGGCAGCACCGGCGCAGACGGGCGCCGTGCCCGCAACGCAAAGCGCCGACGGCTTGGCCGAGATCATCGTCACGGCAAACAAGCGAAGTGAAAGTGTGCAGAAAGCGCCGGCGGCAATCACCGCCCTAAGTGGAGATGCGCTCGCGGAACTTGGCATCCAGAGCGCCGTCGATCTCACTAAGGTCGTGCCTGGCGCTGAAATAGTCGAAGCACCGGCTGTCAGCCAAGCGTTCATTCGAGGAGTCGGAAGCAACATTGACAACCCGTACGTCGATCCCGGAGTTGCCATTAACATAAATGGCATTTCCACACCGCGATATGCGACCTCCGCCGGCTTCCTTGATGTTGCACGCGTCGAAGTGCTGCCGGGGCCGCAAGGGACCCTTTATGGTGGTAGCGCCGCCGGTGGCGTCGTCAATGTCATTGCGGTACTGCCATCCCACAACTTTGACGGTGAAGGAGTAATAGAAGCCGGCAATTACGGGATGGCCCATGCGTTTGTCGCACAGAATTTCGCAGTCGGTGACGATCTCAGCTTGAGGGCTGCCCTCGACTTTGAACGTCACGATGGCTATCAGAGCCGCAACATCGATTCCGAGAGGGCCAAGAGCTCTGGGCGAATATCTGCGCTCTGGACGCCGACAGAGAACTTAACTTCGTACGTATTCGGCTCTTTTTATGACAATGCTGGGAAGCCACAAGCTACGGTGAACAGCCCTCTTTTGAATCCCGGCGATCCGTGGTCGATTCCGACGATCGGCCCCATCGTGGGCAACCCGGTCGACTCAGATTACGTCAACGGTAGTTTCAAGAATTACATTCTTGGAGGCCGCTTTGACTATAACTTCGGTGGAGCAACCCTCTCATACATTCCCGGGGCGGTCATTGTTAACGTGCTGGAATACTCTTACGCGGCTGACTTTCCGATCATACTGATCGACCAGGAACATCAATATAGCAATGAGTTGAGACTCTCGAACAGCGAAGCGGCGACGAACAACTGGCTCTTGGGGTTATATCAGTCGCAGAACCGGGCTGAATTCGGCTTTTACTTTGGCGGCGCGCCGACGCTATTGGTTCCTGAGCAAACGAATAAGGATTACGCGGTATATGCCCAAAATGTCTATCGGGCGACCGATTGGTTCCGTGTAACTGCGGGCGCCCGGTTTTCATACGACAGCAAAGACCTATCCGACGGCTTTGGCGCAGCTGGCCTCTTCTCAGCCGATCACAGCTGGACTCATTCGGATTACAAACTCGGCGTGGATGCGGACTTGGCCCAAAACGTGCTCGGCTATGCTGCGGTTCAAACGGGCTATCTTCCCGGCGGTTATACCCCGCTGCCGAATTCACCAACTTTCAACAACAATGTGGATCCGGAGAAGCTGCTTTCCTATACGGTAGGCGTGAAGAGCCGGTTTTTGAACGACAGATTGACGCTTAACGACGAAGCGTACTATTACATCTATAAGAACTATCAAGTGGTTGCCATCAGCCTGGTGACGGGGTTTCAGACCGTTTATAACGCGCCGAGAAGCATCATCTACGGCGACCAAGTGAATGCCGCCTATCGATTGACGAGCCACGACACCATTAATTTGGGCGTCAATTTCATGTCGGCACATTTTACGGAATTAAACGTCGGGGGGGAGGACCTCGACGGATATCAGCTCGCCAATGCCCCGGTGATGGCGGGTACCGGAGGCTATGAGCATCATGCCGATCTTTCGGACGGCTCCGATGTTTCCTTCCGAGTCCAGTCCCATGTTCAAGCAGGCTATTGGGGGGTCTACGATCATCCGGCGGGAACTCGACAATCGGCATATACGAAGACCGATCTGACGCTCACTTATACCCGTCCCCATAAGGATTGGAGCGTAGGGCTCTGGGTAAAGAACGTGGAGAATACCGCGGTCTTCCAGGCGGCAGCGGCGGGTGGGCAGCCAGGACCCGCCTCGTCTTATATCGCCTCGCCGAGGACTTATGGGGCGACGTTCTCCGCTCAGTGGTAGAGCCCTCTTTATGAAGGCCGCTTGTCCCGCAAGTAGTTATGCGCCGCCTTTCTCATCAAGTCGCTGAGGTTTTCGGCCAGGGGCGTCAGCGGCAACCCCTGCCGATGCACAATGCAAATATCTGCGGCCGGGAGCGGTGCGATAAACTCCAAGGGCACGCAGAATTGCTCGATGGGCATCGTGGTAAATATCTCTTCGGGAAGGACCGTCAAAAGGTCGGTGTTGGCCACGATTTGCAACGAGACGAGCATGGAAGAGGAATGGACGGCGATATTTGGAGCTGGGATGCCGAGGCGCTGGAAAGCCTCCTCAACATCGGTTTCTACACTTCTATCGTCCAGGGAGGGTCTTACCCAGCTGGCGCCGGCCAGTTCGTGGAGGCTCTTTGCCTGTAACAGGGGATGATCTCGTCGAGCGGCGATTCGACGATTATGCGGCAACAGACGCTCGACGGAGAAACGTTGGGACACCGTGGTCTCATCGACGGTGCCGACCCAAAAATCAAGCAAACCATCCGCTAATCGGTTCTCGATGGGTCGAAATAGGCTTTGCGTGATTTTGGTTACCGCCTTTGGATGTCGCCTGTTGAACTCGGCGACCGCGGGAGGCATCAGGGTCATACAGACCATCGGCGTTAGACCGATCGCGACTTCTCCGGCGTAGTCCCCTCCCCATTGATCCACTTCCTCGCGGGCCCGCCGGACCTCGGCCCGAACGGCCTCGATCCGACGTACGAAACGTTCGCCAACAGGGGTGAGAACCACGCCTTTGGAATGTCGCTCCAAGAGCGGTGTGCCCAGCTCATGCTCGAGCTCCCGGATGCTGCGTGTTATGACAGGCTGCGCGATGCCGAGCTGTCGGCTGGCAGCACGCAGACTTCCTGTTTGCACCACGGCGAGAAGGTCGCGAAAGTGGGTGAGCTTCATCTGTTCTTTCCGATTCCTCGCGATGCAGTGACTAGCGTCGCGCCGGCGGCGATTGATTTAAGGTCATATCTTTCCGATTGCTGTGGCGAGATGAGGCCTGGCTGCGGCCGCAGCCAGGTGATAGCGCTCTTCGTCTTCAGCCGTCACCCAGTCGATTATGCCCGTTTTGTAGGTCGGTCGCGCTTGCACCGCGGCGACCCAGCGGCCCACGTTAGGATGGCTTTCGCGCAGCAGGGGCCAGAGGCCGATATCGTCGAGCCGGTGAAGATAAGGCGTCAGGTCAACGTCGGCCAAGCTATAGGAGCCGTCCACCAGCCAAGGCGAGTGCGTCAAGGCTGCCTCCATATCGGCCAATAATCTGCAAAATCGTGCGACGGCAAGCGCAAAGAGCGGCGACCCGAAACCATGCTCGATTAGCTCGAGGGTGTATTGACGTTTGATCGGGTTCGCCAGCGGCAGCGCAGACTCGAGCTGCTCTGGCGACATGATGCGATATCGCTCGCGAAAGACCGTGGTAAAGGTAAGCACATAAACGTTGAGGTGCAGGCTGTCGTCGATCTGCTTGGTCCACAGACCGACGCGGGCGCGGTCGATGGGTCTTACGGGCAGCAGGGCCGGCGTGGGGAACGCGGCCTCAATGTATTCGTTGATGATCCGCGACTCGGTGATCACGCTGTCGTCGTGTACCAAGGTCGGCACATAGCCGTTGGGATTCAGCCTGAGATACGCCGGGGAGCGCAGCTCGTTCAATGTCATCCGGCTTTCCCAGGGGATATTCTTCTCCGCCAGAGCAATGCGGACTTTCTGTGCGCAAATGGCTGCGGGAAAATGATAAAGCTCGAGCATCAGTCTTTCCTCCGCAAAGAGCGGTTTTATCGAGGTCGCCCAAATACCTGCGTCAACCGTACAAGTGCGCCAAGGGCGCCGCAAGTTCGAAATAAAGGGCCGCGACGTCGATTTGGGTATCATCGGTACCGAATTATCATCTGGGCGGTGCTTGGGAGCGGCCTAGGATGCTGATTGGCGTCTGCTCACCGAGCGGCCGAGGGGATTCTGGGGAGGCAATGCGGAGTGTCCTCGACGCACTCACGCCTCAATATTATTCCGAATCTCCGCGTGGGGCTGGCTAGTCTCGCGTCGGGACGACGGAGCGGTTGCGTGACGCCGTGCGACGGATAGAGAGAGGAGTTGGCTTGAACCATAGTGCGTCGGGCGATTATCAGGTCATTGTGGCGGGCGGCGGACCGGTCGGCATGACTGTCGCTATCGAATTGGCGAGCCGGGGCATATCGACTCTAGTCGTCGAGCCGCGCGCGAAGGACGACTATGCGGTCGCCCGAGTCAACCTCACGAACGCCCGGTCGATGGAGCATTTTCGGCGGCACGGCATCGCGGACAAGCTCCGGGCAAACGATCCCGTTCCATCCAACGTCATCCGGGATTTGACGTTCTCGACACGAGCCAATGGAAAAATCATTCTCAATGTCGAGGGGGCTTACGAATGGCGCGAACGTCTTCCGATAGCTTCGGAGGTACCGGAATGGGCTCCTTTTCAAGCGATCGAAAAGACTTTGCGAGAGAAATTGCTCGAAGCAACTAACGCAACTTTTCTACCCCACTCGACCGTCTTGGACTTCGCTCAGGACGAAGACGGTGTCGAGGTGATCTTTGAGGGACCCGGCGGGGCCAGAAAGCAACGCGCCAAATACATCATCATTGCGGATGGCGCCCAATCCGAGTTGCGCAAGAAGCTCAATCTGCGCATGGTAGGTGAAACGCTCTTCCACAACACCTCTTGGCATTTTAGGTCGCCGGCACTCACCAAGCTGTTTGCCAAGACCCAGCTGTCTTCGATGACATTCTTTCTGAACGACGACGCGTATGGGGACCTGATCGTGCCCCAAAGCGCGGATGATCACTGGGTCTACATGATATCGCCCATTCCCGAGGGACTCGATCCGGACGACTGGCCTTCGGTGCGGAAAATGCTCTTTCGCAGTGTCGGCGAAGAGTTCGAGATATTCGATCAAGTGGGAAGATACTGGGGCAGCCACTCGCGAATGGCGCCGACGTTTAACTTCGGACGAGCATTTTTGATCGGGGATGCGGCCCATCTGACCTCGCCCTTCGGTGGTTTCGGCATGAATCTCGGGATCGGCGATGCAGCGGATCTCGGCTGGAAGATGGCGGCGACACTTGATGGATGGGGAGGGCCTCGTCTACTAGAGACGTACACCGTGGAGCGTCGCGAAGTTGCCAATTTCGTCATTCAAGGGTCCGCTCACAATAACCGAGTTTGGGGGAAAGCGTTGGTGCGACCTCATATGGAAGAGGATTCGGACCGCGGCGAAAAGGTACGCGCAGAGGTTCGCGAATTCGTCATTCGAGAGAAAACCCGGCAATTTAGAAGTCTGGGGGCGCAATTGGGCTATAGGTACACCTGGTCGCCCATCGTCGTCAGCGACGGATCGGAGCTTCCCCCGCTCGAGTATGGCGACTATCGCCCCTCATCCGTGCCCGGCTGTCGCGCACCTCATGTATGGCTCGATGACGGAAGCTCGCTTTTCGATCACTTCGGTTCCGGCTTCTGCTTGCTCAAGCTCGATCCAGCTGCGGAGGGCGCGCCGATCGAGCGGGCCGCCGGCAACGTTGGCATGCCTCTGAAGATCCTCGAATTCGACAACCATTCGATTCGCGCGCTGTACGAGCGAGCACTGGTGCTCATCCGCCCGGACCAGCACGTCGCATGGCGCGGCGACGCGCCGCCGTCCGACTGCGCGGCCCTGATCAACATCGTACGCGGGTCGGCCTCCTCGCGGGGAGACGAGTCGGCTCGGCGGATAGACAAGGTCATGAACGATCGATTACTGAACGTGTGACGGCAGAAAACGATGAAGCGATTCAAGCTGAACGTCAATCGCATCAGTTATGCGTGCGTCGAAAAGGGTGAGGGCCCGCTTCTTCTCCTCTGCCATGGGACGTTCGGCGGAAAGCGACTCATGCTCCCGCAGCTCGATCATCTGAGTTGCTTTTTCCGAACTGTTGCCTTCGATTGGCGCGGGCACGGCGAGACGGGCTACGATCCGGCGGGCTGGACAGCCGATGATCTCGTGGAGGACGTAGCCACCCTCATAGGCTTGCTCGGGGAAGAGCGGGCGATCTTGGCTGGTGTGTCACAAGGCGGTGCCGTCGGAATGCGTGTGGCCCTCTCCCATCCAGAGAAGGTGACTGCCTTGGTCAATATGTGCGGCGGTCCCGCCGGGCCGCCCCCTGCGGTCGCGACGAGTCTCGATGAGTTTGCGAAGGTCCTGGCCGAGGAGCATGACGAATCCGTACGCCGCGAGGCAGCGATCGACTTCGCCACACGGCATTTCCACAGTCCCGGGTTCACGGAACGGGAGCCCAGTCGTTTCGCGACCGAGGTCGACGTTATTCTCTCTCACCCACGCCAGAGCGTCAGGTTGTTGCCTGGCGTTCCCAAAAGCTACGCGGATATCACTCCGAGACTCGGCGCAATCGCCTGTCCTACGCTGATTTTATGGGCTACGTACGAAGGGCGCCCGGCGCTCGGAGCCGCATTGGCGGCAGCGATTCCAGGAGCTGAGTTGACGATCATCTCGAACGCAGGTCATCACGTCAATGTCGAGGCGCCGGAGGAAACATCGGCCGCACTCGAAAAGTTTCTGCGGAGTATTCCATCGTGATTCCGATCGACTGCCTATTGGTCGCACGATTGCGGGCGGCAACGTCGTGGGGTGGCGAGCGATGAGGCAAGATGCTACAGGCAAGGCTCCGCCGAATCTTAGATTCACGCACATGGGATTGGTCGTGTCGGATATCGACGTCATGACGCGGTTTTATGTCGACGTCCTCGGTTTCACCGTCACCGATCGCGGCGTATTCGGCGCCATGCAGGTGGTGTTCATGTCGCGGGATCCGCAGGAACATCACCAGATCGTGTTGACGACCGGTCGGCCGGTTTCCCTGCCTGCGAACACGATCAATCCGGCGTTCGGTCCGTGTGTACAGCAGATTTCTTTCAAAATGGGCACGCTCGCCGATTTGCGAGACATGAAGTCGCGTCTCGAAAACAGTAACGCCACGGGAATTACGACGGCCAGTCATGGGAATGCATGGAGCGTGTACGCCCACGATCCCGACGGCAATTATATCGAGTTTTATATCGACACTGACTGGTACGCCGAACAGCCATTCTACGTTCCCTTGGACTTGAGCAAGACGGACGAAGAAATCATGCGCGAGACTCGTGCATTGTGCGAAGCCAGTCCGGGATTCAAACCGATCGCGCAGTGGCGCAGCGAGATCTCAAAGGTCATGGCCCCGCCGTTCCGACCTTAGTGGTCAAAGGCTCGGAGGGCGCCGCTCAAGTGGAGTCGACATGAAGCTGGTTACCTTTGCACACAAGGACGGACAGCGGCTCGGCGCCCTCGTGGGGGATGGCGTGCTTGATTTGGCCGCGGCATCAGGGGCGGCTCCTGCGTTCGAGTCCATGTTGGCGCTGATCGAGGCAGGTCCTGAAGCCTGGGAGGCCGCTCGCGCCATGGCGGGGAAGGCGAGGCGGGATGCCATGCTTGATCTGAGCGACATTCGTCTCCTCGCTCCCTTGCCGCGACCGACCAGGCTGCGCGATTGCAGCTTATTTCTCGAACACATGGATGTTGTGCTCAAGCGCATGGCGAGGGAAGCGGCGGCAAAGGACCCGGACCCCGAGAGTGCGTACCAGCGATTGATGTCGAGCGGACGATACGAACTCAATCCCATCTTCAAAAAAACCTGCGTGTACTACAACGCGGACCACAATTCGGTCAGCGGCACCGACGCCGACATCGTTTGGCCGAGTTACTCAACTTGGATGGATTTCGAACTGGAGTGGGCGTGCGTCATCGGTCGGCCGGGAAGAAACATTCCCCCGCACGAGGCGGCGAAACATATCTTCGGCTTCACCATATTGAACGACTGGTCGGCACGCGATGTTCAACTGCCGCTGATGGAGACAATGCTCGGACCCGGAGAAGGCAAGGACTTTACCGGGAGTTGGGGCCTCGGGCCCTGCATAGCCACACCGGACGAGCTCGGTGATCCCTATGATCTGGTGATGACCGCCAAAGTGAACGGCGAGGAGTGGACGCGGGGCACCACCGGTTCCATGCATCATCGCTTTGAGAACGCGATCGTCCAATTCAGCCGAGAGAAGTGGATTTTGGCCGGCGAAGTCATCGGGTCGGGCACCGTCTTGGGCGGCTGCGGGTTCGAACTCGGCCGACGGCTTCAGGCGGGAGACGTCGTCGAATTGGAGATCGAACACATTGGAATACTTCGCAATCGAGTCGTTCGGGCAGCGTGAGGCCATATGGCGCGGCCGTTGAATCCGAATGAGCCGGTGATCGTCGGAACGGGACACACCCGTTTCGGCAAGTTGCAGGAAGGAGTAGAGGAGCTGATCCACCTTGCCGCCCGCGAGGCGCTCCAAGACGCCGGCATCGGCGGATCGACCGTGGATGCGGTGTGGCTCGGGCACTTCAACGCCGGCCTGGTACCGGACGGGTTCTGTTCCTCGATGGCACTCGGCATGGACGAAGGGCTGCGGTTCAAACCGTCGGTGCGCTGCGAGAATGCTTGCGCCTCGGGGTCCGCCGCGGTCTATGCGGCCCTTGATGCCGTCCGCAGCGGGCGCGTGCGCGTCGCGCTTGTCATCGGTGTCGAGAAAATGACCGCCCTCGATACGGCGGGGGTGACCCGCGCCTTGGGAAGCGCCAGCTACCAAGCGGAAGAGGCGAATCTGTCGTTCCCGGCGATCTTCGCGCGCTTCGCTTTGGCCTATCAGGCCCGTCACGGTGATCCGACGGAGGCGATGGCGCGGATCGCGGTCAAGAATCATCGCAACGCCATGTCGAATCCTCTCGCTCACCTTCATAAGCCCCTGGAGCTGGCGTTTTGCCTGACGGCTTCCGAGCGCAACCCGGTTGTGGCTTCTCCGTTGAAGGTCACGGACTGCTCACTGATCAGCGACGGCGCGGCGGCGCTGGTCATCACGCGAGCCGACATGATGGACGACTTTGCTGTCGCGGTTCGCTTTCGAGCGTCGGAGCAGGTCAACGACCTATTGCCCCTGTCCCGCAAAGACATGGCGGCATTCGAGGGGCCGCGCCGCGCCTTCGCGCGGGCATACGAATCGGCGGGAGTAAGCGTCGACGACTTGGATTTCGCCGAAGTTCACGATTGCTTCACGATCGCTGAGCTCATGACCATCGAAGCGATGGGGCTATGTGCGCCGGGTTGCGGGCGAGACGTCGTGTCGGAAGGGGATACCGAGCGGGATGGAAGGCTCCCCATGAATGTCTCCGGCGGGCTCAAGGCCAAGGGGCATCCGGTGGGCGCAACCGGCGTGTCCCTGCATGTACTGGCGGCGCGCCAACTTGCGGGCCGCGCCGGCGAGATGCAGCTGCCGAATGCAGGCTTGGGTCTGGTCTTCAACATGGGAGGCGGCGCCGTGGTCAATTGCGTGTCCATATTGGAATGCGCAAAGACCTAGGCGTTTTGCCTGGAGGTAACGATAGAGTTCATGGCCAAATCCATTTTCCAAGATGCGACCGCCGCGCTGAAGGACTGCCTGTGGGATGGCATGACCATCTGTTCCGGAGGGTTCGGGGTTTGCGGGATACCGCAGCTGCTGATCCACGCAGTGCAAGCATCCGGCGTCAAGGATCTCACCATCGTCTCGAATAATCCCGGACTTGACGGTATCGGGCTCGGTAAGCTCATACGCTCTCGCCAAGTTCGGAAAATGATCTCGTCCTACGTGGGCGAGAACAAGGAGTTCGAACGGCAGTACCTTGCGGGTGAGATCCAGGTCGAATTCTGTCCGCAGGGTACCCTGGCGGAGCGCTGCCGCGCGGGCGGCGCAGGGATTCCTGGCTTCTACACGAAGACGGGGGTGGGAACACTGGTCGCCGAAGGCAAGGAAACCAAGGACTTTGATGGTCAAACCTATCTCCTCGAGCGTGGAATTCGCGCCGATCTTTCCATCATCAAAGCCTGGCGCGCCGACCAGGCGGGCAACCTCGTCTTTCGGAAGACGGCGCGAAACTTCAATCAAGTGATGGCCACGGCCTCTTCGATGACCGTCGCGGAGGTCGAGGAGATCGTGCCTACGGGAAAGATCGGAGCCGATGCAATTCATCTGCCGGGAATTTACGTCAAGAAGCTCGTTCTGGGCTCCGCCTACCCCAAGCATATCGAGTTCAGGACCACCCGGCCTCGGGAGGTCGTTTCATCCGAGTCGAGGGGCACGAATCGATGACGTGGAGCCGTGAAGACATCGCGAGGCGAGCGGCCAGGGAGCTCGGAGATGGCTTTTACGTCAATCTTGGGATCGGCATACCCACGCTCGTTGCCAACAACATCCCGGAAGGCATATCCGTCACGCTGCATTCGGAAAACGGCATGCTGGGAATTGGCCCTTATCCCTATCAAGGCGAGGAGGATGCCGACCTCATCAATGCGGGCAAACAGACCATTAGCGAGCTGCCGGAGTCCAGCTATTTTTCTTCGTCGGATAGCTTTGCGATGATCCGCGGCGGACATATCGACCTCACGGTACTCGGTGCCATGGAGGTGTCCGAGCAGGGCGACATCGCCAACTGGATGATTCCCGGTCGGGTCGTCAAAGGCATGGGGGGTGCCATGGATCTCGTCGCCGGGGTGCGCAAGGTCATCGTCACGATGGAGCACGTTTCGAAAGACGGCTCGCCCAAGTTCGTCCGCGCCTGTTCATTGCCGCTGACCGGGCAACGCGTGGTCGACATGGTGATCACCGACCTCTGTGTATTCGAGCGCGCAAAATCCGCGCACACTTTCCGACTCATCGAGTTAGCACCCGGGGTTTCGGCGGAGGAAGTAAGGGCGAAGACTGATGCCCGATTTGAATACTGAGGGGACTGGCGATGACATCCGCTTGGCCGATATTGCTCTGTCGCAGTACAACTCCGCTTTCGCCGCGAATCTCGGTGTGGCGTTCCAGACGGAGGACAAGCCGATGATCGAGGACCAACAAAGGCGGATTGGCGCCGTCGACCTCCTGGACTCCCGCCCGCACTACTCCCGATCGATATTGCGGCCGTGCGCGCTCGGCGCATCTACCGTCGATTGGTCGATGCAGAGAGCGGTGACATCCCGCCCGCGAGCCAGACGTCGCAGTAGCGGTCCCCGCGCGGCCCCGTCCCGGACGATGTGCGCCTTAGCGAGCGTTACTCTCTTCTTCGGTAATCATCTTCTCAAGGATTCGTCGCGCCTTCCCGGCCGCCGCGTCCCCCGGCAGCAACACGGGCTTGAGGGACATAAAATCCGCCGTGCCAATCATCGCCTGCTGTCCTTCCACGACCGGAAGATCCTCGGACTCGAACGGCCCCCGTACGGAGTCCGTGCGCGCTTGCGCGATCTCCTGCGCCTGCGGCCCGACAGCTTTGGGGCAACACATTCCATACCAGTAATGCGTCGTTGTTTCTGTTTCCGGGGTAAAGAAGTGAATCCCGGATGCCTCGGTCCCGTCGGAACGGCTCCGTCCGGCCAATGTTGCTCCGCTATACAGCTCGATCAAGGCCGGAGCTTGCCAGCGACAGTCCAACCAGCGGTCCACTTCCGAGCCAGGCGACAATCCAAAAATCTCCTCCAGGAACGGAGGTAGATGGTCATTTGTGATGAAGCGCTTGGACCACACGATGTTGCCGTCCTGACTCGATTCGATTTTTCCCCGCCGGACGGCCTCTGTCGCAAAGAGCGGATGCATGAACTCGATGTGGCTCAGGTCGAGGATATTGTCTGCCTCGAGCTGGTAATTGGCCTTGGCCTTCAAGTGGCCGTGACCGACGGCGTAGACGTCGGGATCCAGCAGTGGAAATACCGGTACGGTCGCGGCATCAGCAAGGGAGGGATCACCCAGCCAAATCCAAATCACGCCGTAGCGCTCCACGGTCGGATAAGCGGGGACGCTCGCCGCCTTGGGAATGACTCCATTGCCATGGGGATTACGAACACATCGACCGTCGCTTCCAAACTCGAGTCCGTGATACTTGCACTGAACCGAATCGCCGCAATGGATCCCCAGATGCAGAGGCGCAAAACGGTGCGGGCATCGGTCGCCGATCGCTTGCACGCGTCCGCGGGTGTCTCGAAAAAATAAAATGTGCTTCTCGAGTAGAACCCGATCGAACAACCGGTCGGGTTGGATTTCATCATCCCACGCTGCCATGTACCAAATATTCCTCAGCGCTCGCATAACGGCCTTGCGGTTCTAGTCAAACTTGCCTTTGGTCAGCGTAGGAAACCGCTTGGCCTTGCTCGGCACCACCTTGTTCTCTATAGCGCCGATTTTATCAATCTCGCAGCGGACGACATCGCCAGCCTGCAAATGGCGCTGCGGAATCATGGCATGGCCAACTCCGCCGGGCGTTCCAGTCAAGAGCAGGTCGCCGGGCTCAAGCGGGAACGCCGTTGACAAATATTCGATTTGCGCCCAAATGTTGTATATCAAATCATCCGTGTTGCTCCTCTGACGAAGCTCTCCGTTGACGAAACATCGCACCTCCAGACTATGCGGATCGGGAATTTCGTCCGGTGTGACGATCCAGGGTCCGATGGGACCGTGGGTGTCGAATGACTTGCCGATCGTCCAGGTCGAGGAGTGATGTTGCCAATCGCGCGCCGACACATCATTCGCGACGAAATAGCCGAAAACATGGTTGGGCGCATCCTCTTGGGTCGCGTATCGTGCCGTTCGGCCTATGGCCACGCCGAGCTCGACTTCATAATCCAGCTGAGACGTGACGCCGGGATCGATGTCGTCAAAGGGTCCTGACAGGCAGCTGGTCGCTTTGTTGAACCAGGGTTGTTGCGGAGGGATTGACACGCCCAAACGAACGGCCTCCTTCGCATGGTCGCGATAATTCAGACCGATCGCCAGCATTTTGTGCGGGCGTTCCATCGGCGCAAGCAACGTTGTCTCGCTGAGGCTGTCAGTCGGACTCGCATGAGCAGCCTTGTCAGCGAGCCGGCGTAGTGCCTCAGGTCCCGCCGCGGCCAACTGGATCATCTCGCGATATTCCGGCAATAAGTGGGAGATCCTGATGATACCCTTGCCGTCGCCGGCAACTACTCCGATCACTGGCTGGCCACTCGATGTAAAACGCACGAGCTTCATATGGACATCCCACCTACTGACACGAGAGGAGCCCCTCTCTTGGGAAAATTATTGAGCATGTCGGTGGCGATGAGGCGATTCGAAAAACGGAGCGGCGATACCTGATACGAGAATATGAAGCCATAAATTCGCTCGACAGCAAGGAATCGGGGCGACATGCCCCAGGGCGGTGTCGACTCAGGTATCAGCGAAGCGGGGTTGTCGTCTAGCCGCCGCGGCTGGTGGGTCCTAAGATCCACGGCCGGATCATCGCTACGAACGAATCCCGGAAGACTCGTAAAATTCGATCGAAAACATTTAAGTGAGATACTTATGTTACTTGGTAAGCCCATTCTTGTTGTCGGCGCCGGCGGTCTCTTCGGGCGTTATGTGGCTCCCGAGTTGATCGTTAAGTCCGCGCGGGTTCGGGGGCTGGTTCATCATGACCGCGCTGAAGCGGTGGCCCGCTCGACGGGCGTCACGGACATAGTTAGAGCCGACCTGCGAGACGAGAAGGCAGTGCGCCGCGCCTTGGACGGAATCGGAGGCGTCTTCTATATCCCACCGAAATTCTTACCTGACGAGGCGGAACTTGGGGTGCGCCTTGTCGAACTCGCCGCAGAGGCTGGAGTCGAGCGATTCGTTTTCTCAGGTGTGATGTATCCGTTCATCACCGATATGCACAATCATCACGCGAAGTTACCGGTGGAATTGGCATTGATCAAATCAGGAATGGCGTTCACGATTCTACTGCCGACCAATCTGATGCAGTCTACCGAGGCATTTTTCTGGGCCAAGGTTCTCGAGACCGGCGAATATGTGGAGCCTTGGGCGCAAGACAAGAAGATCTGTTACGTCGATTATCGTGATGTTGCGGAGGTCGCGGCAAAGGCGCTCACTGAGGACGGTCTTCAGCATGGCGTCTTTGACCTCTCGGCAGCCGGCGTGATCTCGCGGGAAGATATCGTGGCCATGATGACGGAAGCTCTAGGACGACCAATAACAACCCGTACGCAGCCCATCGACGAATGGAACAACGAGAACATGCCCCCAGATCTCGTTCTGCGGAATGCCTTTGCGGACATCGATCGATTCTACAGCCGATACGGTTTCCCTGGAGGTAATGACCTCGTCCTGAGAACCATTCTGGGGCGACCGCCTCGCACTATGAAAGCCTACATCAACGAGCTTGCGGCGCGATCCCTGGGCATGACGCACCCGGGCAAGCGGACGGCGATATGGTCCGAGCGGAGACATTTCCGAGATTGAGGGGAAAGCGATCAAATTCTGGGAACCAATGAGCCGGTCGTCTCTTTGTATGCCTCGTACTCAGGGAATGTCGCGAGCATGAGCAGCTCTTCATGCCGGATACGTCTCAAGAAGGCCAAGAGTAGCAATACCGATGCCGCAAACGCTGCCACGTATGATCGTAACAGCACGCAGCTTCCGACGAACATCAACCAGGCGCCCATGTAACTCGGATGGCGAACGAGCCGGTAAGGCCCGTCTGTGACGAGAGTCTGACGAGGCTGGACCGTGACGTTCCAAGTAAACCAGCGACCGAGACTTACCACCGCCCATGTTCGCAAAATGAGCCCTAAGGCGATCACGATTGAGGTAATAATCGTTACCCGATTCAGCGGCAGTGAGACTCGCCGGCGGTACACGAGCTCGGTGACAGCGAGGATCTGAGTAACATAGACGGTCCATAGAATCTGACGGGCAGTTCCCTTGTCCTCCGGGGTTCCGGAACTTTCGAACGGCTGGTAGGACGGCTGGAACACGTTCGCAAGTACGCTGACGAATAAGACAAGCCAGAGCTGGGGGAGATTCAGCGCCGCGGGCCAGACCAAGCCGAGAACGCCCACGATGAGTCCGCAGATAAGAGACGCCTGAATGACTTTTGCGGTGGCTTCTCGCAGAGCCCGCATGCGCATCATTGCGAGCCGCCTTCCGCCGTCCGCACCAGATAAGAAAGCCAATCGCTGCCGAACAAACCGCCGGGATCAATCACCCGCTTATAGCGTAACCATTCCGATAGTTCGGGGTAGCAGGCTTGGAGCTGGCGAGACTCCGCCCATCGATGATAAGTAAGGTAGTAGCTGCCGCTCTGGGCGATGGCGTGGTCGATCAGGCGAACGAAGGCAGTTCGTGCCTTCTCGATCTCATCCGGGCTGTGATCAACATGTAGATTGAAGATTACGCAGGCGTATCGATCTCTCGCCCAAGGTAACGCACTCTCGGTGTCCGGCTCGATCAGGCGGATTGTGCCGTAGATGAGGTTCGCCGGATTCTTGAGGAAATCACGGCGAATCTCGCCCATGAGTGAGGTCAGCCGATCGCGCGGCACGTAAAGTTCGGTGATCATTTCACCGCCGCGCACTCCGCAGCCCCGCCGGTCGTCGAGTGCAGCGTGGTAGTTCTCGAGGTACAGATTCAGCTGATGCGTGTCGCTCCAGTAGCGCTGGCCGGAGGTGGACAAGTAGAAGTTCGTGAACTCTTGAAAGGCCCGAGACTTGTCCGTATGCGC